>Ga0213830_1000082_pt1 | contig 181818 bp, 171 predicted proteins | sample SWATP11_FD_161661 | JGI IMG/M metagenome (GOLD analysis project Ga0213830, IMG submission 161661) | Coastal seawater microbial communities from Marineland, Florida, United States - SWA TP1 #1 | ecosystem: Environmental > Aquatic > Marine > Coastal | place: USA: Florida | collected 2016-08-06 | reverse complement strand
TATGCGTTTGGTAATACTCCTGTGCCATCTATAGCTCCTTCTGGTGTGGAATGATACGTCACAACTACTCCCGTCTGTGCTCCTATCACCTCGGCATCGCGATCACTCAACGTAAACTCTACAAAACTATCTAAATCATCATCGCACTCCTCTAAAGCTATTGGCATATTGGCTACTGGATTGCCCAAGACTTCTAAGGCGAGCGTACCTACATTATAACAACCCGTTATTGCATCTTCTAAACGAACGTGAATAGTTTGATTATTTGGAGTAGTATTCACATAACCATCAAATATTTCTGCTGTATCCATGTCAGCACCCTCAGGTGTTTCGTGGAACGAAACATTAACATCGGTCTGACCATTTAAAATCTCAGTAACTTTATCCGTAAGGTTAAAAGGTGCAAAACCATCTGTTACTTCTCCATCACAAACTTGCAATGGAGTTACTGCCATAACATCAGGTAATGGATTAACAATTAAATTAAATGAAGTTGTTCCATAACAATCTGGATTTGCAGGATCTTGAACTCTTACAAAAATGGTCTCTGTATTTGGGTTAACATTTGTGTAATTTGTAGGTAAAGCTCCTGTATTAAAATTAGCATCATCTTGAGTTGGATGAAAAGAAACATCATAAGTAGTTGGATCTTGAGTGCCCAAAATAAATGTTTCCTGAGTACTCAAATCGAATGTTGCGAAACCATCATTACTAATATCATCACAAGCTTCCATATCTGCAGGCTGGTTAGCAATTGCTCTAGGATTTACAATTAAACTAAATACCGGATTGGCCGATGCATTGTAACAGTTGGAATCTCCTATACTTTCTACCCTTACGTAAATCGGTTCAGGATTACCACCATTGGTATATAAATTTGGTAAAGCTCCCGTACCATTATCAGCTCCATCAAACGTTAAATGATAAGTAACATTAAAATCTGTAGGAGCCTGTGCGCCCAAAATACCAAGGGTTTGTACACTAAGATCAAACTCTTCTACACCATCATTAGATACATCATCACATAGTTCTAAATCTGGAACTGGATTTATATTTGGTTGTCCAGCAACGTTCAATGTAAAAGACAATACTTCGTAACAACCAGAATCTAAATATTCAACTCTGATATAAATGATTTCACCATCTGTTCCTGAATAGTTATTTAAGTCTGCGATTGCTCCAACATCTGCATCTGCGTCTGCTTGTGAATTATGATAAGTAACTACCAAATCACTTGCGTTTGCCGCACTTGCTAAAACAACTGCTGTATTTGTTTCTAAATCAAAAATATATGGTGGAGTGCCTGAGTCACATACGAATAAATCGTTAGGAGTTTCAGTTACTATTTCTGGTAATACTTCTATACACACTTCTTGTGTGTACTCACAACCAAAATCATCCGAAGCTCTATAAGTATAACAAAACTCTCCTGCTGTAGGAGGTGTTACTGTAATAATATTTCCATTTGTATTGGTTATTGTTGGGTCAGCATCCCACTCTTCACTTACAACACTATTTGATGGCGGAACCAGAGAAGGATCAAAATTTAAATTCCATGAAAACAACGTTCCATCATCAGCTGCCCATGAATCAATTATAATAAACGTCCAATCTCCATTTAAAGGTGAACCTAATAAATTATCAAATGAAGATGATGGTAATGCCGCATACGTACCTGCAGGAATATCATTACCTGTAGCGGCTGCATCATCTAACGTTTGAGTAGCTGTTGGGGAAAAACAATATTGCAAGCCTGTACCAGGGTTACCATTATCAGCCTGATCCGGAATACCTAAATTATCACCTGGATCGGTCCCATCACCATACTCTAAAAACATAACTTGAGCTCCGTTTGGAGCTTGTAAAATTATCGAAAGATCACCCATAAAGGAATGCTCCATAACAGCACAGAAATCTGTAATTTGCGTAATATCTGTTAACACCTGACCTGGCCCATAACAATCTACTGTAATAGTAGAAGAATAGGACGTATCTTGACCTGTTGACGGAGTATCTTCTAACCATGTTTGATCAAAAATTTCTGGAGCACAATCCTCAAATTGAGGTATTGTTGCTACACCAGTAATAGTAGTAGATTCACCAAAACATATTGTTGCATCTGTAGCTTCGGTACCTGTGAAATCTATTTCTGGAGATACTCTTACAACCTGACTGATTGAATTAGTGCTAGAACAACCTAAGGGATTTGTATCTGTTACTACTAAATCTACAACAAAAATACCTGGTTCATTGTAGGTTGCAACAACACTCTGCCCTGTAGCTGTTGTAGAATTTCCAAAATCCCATTCATAAGTCGCATTAGGATCGTCATTTGCTGAAAAGATTGCACTACCATTAAAGGTTACATCACCTCCTGCACATATAAGTACCTCTCCTTCTGAATTGACATCAGGTACTGTAGAATCTAATTGAGCAGTTATGTCTTGACATGGTGTTCTGCACGAAATATTTGCAACCCAACCACTAGCATTAGCAGAACCATTTGACACAAACTGAACCGTAATACATCCCGAAGTATTAGCATCAGAAGCTTCAACTAAGCCTGGATTATTAGCACCAGAAAAATCTCCTATCGGAGGAGCTGTTATATCATCACCATCGAATATTGTGACTATATCTGCATTAAGCTGTGTGTTGAACTCTATAAATTCTAACTGAATTTTTTGCCCTGGGTTTTCAGGACAGATAGTTAGAACAAAATTTTCATCATTACCATAATTTGCAAACTCACCGCCAGAATCATAAAAAACACCACCACACTGGCTTACAGTAGTTGTTTGCATCGTAATATCTTGAGCTATCAATACTGAAGATATTGTTAAAATAAAAAATGTAAATAAATACTTCATATATTGAAATTATTGATATTGTGACTTTATTATAATATAAGTATTGGTACCATCTACACGGTACATCCCACCATTCTTGGTAAACAAATTAAAATTGTACTTAAGAGGGTTGAAGTCATTAAGATTAAAATTACTATCTCTTTTTAAATTCTTTACAAATGCCGTATTCAAAGGAATTTTAGACAATAAAACATAAGGTTTTTTATTCTCTTCCTCCCCAATAGTTTTTATCTCCACTCTGTTTCTTAACAAATGCTTAATCGCTTTCAATCGATGCGAATCGTTATAAACGTATTTTTCAGCATATTCGCCATAAACCTCATCTATTTGTAGCTTTTCTTTAGATGTTAATGGCAAATCTACATTGTCTTTGAACTTTATAACTTTTTGAGAAACCTTATTATTTTTCTTTTGCCCAAATGAACAGAGCGGCAATAGAATTAATAAGAAAATTGTAAGAATTTTTTTCATGGCTTAACCTTATTTTAAAGTTTGGAAAATTAAGAAAATTTTATAAAAACAGTTGTTAAATCCTTAATGATATTAACATTTTAACGGTTTTAGATATATAACAAGTATAATTGTAAAACTCCTACCATTATCATCCTATTTTTATTACGTATCTTTGCAACTTCCTTTTAAAGATTGATTAATAATTATTTAACCATGAAAATCGATAACGATTTTAACGATATAGATGCTTTAGGCGATAACCACATAGGTTCATCGAGCGATACTCCTATGAGAGATGATGCTTTTAAACTCTCAAAACAGGAAAAAATAGATATTATTAAAGATGATGTAAGGCACATTATGGAAACCCTAGGACTAGATCTTACTGATGACAGTTTACAAGGCACACCAAACCGTGTTGCAAAAATGTTTGTGAATGAAATTTTTGGAGGGTTAGATCCTGAAAAAAAACCGAGCGCATCGACTTTTGATAACAAGTATAAATATGGCGAAATGCTCGTAGAAAAAAACATTACTGTTTACTCTACTTGCGAACACCACTTATTACCTATTGTAGGAAGAGCTCATGTCGCTTATATTTCTAACGGTACTGTAGTTGGCCTTTCTAAAATGAATAGAATTGTAGATTATTATGCTAAACGTCCACAAGTACAAGAACGATTAACTATACAAATTGTAAAAGAATTACAAGAAGTTTTAGGAACTGAAGACGTTGCTTGCGTTATAGATGCCAAGCATTTGTGTGTAAACTCTCGTGGAATAAGAGATATTGAAAGCAGTACAGTAACCTCTGAGTTTGGCGGAAAATTTAAAGAAAAAGAAACCCGAAGAGAATTCCTAGATTATATACAACTAGACACACAGTTTTAGTTTGCTTAGTCTTTCTTTGTTCTTTAGTTTTGTTTAAACATTTTTTGAATTATTCAGCATGCCATTATACGATACCCAAACTATAAAAATATACAACTCATTATCTGGCGGAAAAGAAGTCTTTAAACCAATTAACGAAGGTTACGTTGGCATGTATGTATGTGGACCAACAGTATACAGCAATGTACACTTAGGAAATGTAAGAACCTTTATGTCTTTTGATGTTATTTTTAGATACCTAAAGCATCTTGGTTATAAAGTAAGATACGTAAGAAATATAACAGATGCAGGACATTTAGAAAATGATGCCGATGAAGGTGAAGATCGTATTGCAAAAAAGGCAAGACTAGAAGCTATAGAACCTATGGAAGTTGTACAGCGATATACAGTAGACTTTCATAACATCTTAAATAAATTCAACTTTTTACCACCAAGTATAGAGCCAACAGCAACAGGCCACATTATTGAGCAAATAGAGCTTATAAAAACCATTATAGACAATGGAATGGCATATGTTGTAAATGGATCAGTCTACTTTGATGTACATAAATACAACGAATCTAAGCCTTACGGTATTTTAAGTAAACGTAAACTTGAAGACTTAATTCATAATACAAGAGCTTTAGACGGACAATCTGACAAAAGAAATCCGCAGGATTTTGCACTTTGGAAAAAAGCCGAACCACAGCACATTATGCGTTGGCCTTCTCCTTGGAGTGATGGTTTCCCAGGTTGGCATTTAGAGTGTACAGCAATGAGCACCAAATACCTTGGTGAGCAATTTGATATTCATGGTGGCGGAATGGATTTAAAATTCCCACATCACGAGTGTGAAATTGCTCAAGCAGAAGCTTGTAATGACCACTCACCTGTTAACTACTGGTTGCATGCCAATATGCTTATTATGAATGGTAAAAAAATGGCAAAATCTACCGGAAATTTCATTCTGCCTAATGAAATATTTTCTGGAGATAATCCTCATATCACTAAAGCATACGCTCCAAGTGTTGCAAGATTTTTTATGCTTCAAGCGCACTATAGAAGTATATTAGATTTTACTAATAATGGATTATTAGCAAGCGAAAAAGGATTTTTTAGGTTAATGGATGCCATTAATTTAATTGAAGATTTAAAAACCAGTGATTCATCATCTTTTAATGTTTCTGAATGGAAACAGAAATGTTATGATGCCATGAACGATGACTTTAACACACCTATCTTAATAGCTACTTTATTTGATGCTGTAAAATTCATCAACCAAATAAAAGATGGTAGCGCAACAATAACTAAAGAAGACTTAGGCTTGTTAAAAGAAACTTTAGAAAATTTCACTTTTGATATTTTAGGTTTAGTTAATGTATCCAAAGAAAGTACAGGCTCTGATAAGTTATCTGGTGCTGTTGAAATTTTAATAAATCTAAGAAAAGAAGCTAGACAGAATAAAGACTTTGCATTGTCTGATAAAATTAGAGATGAGTTAGCTGAAGTAGGAATTCAACTAAATGATAGTAGAGAAGGCACCACATTTACGACTAATTAATCGTGAAGAAATTTTTAGCATATCCTTTTTTATTTTTAATTAAAGTCTATCAAACTTTTATATCTCCTATTACACCTGCTACTTGCAGATATCAGCCTACATGTTCACATTATGCTAAAGAAGCCATTGAAGTTCATGGTATTTTTAAAGGAGGTAAGCTAGCCTTAAAAAGGATTTTTAGTTGTCATCCCTGGGGCGGAAAAGGTTACGACCCAGTACCACCAAAGGAAGATTAATATTACGTTAATCCTATTTTCACTCCCTAACAAAATAGTATATTTACAGCGAAAAGATTACTTACATGCACGCATTAAAAATATATTGGGATCCTATAAAATCTATTGACTTAGGCTTTTTTGAACTTCACTTTTACAGTGTGATGTGGATTATCGCCTTTATACTAGGCTTCTACATTACAAAGAAGATTTGGAAAAACGAAAATCAATCAAACGAATCTCTAGATTCTTTATTTATTTATTCTGTATTGGGCATCATGATTGGAGCTAGATTAGGTCATGTGATTTTTTACCAATCTGAACTGATAAGTGAAGATTTCTTTAGTATATTTTTACCTTTCAGTTTTAAAGACGGTATACGATTTACAGGTTTTCAAGGTTTAGCCAGCCATGGAGCAGCCATTGGTATGATTATATCAATGTACCTATTTAACAAAAAAATCTTAAAGAAAAGTATACTTTGGATTTTGGATCGCGTGGTAATCGCTACAGCTCTTGGTGCAGTATTTGTCAGAATAGGAAACTTTATTAATTCAGAAATAATAGGCGAATACACCAACAGTGATTTTGGTGTCGTATTTAGACAACTTAGTGAAACTGAGCCAAGACATCCTGCTCAATTATACGAAGCGTTTTGCTATGTTTTTGTATTTATAACGTTGCTTTATTTCTATTGGAAAACCAATAAATCTAAACAAGAAGGTTTCTTATTTGGTTTATTTTTAGTTTTTCTATGGACCATTAGATTCTTTGTAGAATTTGTAAAGGAACCTCAAGGAGAGGAAGATTTGGCAGCTTTCTTTGGTAATGTTCTCAACAATGGCCAGCTTTTAAGCATACCTTTTATACTTATTGGTCTTTACTTTATGTTTATCTACAAGCCTAAAAAGACCGTTGCCTAATATGCGTACAACTCATTTCATAAGAAACTTTGTTCTCTTCTTTTCTTTGCTTTTATTTTTTAATTGTAAAGATGAAAAGCAAAACACGTCTAATGATAAAGTAAAAGTTAGTTTTAGCAAAGAAGGGGTTTTACACCTCAAAAAATCAGATTCCGACTCTATAATAAAAACTCTAGATATTGAATTTGCTGAAGATGAGTACGAAACACAAACAGGATTAATGTACAGAACTCAACTTGGTACCAACCAAGGTATGCTTTTTATCTTTTCTGATGTACAAATGAGAAGTTTCTATATGAAGAATACTAAAATCCCGTTAGATATTATTTATATAGATCAAAAACAACAGATTGTTAGCTTTCAAAAACATGCAAAACCTTTTGACGAAACTTCACTTCCATCTGAAGCTCCTGCCAAATATGTTTTAGAAATTAATGCTGGACTTTCTGATGAGTGGCAACTAAAAATTGGTGATCGTATTCACTTTACTAAAGACTAATTAATTCCATTTTAGGCATTTAATTTAAAAAATGATATATCTTGTAGGAATAATTTTAATTCCTATCTACATGAAATCATTAAAAAATCTTTCACTTTTAATTGTATCTCTAGTTTTATTTTGCTCTTTTTCTATTAAAGATTCACCTTCTTATGTTGGCAAATGGAAAGGTAAAGACAAAGGAGATATTGGCTACTTAACACTTACTAAAGATGGCTACGCTTTGTTTGAATTTGACGGCCAGATAATGGGAGGAAAATCATTTACAAGAGACGGCACTGAAGCCTCTATGCATTATGAAGTTGAAAAAAAAGAAAACTACTACCATATTGATTTTATTGTTAAGAAGGTGGAAGATAAAGAAACCTTAGGCACCTTAGAAGGTATCTTTAAAATGAATTCTGAATCTCAAATGGTATTAGCATTGGGGTTTGACGGATCAGCGCGACCAACTAACTTTGAAACCGATCAAATTACTCTTAACAAAATCGATTAAACTAATAACTTATTAAAAAAAAGCCTTTCTTTTCAGAAAGGCTTTTTTTAGCTATTAAGTATCAGAAACTTATTCTTCGTCTTCTTCTTTTACTTTTTTCTTTAATGACTCTGCAGCATCACCTTTCTTAGCTGTATCGTACATTAATGGTGTTGCAATAAACATAGAAGAGTATGTACCTACAACTACACCTACAATTAAGGCAAACAATAATCCTCTTAATGATTCTGCACCAAAAATGAACATTGCTAACAATACCACTAATGTTGTTACAGAGGTATTTAATGTTCTACTTAATGTACTGTTAAGTGAGGCATTAATAGTTTTTCCTAAATTCCAAGATGTATGCTCGTTTAAGAACTCTCTAATTCTATCAAAAACTACTACAGTATCGTTTAACGAGTAACCAATTACTGTTAAAATAGCCGCAATAAAAGCTTGATCAATTTCCATACTAAATGGCATAAACTTCCAAGTTAAAGAGAAAATACCCAACACTATTAAAACATCATGGAATACAGCAGCAACTGCACCAAGTGAGAACTGCCATCTCTTAAATCTAAATAAGATATAAAGGAATACTACCACTAGAGATCCTAATACAGCCCAGAATGACGATTTCTTAATATCATCTGCAATTGTAGGGCTTACTTTACTAGAAAGCATTTTACCAATCTTAGCCTCACCAGAACCATTATCAAATTCTTCGTAAGTCATTCCGGTAGGTAAATATGGTTTTAAAGCTTCAAATAACATAGTTTGTATCTCAGTATCAGCTTCAACAGAGTTATCTTCCACTCTATACTTTGTAGAAATCTTTAATTCGTTTGCAGAACCAATAGTTTTAACCTCAGCACTATTAAATACATTAGGATCATTAAGTACACTAGTAATTTCTTCAGTACTTACTGGTTGATCAAAACGAACTTGGTATGTTCTACCACCAACAAAATCGATACCTTGATCTAATCCTGTAGTAGCTAACGAACCTAAACTCGCTAAGATCAATGCACCAGAAATAACATAAGCTATTTTACGTTTCTTTAAGAAGTCGATATTTACATTCTTAAATAAACCTTTAGTCATTCCGGTAGCAAAATCTAAAGTACCACCTCTATTTACCCACCAATCAATTAATAAACGAGTGATAAAAATAGCAGTAAATAATGAAGTTAAAATACCTATGATTAACGTAGTTGCGAAACCTTTAATTGGTCCTGTACCAAATACAAATAAGATTAATGCTGTTAAACCTGTAGTGATGTTAGCATCTAAAATTGATGATAAAGCGTTAGAGAAACCATCTTTAATAGATTCTTTTTGAGACTTTCCTTTTGCAAGTTCTTCTCTAATACGCTCAAATATAAGTACGTTGGCATCTACCGAAATACCGATTGTTAATACGATACCTGCAATACCTGGTAGCGTTAATACAGCACCTAAACTTGCTAATACACCAAATATTAATAAGATGTTTAATAACAACGCGATATCTGCCGCTAAACCAGCTTTACCGTAATAGAACACCATCCAAAGTAAAACAAATGCTAGCGCAATAATGAAAGACTTCATTCCACTATCAATAGCTTCCTGACCTAATGAAGGACCAACCTCATCTGCCTGAATGATCTCTGCTGAAGCTGGTAATTTACCAGCTCTTAAAACGTTTGCTAAATCTACAGCTTCATTAAGTGTAAATGAACCTGAAATCTGAGATCTTCCACCTGCAATTCCTTCTGGTTGATTTCTAACACTTGGTGCCGAATATACTATATCATCTAAAACAATAGCGATATATCCGTTTTCTTGATTAGCCTTTTTTGTAATTTCTTGCCACTCTCTTGCACCTTTAGGATTCATTTGCATACTTACAGCTGGTCTGCTAAGCTCATCATAATCTTGTCTTGCATCTGTAATAACAGCTCCACTTAATTCTGGCTCACCTTCTCTGTTGCTTTTTATTGCATATAATGCAGAATACTCAGAGTCTTTATCTTGTTTTCCCCAAACAAACTTTGCATAACGCATTTCCGCAGGCAATAAAGCTCTGTTTTTAGGATCATTAAGTGCTGTTAACACTTTTTCCTTGTCTTTAGCTAAGAAATTAGCAATAACAGGACCTCCTCCTGGAAACTGAATTCCTAAAGGATTAACATTTGCTACATTTGTAGTGTCTGTTTCTATTTGACCGGTTAATTCATCTATTGTGCTAGTTGTAGAATCTTGCTCTACTTCTGCAACCTCAGTAACTTCTTCGTCAGATTCGTCTTCTTTAGCTGCTTCTACCAATGCTTGGTTTACCTGAAATACATATGGCAGTAATTCCTCGGCTTTGTATGTGTCCCAAAATTGTAATTGTGCTGTTTTAGTAATAATGTCTACAACACGCTTTTTATCTCTTGCGCCTGGTAACTCAATTAAGATACGACCAGAATTCCCTAGACGTTGGATGTTTGGAGACGATACACCAAAACCATCAATACGATTACGTAATACTTCAAAAGCAGAAACAATAGACTCATCTATTTTTCTTTCTAAAATACTTTGAACCTCACTATCAGACATTTCTGGTTTAATATCATCTCTTAAGTTTCTGTTAGCAAAAATATCTGGTGATGCTAATTTAGTATCTCCTTTTATAGCATCAAACGCTCTAAAAAATGACTCTAAATACGACTCTTGTGCATCTTTTTGTAATTCTTCTGCTTCAGCTAATGCCTTATTAAATACAGGATCTTTACTATTGTTGGACAGTCCTTTTAAGATGTCCTTTACAGAAATCTGAATGATAGCATTAATACCACCTTTAAGGTCTAAACCTAATTTCATGGCATTATTCTCAACCTCAGTATATGTGTATTGAGACACACCTAATAGGTTATAAACTTCTATAGGTTCGAACTCGTTTTCACCTACTTGAACTTTTTCTGTTTTTAAAGAATCTAAGTAGCGTACTTCTGCCTCCGCTCTTAAATCTTGATAACCGTCTACTGTTTCGTCATACTTTGCTACTGCAGCTTTTTTTGCAGCATCTTCAATTTGGTTAGCCTTAAAGGTAAAAGACAATTGGTAAATACTTACCAAACCAAATAGCAGTGCAAACAGTTTAACTATTCCTTTGTTTTGCATTTTGTTTTGTTTTACGTCTGATTTTTTTAACGCGCAAATATAGAATTTACCGTATAATCAGACAATTGATTTTTTATGTAATAATTTGTTTTTGTCTTTTGATTGATTCAAAAGTTAAATGAAGTGTTTTTGGAACATTTTTTTAATGAATCCCTTAAGCTACAGGTCCTGCTCTTACTTCTGGTGATTGGTATGATTTTTTATCTTCTAAATAAAAGATACCAGAATTAAATCTAAAGGTCGCCTTAACTAATTTTTGTAATACATCTGATTGATAGAGACAACTAAAAACGTCTTTCTCTAATTTATTAAACCTATCACTCTTCTGGTTATGCTCGGTAATCTGTACTCTATCAAAATCCCAATCATTTTTTTGATCTTTCTTTTGAATTTCTGATACATTGAGCTTGTAGTCTTTTACAGTGTCTTCGTCAGATTTTTTATTAGAGTTATTAGTATCAACTCCTAATAAAAAACTAAATTCACTACTATCGGTTAATATTTGCTCAATGCTTTGGGCATCTGTAAGGCTATAATATGCAATTTTAAAACTCCCTGAATCATCTTTTATTACCAAAAGGTTTTCAGCACCTATTTTTTGTAGTTTTTGCTGAATATCTCTGAGTGTGTTTTGCGCTTCAATTTCTGAAATATTAGCATCAGAAAATTGGATGGTTATCTCTTGATTGGGAGTAGCAGGCGTCTCTACTAACCTTCCTAATAAAGCTAATAGAACTATTATAATACCAAAATGTAATTTGGTGCGCATTCGGCAAATATAACAAAAAATAAAGACCGCATTTCTGCAGTCTTTGTTTTATAGTGTGTGATTGGATTTTACATGCCTTCCATCTTGGAATATCCTTCTGGAGGTGTTAGACTAAATTTAGAGTCATCTACTTTCTCACTTTTAACCTCAGTTACTTCAGAAATAACCTTAACCTCTATTCCTCCTTGTGTCATAGTCATTTCTGTATAAAGTGGAAAACCACCGAGATCATTTCCAAATTGCGCATTTTGTTGACTTAGCACTGGCGCAATTTTATCAGTAACGTACATTACCATTTTTATATTATTACCACCTTCACTAATTGTTAGGCTCTTTTGTTTACACTTGTAACCTAATATAGTTTTAGTATCTGAGCCTTCTACAACTTTATAGTCTTCTGATTTGTCTTTTGGTTCTTCTATAGTTTGCTTTTGATATTTCTTACCCAACATTGGGTTATCCATTAAAGTAAGACTCTCCATACTATCAGAATCAGTAATCACTGTAATATCACCAGACATAGGATTAGAAACTTCTACTCTAGATTTTTTTCCTTTGAAGAATGTTGTTGTTATCATTTCGCCCATCATTGCTAGTTGCGCTTGAGTAGCTTCGTCGCTAGAGTTATAGGTCTGCTTTAATGTAATTACTCCTTCTGTAATTTTTTCTTGAGCTGTTACCGTAAAACTTAAAGTTAATAGTACGGTAAGCATTAGTATTCTTTTCATGTTTTATAATTTTTTTTAATATACAAAAAACCTCACCAACAAGTATGCCAGTGAGGTTATTTCTTATTTAAAAAAGCTCTTTGTTAAAGTTCTAAAAGACCATTTGTCTTCTTTACACCTTCTGCGCTTTCTGCTAAATGTTGTTTTTCTGCATCACTTAATGGTACATCTACGATTTTTTCAATACCGTTTCTTCCTAAGATTACTGGTACACCGATACAAAGATCGCTTAACCCATACTCTCCATCTAGTAATGTAGAACAAGGGAACATCTTCTTTTGATCGCAAGCAATGGCCTGTACCAATCCGCTTACAGCAGCACCTGGCGCATACCACGCAGAAGTTCCTAATAATTTTGTTAAGGTTGCACCACCGACTTTAGTATCTTCTTTTACTTGGTCTAAACGCTCTTCTGATAAAAACTCAGAAACTTTGATACTGTTTCTTGTTGCATGAGATGTTAATGGCACCATACCTTTATCGCTATGACCACCTATTACCATACCATCTACATCGCTGATAGGTGCTTCTAAAGCTTCAGCTAATCTGTATTTAAAACGTGCAGAGTCTAAAGCTCCACCCATTCCTATAATTCTATGCTTTGGTAAACCTGTAGTTTTGTGAGCTAGGTACGTCATTGTATCCATTGGGTTACTCACTACAATTAAAATTGTATTTGGCGAATGCTCTACTAAGTTGGCAGAAACTGTTTTTACGATACCAGCGTTAATACCTATTAACTCTTCACGAGTCATACCTGGCTTACGAGGAATACCAGAGGTAATAACACAAATATCACTATTTGCTGTTTTTGAATAATCATTAGTACTTCCTGTAATTTTAGTATCAAATCCATTTAAAGAAGCTGTTTGCATTAAGTCCATTGCTTTACCTTCTGCATAACCTTCCTTGATGTCTAATAAAACAACTTCGGATGCAAAATTTTTAATAGCGATGTACTCTGCACAACTTGCGCCTACTGCACCAGCGCCAACTACGGTTACTTTCATTTTATATTTTATTTTAAATCGTTAAAAATCTGACACAAATTTACGGTTTTACAATCTAAATTCCATGATTTATGTCATCTATCTAAATAAAAAAAGCAGCCTTTTCAGGCTGCTATAAAATATGTTTAATTCGTTTTTATCTAAAACCAAAATTTACACCAACAGAGAAGGCATCAAACTCTGATATATGATATTCTCCATTAAGTCTGAAGAATCCTAATTTTAATTTAAAACCTAGAGTTCCTCTTACAGCAGAAACATCACTTGATACCGAAAATGGATCAGTAATTGTGTCTGAAGAAACTATACCGTTTGTAACCACGTAGTCTCCTAACAAATCTGATTCAGCTTTACCAGAGATGTAACCCAAACCACCATAAAGGTTAAAAACAGGCAACTTTGTAGAAACCGCTAATTGAAACAACCAAGTATTTGTATTATTTTCTAATCTTTGATTTTCGCCATCTATACCTGAAGATTCTGTAAGATCATAAGATCCGTCTAAATGTGTGTAAGCTACTAATCCAGATAATGCAACAGGCCATAACTTATCTGCTGGTAACCATTCGGTAAACTCAAACTGTAAGCCTGCTCCATACATATTTAGAGCAACATCATCATTTTCGTACTTTGGAAAGTATCTTGCTTTAACCTCAATTCCACTGCCTAATCCTACTGCTGCTTGTAATGTACCTGACGGAATTAAATTATAGCTTTCATCACCAATACCTTGTGGCAACTCAAATTCTGCAGTCTGAGAACCAAAAATTGGATCATCATATTCTACTTCAACAAAAATTGAAGGGTCATTTTCACCTAAAACTGTAGCAACATTCTGAGTACTTGGCCCAGACACAAACTGAACGTTATTATAGTCTGCTGTATTCATACTAAAAACCTTATCGTCATCACCCACCAAAGATGCATTTGCTACCAAAGAAATCTCAAAACCTCCTAATGGTTTTACTTTTGCAGAATTAAACCAATTGGCATTCATACTATGCATTACACCATTGGTTCCTGGTGCTAAATAATCATTTGCAAAACGTTGCGCATCATCTACACCTGCAGACAGCAATACATCTATATCATTCTGAGCTTTTGAAACTAAAAACGAACTACAAAATACCGTGAATAGAATTAATTTCTTCATTATGGTTAAGTTTTTAATATTGAGACAAATATATTAAAATAACGACAAAAAATGCATTTTATCGTTATTTTATGTTTTTTATCGGATTAAAAAAGGCATCTAAAACTAAAATTTGGTGTTAATCCTAAAGACTTATTTTCTACTTTAATGGCTTTATTAGAGTCATTAGGATCGACTTTATAGTAGGTATTTATACTGTTTTTTCTGTCTAAGGCATTAATAACTCCAAATCGCAGTACAGCTTTGACGTTATTAGAAATAGTGAAACTATATTTTAATGATGCGTCTAAACGCATAAAATGATCTAAATTTTCACTATTTGGTGTATCGTAATTAACAAACGTATTATTACCATCTTGCACGGTTTCGTTACCTTCAACAGGTTTTGTAAACGGCTGTCCTGATCGCCAAATGCCACCAACAGACATTTCTAGATTAGATAAAATAGTATAGTTGAGTCCCAAACCAAACGAATGTCTTACATCTACATTATTAGGAAAAACCGAAGGTGTTAGCGTATTAAATTCATAATCATTTATGCTATATGTATAACTAAACCACGTACTAAAACGCTGCGCGGTTTTGCTTGCTAAGACCTCAACACCTCTAACATTATAACTGCCTATAGCATTTAAAAACTGAAAATTGTTATAAAACCCTTGGTTAGAAACCGTTATACCTTGTACGTTTTTGTAGAACCCTTCAACATCAATTAAAAAATTATTTTTACTGAATTCTAACCCAAATGACCCTTGTTTACTTTCTGAAATTGGAATAGTTTCCTCATTTGCCAATATCCAACGACGGTTTTCTACTCCTAAAAAATCATCTTGAAAATCAATAATCTGTGTTGCTGATTGATTTTTAAATTCTCCCTGAAGTTTAAGAGCAAGGTTATTGAAAAGCTTGTGTCTTACATTCAATCGTGGTTCAATAATAAGCTTACTAAACTTCTGAAAATAATTACCTCTTACCCCTACTCTTGCATAGGTTTTTTTGTTACTAAATTCAGCCTCGGCAAACAAAGCATGATTAAGCAATACATCTTTTTTAGTTCGGTTGTAATTTGGGTTAATTACATCTGTAGCATTTAAAATACCAACTTCGGTAAATTGATAACCTGTAAGTAGATTAAAGCTGTCATTAATTTTTAAATTAGATTTTATTTTAAAACCTGATTCTAAAACCTCGTTAGACTGCTTTACTTCCTGATTAGTTTCAACTCGTGCATCTGTTGCTTCAACAGTATATTTTGAATAATAACCGCTTAATTGTGTTGAAAACCGATCGTTCCAAACAGCATTCCATTGTCCGCCAAAACCTAAATTTTCTTGTGTGAGATTACTAGATTTTGAAACTGTTTCGCTTGTATTGTTGGTGTTAGATTCAGCATAATCTAAATTATTATTAATGCCAATAACGTTTACTCTAAACTTATGGTTATCATTTAAATCGAATAATACTTTGGCTGAAAAATCGTAAAACGAAAAGTCTGAAGACTGGTTACCTGTAGCATCTAACTCTGTACTGGTGTTAATATCACTATCCTGAAAACTACGCTCAAAATAATTATCGTACGTTGGAGAAGCCAACACATCTGTAAAGGATCTTCTGCCTGAAAAATGAAATGCCAGTTTCTTACTAACTGGTACTTTTAAATAAGCATCTGCATGCAAAAGATTTGCACCTAATCCTCCTGAAAAATCATCATTTATGGTATTCTTTGTTCGCATATCTATAGTACTAGACACACCATCACTATACTCACTCGATGTTCCGTTTTTAGACACAATGGTCTTATCTGTGAGATAAGGATTATAAGCCGATATTAAGCCAAAAAAATGACCGGAATGATACATTTTAATTCCATCCCAAAGCATGAGGTTTTGGTCATTTGTACCGCCTCTTACATTAAGATTGGCAATACTTTCATTTACACTTTCTACACCTGGCAAAACCTGAATAGTTTGCAAAATATCTGGCTCTATTAAACCTGGCAACACTCCAAAAGTTTCAGAATTTAATTGCGTACTGCCATCCAGACGCTTTTGTAATCCTGTAGTTAAAAACTTTGTAATTAAAACCTGATTGAGTTGCTCTAACTTTTCTTCTAACACTATTGTTTTGCAACCTTTATATTCCCACAAATCTGTGGCTTTAATCCTTTCTGTATTGTACCCTAAATAGGAAATTACAACCTCAGCACCAACTGGCACATCTGTTAACTTAAATTCTCCTTCATTATTGGATACAGCACCATTTAATGTATTATCGACAACAACAGAAGCTCCGTAGAGCGATGTATTTGCATCAACTTTCAATATTCCACAAACAGAAATCGTTTTATCAATCGTAGAAATAGTAATATATCTATCGGTTAAAAACTTAAAATTAAGTAAGGTGGAGCTATTTAGTTTTGCAATAATTTCTTCTAGAGATGTAGAAAGTTTTGGTTGCTCAACAGTAACTGATTTTACATCTACAGCAGAATACGAAAATTTAACCTCGTGCTTGGTTTCAATTTCAGAAATTAATTGCAAAAGTGGTATCTTTTCTTGTGCCTGACTTTGCAAAGAAAATAGCGTTATTACAATACATACAAGACGCTTAGTTAGCTCCATAATTATAAAACTCTACGTCATTACCATTTATTTTATAGCTAAGCTTTAATGGTATAGTTACAGCTTTTAAGGCAATATTTTTGTCTTTGTGGGTAAAACTTCCCGAAAATAATTGAGATGTATCAACGCCATCTGCTACCTTAATTTTAATATTGTATTGCAGTTGTAAGTCTTCTATAACTTGCCATAATGGTACATTACTAAAGCTAGACTCTTCATTAATCCAAGACGGATTTTGCGATGTGAAATCGTCTATCTTAATCATCTTACCACTTACAACTCTCACAGTTTTTCCTGGTGCTAAAACCGTAGTTTCATTATTATAAGTTACTGCAACCGAACCTTCATAACACTTTACTTCAAAAAAGTTACTACGCTCTTTTACATTAAACTGTGTTCCCAGTACCTCAACAGATCCTGCATCTGTATTTACAGTAAATTTTTTGCCTTTGGTAACTTTAAAATAAGCCTCACCATCTAAGGTTAACAAACGCTGATTGCCCCATTCCTTTTTATCATAGGTTAACTGTGATTTTGCATTAAGAACAACCTCAGAATCATCTGGTAAATTAAGCGTAGTTATCTCTGCAATGCCTGTTTTATATGAAGCCTCTGTATTAAAAAAGATAAAATAAGAGCACGTTAACATAAGTACTACGATAGCCGCAACACGCAATAACATCTTATAATTAAGTGGTACGACCTTAGACGTCTCTTTTTTAGTTTTATTTAAAGATCTGGTTTTAAAATCTGCCAATGCCTCTTTAGCATCGATATGTGGTGTTTCTATTTGTTTTGAATAAAAACCAGCCTTTTCTAATGCAGAAAAATCCTCATTAGGATACATGGCTTTTATTTCTTCGGTAGAAATTTCACCATTAAACCATTTTAATATGTCATTATCTTTATTCATTTTTAATGCTATTCTACTTTAAGACACTTTAGTATTGTTTTACCCTATACTAAGTTTCTAAATTGTTTTATTATTTAGTTTTTCTCTTAAAATCTTGAGTGCTGCAGACATTCGTTTTTCTACTGTTTTTTGAGACACACCAAGTAATTCTGCAATTTCTCTATACTTTTTATCTTCGATTCGGTTGAGTAAAAATACTTCGCGCTGTTCCTCACTTAAATCGGCTATTACAGCTTGCAACTTATTTTTAAATTCTTCTTCTTCGAGTAAATATTCTGGAGTTTGGTTAGTCTTATCTAAATATGGCGAAGCTTTAGCGTAAGTCAATACTACTTTCTGATGTCTTACTATATTTAAAAACAAATTATTTACCGTTGTAAATAAGTAAGTTTTGGCCTTAGTATAGTCTACACTAGAGCAATTTTCCCATACCTTAGAAAAGGCATCTTGTACCAAATCTAACCCAACTGACTTGTCTCCAGACTTATAAAACGCAAAATTATTCACAGCTTTTATATGCTCAAGATAAAAAGCATTGAAGTGTTCTTCTTCACAAAGATTTGGGTGTTTATTTGCCATTAATTATTAATCAATAATTGTAAATGCAAAAATAGGAATAAAAAAATCACACATTAAAAACATTGATTTTCAGAATGTTAAAATTTATTTTAAAAAAATTTCAAGAAAACCATAGGGTAAATTAAATCCTAAACGTCTTAAATACAGAAAGCGAAAAAAATCGCAATAATTAATTTAAGAACACAAAACCCAAAAATCAATATTATGAAAAATTTAAAATTCTTATCAGCACTTTTATTTATTTCAATCTTAAGCTTAACCTCTTGTCAAGATGAAATAGATGACGAAAACGGAAACAACCCAAACACTAACTCAGCAACATCACCAACTGCTCAAAACTTAGAAAGATCTGCTATGTATGATGGTAGTTTTGATGATTTCTTAGACGATATTTCTTGTTCTTCGGTTTTATTTCCTGTAACTGTTATTGTAGATAATACAGAGATTACTTTAGTTTCAGAATCTGATTACGAATTGGTACTAGACATCATTGGAGAGTTTACAGACGATGATGATTCGGTTCAATTTCAATTCCCGATAACTGTACAGCTTAGCAATTATACGCAAGTTGTAATTAATAACCAAGCAGAATTAGACGCGCTAGAAGATGCCTGCGATGATGCAGAAGACAACTTTGAAGATGCTATAAACTGTTTAGAAATAGATTTCCCTATTACAATCTTAACTTATGATGCCAACTTAGAGCAAAGTGGAAGTGTTGTAATTGAGTCTGAGCAACAATTATACAACTATATGGATAATTTTGATGATGACGCTTACTTTTCTGTAAACTACCCAATCACAGCAACATTAAGTAATGGTAATACTGTAGAAATTACAAGCGATGCTGATCTGGAAAATTACATTGATGAGTGTTTAGATTTTGATGACATGGAAGACGATGCTGAAGATGATGCCGAAGAAGTTGAAGAAATACTAGTTGAAGGTACTTTTGTTATTGAAAGCTATGTAGATGCTGCTGGAAATGCTGTAGCTGAGTTTGCAGATTACACTATAGATTTTGCTAACGACTTAACTTGTACAGCGCAAAATGTTGTAAACACTACAATTGCCGATGTTGAAGGCGTGTACCAAGTAACGTCAGACATTGATGTATACTTAAGCTTAACCTTTACAGGAAATACAACTTTCGAATTACTTAATCAAACGTGGGAAGTAACAAGTTATTCTGAAAATTCTATTTCTCTACAAAGCACAACTAATGCTGCCATAACCGTGGTTTTATCCCAAATCTAAACCAAAAGGGCATTAGTTACGTAGGTTAAGGTAAAAGCAGCTGTTTTTTTTAGACAGCTGCTTTTTAACAAAACATTTTATCATGAGACTTAAAATCACATACCTCTTTTTGTTTCTGTTGTTTATAACAGGTTGTACAACAGAAGATTCAGGTTCTAATAATGGAAATGGAAACAACGGCATAAACGAAAACCTCAACAGACAAACCGTTGGTAGTTCGGCAAACGATTTATTATCCGCTACTATTTTTGAGAAAATGATTGTTGAAATAGTATATGTAGAAGGATTAGAACCTACAGAGGAAACTGTGACTAATTTTGTTTCATTTCTAGAAAACAGAACACACAAACCTAATGGTATTACAATTGAAAAACGTGCCATTCCATCTCCAGGAAACACAAGCTACTCTATACAAGAGATTGCTGACATAGAAATTGCAGAACGTCAATATTACAATACCAATAATACTATTGCTGTTTGGGCTTTATTTATAGATGGTGAATCTGAAAATAACGCTAATGGTAATATTGTACTAGGTTCTGCATACTGGAACACCTCTTTTGTAATTTTTGAAGAAACCATACAAGACTATAGCAATAGTACTTTTGAACCTAACAGAACACTGTTAGAAACCATAGTGATTACTCATGAGTTTGGTCATATATTTGGCCTTACAAATCTCGGTACAGAAATGGTAACAAATCATGAAGATACCGAACATCCTAAACATTGTAACAACGAAGACTGCTTAATGTTTTGGGCAACAGAATCTTCGCAAGGAGTAGACAATATGCTAAATATGACCTCTGCACCAGAACTCGACAGCCAATGCATTGCAGACCTTCAAGCTAATGGAGGCAAATAATATAAACTCAAATATATTTTAAAAATGAAAACTAAAATCTTAACACTTTCGATGCTATTTTGTGCACTCTTCAATTTAAGTGCTCAAGATGACACAACAACAAAAACTTCAAACTTTGGAATTAAAGGTGGCTATAATTTAGCTGCTGTAAGTTTTGATGAAGATAGTGAAACTGGTCAACGTCATAGCTTTCATGTTGGTTTCTACGGCGAATCATTTTTTACAGAAAGCATAGCTTTACAAGTAGAGCTTTTATATTCACAACAAGGTTACGAGATTGAAAGCAATGGAGGTACATTTACGCAAAAGCTAGACTACATCAATGTACCATTAATGTTTAAAATGTATCCAGATAATAACTTTTTCTTAGAAGTTGGTCCTCAAATAGGTTTAGCCATTTCTCACGAAGAAACGTTTGACAGCAACTTTAATCTTTTTGATACATCACAAGAATTTGAACCTAATAGTTTTGATTGGGGAGTTAATTTTGGTGGTGGTTTTAAAACCAACTCTGGCATTAGCTTAGGTGTAAGATACCATCTTGGACTTGGAGATATTTATGAAGAAGGAAATCCTAAAAACAGAGTATGGCAATTTTCTGTAGGCTTCGATTTCTAACAGAAACATTAAAGCAATAAAAAAACCGCATAATCACTTATGCGGTTTTCTTTTATATACAGTTACTAATTACGCATCAATATTGGCATAAATAGCATTCTTCTCAATAAACTCTCTACGTGGTGGCACTTCGTCTCCCATTAACATAGAGAAAATACGATCTGCTTCACCTCCATTATCGATGTTTACCTGACGTAACGTTCTAAACTCTGGATTCATTGTAGTGTCCCAAAGTTGCTCAGCATTCATCTCACCAAGACCCTTGTAACGTTGTATCTTAGCATTATCACCAAAATCTGCTACGATAGCATCACGATCTTTATCTGACCAAGCATACTGCTTTTTGGCACCCTTCTTTACTAAATATAAAGGTGGTGTTGCTATATAAACATAGCCACTTTCAATTAGTTCTCTCATGTATCTAAAGAAGAACGTCAATATAAGTGTAGCAATGTGGCTACCATCAATATCGGCATCACACATAATCACCACTTTATGATATCTTAATTTTGAAAGATTTAATGCTCTTGGATCTTCTTCAGTACCAATCGTTACACCAAGTGCTGTAAAAATATTCTTGATTTCTTCATTTTCAAAAACCTTATGCTGCATTGCTTTTTCAACATTAAGAATCTTACCTCTTAATGGCAAAATAGCTTGAAACTTTCTATCTCGACCTTGCTTTGCTGTACCACCTGCAGAATCACCCTCTACTAGGAACACTTCACATTGCGCTGGGTCTTGCTCAGAACAGTCGCTTAACTTTCCTGGTAAACCACCAATACTCATTACCGTTTTACGTTGCACCATTTCACGAGCTTTCTGTGCTGCGTGACGTGCTTGTGCTGCTAAGATTACTTTTTGTACAATTGTCTTAGCATCTTCAGGATGCTCCTCTAAGTAATCGGTTAACATTTCTGAAACTGCCTGAGAAACAGATGCCGAAACTTCACGGTTACCAAGTTTAGTTTTTGTCTGACCTTCAAACTGAGGTTCAGCAACTTTTACAGAAACAATAGCTGTTAAACCTTCCCGAAAATCATCACCTGAAATGTCAAATTTCAATTTATCTAACATTCCAGAACCATCAGCATATTTCTTAAGTGTATGCGTTAATCCACGACGGAAACCAGAAAGGTGTGTACCACCTTCGTGCGTGTTAATGTTGTTAACATAAGAGTGTAAATTCTCTGCATAAGAGGTATTATACACCATAGCCACTTCAACAGGAACACCGTTCTTTTCACCTTCAAATGAAATAACATCTTTCATTAAAGGTTCTCTGTTACCATCTAAAAATCTAACAAATTCTGAAAGTCCTTCTTCTGAATGAAAAGTTTCTCCTTCAAAAGAACCATCCTCCTTTTTGTGACGCTTATCTACTAAATGAACTGTAATACCTTTGTTTAGGTATGCTAATTCACGCATACGACTAGCTAAGGTATCGTAATTATATTCTAATGTTTGCTGAAAAATTTGCGGATCTGGCTTAAAGGTTACAATAGTACCTGTCTTATCTGTATCTCCAACAGTTTTTACAGGATATAAAGTTTTACCACGCTCATACTCTTGCTCCCATACTTTACCTTCTCTGTAAACTGTAGCTTTTAAATGTTCAGATAGTGCGTTAACACAACTTACACCAACACCGTGAAGACCACCTGAAACCTTATATGAGTCCTTATCGAACTTACCACCTGCACCAATTTTGGTCATTACAACCTCTAATGCAGAAACACCTTCTTTTTTATGAAGACCAACTGGAATACCACGACCATCATCTTCTGTAGTTATGGAATTATCCTCGTTTATGGTAACTGTAATGTTATCGCAATGTCCTGCTAAAGCTTCATCAATAGAGTTGTCTACAACCTCATAAACCAAGTGGTGTAAACCTCTTACACCAACATCACCAATATACATCGATGGACGCATACGTACGTGCTCCATCCCTTCTAGGGCTTGGATACTGTCTGCGCCATACTGTTTTTTGTTTTCTTCGCTCATTTTATATTTAATAAGATTTAGTTCTAATTTTACAGCAAAAAAGACGCTTATTGCGTCTCTTTTGAGTACTTTCAAAGATACAAAAAATTAGAGCTTAAACATAGCTTTTTATCGACTTTAAGCAATAATTATCAACAATTGTTAAGAACCTAAAAGTGTCTTAAAACAGCTAAAAAGTACCTTAAATTGAATTTAAGCGTTTTTTTTACAACACTGAAAATTGAAATTTACGAAAGTGCCTTAGACGATATATTTTAATCCAAAATAAAAGAGTTATTGACATTTATTTTACAAGTTACATTAATGTATTTCTTCGTGAAGTTGTTTTTTCAGTTTTTCTAATAAACTTAATAGATTCCGTAAAGTTCTTAAATTACCTACGGTAGTTTCTAATTTTAGCGTTGCCACATTCCATAATTCCATAGATTCGAATAAAAAATTAAAATCTGTTTGAGGTCCGCCAACAATAAAATGCTCTCTATACATTGGCAAAGCGGCATTTGAATAGTTAATATGTTTAGCAAAAAAGGGTTCTATAAGTGAATTATACTGATTATCTACGTATACATCTCCTCTTTCTAAAAAAATAAGTGCATCTCTAAGTTCTAATAATGATTGTTTAAGTTCTTTTTTTTCAACCTTTATAAGCAGTCCTTGTTGTAAAAACTCATTGAAAGTTTCATAAGATAAATTATTGGTCCAAGCCGTAGCTATAGAACCTATATTTTCTAATAACTCTGGAATACTATCTTGGTTTTTAGATGCTAAAATCTGTAGTGCTTTTTTATGCCTCTTTTCTAAATAACTTTCTGATTCAATTAGCTTATGAATAACTAAAATCTGCTCTTCCACCTCTTCGCTAAGCTTATTAAAATATGACTGCATCTTATCCTTTTCTAGACGTTTTTGGTTCCAATTGTTTACCTGTATGGCAATCAAAATACCTATAACTACAAGAATGATTTCTCCCAAGGCATACTTGAGATACCGACTTGTCTTTCCTTCATTTAGAAGTGACCTCCTGATATTTCTAAAGAATTTTATCACATTAACCGTTATTATTAAGTTCTACGTTAATTAGTCTCTGTAAATCAATTACTTGTTGTTTGGCTTTTAAGTATTCTTTCATAATCACATCAGCACTAGATTGGACAACTGTAACTCCATTCATAAAAGTTTGATTCTCTATAAGCTGTAGCAACTCTTTTTTAAACTCATTTAAATAAAATCCCTTTTCTAAACCTGTAAATGTTCTATTGATTTCTTTTTCTTTACTTGGCTCAAGAGCCATAATATAACGCATGTTAAACTTTTCATTTATAGGAGGAAATAACAATCTGTCATGACTTTCTTTTTCTTTATCTTGAATAATTAAAATGGAATTGTATTGTTTGTTTAGTTCTAACAACTTTATTTTGATAGAGTCATTTGAGATGAGATCTAAATTTCCACTACTTACCATTTCATTAAAAGTAACCTGGTTAATATTAATGTCTTGCCAACTAAAAATAGAATTGAAGTAAGGCATAACATTAAACACAGAATCTTTATTCTTACTAAAACTAAAGTTTAAAAAAATATTAGCGGCTTCTAATTGTTTCTGTTTTATGTCATGAAATTCGGATAAAAGCTTTTCATTTTCTCTTAAATCGATAATCAACCTTTCAAGATAATTTAATTCTACTTGCCTTTTTTTACGATTTTCATTCCAATTATTAATCTGTAGGGCTATCAAAATACCAATGACAACAAGCACTATTTCGCCAATGGCATATTTTAAGTATTTACTTGTTTTACCTTCATTAAGAAGTGATTTTCGGGTACTTCTAAAGAATTTTATCATCGGCTTACAGTTGGGTGTAAGCAGGAAATTATAAAGTAGAGATGGTTGGTTATGCTTATATGTTTATAAATGTAATGAATTGTTACAAAATACAGCACAAAAAAAGCCAGCTTAAAAACTGGCTTTCAATTATTTAAATATTATCAATAAGCATCATCATGCACTTTAGCAACGGCTCTACCACTTGGGTCGTTCATGTTTTTAAAAGCTTCGTCCCATTCTAATGCAATTTTAGTACTACATGCTACACTTGGCTCTTGTGGCACACTCAATGCAGCTGCATCACTTGGAAAATGCCCTTCAAAAATGGTTCTGTAATAATACTCTTCCTTGTTCTGTGGTGTTTGTATTGGGAAACGGAAATGTGCGTTTGCCATTTGCTCGTCAGTTACATCCTCGTTCACCAATTCTTTTAAAGTATCTATCCAGCTGTAACCTACACCATCACTAAATTGTTCTTTTTGTCTCCAAGCCACACTTTCTGGCAACATATCTTCAAATGCTTTGCGCACCACCCATTTTTCAATTCTACCATCTTTTATCATTTTATCTTCTGGGTTGATGCGCATAGCAACATCCATAAACTCCTTATCTAAAAATGGTACACGACCTTCAATTCCCCAAGCCGCTAAACTTTTGTTAGCTCTTAAACAATCGTACATGTGTAACTTACTTAATTTACGTACAGTTTCTTCATGAAATTCTCTCCCGTTAGGTGCTTTGTGGAAGTACAAATAGCCACCAAATAATTCATCCGCACCTTCTCCAGATAGTACCATTTTTATTCCCATTGACTTAATAACTCTAGCCATTAAGTACATTGGAGTACTCGCTCTGATGGTTGTAATATCGTAGGTTTCTAATTGATAAATTACATCTTTTATAGCATCTAAGCCTTCTTGAATTGTAAACTTAATTTCATGATGAACTGTACCAATATGATCAGCTACTTTTCTGGCAGCAGCCAAATCTGGAGAACCTTCTAATCCTACAGAAAAGCTATGCAATTGTGGCCACCAAGCTTGCTCTTTATCATCTGCCTCTATACGACGTTGCGAATATTTTTTTGCAATAGCAGAAGTTACAGAAGAATCTAATCCACCAGACAACAATACACCATAAGGCACATCGCTCATAAGCTGTCTGTGTACCGCATCTTCTAGAGCTTGCTTTACTTCTGCAATGCTTGTTTCGTTATCTTTGACAGCATCAAAATCTTCCCAATCGCGTTTGTACCACTGCACTAACTCTCCATCCTTACTACTCATGTAATGGCCTGGAGGAAATAATTCAATCTTAGTACAAACTCCTTCTAAAGCTTTTAATTCTGAAGCCACATAGAATGTTCCGTGTTGGTCCCAACCCATATATAATGGTATAATTCCCATATGGTCTCTCGCTATGAAATACTCATCTTTATCTACATCGTAGATTGCAAAACCGAAGATACCGTTCATTTCGTCCACAAAGTCGACTCCTTTTTCTTTATATAAAGCTAGAATTACCTCACAATCACTTTCAGTTTGAAACTTGTAATCTGGAAATTGAGCTCTTAAAGCTTTGTGGTTATATATCTCACCATTTGCTGCTAAGATTAGTTTTTTGTCTTCACTAAACAATGGCTGTTTTCCAGAAGCAGGATCTACTATAGCTAAACGCTCGTGAGCCAAAATTGCTTTTTCATCACTGTAAACACCACTCCAATCTGGCCCTCTATGACGAATAGACTTTGCCATTTCTAATACCTGAGGTCTTAGGTCTTCTGATTTCTGTTTTATATCAAACGCACATACTATTCCGCACATAACTCTTTATTTTGTTATTAATTATGAAACAAATATGAAATTAAACTTTCATTTTTTAAACATAAACAACTATAATGGTTTCAATATAAAATAAAATACATTTATTTTTAAAATTATTAAAAGTTAAAACAACCCAAATCACCTGTTTAACTTTTAATCTGTAAACTTTAGGATTTCTTTTCGACCATTTGATGTAATAAGACTTAATTTTATTAAAACTAAAAACCAAAAAACATGAAAACGACACAACTAATTTCAACCATTGCCTTTGCATTTGCTTTACTTCTATCTTTTAATGCTGAAGCTCAAAAATTTTCAGGATTAGATAAGAGCCCAATGGATGCTGCCTCGTTTCCTAGCAACTACAAAGAGTCTAACAAACAAATAAAAATAGTTTACAGCAGACCTCAACTTAAAGATAGAGATGTGTATGATTTGGCTAAGCCTGGAAATGTATGGAGAATGGGTGCTAATGAAGCTGCCGAACTTCATGTTTACAGCGACATGAAACTAAATGGTAAAGATGTTAAGAAAGGCACATATACTGTATATGCTATACCTGGAGAGAAAGAATGGACCATTATTATAAATACAGATTTAAATGTTTGGGGAAGCTATTTTTATAATGAAAAAAATGATGTTGCTAGGATAACTGTACCAACAACCGAAGGGGACGAATCTCTTGAAGCATTTTCTATAGCCTTTGAAGAATCTGAAAAAGGTGCAGATATGCACTTAGGCTGGGGCACTGTTAGAGTTGCTGTTCCATTTGAGAAAAAGTAATATTCTTTACATAAAAAACTACAAAAGACTGTCTGTAAGAATTATTTACAGACAGTCTTTTTTTGTTTCTATAATGAAGGAATGTGTCCCCAATTTTCGCCAGATTTTATTCTGTTAAGTTGCGTTGTAGAAATTCCGAAGCGCTTTGCTATAACCTTTAGTCGCGTTCGTCTATTAGGATCATTCAACATTTTCTTAATTAACCTCACATTATTTTCTGTGAGCTTAGCAGATGGCGGCTCCTGTTTTTTCTTGGCTTTAATAAAATGAGGGTTTTTCCACTGGTGAGCTTCTTTTTCACTCTTAGAAGCCCATTTTAGATTATTAGCTTTATTATTCTGCTTATCATAATCTAAGTGGATAACGTAGACACCTTCTTTAGTATTTTCTAAAAAATACTGGGCAACAAGTTTGTGCACATAATAGCCTTTGTATTTGTACTTTTTGTAGCCTCTGTAAACTTTTGTTTCTGTGGTTTTAATCTTAATATGAGGATAACCATTTAACAGATAAGGGTCTATTAATCTTGGTTTTTCTTCCTCAACTTTTATAATTCTACCATAGTTTGAAACAAAAAATTTTTCTTGTGGTGAAATTTTGTCTTCTTTAGGGGATTCTAATGCTTTCCAAACTTCACCTCTGTAATTTTTAATTTCGTTAAAGAACATTTAAGGGATATTCAAATATTTATGGGTTTGCAAGGATACCTTCCATTTAGGATTAGCCATTACATAATCCACAATTTTAGGCATCATCTTCTCTCGCTTACTCCACTCTGGTTGCAAGTATAATATACAATTTTTATTTACTTTTTCTGCTTGTTCTTCGGCAAATTTAAAATCGTCATTATTATAAATGATACATTTTAACTCATGCGCCTTATCGTAAATCTCTTCGGTAGGTAGTTTTACTTTTTTTGGAGATAAGCAAATCCAATCCCATTCACCTGTTAGTTTATAGGCTCCTGAAGTTTCAATATGTGTTTGTACTCCTTTAGCTTTTAACTGCTCAGTAAGTGGACCCATGTCCCAAGTAAGCGGTTCTCCTCCTGTTACAACAATTATATCACTATATTTTACAGCGTTTTCAACAATTTTTGTTGTCTCAGTTGCAGGATGCAGTTCTGGCAACCAACTCTCTTTTACATCACACCAATGACAACCAACATCGCAACCACCAATCCTAACAAAGTACGCTGCGGTTCCTTTATGATAACCTTCACCTTGAATGGTATAAAACTCTTCCATTAATGGCAATAAATGCCCTTGATCTATCAATTGTTGTTTTTCTCTTCTTGTCATAGTGCGCAAATATACCAATAACTCTGTACTATTTGTGTATTACCAAAGGGCAAAATGCCAATTGCAGCAAATATACTTGCGGTTATTTCTATTTTATACTTGATTAAAATTACACTATTTTTATGCAAATTTTCTGATCAATGAGCAATTCTGAAAAATTCATACAAGACATTAATACAGGCAACACTTTTAAAGGAGATTATATTACCCTAGGAGCTGCAATGTTAGATGGAGAAACCAAAACTAATGCTTTTGTTAATGTGCCTCTAAAAACAATGAACCGACACGGTCTTATTGCCGGAGCCACAGGAACAGGAAAAACAAAAACACTTCAGGTGTTGGCTGAAAACCTTTCTGAAAAAGGTGTTCCTGTTTTACTGATGGACATTAAAGGAGATTTAAGTGGTTTGGCAAAACCAAGTCCAGGACATGCCAAAATTGATGAACGTCATGAAAAAATAGGACTTCCGTTTGATCCTAAATCTTTTCCTGTTGAGATTTTAACTCTATCTGAGCAAGATGGTGTTAGACTTAGGGCAACGATTAGTGAGTTTGGCCCTGTTCTAATCTCGAGAATACTAGGTGTTACCGAAACACAAGCCGGAATCATTTCTGTAATTTTTAAATATTGTGATGACAATAAACTACCGCTTTTAGACCTAAAAGACTTTAAGAAGATTTTACAATATGCTACTAATGAAGGTAAAGAAGAATTTCAGGAAGCTTATGGTAGAATTTCAACAGCTTCTACAGGAGCTATTCTGAGAAAAATTATTGAAATTGAACAGCAAGGTGGTGATTTATTCTTTGGGGAAACCTCTTTTGACACACAAGACTTATTGCGTATTGACGAGAATGGTCGTGGCTATATAAACATAATAAGACTTACTGATATACAAGACAAACCGAAGTTGTTTTCAACGTTTATGTTGAGTCTTTTAGCAGAAATTTATTCTACATTCCCAGAACAAGGAGATAGTGGAAGACCAGAACTTGTAATGTTTATAGATGAAGCACATTTGATTTTTAATGAAGCTTCTGATGCGTTATTAAACCAAATTGAAAGTATTGTAAAACTTATCCGTAGTAAAGGGGTTGGCTTGTATTTTGTAACTCAAAATCCTACTGATGTTCCTGAAGCTGTGCTTGGACAATTAGGATTAAAAGTTCAACATGCTTTACGTGCGTTTACCGCAAAAGACCGAAAAGCGATAAAACTTACGGCACAAAACTATCCAGACACAGAATATTATGATACTGCAGATGTGCTGACTTCCTTAGGAATTGGTGAAGCTTTAGTATCCGCTTTAGACGAAAAGGGAAAACCAACTCCTCTAGCAGCTACAATGATGCGTGCACCTATGAGTCGCATGGATATATTAACAGAATCTGAACTTAGCAGCTTGCTCGCTCAATCTCAATTAGCCAAAAAATATAATAAAGAGATTGATAGAGAAAGTGCATATGAAATGCTAAACGAAAAAATAAAGCAAGCTGAAGCGGAAGAAGCAAAACGTAAAGCGGAAGAAGAAAAAGAAGCGCTAAAAAAAGCCGAAAGCAAACACAAAGCAAGTTCTAGCAGAAGACGAAGCACAAGACAAAACCCAATTGTAAAAGTACTTTCTAGCCCAACAGTAATTAGAAGTGTATTAGGAATCCTAACCAAAATGCTAAAATAACTAACCCTAAATCTAAAACACGAAAGCCCATAATGGGCATTTGGCTAATAATGACCATTATCTAACCAAATAATTGAATAACAAAATCATAAGCTTTTGAAAAATTTAAATAAATGAAGAAATCAATTTTTATAATTTTAATTATAACCTTACTTATTACAAGCTGTTCTAATGACAAACCAGTGGATCCTTTTTTAGTAAAAAAGTATAATATAGGATTGCTAACGGACTCTACAACAGTTAGAGAATTAGACACCATTTTTAAAAATGATTCAATCGTAAGATATGTTTCTGGTGATGAATTTGCTGGTTCTATAAATGTTATTGAAATATTTGACAAAAGTGGCAAGAAGCTTTTAGACCTGTATCCTAAAGAAGCACTAGATTCTACATCTGTAATTTCAAATGTACGTATTAATGACGAACGCTATAGAACTGAAAAAGACATTTCAATACTTAGTACTTTTAAGGATATTAAGGATAATTACAGAATTTCAAAAATTGATAATCTTATAAATACAGTTAAAATTTCAATTAATGAAATAAACACCGCTTTTAGTATTGACAAAAAAGAACTACCAAGTAGTTTAAGGTTTAATATGGACGCAACCATAGATGCCATACAAATACCAGAAAAAGCCAAGATTAAATATTTTATGGTTCATTGGTAATTCAGTTTTCAGTCACCAGTCACAGTAAGCAGTAAAGCACAAATGAGCAAAAAGAAAAAATATACAATTCAAAACTCACCATTCATAGTCCCAACTGACGATGGAAAAATAATAAAAGAACATTTTGGAAAAGCTAGTGATGGTAATTCTGAAATAAGTATAGCACATATGGTAGCGCCTCCTGGATGGAGTGAACCTTTTCAAACACCAGAATTTGATGAATACACTTTTATCTTAAAAGGAAAAAAGCAATTTATCATTGAAGATGAAACCATTACTTTAGAAGCAGGACAATCTATTAAAGTAGAAAAAAACACAAGACTTCAATATTCTAATCCTTTTGATGAGCCTTGTGAATACATTGCTATTTGCCTTCCTGCATTTTCAATAGAAGCCGTAAACAGAGAAAACGAATAGCATGAGTAGTTTTGTTATAAAATCTATAGGCAACGCACTTAATGCCACCAGTTTAATTTCTTCAAAATATGCCTCTAAGAAGGCTTTAAACTTATTTGCATCGCCACGTAAAGGTCGCTACACAGAAGCACAAACAAAAATAATTGATTCTGCTTTGTTTGAAGAACTGTCTTACCAAGGGCAAAGTATTGCAGTTTATCGTTGGAAAGGAAATGGAAAGACTGTTTTGTTGGCACACGGTTGGGAAAGCAACGCTTCTAGATGGAGTTATATTCTCAACGATTTAAAAGCTCAAAGTTACAACATCATAGCATTAGATGCACCTGCACATGGTCGCTCAGACGGGAAACAATGTAACGCTATTTTATATTCAGAATTTATAAATATAGTTGCAAAAAAGTATCAACCTGAAATTGTTATCGGTCACTCGGTTGGTGGTATGGCAACAGTATTCTTTATGCACAACTACCAACTATCTTCAGTTAAAAAGTTGGTTTTATTGGGAGCACCAGCTCATTTTACAGGTGTTTTTTCCAGATACAAATCTATGATGGGTTACAACAATCGTATTTCTAAAGGCCTGGACAATATTGTTATTGAACGCTTTGGCAAACCTGTAGATTATTTTTCGGCAGCCAACTTCACCAAAACTATTGAAGCTGAAGGCTTAATCATTCACGATAAAAAAGACAGAATTATTCCTTTTGAAGACGGACAACTTTTTGCCAATCGCTACAAAAACTCTAAGTTTATAGAAACCAATGGTTTTGGTCACGGATTAAAAGATGAATCCTTAACGCCAAAAATTATTGAATTTATAAATGGTTAATTCTTGATTATGATAAACAAAAAACTAGCTTACATCTTTTTAATTCTTCTTTGTTTTAGTTGCAAATCAAACAAGGAAAAACAGCAAAGCAAGACATATACAGATGTTGTTAGTATAGCTGCTATGAAAGATGTAATGTGGAAAGGTGAACTTTTTAGCAAAATAAAGCTTGACACTATAAAACCTAAAAATGGACTTTATGGTCTTGGTCCAGAAGCTTATCTGCGTGGCGAAATAGTAATTAATAACGGAAAAACTTATGTTTCAAGAGTTCTTACAGATTCTACAATGGCTGTAAATGAAATAGCAGACGCTGAAGCCCCATTTTTTGTTTATGCCAATGTTAATGAATGGAATGCAGTCAAATTACCGAGTTCTGTAACATCTATAAAAGATTTAGAAACGTTTATCGATAGCGAGACAAAAGACAAAAAGAGGCCATTCACTTTTAAATTAGATGGCAATATCTCAAAGGCAACAATTCATATTCAAAATTTACCAAAAGGCACTAAAGTTTCTTCGCCTAAAGAAGCTCACCAAGGACAGATTAACTATCAATTAGAAAGTGAAGATGTAGAAATTATTGGTTTTTTCTCTACCGAACATCAAGGTATTTTTACTCATCATGATTCCTTTTTGCACATGCATCTTATCTCTAAAGACAAGACAAAATGGGTCATCTAGACGATGTTGTTTTTAATGAAATGTCATTATTATTACCAAAGTCCTAAAAGACTTTATTGTATTTTTGCACTATGTCTGATGATTTAAAACGTCTTAACAAATACCTAAGTGAAGCTGGTTATTGCTCTCGTCGTGAAGCCGATCGATTAATCGATGCAGGTAGAGTTACCATTAATGATGCTATTCCAGAAATGGGCACTAAAGTTGCTTCTGATGATGTGGTTAAAGTTGATGGTGAAATCATTGGCGAACGCAAAAAAGATTTTGTCTATCTAGCATTTAATAAACCTGTTGGTATCGTTTGTACTACAGATACTCGTGTTGAGAAAGATAATATTATTGACTTTATTAATTACCCAAGACGAATTTTTCCTATTGGAAGACTAGATAAACCAAGTGAAGGATTGATTTTGCTAACAGACGATGGCGATATCGTCAACAAGATTCTACGTGCCAGTAACAATCACGAAAAGGAATATGTAGTTACTGTTGATAAGCCTATTTCACAAACATTTATTCAACGGATGGCAGGTGGTATTTATATTGAAGAATTAAAACAACGCACCAAAAAGTGTAAGGTAAAAAAAATAGACAAATACACCTTTAGTATTATTTTAACCCAAGGTCTTAACAGACAAATTCGTCGTATGTGTGAGTATCTTAACTACGAAGTACAGACCTTAAAGCGTGTTAGAATTATGAATATTGAACTAGACATACCAATAGGAAAATATCGAGAACTCACTAAAGAAGAGTTTAAAACATTGACCGATTTAATTGGAGATTCTAAGAAAACGTTTCAACCCAACCAACAACGCAGAAACAGAAGACATTAATTTTACAAGGCATGAATTTATCTCCTTTTCACTTAGCAATTCCTGTTGACGATGTAGATGTATGCAGAGATTTTTACACCAACACTCTAAATCTTGAAGAAGGAAGAAGTAGCGATCATTGGGTAGATTACAACTTTTTTGGTCATCAGTTAGTAATTCATTATAAACCAAAAACTGAAGAAGACACGCATACCAATTCTGTTGATGGAAAAGATGTGCCTGTTCCGCATTTTGGTGTTGTTTTACCTTGGGAAGATTTTTATGATTTTGCTGATTTGTTAAAAAGCAAAAACATAAATTTCATCATAGAACCTTACATTCGTTTTGAAGGACAAGTTGGTGAGCAAGCTACAATGTTCTTTAAAGACCCTTCTGGTAATGCTTTAGAGTTTAAAGCCTTTAAGGATTTAAATCAACTATTTGCAAAATAACAAATAGAGTTTTATTTATTTCTTTCTATGTTGCTCTCTAGCTAACAATGTATTCTTTAAAAGCATAGCAATTGTCATTGGTCCTACTCCACCAGGAACAGGTGTTATAAAACTTGCTTTTTTACTTACATTTTCAAAGTCAACATCTCCTGTAATGTGATAGCCTTTTTCAGAATCATCTGGCACACGCGTTATACCAACATCTATAATTACAGCATCGTCTTTTACCATTTCTGCTTTTAAAAAGTTAGGAATACCTAATGCTGAAATAACAATATCTGCCTGAGAAGTAATCTGGGTAATATTTTTAGTATGACTATGCGTTAAAGTTACTGTTGAGTTTCCTGGGAAACCTTTACGTCCCATTAAAATACTCATTGGGCGACCAACTATATGAGAACGACCAATAACAACTGTATGTTTCCCTTTAGTCTCAACTCCATAACGGTCTATAAGCTCTAAAATACCAAATGGTGTAGCAGGAATAAAAGTTGACATATCCAATGACATTTTACCAAAGTTTGTAGGGTGAAAACCATCTACATCCTTATCTGGATTTACAGCCATTAATACTTTTTGAGTATTGATTTGTGGTGGTAATGGCAACTGAATTATGAAACCATCTATATCGTCATTATTGTTAAGCTCTTCAATTTTATCTAACAATTCAATCTCGCTAGTTGTATTAGGAAGACGTACCATTGTAGACTCAAAACCAACACGTTCGCAAGCTCTTACTTTACTTCCAACGTAGGTTAAACTTGCTCCATCATTACCAACAATTACAGCGGCTAGGTGTGGCACCTTTTCGCCATTAGCTTTCATTTTATCAACTTCAGCCTTTATTTCGTTTTTAATGTCGTTACTGGTTTTTCTTCCGTCTAGTATGGTCATTTGTTGTTGTTTTCTTGCTAAGACGCAAAGGCGCAAAAGCTAATTGAAAATATATTTATTTATAACTTCTCGACTACGCTCGAAGTGACTACTTACATTATACTGTTTACTGCCAACTATCTCGGCATGTTTTTCATCATCTGCATCATGCGTTTTCCGCCACCGCCTTGCATCATTTTCATCATCTTACTCATTTGAGTAAATTGTTTTAGCAACTGATTAACTTCTTGTACAGATGTACCAGAACCCTTACCAATTCTCTTCTTTCTACTTGCATTTATAATTGAAGGGTTAGCACGTTCCGCTGGTGTCATAGAGTGGATAATAGCTTCAATTCCTTTAAAAGCATCATCATCGATATCAATACCTTTCATCATCTTTCCTGCTCCAGGAATCATACCAATTAAATCCTTCATATTACCCATCTTCTTGATTTGTTGAATCTGTTTTAAGAAATCATCAAATCCGAATTGATTCTTGGCAATTTTCTTTTGAAGTTTACGCGCTTCCTCTTCATCAAATTGTTCTTGAGCACGTTCTACAAGAGATACAACGTCTCCCATTCCCAAAATACGATCTGCCATACGTGATGGATAGAACACATCTATAGCTTCCATCTTCTCACCTGTACCAATAAATTTAATTGGCTTGTTTACAACAGACTTAATTGAAATTGCGGCACCACCACGTGTATCACCATCTAATTTGGTTAGGATAACACCATCAAAATTTAATATATCATTGAAGGCTTTTGCTGTATTTACAGCATCCTGACCTGTCATAGAATCTACCACAAATAAGGTTTCTTGTGGTTGAATAGCTTTGTGAATGTTAGAAATCTCGGTCATCATAGCTTCATCTACAGCCAAACGACCAGCTGTATCTATAATTACCACATTATGACCATTAGCTTTTGCATGGGCAATACCTGCTTGTGCAATAGCAACTGGATCCGTATTTCCTTTATCACTATAAACCTCAACATTGATTTGATCTCCAACAACGTGAAGCTGATCTATCGCTGCAGGACGGTAAACATCACAAGCTACTAATAAAGGTTTCTTTGTTTTTTTATTTTTAAGATAGTTAGCAAGCTTACCAGAAAAAGTAGTTTTACCAGAACCTTGCAAACCAGACATTAAAATTACACTTGGATTGCCAGAAAGGTTAATACCTTCTGCATCACCTCCCATAAGTTCGGTTAACTCATCTTTTACGATTTTAACCATTAACTGACCTGGTTGAAGTGTCGTTAATACATTTTGGCCAAGTGCTTTTTCTTTAACCTTATTGGTAAATTGTTTAGCAATTTTAAAGTTAACATCGGCATCTAAAAGCGCACGTCTTACTTCTTTTAAAGTTTCGGCAACATTGACTTCTGTAATACTGCCATGTCCTTTTAATACGTGTAACGCTTTATCTAACTTATCACTTAAATTATTGAACATAATCTTTATCTCTTTTAGAAGTTGCAAATTTAAGAATTTACAAGAGATAAACGAACGGCATATCTATAATTATACACTTATATCTTTCAGAATATCATAAAAGAAAAGAGCTGCCTAGCGGTTGGCAACTCTCTTCATCAACTTAAACTTACTAAAATTACTAACTAAGCGGTTCTTTTATATATTATTCACATGTTTGTTCTAAGACTAAAATATTGTCTCCACTATGCAATTGCAATCTATCTTCTTCACATTCTACAACAAGCCACTCACCTGTTATTGCCTGGATATTTGGCCCAGCTACATTTGAGAAGGTAACTATTACACCATCTTCTGATTGTGATGTTGTCCATGTTGCATCAATTGTAGTTTCGTTATTATAAATTATGACATTTTGACTATTAGGTTCAAAATCGAAATTCCAATTTAGAAGGTTATCACTACCATTATAGTTTACAGCATTCCAAATACATTCTACTAAGAAACCATCTACATCTTCTTCGCTACAACTGTTTGAACAATCTTCTACAATTAGTTCTACAGTGAATATTTCTGAAACACTAGGATTATCAGCTAACCCAACTCTCATATAAATTATTTGAGGATTTGTTGTATTAACAAAAGGTGATATCAGTGCATTGGTCTCTGCCTCTGCATCCATTAATGATTCATAAAATGTCCAAGTGACATTATCTTCAGGGCAATCATAAATGGCATTTAAATCGAAAGCAACAGAACCATCATTATCATCGTCGCACATAACAACTTCTCTATCTTCAAAACAATCGAAAGCACCACTTACATTCTCATCACAGGCTAGAATTAAGATATTATCTCCTTGATTAAACACCAACCCATCATCGTCACAGTCTTGCAAATACCATTGACCATTGTATTGGTCTATAGAAGAAGGGAAATCTATGAAAATAAATACACCGTTGTCATCTGAGCTTATATCCCATGTACCATTATGAGGCATGTCGCCTTGATACAATGTAAAGAGACTATTGTTTTCTGAAAACTCAAAATAGGTCATTGGAGATGTATAGCCGTTAATCGTAGGCACTATATAGCAAGACATTAGATACTCGCTTACGTCTGACTGGTTACAATCTGACTCAACATCACAACTTTGCTCTAGCACTAACTCATTATTATCTGATACCAACTCTAATCTGTCGTCTTCGCATTCTACGAATCTCCAATCTAGAGAAAGCACCTGATAGTCTCCTGGTAAGTCTAAAACTAAGAATACTCCTGTATTACCAAGAAGCACCTCCCAAGTACCTGTTACTTCGTTTCCTGAATTACTTCCTACTATTACTGCTCCGCCTTCTTGGAAATTCAGAGGTCCATTATAGTTAGGGCTCAATAAATCTGTACCTATCCACCATTCACATTCTTTAAGATTTAAAGCTACTTCCTGAGCGTCGCAATCTAAGCTTCCTTCACAATCTAACTCTAACTTCATTGTTACAAAGCCATTGTCTGTTTCCTTTTTAAACTCTAGGTCTTCATCATCGTCATCACAATCTGTTAATAACCATAACCCATTAGCTATGCCAAAAGTCTCTAAACCTTCAATAACAAGTTTATAACCCAAATCTGTTTCTATAACCTCCCAATCTCCTGTTTCAACTACCGTTGAATCTCCTGTAATTGTTACAGAACCAGATTCGTCAAAATGCAACTGTAACGTGTTTTCTAGCTCACCTGCTTCATTATAAAATTCAGCTTCAAAGCCACACTCTAACAATAAATTTTCGAGTTCATCTAAATTTATGTCACAGTCATCAGAACTGTCATCGCAATCATCTTCTGCTGCTTCTATTGCATCAGACAACTCCTGGTTGGAGTTCACTTCTATTGTATTTCCGTTTGCGTAAACAAGCGACACAGGATAGTTAATACTTACAACCAGTGCATTATCATCTTCCTCCAGGCCTTCAAGAAAACTATATAAGGCCTCATCGCTAGTTATAGTAATCGTATCTACAATATTAAAATCTGCATTAAATACGGAAAACGTAATTGGATAAACAAAATCCACACATTCAATAACCTCATCATCTTCTAGCTCACAGTCTTCAATAAAATCCTCTAATTGGTCTTCATTTTCAATAACTACTTCAGAATAATTATTAAAAATAATTGTAATAGGAAACACAAAATCAAAGAAATCATCTTCATTTTCATATTGTTCAAATAAATCCTCAAGGTCTTCTAAATCATCTAAAGTTTCAACAACAATAGTAACATCTCCCATTACAATCGTCACTGGCAACTCTACTGAAAAACAACTAGACTCATCTAAAAAATTATCATAATCGGCATAGTTTGCGGTAACATTACCCATGAAATTTGCCAATGGAGTGTTAGGCTGAATCATTTCTTGTTCTGCCGGATTATTGATATCTATTGCTTCATCTTGACAAGCAGTAAAGGTCAAAAGCGCAACAAAGACGTAAACAAATAAATGACTGAATTTAAATTTCATAACACTTGTTTTTTTTTATTATAGAACAACTACTCTTTTAAATCTCCTACCTCTTGATTAGAAAATTTATTTATACTTTGCGTCTCAATAATTATGAGCCAACCTATAAAAGATCATATTTGCGAAGAACAGTTGTTTGAGCGTTTGTACAAAAAACACTCAAAGAATCTGCATGATTTTTTATATTACAAATTTGGCGATCACTTAAATCCTAGAGATAAAGTACAAGAAGCGTTTATAAAACTTTGGCAAAACTGCGGAAAAGTTTCTCCGGACAAAGCCAAAAGTTTTTTATTTACAACAGCCAACAACCTAATGCTAAATGCTGTTGCTCATCGTAAAGTGGTTTTAAAATATGAGAAATTACCTCAAAAAAAATCAACTAATGAGACCCCTGAGTTTGTTTTACAAGAGAAAGAGTATCATCAAAAACTACAAAAAGCACTTTCTAAATTAACAGAAGCACAACGTGTTGCATTTTTAATGAACAGAGTTGAAGGTAAAAAATTCAAAGAAATTGCAGCGCTTTTAGACATCTCAACCAAGGCTGTTGAAAAACGTATTTACGGAGCTTTAAAAAAGCTACGAGAAGATATTGATGAATTATAAAATAAATTGTGGGTAGGAATTTTTAGAACTAAACTGTTCTATCACTGAAATACAATTATGACAAGAGAAGAACTCATACAAAAATGGCTAGACCATAGCCTTAACTCAGAAGAGCAAAAAGCTTTTGAGCAGTTAGAGGACTATAAAGATTTAATGCAGCTTAACAATGCTTTACACTCTTTTAAGTCTCCAGAGTTCTCTGTGGAAAAAAATTACAAAGCATTACAAACTAATTTAAAAAAGAAAGTAGCACAAACCTGGCACAAACCATTGCTTAAAGTTGCTGCTATATTGGCTATATGCTTTAGTGTTTATTATTACACAACAACATTAGACAGTTCTTTTAAAACCGAAATTGCATCGCAAACAACTATAGACTTACCTGATACTTCAGAAGTAATTCTCAACGCAAACTCTAATTTGGTTTTTAACGAAAACCATTGGAATGATAAACGTGAGGTGAAGCTTGACGGTGAAGCATTTTTTAAAGTTGCTAAAGGCAAGAAGTTTGATGTAATCACAGACAACGGTGTTGTGAGTGTTTTAGGAACACAATTTAACGTAAAACAACGTGATGGTTACTTTGAAGTTATATGCTACGAAGGACTTGTAGGTGTTAAAACAAAAGACAATTACACAGAATTAAAACCAGGAAACGGTATAAAAATAATAGATGGGAAGTTATTTGCTAAAGAAAAAGAATCCACTACGCAACCTGCTTGGTTGCGTAGTGAAAGCAACTTCACAAACACACCTCTTAAACACGTTATTAAGGAGTTAGAAAATTATTACGACATAAAAATAGTTATAGATAAAGCTGATGCAAGTAGACTATACACAGGTGGTTTTTCGCATAAAAATCTAGATTTAGCATTGCAATCTGTAACAATACCATTAAATTTAAGCTATAGTAAGTCCGGAACTTCTATTGTATTAAAGCGTGAATAAACTTTTACATCGAGTTGTTTTATTTCTATTAATTTTCAACTTCTCTAATCTTGCATTTAGCCAAAAAGAGGAACCACAACAACTCGTTCAAATACTAGAAACCTTAGAAAAACGCTATGAAGTAAAGTTTTCTTTTGAAACCAAAACTATTCTGAATATTGAACTTTATCCTTTGAAGGAAAATCTCACTCTTGAAGAAGCTTTAGAACAACTAAAAATAACCACAAATCTTAATTTTGAAGTTTTAAGTCGTCGTTTTATAGCCATAACACCGAGCGATAAAACCGTTCACAGACTAGAAGAAGTTGTTGTAAATAATTACTTATCCAAAGGTATATCTAAAACCAATAACGGAACTGTAACAGTAGATGCAAACGCCTTTGATATTCTACCAGGTCTTATAGAACCAGATGTTTTGCAGATTGTGCAAAATTTACCAGGCGTAATAAGTGTAGACGAGCGCATTTCTAACATAAACATTAGAGGAGGTACTAACGACGAAAATCTTATTCTTTATGAAGGCATAAGAATGTATCAGTCTGGTCACTTTTTTGGTTTAATTTCTGCATTTAATCCATACTTATCTGATGATATACGTATTTCTAAAAATGGTACCAGCGCACTCTTTGGTAATGGAGTTTCAGGTATTATTTCTATTAAAAACAATGATAAATTAGACAATAAATTTAGTGCAGGCATTGGTACCAACTTACTTAGTCTTGATGGTTATGCAAAAGTACCTTTGAGTAAAAAAACTGAAATACAACTGTCTTTAAGACGCTCTTTTACTGACATTTTGGTTTCAAAAACTTATGATGCATACTTTGATAGAATCTTTAGAGACTCTGAGCTTAACACTGCCAATGATGTCAACTCTCTATTAGCATTAGATGAACGCTTTTTATTTTATGATGCTAACGCCAAATTTCTATACGACATTAATGATACTTCTAAACTTAGAATAAGCCTACTTAACATATACAATAGCTTAGACTACAATCAGGTTTTTGCAAATTCTGACAACAATATACAAGAGACCAAAAGCGCTCTCAATCAAGTGAGTTTTGGTGCAAGCGCTACTTACTACAAAACTTTTGAGAATGATATAAAAACCTCAGCGCAGATGTATTATTCTAATTATGATTTGGATGCTCAGAATAACGACGTTACCAATAACCAATTACTCATTCAAGAAAACAAAGTAGAAGATTATGGGTTGCGCTTTGACATAAAAAAAGCCATTGATAATGATATTGAAGTTAGAGGTGGTTACCAGTTTAATGAAGTTGGTGTTACTAATTTTGAAGATGTTTCTAACCCAGATTTTACCAGCTTAGTAAAAGAGATTGTTAGAACTCATGCTATTTTTGGAGAAACTGAGCGTTATTCAAAATCTCATAACACGTACATTCGATTAGGAGCACGTATTAGTTATTTTGAAAAATTAAAAGAACTCGTATTAGAGCCAAGATTTGCTTTTAATCAAAAAATCTCTGACCACATAAGACTTGAAGTTTTAGGAGAATTAAAAAGTCAGACAATTTCTCAGGTTATAGATTTACAACAAGACTTTTTTGGTATTGAAAAACGACGATGGCAACTTTCTAATTTAGAGAGTGTACCTCTCGTTAAGAGTCAGCAAATTTCATTAGGTTTAAGCTACAACCAAAATAATCTGTTTGTCTCTCTCGAAGGCTATTATAAAAATGTAGAAGGTATTACTGCACAAAGTCAAGGGTTTCAAAATCAGTTTCAGTTTATAAACGACATAGGAGCATACACTGTTACTGGCCTGGATTTCTTAATTAATAAGCGCTTTAGTAATTTTAGCACATGGCTGAGCTATACTTTAAGCAACAATGACTATAAATTTAACACTATAAACGAAGGCAGCTCTTTTACAAGTTCGTTGGATTTAACACATGTAGCCAATGCTTCACTAACCTATAGTCTTAATAATTTTAAAATAGGCTTAGGCCTAAATTGGCATTCTGGCAGAGCTTACACAAAACCTTTAGACATTCAAGACGACAGTAATGCCTCTATTGAATATCAACAGCCTAATAGCTCTAGATTAGATGATTATTTTAGAGCAGACTTATCGGCTATTTATAAATTTCAACTTTCAAAAGGCATAAAAGCTGAAGCTGGAGCTTCTATCTGGAACATGTTTAATCAGAATAACATTTTAAACCGTTATTATACTTTAGATTCTGATGATAATATTGCCGAAATCAATAATCAATCTTTAAAATTTACTCCTAATCTAAGTTTTAGAGTTAACTTCTAAATTACTTAAAATGACAGAACAAGAACTCTACAAATTAAAATATCCAATAGGTAATTTTGAAAAACCTAAAATAATAACCCAAGAACACCTTAAAAATTGGATTTCTACTATTGAAAACTTTCCTCAAAACGTAGAAAATATAACCAAAGATTTAAGTGAAGTAGAACTAAACTACAACTACAGACCCAATGGCTGGACCATAAAACAAGTAGTGCATCATTGTGCAGATAGCCACATAAATAGTATTATTAGATTTAAGCTAGCGCTTACGGAAGATACACCAACTATACGTCCATATTTTGAAGATAGATTTGCCAAACTCATTGATTACTCAGAAGGTCTTGAAGCCTCAATATATATTTTAAAAGGTGTGCATCACAAACTTGGTGTTTTGCTTAAAAACTTGTCTGACGAGGACTTAAAACGTGAGTTTATTCATTCAGAACACGGTAAACTATTCTCTATTGAAGAAACTATTGGTGTTTATGCTTGGCACAGCAATCATCATTTTACTCATATTAAACAAGCTCTTAAGCACAAAGGGTCTTTTAACTAAAAAAAGAGCCTGTCTGAAAGGTATGAGAACCTGTCATTCTGAATTTATTTCAGAATCTCAACAAACTGATTTTCAAATTATTTTAGAATCTGGAACGAGTTCAGATTGACAAAACGTTAACTATTTCAAACAACCTCTTATATGTAATTGGTATGTCTTTAAGGCTTACCGTTTGCAGCACGCTCTACCTTTTGTTGTTGTTTTTCAATATTCTTTTTAATCTTTTCTATTGCAGACTCAATAGATTTATCGGGCTCTATGAGATTATATTTCCCCCAAAAATCTGGATCTGAAAAACCTGAAATAGCATCAGTAATAATTACTGAAGGTCTTAATTTATCTTTGCTTTTTATTCTTCTATCAGTTGTGTTTATTTCCCAATCGGTTACAGCCATTTCACTAGATAACGAGTAAACCTTATTGAAAATCTCTCGTTTTTTATTCACTTTAAATTTTAAAAACAAATTAGAATAACTGTAATACCACTTCCCTTCTTTCTCCTTATAATTTACCTTGTAATTAGCTTCTAAAGGATAAACTATAACATTACTTGGTTTCTTTTTTACCAAGAGATTTTTGCTTCTATTTTTATTACTAAGGTCTAAAGCATAATCTGCACTTACTAATGCCAGAGATTCTACATCAATAAATAACTTACCACTATAACTATAATTAAGCGCATTGTTTTTAGGACTAAAATTCACCACGTAAACATTTCTATTATTTACATTAGAAGGAGCCTCAAATGCGTAGTTGTAACTGTTTATGGTGGCATCTGTGAAAATATATTCAGGATACTTCATTATATCTAAAAAGATAGCAGAAAACGGACCTCCTTGCAGCTTTACAGAAACTGTATCTAGCCGCTTGTAATCTGTACTTTTTCTTGCTTTATTAAGCGATATAGCGTCTCTAACCGAAGATCTGTTAGGATACTTTAAAATATTAACTACGGCCTCAGTTAAAGAAACGCTTCTATTACGCCTCTTTATTGTTTCTCTATAAAAAGCAGTCATATAAACCGACTCGTCCTGATGGTTTTTGCTTTTTTTATCGAACACCTTTCTTACTAGCTTTTCAGCATCTTTAAATGCCGAAATGTTAACTTCAGAAAGTTCAGTTACAGCTTTAAACAATTCTATTTTGTTGTTTTCCTTAGATAATTCAGATAACGGAATTACTCTGGTATTATAACCCAAAAAGCTAACAACGACCTTAGAATCTAGATATTCACTTGAAACTTTTAAAACAAATTCACCTTCAGAATTTGTAATTGTACTTACATTGGTTTCATTAACATTAAGACTAACCGCTTCTAGCGTCCTATTTGTTTTACCGTCTACGACTTTACCACTAAACTCAGAATAATTTCCCTGAGCAGTTAAGGTAAATGTAACCAATATGGCAATGATAAATGTATTGGTCAAAGATTTAAAAAATAATGTTGTTTTCATAGCATAACTTATTAACGATTAACCTCTTCTAAGATACTTAAAAACAGGTAAAATTCAACTTAGCAAATTGTTAAAACTACCGTTATAGCTATGTTTGGTAAGATATTTCTTAATAAAACTACATACGCTCTGGCACTTCGATACCTAAGACACTAAATGCATTTTTTATGGTTTGCCCTACAGTTTTAGACAACTGTACTCTAAAGACTTTTTCTTCCTCCTTATCTGCACCAAGAATGGACACATTTTGATAGAATGAATTAAAATCTTTGACCAAATCGTAAGTATAATTAGCAACTAAAGCAGGACTATGCTGCGATGCTGCATTTTGTATAACTTCCGGAAACTGCTCTAACTGTTTTAGAAGCTCTCTTTCTTTATCGTGAAGTAACACTTCGGCTGCACTCAGCGTAATATTCTCATCTATGTTAGACTTTCTTAAAATAGACTGAATTCTCGCATACGTATACTGAATGAATGGTCCTGTATTTCCTTGAAAATCTATGGACTCTTTAGGGTCGAATAAAATTCGTTTTTTAGGATCTACTTTTAAGATGTAATATTTTAGCGCACCCAAACCAATGGTTTTGTATAATGCTTTTTTATCGGCTTCAGAATAATCATCTAGTTTTCCTAATTCTTTAGAAATCTCTTCAGCAGTATCTGCCATTTCTTGTATAAGATCGTCTGCATCTACTACAGTACCTTCTCTACTCTTCATTTTACCACTTGGCAAATCTACCATACCATAGCTTAGATGGTAAAGATTTTTTGCCCAATCAAAGCCAAGCTTTTTAAGAATTAAAAACAACACTTTAAAATGATAATCTTGCTCATTACCAACAGTATACACCATACCACCAACGTCTGGATAATCCTTAATACGTTGTATAGCAGTACCAATATCTTGAGTCATATAGACTGCTGTACCATCTGCTCTAAGCACTATTTTTTCATCAAGACCATCTTCTGTTAAATCGCACCAAACAGATCCATCCTCTTTTTTAAAGAACACACCACTTTTTAAACCTTCAGCAACAAATTCTTTTCCTAAAAGATAGGTTTGGCTTTCATAATAGTATTTATCAAAATCAACACCAATAGCTTTGTAAGTCTCTTCAAAACCTTCGTAAACCCAACCGTTCATTTTTTCCCAAAGTGCTACAACCTCAGCATCTCCTGCTTCCCATTGTCTTAGCATTTCTTGGGCTTCACTTCCTATTTTACTAATGCTTGTGAAATATTCGTTTTTAAACTCTTTTCTAAACTCAGCAAAAATATCACTCGACATATCATCACCGTTCAAGTACTTCTCATTGTACTTCTCAATTAGCATTTTTTGAGTTGCTTCCTTTTTTGAAAATTCTTCACACTTTAAAATCGCATCGTTTGTATGTAACCAGTCTGAGTACTCTTCTTGGAAAACCTTTTCAAATTCCACATAATAATTTCCAACTAGTTTATCACCTTTTAATCCTGTAGATTCTGGTGTTTCTCCATTGCCAAAACGTTGCCAAGCCAACATACTTTTACAAATATGAATACCTCTATCATTGATGATTTGAGTTTTGTAAACCTTCTTTCCTGAAGCTTTTAAAATCTCAGAAACCGAATACCCTAAAAGTACATTTCTAACATGTCCTAAATGCAGTGGTTTGTTGGTATTAGGAGAGGAATACTCTACCATTACGGCTTTATCGTCTTTAAGACTCGCAAAACCATAGTTGCTTTGATCCTTTATGGTGTTGAAGAAATCTATATAATACGAATCATCGATTTCTATGTTCAAAAAGCCTTTTACAACATTAAATCCTTTAACCAAATTAACATTATCCTGGAGATATTGTCCTATCTGCTCGCCAATAACCACAGGATTTCCTTTTACCACGCGCAACATAGGAAAAACAACAACAGTGATGTCTCCAGCAAACTCTTTTCGAGTTGCCTGAAATTCTACAGATTCTAAATCTGCCTGAAACAATTCCTTTACAGCTGCTTTAACGTGTAATTCTAAAGTATCCTGAAGCTTCATATTAATTTTAATTTAGGCTTTTAAAAACGCTTGCAAAGATAGCAGTTTTATTATTCTATTAAGACAATAGCGCATCATAATTCCCTATTTTTAAAGACATCCAAAAACATCAATTAAAAATGGAACGAAAATCACACCTCCTAAAAGGTATTCCTGTTTTAGCCTCTTTAAATATTAAAAAGACTGTAGAGTTCTATAAAACTAAACTTGGTTTTAATAAAGTTGGTTATTTAGACGACAATTATGCTGTAATTGCACGTGATAATTTTGTGATTCATTTTTGGAAATGTAATGACAAAATTCACCCAGAAAATACGAGTTCTTATGTAGATGTTGAGGATATCGACACAGTCTATGAAGAGTTAAAAGCTTTTGGTGTAATTCACCCAAATGGCACCTTAAAAAATCATCCTTATGGAATGCGAGAATTTGCCATTTTAGATCTCGATGGAAATATGATTAAATTTGGTCAAGAAATCAAAAATTCAGTTTAAAAATGAAATCTAAAAACACTTCTTCACAAATTTCAAAATACTGAATTTCAAAACGTTACGACAAACCTGCATTTCATCGATAAAATGGTCGTTTTCCTATGATTTTTGCCGTTAATCGATACATCATTTTTTTTGTGAATTTCATCTGTCATTTCATCTAATTTATTAGCATTAAGTCCCAATAATTAGCGTATTTAAGTGCATTATGGCATTTTTGGTAGGCTATTAACAAATGTCCCAAACATTAAATGAGGCTTTATAATCGAACATTAACCGTGTTGTTATTGTTTAGTGTTGACTTACTTTTTACACCTCACTATAAAAGTTACGTAAACCAAAACATAACACTTCGTCTATCAACCGCTAAATGATGAAGCAGTTAATGACATTAACTGTTTGTCTACTAACTTTCATTGGGTTTTCTCAAAATGAAAGAATAGACGACCTTACAGTAAAGTTAGCGTATCAAGAAGCTGACTCTACAAAGGTTGACCTCTCGTTAATGCTCATTGATGAACTTTATGCAATTGAAGATTATGAAAAAGCTTTGCTGTATGTAAACCAAACAGCTAAACTTTCTGAAAAATTAGAATACACCAAAGGACTCGCAGAAAGCACCTTCTACAGAGCTCAGATATATTCACAACGAAATGATTATTTTAATGCTATAGACAATTACGACAAGTCTAGAAAGTATTATCTGCAAATTAGTGACACACTTGGTGTTGCCAAAGTAAGCAACAGTATTGGGCTTATAGAAATAAAACGAGGCAACTATAGTGTTGGACTTCAGAATTCTTTATCTGCCATTGACATTTTTGAAAAACAAAATCTTTTTGATGAGCTCAGTACGGCTTATAACAATTTGGCAGAAGCATACTTTAAAACCAACCAGATCGATAAAGCCATAGACTTTAACTTTAAAGCACTTGATGTTAGGAAAAAAATAAATGATCGTTCTGGGATTATCGCTTCTACAAAAAATATTGCGGAACTTTATGCTCTAAGAAAAGAACATCGTAAAGCTATTGAGTATTACGAAAACGTCTTGGAGATGTTAAATCCCACCAAAGATCAAAATCTACGTGGTGAAATACTTCCTAAACTAGGTAGCCAGTATTTAGAATTTAAGGAATACGTGAAAGCTTCTGAGTATTTGGTTGAAGGCTTAAAATATAACCGTAAGCAAAATAACGAAGAAGGTATTTTATTAGCATTAAATGCTATTGGCAACCTCAACCTTCAAAAACAAAAAGTTAAGTTAGCAGAAATACAGCTAAACGAAGCTTACAGCATTGCACAAAAAATTGATAACAAACCTGCTCTTTTAGAAAATTACAAACTCCACATAGCATTAGACTCTACACGAGGTTATTTTCAGAATGCCTTTTTTTGGCAAAATAAATATTACGATTTAAAGGAAGAACTATCTAAGGTAGACCAACCTGTTTTTCCTTCTAATACCGAACCTTTGGATCTTATTAGCTCTAATCCTATTGAGGAAGAAATAGACAATTTTGAAGAGGAAGAAAACAGCAATAAAACTATAAAAACCTGGTTAAATAATCCTATTGTTGTATATGGAGCTCTCGCTACTACTGCTATTTTACTAACACTATTGTTACTCAATTATTTAAAAAGCAAAAAGTACAAAGAGACACTAATTGATTACAGAGAGCAGCTTAAACAAGAGCAAATTAGAAGTGAAGCTATACTAGAGCAAACACATCATCTAGAAGAAGTTAATCAAGTAAAAGATAAGTTATTCTCTATAGTTTCTCATGATTTAAAAGATTCTATTTCATCAATTAAAGCCTTTTTAGATTTATTGAAAGAAGACAGTATTTCTAAGGAGGAGTTTAGAGAATTAATCCCTGAATTAAGTGAAAATGCAAATAATGCGTCTTCACTTTTGTTTAATTTACTAAACTGGTCTAAATCTCAAATGCAGAATTTAGAGCCAAATCCTGAACTATTTAATATTCAGGAAGTATTTCATACCAAAATGGCATTGGTAGAACAAAAGGTTGAAGATAAACGCATTGTTCTAATTGATGAGTCTCAACGTGACTTTGTTTATGCCGACAAGAGTATGGTAGAAATTGTTATCCAAAATTTAATTACCAATGCTGTAAAATTCAGTAGAACTGGCGATGTTATTACGGTATCTAATCAAGATGTTAATGGAAAAGCTTTAATCTGTGTAGAAGATACAGGTGTTGGTATTTCTGAAGAAAATATCAACAAACTCTTTAATGCCAATAAAAACTTTACTACAATTGGCACCAAAAACGAAAAAGGCACTGGTCTTGGACTGACTATTGCTAAAGACTTAGTTGAGCTAAACAAGGGACGCATTTGGGTAGAAAGTACTGTAAATGTTGGAAGTAAATTCTTTATAGAACTTCCTAAGTCAGCCCCAAAAAATTCATAGAAATTAGTCTTGGACGTATTAAGCTTTTGGTAAAAAGACCTCAGCCATCATACAACGAGCGCTACCTCCACCACATGTCTCAATAGTTTCTAAAGAACTTGAAATTATAGGACAGTGCTTTTCAATTTTATTTATTTGGTCTTTTGTTAAGCTATTATGAGCTGCTTCACTCATAATTAAATAACGCTGATTATCCTTACCTCTAAGCTGTAACATATTACCAGCAAATTGGTGCATCTGCGCTTCAGAAATTGATATAATTTCTTTACCATCTTCTTTTAGATGCTTAATTACATTTTTGCGCTCTTTTTTGTCGTCAATTGTTTCTAAACAAATTACTGCGAACGTTTCTGCCAAACACATCATAACATTGGTATGGTAGATTGGTAAACGCTTTCCTTCTACTGTTTGATTAGCCACGAAAACTATTGGAGTATATTCAAAATCTTCGCAAAACTCAATAAACAAATCTTCATCTGCTCTTGGTGATAATGCACAGTAAGCCTTTCTATTAACACGATCTAAGATGAGACTACCTGTACCTTCTAAAAATACATCTTCCTCTTCAGCAGCAGTATAGTCTACAATATTTTCAATTTTAAAACCTTCATTTTCCAGCCTAATAAATACCTCATCTCGTCGTTCTTTACGCCTATTTTCTGCAAACATTGGATACAAAGCTATATCACCATTACTATGAAAGCTTACCCAATTATTTGGAAAAACAGAATCTGGAGTATCCATTAATTCATCATCACTTTCTACAACAACATTAATACCTACTGCCTTTAATTTTTCAACAAAAGCGTCAAACTCTTTTTGAGCTTTAGCATTGATTTCTGCATTTTTTAAATCGATATCCTCCTGAAAATAATTGTTAACAGCAGTCTGCTCATTCATCCTAAAATTTACAGGACGAATCATTAAAATAGTATCTGTAGTTTGTTGCATTATCTAATTTTTGAAAGTGATGCAAAATTAGTCTTTTTTCTATTTTGAAATTTATGATGTTAACATTTTTTAGATTAAAAATCTGTAAGTTTGAAAGCCCATAATGGGCATTTAGCATACTATGAGCTTTACTAACCATGTAATTAAATTACTGAACCAAAAGCTCTTGAAAATTTTTAACTAAATGAAAAAACTTATAATTCTTCTGTTATTTCTTGTGTCATGCACAGAAAAAAGTAACCACACTGAAACTATAGATTTTACAACAGTTTTTGAAAAAAGCAACGGAACCGAAACAGCAACATACCAAGAGACTATTCAGTTTTATTCAGATTTAGCAGATAATTACAGAGAAATTTCAATCCGAGAAATGGGTGAGACAGACTCTGGTGAACCTCTGCATATTGTAATATACAATCCAACGCAAGTTCATAATGATTTTAGACTATTGAGAGAAAAAAATAGAATCATGTTAATTAACAATGGAATTCACCCAGGCGAATCTGATGGCATAGATGCTACTATGATGCTATATAGAGATATCTTACAAGGTAAGATTAAAGCACCTAAGCATACCGTTTTGGTGACAATTCCTATTTACAATATTGGTGGAAGCCTTAATAGAAATTCTGGCACACGCACCAACCAAAATGGACCTAAAGAATATGGCTTTAGAGGTAATGCACGCAACTACGATTTAAACAGAGATTTTATAAAGTGCGATACCAAAAATGCAAAGGCCTTTGCTGAAATATTTCACAAAGTACAGCCAGATGTATTTATAGACAACCATGTAAGCAACGGTGCAGATTACCAATACACACTAACGCATTTATTTACCCAACATAACAAGTTAGGTGGTAATTTGGGAGCTTATCTCCATTTGGAAATGATGCCAAAACTAGAGCAAAAATTGGCTCAAAAAAAGTGGGATATCACTCCATATGTCAATGTTTTTAATCGTACACCTGAGTCTGGTTTTTCTCAATTTTTGGACTCACCACGTTATTCCACAGGTTATACCACTTTATTTAACACGCTTGGTATGATGGTCGAAACACACATGTTGAAACCTTATAAACAACGCGTTGAAGGCACATATGAATTAATGAAAAGCATGATAGAAATTACAGAAGAAGATGCCGACAAAATAGCTGAGTTAAGAAGTGCTCAACAACACAAATGGAAATCTGGTAACGACTATCCTATTTCATGGACAATCGATACAACACAATCTACAACGCTTCAGTTTAAAGGTTACGAAGGCCAAATGATAGAGAGTGACCTAACAGGTGCTCAACGATTAAAATACGACAGGTCTAAATCGTTTACAAAGCCTGTGAAATACCAAAATTTCTTTGTCCCAAAAAATAAAGTTACTATACCTAAGGCATATGTAATTCCTCAAGGTTGGCATAATGTGGTAGAATTACTAAAGTTGAATAAAGTAGATTTAAAACCATTTGAAAAAGACACCACTTTAACCGTAGAGTCATATAAAATTGATGATTACAAAACCAGAACATCTCCATACGAAGGACATTACCCACACTACAATACTAAAGTAAAAACAACAAAGGAAAGCTTAACTTTTAGAAAAGGAGATTATTTAGTAAAAACAGACCAAAAAGCAATACGTTATCTTATTGAAACACTTGAACCAACAGCACCAGACTCGTTTTTTAATTGGAACTTCTTTGATACCATATTACAACAAAAAGAAGGATTTTCACCTTATGTTTGGGAAGACAAAGCAAAACAGGTGCTTAGAGAAAATCCAACCTTACAAATAGAGTACAACGTTAAAATAAGTTACGATGAAGAATTTGCAAATAACTGGTTTGCCCAATTAGATTGGCTTCATAAAAAAAGTAGACACTACGAAAAAGCACATTTGCAGTATCCTGTTTATAGATTAAACTAAAAGATTTTTCTAAATAGCTACACCAATAACTTAATATTAGCATAACTATTTTCTAAAGCTTTTTGAGCAGCTTTTTTGTCTAACCATTCTACTTTAGTAATACCTTCTTTTTCTTGCGGATAAAGCTTACCATTAAATTTGGTTTTCATTTCAAACCAATAGGTAATCTTAATTTTATGCTTACCATTGCGCTTAAAAATGTGGTAAGTCGTAGGCAAAGCTTTGGTTATTTTAAGGCCTTCTACTCCAGTCTCCTCTTCTACTTCTCTAATGGCAGTTTCTTCTATAGATTCTTTGCCTTCAATTTTGCCTTTTGGTAAATCCCATTTATCATTTCTGTAGATAAATAATATTTCGTCATTGGTATTATAGGCCTTACCTCCACCAGCAATAACGTTTGGTAAAAGTTTTAGAAAATGTTTTAAAAGCTTATCAGGATTATTATGTATTAAATGTACAGACTTAAGATCTGTATTATTAAGCAATTTGATAACCTTACCTATATTAACAGACTTAAGAAGAAACGATTTAAAATCGGTCTCCTTTTCAACTTTTGTAGTTAAAATTATAGGCTTATCGCCTACATAAATAGTGTACATAGATTGGGTTAGTTATAACTTATCAATTGTAAAAGTATTATTTTTTATTAAACCACTTTTAAACTTAGAATTAAATTAGTTTAAAATTTAAAAACATATAAAATTCATTAATTTTGCAACTATGATTTTTAACAAAGAAACCGCAAAAAAAACCGCAGAAGTTTTATTGCAAATTAATGCTATAAAACTACAGCCAAAAGAACCATTTACATGGGCTTCTGGATGGAAATCACCAATATACTGCGATAACAGAATTGTACTTTCTTATCCACTTATAAGAAATTACATTAGAGAAACCATGGCAAAACACATAGAAGACCACTATGGCAAACCAGATGTTATTGCTGGAGTTGCAACCGGAGCCATTGGTATTGGAGCTTTGGTAGCCGAATATTTAAATCTTCCATTTGTTTATGTAAGACCAGAAGCAAAAAAGCATGGTCGTCAAAATCAGGTTGAAGGTCATATAGAAAAAGGGCAAACCGTAGTTGTAGTAGAAGACTTAATAAGTACCGGAAAAAGTAGTCTTAACGCTGTTGCAGCTTTAAAAGAAGCCGAAGTAAATGTTAAAGGTATGGTTGCCATTTTTTCTTACGGATTTGATGTTGCACAAAAGAACTTTAACGATGCCAATATAGAATTACATACCCTTGGCAACTACGAAAATCTTTTAGAGCAAGCCCTAGACACTAACTATATTACCAAGGCAGAACAAGACATTTTAGCACAATGGAATGCTAATCCTAGCGAATGGAATGCTAATTGATATATTATCGTTGAGTCGTTTAGTTGTTGATTCGTTTAAACCCATTAAAATAAAACGACATCAACTTAACGCATAAACAAATAAACAACTTAACATTACTAAACAATGAATTTAGAATCACCAAAGGTTACTTTAGATAAACCTGCAGAAGAAACATTCAATTTCTTGTCAGACGTTAAAAATTTCGAAACTCTAATGCCAGAAAACATCAGCAAGTTTGAAGTTCTAGACAACGATAAATTTCTTTTTGCTTTAAAAGGAATGCCAGAAATAGTACTTAAGAAAAAAGAAGAAATACCTCATAGCAAAATTGTTTTAGGTGCAGCTGGCGGAAAGTTAGATTTCTCTCTTATTGGCCATATTACAGAAGTAGAAGCTAATAAAAGTGACGTACAGTTAACTTTTAGCGGAGAGTTTAATGCCATGATGGCTATGATGATAAAAGGACCAATAAACAAATTTATTGAAACCCTTGTAACCAATATGAAAACTGCGATCTAATAAAGCAAGGTCACTTGTTTTAAATCAAAAGTTTTTATTACACCATCTTCGGTCCAAACGTTAAGTTTGCCAGTTTCAGTTATACCCTTTATAATTCCAGAAAAGGTAGTACCATCTTCATTTTTAAATGTTGAAGGTTTATCTTTTCTGAATAAAAGGGATTCGTAGTCTACTTTTAATTTCTCATAGTCTTTAGACTCTAAAATCGCAAAATAATATTGTAGCTGTTTTAAAATATGAGATAAAACTTCATCCTTATTATACACAACTCCTGTGAGTAAACTCATTGATGAAGCTTTAGGCAAACTATCAAAGTTTTTTTGGTTTACATTCAGTCCAAAACCAATAACCGAACCTTTTAGTTTATTCTGTTTTATAACATTTTCAATAAGAGTTCCACAAATTTTTTTGTTTGCTGACAAAATGTCGTTAGGCCATTTTACAGATAATTGTGAGATTTTTAAACCCTCAAGTGCTTTACAAATAGATAAAGCTACAGCCATACTTATGTAAAATTGTTTTTCAACACTAACAAACTCAAAAGACTTAAACACACTAGCAGTAAGGTTTTTATCATATTCAGTTTGCCAAACTGTACCCATTTGCCCTCTTCCTTGTGTTTGATGATCAGCAACTACCACCGTAAAATCTTTTGGCAAATTAACCGCAGACATAGCCTTTAGGTAGCTGTTTGTTGAGTCAATGGCATCAAGTTTGATAATGTACATACAAATAAAGGTCTATTTTTATGGTTTTCTTATGACATTTAGGGTCTACAAGAACTAAAAAAATAATAACTTTGCATAAATTTAATTCAAATTAATGACGAAAGAAAAAACTAGTGCAGACCAACTCATTACAACAATCATTGCTGGAATAGAAGAGGTTAAAGGAAAAGAAATTACAATTTTAGATTTAAGAGATATTGAAAATACGGTTTGCGATTATTTTATAGTTTGTGAAGGTACTTCTAATACACAAGTTAACGCAATCGTCAACTCCATACAAAAGTTAGTAAGCAAAACCACTAAAGACAAACCTTGGCACGTAGAAGGAACTGACAATGCAGAGTGGGTTTTAATGGATTATGTAAACGTAGTTGTACACGTTTTCCAAAAGCACATCAGAGAATATTACGACATAGAAAGTCTTTGGGGAGACGCTAAAATGACGCAAATAGAAACAAGTTACTAAAAAGAGAAAAGGCTTATAATGGCAAAAGACAATAAAAATTTAAATAAAAAACCTAAAGTAAATCCGTATTGGATTTACGGCGTAATCATTGCTATATTCTTATCAATTCAGTTATTTTCTGGAGGATTTGGTGGATCTACTGGTATGCAGATTAACCCTTCTCAATTTATTGATTACTTAGATAAAGGTGATGTTGCTAAAGTAGAAATAGTTAATAAGCGTGAAGCTAGAGTTTATTTAACAAAAGAGGCACAACAACAAGAAATACACAAAAAATCGAAACCGAATACTATTTTGCCTTCGGTAACTCCAATTCCTAATTATAAGTTTGAATTTGGTGATCTTCAAAATTTTGAAAAAGACATAAGAAAAAGTATAGAAGATAACAATCTTGATACTGTAGTAGAATATGAAACTGAACAAAATGTTTGGGGAGATTTCTTACTTACACTTTTACCATTCATACTTATCATAGGTGTTTGGATTTTTATAATGAGACGTATGTCATCTGGTGGTGGTGGCGGAGCTGGTGGGCAGATTTTCAATATAGGAAAATCTAAAGCCAAGCTTTTTGATGAGAAATCTGACACAAAAACATCTTTTAAAGATGTAGCTGGTCTAGAAGGTGCAAAAGAAGAAGTACAAGAAATAGTAGACTTTTTAAAATTCCCAGAAAAATACACCTCACTAGGAGGTAAAATTCCTAAAGGAGCATTACTTGTAGGACCTCCAGGAACTGGTAAAACATTATTAGCAAAAGCCGTTGCAGGCGAAGCCAAAGTACCTTTCTTTTCCTTATCAGGATCGGACTTCGTAGAAATGTTTGTAGGCGTAGGTGCCTCTCGTGTAAGAGACTTGTTTAAACAAGCTAAGGAAAAATCACCATCAATTATTTTTATTGATGAGATTGATGCCATTGGTAGAGCAAGAGGAAAAAACAATTTCTCTGGTTCTAATGATGAACGTGAAAATACATTGAACCAGTTACTAACTGAAATGGATGGTTTTGGTACTAATACAAATGTTATTGTACTTGCTGCAACCAACCGTGCAGATGTTTTAGATAGTGCTTTAATGCGTGCAGGTCGTTTTGATCGCCAGATCTATGTAGATCTTCCAGATGTTAGAGAGCGTAAAGAAATTTTTGAAGTACACCTTCGTCCGCTTAAAAAAGAAGAAACTCTAGATGTAGATTTCTTAGCAAAACAAACTCCTGGCTTCTCTGGTGCTGATATAGCTAACGTTTGTAACGAAGCCGCTTTAATTGCTGCCAGAAAAGGCAAAAAGGCTGTTAACAAACAAGATTTCTTAGACGCTGTTGACAGAATTATTGGTGGTTTAGAAAAGAAAAATAAAATTATAACACCAGATGAAAAACGAGCAGTCGCTTTTCATGAGGCTGGTCATGCTACAATAAGCTGGATGCTAGAGCATGCTGCGCCTTTAGTGAAAGTTACTATTGTACCTAGAGGTCGTTCTCTTGGAGCTGCTTGGTATTTACCAGAAGAACGTCTTATTGTAAGGCCAGAGCAAATGTTAGATGAAATGTGTGCTGCATTAGGTGGTAGAGCTGCTGAGCAAGTTATTTTTGGTAAAATTTCTACAGGCGCTTTGAGTGATTTAGAAAAGGTTACTAAGCAAGCAAGAGCTATGGTTACCATTTACGGACTTAGTGATAAAGTAGGAAATCTAACCTATTATGATTCTTCTGGACAGTCTGAATATGGATTTACTAAACCATATAGCGAGCAAACAGCTGAGCTTATCGACAAAGAAATTTCGGATATCATTGAAAAGCAATATGATAGAGCAGTAAAATTACTGGAAGAAAATAAAGACAAACTTACCGAACTCGCTGAAGTCTTATTAGATAAAGAGGTGATTTTCAAGGATAATCTTGAAAAAATATTTGGAAAGCGTGCTTTCGAAAAAGAAGAAATTGCTGTAGAGGAAGAAGAATAAACCTCGCAGTAGTCATATAAAAAACTTAAATTGACTTCTTGTTAATTTAAGTTTTTTTATATTTGAGAAAATGCACTAACCTAGGATTAATAGTAGCAGTTGAATGAGCTTATTTCGTAAACTCTTCGGAAAAAAAACAGATCAGTCCGAAGAACAAATACCAAATCAAGAGCGTGGCAAGTATATGCCTGAAATTAAGTTGCCTGCCGATGAACGTTTTACCATAAACTTCAAGGCAAATGGAGGCAAGTTCTTGTATTGCGAAAATATGAACGAAGTAAAGGAAAGTTTTGATGCTATTTTAAAAGAAAATGAGTGGCACAACGATAAAGTCTTTGTTATTGATGAACGTCTACTAGACTTATTTAAAGATTTTAAACTAAATAGCACTAATAAAGCATCTGAAAGTAAGTACTTCTTGTCAACTTGTGAATATTTAATATCTGATGATGGTTCTCTCCTAATTTCATCTAATCAAATAGCTGAGAAGAAGCTTAAAGAGTTACCAGAACATTTTATAATCTATGCCACTACAAGTCAATTTGCAGAAAATATAGGTGATGGTTTAAAAGGAATTAAAGCTAAGAGTAAATCTAAAATCCCAACAAATATTACTACTATAAAGCACTTTAAAACTGCTGACGACAAAGATTTTCTTACCTATGGAAGTAGTGCAAAAAATCTATACCTACTTCTTTTAGAAGATTTGTAATGAAAGAATTCTATATAAGAGCCATATCTGGCATTATCTACGTTTTATTGCTTATTGGATCTTTGTATATGCAAAATACGCTTACTGTATTACTTATCTTATTTGGAATGTTAAGTTTAGCTGAATTCAGCAACCTTATCAAGCTAAAATCAATTGCCCAATACTTTATTTTTATACTTCTATTTGGAGGGTTTTGGTACTTATGCATTTGGAATAAAAATCTAATAGGTGGAGACGAAGCTATTCAGATTGTATTGGTTACCACCATATTTGTAAACTTAATTCTTATAAAAGATTTATTTACCACCAAACGTATTCCTATTTTTAGTTCAAAAAGTTTTATTGTAACTACGTTCTACCTAACTAGTGGTTTTATTTTTATGCTACTTATAGCTAATTATGAAAATGTGTTTACACCTTTATTACTGCTAGGCAGCTTTATACTTATATGGGTTAATGATAGTGCTGCCTATTTGGTTGGTAAGAATTTTGGAAAACAAAAACTTTTTCCAAGTATATCACCAAAGAAAACCGTTGAAGGTTTTCTTGGCGGATTATTTTTTGCCTGTATTTCTAGTTATTTCATAGCTAAGTATACAGAAACTTTAGGCTTTACAAGCTGGTTAATAATGGCAATTATTGTTAGTGTTTTGGGCACTTTAGGAGATTTAATAGAATCAAAATTTAAACGACAAGCAGGTGTTAAAGATAGCGGAGTGATAATGCCTGGTCATGGAGGGCTTTTAGACCGACTAGATAGTATTATCTTTGCTTCACCATTTATATATTTGTTTTTAAGAATACTAAGCTATGTTTCATAAAGAAGGCCACAAAATTATATTTATTACGTTAGTTCTTGTTGTAGGATCATTTTTTTTAATCGATGAGTTTGTTACTAATGAATGGCTCAGAAAGGGGCTAATGATTTCTATACTCATATTCTTTATTCTAATTCTACAATTTTTTAGAAACCCCAAACGTCATACTCATGCTAATGAAAAACATGCATTATCTCCTGTTGATGGTAAAGTTGTAGTTATAGAAGAGGTTATGGAAAATGAAGTTTTTAAAGATAAACGCATACAGGTTTCTGTATTTATGTCTCCAATTAATGTGCATGTCACAAGATATCCTATAAGCGGAAATGTAAGTTTTAGCAAATACCACCCAGGAAAATATTTAGTCGCTTGGCACCCAAAAGCTAGTGAAGAAAACGAACGCACCACAGTGGTTGTTGAAAATGAAAGTTTTGGGAAAGTACTATATCGTCAAATCGCAGGTGCCCTCGCAAAACGCATCGTAAACTACGCAACAGTTAATTCTAAGGCTGTACAGGGTGAAGACTCTGGATTTATAAAATTTGGCTCTAGAGTAGATTTATTTTTACCTTTAGATGCAGAAATTAAAGTTAACCTTAACCAAAAAGTTAGAGGAGGAGAAAGTATCATTGCTGAAATGAAATAGGATGACTTCAGAGGAACTACATAAAGAGTTTGAAGATGCTGTAGACCGCATTAATGCGCATACCGAACCATTTCCTGCAGATTTTTTACTACGCTTGTATGCTTACTACAAAAAAGCTACTAATGATTATGGACAACCAAGTAGTCGTAAGCCTATAATTAATGCATTTAAAACCAATGCACTTTTTCAAGTACAAAACATTAGCCAAGATGAAGCTAAGAGAGAATATATTAACTTAGTTAATAATTACTTTTTGTACAGAAAATAATTAATCTCGTATTAAAGGTAAAGTAGAGCATCGAAGTAAACCTTCTTGTTTTGCTATCTCGGCATAAGGCACCTCCTCAACAATAAAACCATTTTCTCTTAACCAAGAATTTAATCTTGTGAAATTCTTTTCAGAAATAATAACGTTTTCAGAAATTGAAAACACATTACTATTCATGTAGTACATTTCTTCTTTTGTAATTTCAAAAATGTTTTCCTTACCAAAGAAATCTACTAGCCATTGATATTCATCTTCTTCTAAGAATCCATTTTTATGTAAAATAGCTTTGTCTTTTCCTATAGGCTGAAAACAACAATCTAAATGTAAAGCATTTTCCATAGCATTAGTTTGCGATTTTCTAAGATTAAAACTTTTTACTTTTTTACGAGGAAACTTGTTTGCAATGTAATCTACGCCTGCTTGGTTGGTTCTGGCAACTATATAATCTGAGTAATCTTTACCTCTATATGTTCCTATAAAAACATAATCGTTCCAGACAATAACATCACCACCTTCAATATGAACTTCTTCTGGAGGTCGCGTTACTTTATCTTTATCTATTTTATCAATAACATATTGAATAGCATTTAGCTCCTCTTCTCTATCAGGCAGTATGTTTGCCTTAATAAACACATCATCTATTACAAAACCAATATCTCTAGTGAAGATTTGATTACAATCTTTTATAACTTTTGGTCGGTAAACTTTAACGTCATATTTTTCAAACACCTTGGCAACTGCATCCATTTCGACGACCATATCTTCTTCTGTTGGGTAAGTTCCTGCTTTAATATGCTCTAACGATTTTGGATCATAAGCATCTTCAATTGAAGGTACTGGTCCATTACTCTCCGCTGTCCCTAATATAACTGCCCTAAGGCGAGACGTTTCGTTTTTTATGTTTAGCTTCATCTTTTAAAAACACAAAAAAGCTTCATAGTAGATTATGAAGCTTTTTGCTATTTAATTCAATAATTTATCTTTTGTCAATGGTTTTAAACTCCCTGTAAGTTTCACCGATATATAGTTGTCTTGGACGTCCAATTGGCTCTTTGCGCATGCGCATTTCTCTCCACTGTGCAATCCAACCTGGCAAACGACCAAGTGCAAACATTACAGTAAACATTTCTACAGGTATTCCCATAGCTCTATATATAATACCAGAATAGAAATCTACATTAGGATATAATTTTCTATCAACAAAATATTGATCTTCTAAAGCTTCTTTCTCTAACCCTTTTGCAATATCCAAAATAGGATCTTCTACACCCAAATCACCTAAAACCTCATCTGCTGCTTTCTTAATAATTCTTGCTCTAGGATCAAAATTCTTGTAAACACGGTGACCAAAGCCCATTAAACGGAATGGATCTTCTTTATCCTTAGCTTTAGCCATATACTTTTTAGTATCTCCTCCATCTTCTTTAATAGCTTCTAGCATTTCTAATACAGCTTGGTTAGCACCACCATGTAATGGTCCCCAAAGTGCAGATATACCTGATGCTAAAGAAACAAAGAGACCTGCATGAGAAGAACCAGCTATCCTAACCGTAGAAGCTGAACAATTTTGTTCATGGTCTGCATGCAGAATTAACAACTTATCTAATGCGTTTACTAAAATAGGGTTTTGTTCATACTCGCTATCTGGTCTTTTGAACATCATTTTAAGAACGTTCTCTACATAACCTAAATTTTTGTCACCATAATCTAATGGCAAACCATGTTTTTTACGCATGGTCCAAGCAACTAAAATTGGAAACTTAGCTAAGATTCTTACAATAGCATTATACATTGCTTCTTCTGAGTTTATATCTACAGAAGAAGGATAAAATGCCGTTAAAGCACTAGTTAAAGAAGATAGCACTCCCATTGGATGTGCCGACTTTGGAAAAGCATCTAATATCTTTTTAACATCGTCATCTACAACAGACTCTTCCTTAATATCTTTAGAAAATTTGTCTAGCTGATCTTGTGTTGGTAATTCGCCAAAAATTAATAAGTATACAACTTCTAAAAAGTCAGCTTTTTCAGCTAATTCTTCAATTGAATAACCTCTGTACCTTAGTATTCCTTTTTCACCATCCAAAAATGTTATCGCACTTTCACAACTTCCTGTGTTTTTATAACCTGGATCTATGGTAATAACACCTCCTGTTGCACTTCTTAAGGTTTTTATATCAATGGCAACTTCGTTCTCTGTTCCTACTTTTAGTGGTAACTCATATTTTTCACCATTAATTTCTAAGGTAGCTTTATCTGACATATTTTTTTACTTGTTTTTGTGAATTTTTAAGGACTGCTAATTTACGAAATATCAAACGATTTCGGAAGTCAATTTACAATCGTTTTAACAATTTGGGTATTATTGAAATCAATAGATCAAAAGGAATAAACTGTATTTTTCTTTAAATGTTATTTAGTCCTTTATTTTCTGAAAAAAAAGCAAAAAAAAACCTATCCAATCGGACAGGTTTCTTCTAACTTATTAATAATTTATTAAAGATTATATTACTTCACTTTAAAAGCTTTCTCTTGTGGAAAGTAAGCTACATCTCCTAGCTCTTCTTCTATGCGTAATAATTGATTGTATTTTGCCATACGATCACTACGTGAAGCAGAACCTGTTTTAATCTGGCCTGTATTTAATGCAACAGCTAAATCCGCAATAGTATTGTCTTCAGTCTCTCCAGATCTATGAGACATGACAGATGTGTAACCTGCATTGTGAGCCATGTTTACTGCTGAAATAGTTTCAGTTAAAGTACCTATTTGGTTTACTTTAATTAGTATAGAATTTGCTATTCCATTTTCAATACCACGAGATAAACGCTCTACATTTGTTACAAATAAATCGTCACCTACCAATTGTACTTTATCGCCTATTTTATCAGTTAAAACTTTCCAACCGTCCCAATCGTTTTCATCCATACCATCTTCGATAGATATAATTGGATATTTAGACGCTAATTCAGCTAAGTATTCTGCCTGTTCTGCAGATGTTCTTATTTTACCAGATTCACCTTCAAACTTTGTATAATCATATTTCCCATCTACATAAAACTCTGCTGCTGCACAGTCTAAAGCGATCTTAACATCGTCTCCAAATGTATATCCTGCCTTTTCTACTGCCAATTTTATAGAATCTAAGGCGTCTTCTGTTCCTCCTTCTAAATTTGGCGCAAAGCCACCTTCGTCACCTACAGCTGTACTAAGACCTCTGTCGTGCAATACTTTTTTAAGATTATGGAAAATCTCTGTTCCCATTTGCATAGCGTGAGTAAAGTTTTTTGCTTTAACAGGCATTACCATAAATTCTTGAAATGCAATTGGAGCATCGCTATGAGAACCACCGTTAATAATATTCATCATTGGTAATGGTAACGTGTTTGCAGACACACCACCGACGTAGCGATATAATGGCATTCCTAATTCATTAGCGGCAGCTTTTGCCACAGCAAGTGAAACACCTAATATAGCATTTGCCCCAAGTTTTGATTTATTCTTTGTACCATCTAAATCAATCATTAATTGATCGATGGCATTTTGTTCAAATACAGAAACACCAAGTAACTCTTGAGCGATTACAGCATTAACATTCTCAACTGCTTTAGAAACTCCTTTTCCCATATATGTATCACCACCATCTCTTAACTCCACAGCTTCGTGCTCACCTGTTGAAGCGCCTGAAGGTACTGCTGCTCTTCCCATAATTCCACTTTCTGTTACAACATCTACCTCTACAGTAGGATTACCTCTAGAATCTAAAATTTGTCTTGCGTGTACATTAATTATAATGCTCATTTCTTTATATTTTAATTGTTGATTATTCCAAAATTACGAAAATATAGACCGTAAAACAGAACAAAAATCATATTTACGATTAATATTTACTATAATGTTTTCGAAACTAAAAAAACGCAACAAATATTGAGATTTGTTACGTTTTTTATACTAGTTGTTTTTAATATTCTCTATAAATTGGTCAAATAAATAAACAGAATCATTTGGCCCAGGACTTGCTTCAGGATGGTATTGTACTGAAAAGCAGTTCTTATTTTTTATCTTAATTCCAGCGACTGTATTATCATTTAGGTGAACATGAGTTATTTCAACATTTTCATTAGCCTCAGTTTCTTCTCTATTGATAGCAAAGCCATGATTTTGAGAGGTGATTTCACCTTTTCCTGTAATTAAATTTTTCACAGGATGATTTATTCCTCTATGACCATTATGCATCTTGTATGTAGAAATACCATTAGCTAGAGCTATAACCTGATGCCCCAAACATATACCGAATAATGGCTTATTTCTTTCAATAATTTCTTTTGCTACAGCCTGTGCTTCAACTAATGGCTCCGGATCACCTGGTCCATTAGATAAAAAGTAACCATCTGGATTGAATGCTTCTAAATCTTCAAATTTAGAATTGTAAGGGAATACTTTTATATACGCATCGCGCTTAGCTAAATTCCTTAGAATATTCTTTTTAATTCCTATATCTAAAGCTGCAATTTTATAGGTTGCATTTTCATCACCAAAATAATAAGGTTCTTTAGTTGATACTTTTGAAGCCAACTCTAAACCTTTCATATCTGGTTGCTCTGCTAATTGTTTTTTTAGACCTTCTATGTCATCTATTTCGGTAGAAATAACAGCGTTCATTGCGCCATTATCTCTAATATAACTTACCAGAGCTCTTGTATCTACATCTGCAATTGCCAACGTGTTATATTTTTCAAAGAAATCTTCTAATGAGCTATCTCCTGCAGGTCGAGAGTATTCAAAACTAAAATTCTTACAAATTAAACCTGCTATTTTTACATCAGCTGATTCCATTTCGTCTTCCTTAGTACCATAATTACCGATATGTGCATTTGTAGTAACCATAAGCTGGCCATAATACGAAGGATCAGTAAAAATTTCCTGGTAACCTGTTGTACCTGTATTAAAGCATACTTCACCGAATGATGTACCGTCTTTACCTATTGACTTACCATAAAAAATGGTACCATCTTCTAATAGAATCAGTGCTTTTTTTCTTTGTTTGTATTTCATGTGCAATGTTTATAAGATTTCTGCATTAGCAGAAAAGGTTTTACAAAATTCCAAAAAAAAAGGATAAACTTAAAAAGTCTATCCTTTATATTTATTAATGATTATTAACATCAATTATTCTTCTTCGTTTGAAGCTTGAGTCTCTACTGGAGGAACAGCAGTTGTGCTCTTCTTACCACCTCTTCTACTTCTACGAGTAGATTTCTTAGCTGGCTTATCAGCATTATATAACTCATTGTAATCTACTAACTCAATCATTGCCATATCAGCGTTATCACCTAAACGGTTTCCTAACTTAATGATACGTGTGTAACCACCTGGACGGTCCGCAACTTTAGCTGCTACATCTCTAAACAATTCTGCAACTGCTTCTTTTTGTCTTAGTCTAGACATCACAACTCTTCTATTGTGAGTAGTGTCTTCTTTAGACTTAGTAATTAATGGCTCTACAAACTGTTTTAAAGCTTTTGCCTTAGCAGTTGTTGTGTTAATACGCTTGTGTTCTATTAACGAACAAGCCATATTAGCTAACATTGACTTTCTGTGTGCAGACTGTCTTCCTAAATGATTGAATTTTTTTCCGTGTCTCATGACTTTTGTGTTATCATCTTGCTACCAAACTCATTTTTTGAGGAGCAAAATATGATTAATAATTATTTGTAATTAGTCTTTATCTAATTTGTATTTACTTAAATCCATTCCAAAGTTAAGACCTTTAACGCTCACTAATTCTTCAAGCTCAGTTAAAGACTTCTTACCAAAGTTTCTGAATTTCATTAAATCATTTTTGTTAAAAGATACTAAATCACCTAAAGTATCTACTTCAGCAGCTTTTAAACAGTTAAGCGCACGTACAGAAAGATCCATATCAACTAATTTAGTCTTAAGTAACTGTCTCATGTGAAGTGACTCTTCATCATAAGTTTCTGTTTGTGCAATCTCATCAGCTTCTAATGTTATACGTTCATCAGAGAATAACATGAAGTGGTGAATTAATATTTTTGCTGCTTCTGTTAAAGCATCCTTAGGATGGATAGAACCATCTGTTAGAATTTCGAAAACTAACTTTTCGTAATCTGTCTTCTGCTCTACACGGAAGTTCTCGATGCTATACTTAACATTTTTTATTGGAGTATAGATAGAATCTGTAAAGATTGTTCCCATTGGTGCAGAAGCTTTTTTGTTTTCTTCAGCAGGAACATAACCTCTACCTTTTTCTATAGTTATCTCCATGTTGATATTTACTTTAGGATCTAAGTTACAGATTACTAAATCTGTATTTAAAACTTGAAAACCTGAAATAAACTTTTGGAAATCACCAGCAGTGATTTGCTCTTGTCCAGAAATAGAAATAGTAACTGTTTCGTTATCTACTTCATCTATCTGACGCTTAAAGTTTACTTGCTTTAAGTTTAATATCATTTCTGTTACATCTTCTACTACTCCAGAAATTGTAGAAAATTCGTGATCTACACCTTCTATTCTAACAGAAGTGATTGCAAAACCTTCTAAAGAAGATAATAATACTCTACGTAAAGCATTACCAACTGTTAATCCGTATCCTGGTTCTAAAGGTCTGAATTCGAACTTACCTTCAAAATCAGTAGAATCAATCATGATTACTTTATCTGGTTTCTGAAAATTTAATATTGCCATTTAATTCTTCGTTTTAATTGTTATTTGGTTGCGCGGTTTATAAGTTTGAAGAAGACAAATAAACCCTTTGGCCAAATACCAATGTGATTAATTTATTATTTAGAGTAAAGTTCGACGATGAACTGCTCATTGATTTGCTCAGGAATTTGGATTCTAGCTGGTACAGAAACATAAGTTCCTTCCATTTTATCATTATTCCAAGTTATCCACTCATATACGTTGCTAGAGTTAGATAATGAAGCTTGAATAGCTTCTAAAGATTTAGATTTTTCTCTTACACCTACAACATCACCTGCCTTTAATTGGTAAGAAGGAATGTTTACCTTTTCGCCATTAACAGTAATGTGTCTGTGAGATACTAATTGTCTTGCAGCACTTCTAGTTGGTGCAACACCCATTCTGAAAACCACGTTATCTAAACGAGACTCACATAATTGTAATAAAACCTCACCTGTAATACCTTGGGCTGCAGTTGCTCTTTTAAACATGTTTCTGAACTGACGCTCTAATATACCATAAGTATATTTTGCTTTTTGCTTTTCCATTAACTGGATTGCGTATTCAGATTTTTTTCCACGTCTTCTGTTGTTACCGTGTTGACCTGGAGGGTAGTTTCTTTTTTCGAAGGCTTTGTCGTCTCCGAAGATAGCTTGACCGAATTTACGAGCTATTTTAGTTTTAGGACCAGTATATCTTGCCATTTTAAATTGATTTTGAGAGTGATTATAAAATTAAGGTCTTAAACTTATCCTTCTATAACCGTTAATCTCTCGTTGATACTTGTTTTAATTTTTTTCAGTTTGCAAATGTACATAAAAAAAGTTAATACCAACCGAATAATCGACTGATATTAACTTAAGTATGTGTACATAATTATACGCGACGTCTCTTTGGAGGACGACAACCATTATGTGGCATTGGAGTTACATCGATAATTTCTGAAACTTCAATACCTGAATTGTGAATTGATCTGATGGCAGATTCTCTACCGTTACCAGGACCTTTTACGTATACTTTTACTTTCTTTAAACCAGCTTCTTTTGCTACACCAGCAGCATCTTCTGCAGCTAATTGTGCTGCGTAAGGAGTATTCTTTTTAGAACCTCTAAAGCCCATTTTACCAGCAGATGACCAAGAAATTACGTCACCTTTTTTATTTGTTAAAGAAACAATGATGTTGTTGAATGAGGCTGTAATATGCGCTTCACCTATAGCATCTACTATTACTTTACGTTTTTTTGTATTTGACTTTGCCATGTTTTTTAGTTTCTAGTTGTTAGCTTTTAGTTGTTAGAATCCTAAACCTTCCGATTTCGAGCAGATTCATCTAACGTCTAATTACTAATGACTAATGTCTGTTATTATTTAGTTACTTTTTTCTTGTTAGCAACTGTTTTTCTTCTACCTTTTCTTGTACGAGAGTTGTTCTTAGTACGCTGTCCTCTTAAAGGAAGACCAGCTCTGTGACGAATACCTCTGTAACAACCAATATCCATTAAACGCTTAATGTTTAATTGTGTTTCAGAACGTAATTCACCTTCAATTTTAAATGCACCAACTGCTTCACGGATAGCTCCGATCTCGTCGTCAGTCCAGTCTTGTACTTTTGTGCTCTCGTCAACTTTAGCAGTTTCTAAAATTTCCTTAGCTCTACTTCTACCTATACCATAGATATAAGTTAAAGAGATAACTCCTCTTTTTTGTTTTGGTATGTCTACACCTGCAATTCTTGCCATATAATTTAGTTTTTAGCTGTTAGCTTTTAGTTGTTAGAATCCTAAACCTTTCGATTTCGAACAGATTCATCTAACTACTAATTACTAATTGACTTTTTTATCCTTGTCTTTGCTTGAATCTTGGATTCTTTTTGTTAATAACGTAAAGTCTTCCTTTACGACGTACTAATTTACAATCAGCACTTCTCTTTTTAACTGATGCTCTTACTTTCATCTGTATCTGTTTTTAAATACTTATTAGTATCTATAGGTTATACGAGCCTTAGTTAAATCGTAAGGGCTCATTTCTAATTTTACTTTATCACCTGGTAACAACTTAATGTAATGCATACGCATTTTTCCAGATATGTGTGCTGTCACAATGTGACCATTTTCTAATTCAACACGGAACATTGCATTAGATAATGCTTCTATAATCGTTCCGTCTTGTTCTATTGCTGCTTGTTTTGCCATAATTTATTTTTAATGTTCAGTCTTCATTTAACAAATACCTTGCCTAAACTTTATTGAACATTTTAATCCTTTTATAATTATGCGGTAACAGATTTTCTGTTTTTTCCCGTTTTCATCAAGCCATCATAATGCTTATTTAATAAATAAGAATTAATCTGCTGCATAGTATCAATAGCCACACCAACCATAATTAATAATGATGTACCACCGAAAAATAATGCCCAACCCTGTTGAACCCCAACTAACTGATAAACAAAAGCAGGGAAGATAGCAACTAAGGCTAAGAAAATAGATCCTGGTAATGTAATCTGAGACATAATTTTATCTAAGTACTCAGCCGTTTCTGTACCTGGTCTAATTCCTGGAATAAATCCACCACTACGTTTTAAATCGTCTGCCATTTTATTTGTAGGCACTGTTATTGCAGTATAGAAATATGTAAATATTATAATTAATAGTGCAAATACAAGATTGTACCAAAATCCAAATATATCTTGGAAGTTAGTTTGCATCCATTGTCCTACTCCGCTTTCTGGGCCAAATAATTTACCTATGTATGCTGGTGCAAACATGATTGCTTGAGCAAATATGATAGGCATTACACCTGAAGCGTTTAATTTTAACGGTAAAAATTGACGAGATCCAAATACATTTTTCTCATAGCCACCAGAAGCTGTTCTTCTTGCGTATTGTACGGCAATTTTACGTACTGCCATTACTAAGAATACAGAACCTAAGATGATTAAGAACCAGATAACTAATTCTATTAAAATCATCATAAATCCACCATTTCCACCCTCTAATCTAGAGAACATATTTTGTGCAAATGACTGTGGCATAGTAGCAATGATACCAACCATAATTAATAATGAAATACCATTACCTATACCTTTATCAGTAATTTTTTCACCTAACCACATAGCAAAAACACAGCCTGTCACTAAGATAATCACTGAAGAGAAATAGAAAATGTTTTCTGAAAAACCTGGTATTAACATTTGATTAATTGACTGAAGACCAGATAATGATGGAATGGTACCTAAATAAGCAGGTGCCTGAACCAAGCAAATTCCAATAGTTAACCATCTTGTAATCTGGGTAATTTTCTTCTGTCCACTAGCTCCTTCTTTTTGAAGTTTCTGTAGATAAGGAATTGCTATACCCATAAGTTGTACAACGATAGATGCCGAGATGTATGGCATTATACCTAGTGCAAAAACTGATGCTTTTGAAAAACCACCACCAGTAAACGCATTAATAAGCCATAATAAACCACCTTCAGCAGCAGAACTTTGTAATTCTGATAACTTAGGAAAATCTACACCTGGTAAAACCACCTGAGCACCAAAACGGTACACTAATAACAAGCCTAAGGTTAGAAGAATTCTATCCTTAAGCTCAGTGATTTTCCAGACGTTTTTTAATGTTTCTATTATCTTCATCTTTTAAATCTTATAAAGTTACAGCTTCACCACCAGCAGCCTCAATAGCAGCTTTTGCTGTTGCAGTAAATTTATGTGCAGTTACCGTTAATTTTGCTTTTAATTCACCTCTACCTAAGATTTTAACTAGATCGTTCTTTCCAGCTTTACCTAATGATACAAGTGTTTCAAAATCTACAGTATCTTTTATCTTCTTTTCGTCTACTAACTCTTGTAAAGTATCTAAGTTTATACCTTGATATTCTACTCTGTTAATGTTAGTAAATCCAAACTTAGGAACACGTCTTTGTAAAGGCATTTGACCACCTTCAAAACCTAATTTCTTAGAGTATCCTGAACGTGACTTAGCTCCTTTGTGGCCTCTTGTCGCAGTACCACCTTTACCAGATCCTTGACCACGTCCAACACGTTTTCCTTGATTTTTAACTGAACCTTCTGCAGGTTTTAAATTACTTAAATCCATTGTTAAGTTTGTATTTTTAAGCTTCCTCTACAGAAACTAAATGTTCAACTTTCTTCACCATACCAAGGATATTTGGTGTGGCATCGTGCTCTACTACTTGTCCAATCTTTCTAAGACCTAAAGCTTCTAATGTTTGCTTTTGTCTTTTAGTACGATTGATTGCACTTTTTACTTTAGTTACTTTAATCTTTGCCATCTTGTCCTAGATTATCCTTTATATACTTTTTCAAGTGAAATTCCACGTTCTCTTGCTACAGCTTTTGCGTCTCTTAATTGTAATAAAGCATCAAAAGTAGCCTTTACAACGTTATGAGGATTTGAAGATCCTTGAGATTTTGATAATACATCATGTACACCAACTGCTTCAAGTACTGTTCTTACAGCACCACCAGCAATAACTCCTGTACCAGGTGCAGCTGGAATAATATTTACTCTAGCACCACCGTATTTACCTTTTTGTTCGTGAGGTAAAGTACCTTTTACGATAGGAATTCTTACTAAGTTCTTTTTCGCGTCTTCTACAGCCTTTGAAATTGCTGTTGCCACGTCTTTAGATTTACCTAATCCATGACCTACAACACCAGCTTCATCACCAACAACTACAATAGCAGAAAAACCAAATGCTCTACCACCTTTTGTTACTTTAGTTACACGCTGTACACCTACTAAACGGTCTTTTAAATCTAATCCGCCTGGTTTTACTAATTCTGCGTTTTTATATTTTTGATACATAATGTCTTAAAATTTAAGTCCTGCTTCTCTAGCACCTTCTGCTAATGATTTTACTCTACCGTGATATAAATAACCACCTCTATCAAAAGAGATTGTCTCTACACCAGCTTTCATAGCTTTTTCTGCAACAGCTTTTCCTACTAAAGCAGCAATTTCTGTCTTATTTCCTTTAGACGTTGCTATATCTTTGTCTCTTGAAGATGCAGCAGCTATAGTTTTACCAGTTACATCATCTACGACTTGAGCATAAATTTCTTTATTACTTCTAAAAACAGCTAATCTAGGTCTAGCTTCTGTCCCAGAAACTACCTTACGGATTCTGTTTTTTATTCTTAATCTTCTTTCGTTCTTTGTCAATGCCATAACTTACTTATTAAGCTGATTTACCTGCTTTTCTTCTAATTTCTTCACCAACAAACTTGATACCTTTTCCTTTGTAAGGCTCTGGCTTACGGAAACCACGGATTTTAGCTGCTACTTGACCAACTAATTGTTTGTCGTGAGATGTTAATTTAACGATTGGGTTTTTACCTTTTTCTGAGATAGTCTCAACTTTTACTTCTGGAGCAATGTCCATAACAATATTATGAGAAAAACCTATTGCTAAATCTAACTTCTGTCCTTGATTTGATGCTCTATAACCTACACCTACTAATTCTAACTCTTTAGTAAATCCGTTAGATACACCTTCTATCATATTAGCAATTAACGCTCTGTAAAGACCGTGCTTTGCTCTGTGATCTTTCTTTTCTGAAGGACGGCTTAATGTTATTGTACCGTCTTCTATAGTAATTTCAACATCAGAGTAAGTTTGAGTTAACTCTCCTAACTTTCCTTTTGCTGTAATTACGTTGTCTTTAATTTCAACAGTTACACCTTCAGGAACTGTGATTGGGCTTTTACCTATTCTTGACATAATTTCCTGTTTTTAGTATACGTAACATAATACTTCACCACCAACGTTTTCTCTTTGCGCTTGTTTTCCTGTCATTACACCGTGAGATGTAGAAACAATTGCAATACCTAAACCATTTAAGATTCTTGGCATTTCGTTAGCACCAGCGTATTTACGTAAACCTGGTTTACTGATTCTTTGAATTTTTTTGATAACTGACTCTTTAGTGTCTTTGTTATACTTTAAGGCAATCTTAATTGTACCTTGAGCAGTAGACTCGTCATCAAATTTGTAACTTAAAATATATCCTTGATCGAATAATATTTTAGTTATCTCTTTTTTTAAGTTAGATGCAGGAATCTCTACCACTCTGTGGTTAGCTTTCACAGCATTTCTAACTCGCGTTAAATAATCCGCTATTGGATCTGTGTACATAGTTTAAAATTTAGGAAAATGGTTTTCGAACTTCTCGAACCTAGATTCCGATTATACAATAGTTATATTGATAATTGTACAGAAGCTAACTCGCTTCCTCAATGTTACCAACTTGCTTTTTTCACACCAGGAATTAACCCTTTGTTAGCCATTTCTCTAAACATTACACGAGAGATACCAAACTGTCTCATATAACCTTTTGGTCTTCCTGTAAGTTTACAACGGTTATGCATACGTATTGGTGATGCATTTTTTGGCAACTTTTGTAACGCTTCGTAATCTCCAGCTTCTTTTAAAGCCTTTCTTTTCTCAGCATATTTAGCTACTGTCTTTGCACGCTTCACCTCACGAGCTTTCATTGATTCTTTAGCCATACTTAATTCTTTTTAAATGGTAATCCTAGTTCTGTTAATAAAGACTTCGCTTCTTTGTCTGTTTCAGCAGAAGTCACAAATGTAATATCCATTCCCGAGATTTTATTGATTTTATCGATATCAATTTCAGGAAAAATGATTTGCTCTGTAATACCTAAGTTATAATTTCCACGACCATCAAAACCTGTAGCTTTGATACCGTTAAAATCTCTTACTCGTGGTAATGCAGTTGTTACTAATCTATCTAAGAACTCGTACATTTGCTCACCACGTAACGTTACTTTTGCACCAATTGGCATTCCTTTACGTAACTTAAATGATGCAACGTCTTTCTTAGAAATTGTAGCAACAGCTTTTTGCCCAGATATTTTTGTTAATTCATCAACAGCGTGATCAATTAATTTTTTATCTGCTACAGCAGCACCTACACCTCTAGATAATACTATCTTTTCTAGCTTAGGAACTTGCATTACATTTTTATATCCAAATTCTTCTGTAAGAGCAGGAACTACTTTGTCCTGATACTCTTTTTTTAATCTTGCAACGTAAGCCATAATTAAATTACTTCATTAGATTTTTTAGAAAATCTTACTTTATTGTCGCCATCCATTCTGTAACCTACTCTTGTAGTTTCACCCTTGCTTGTTAATAAAGACAAGTTTGAAATATGAATTGATGCTTCTTTCTCTACAATACCTCCTTGTGGGTTTTGTGCACTTGGTTTAGTGTGTTTCTTCACCATGTTTACACCTTCCACAATGGCTTTGTTCTTATCTTTTAATACTTTAAGTACTTTACCTTCTGATCCTTTGTGATCTCCAGCAATTACTTTTACAGTATCTCCTGATTTTATTTTAAGCTTTGTCATCTTATTTATCAATTAAAGCACTTCTGGTGCTAATGATACAATTTTCATGAATTGTTTATCACGAAGTTCTCTTGCTACTGGACCAAATACACGTGTACCTCTCATTTCACCTTGTGGGTTTAATAACACACATGCATTATCGTCAAATCTAATGTAAGATCCATCTGGACGTCTTACTTCTTTAGCTGTACGTACAACAACCGCAGTAGAAACTGCTTTTTTCTTTACATTTCCATTAGGAGTAGCATCTTTAACAGAGACTACTACTTTATCACCAACAGAAGCGTATCTTCTTTTTGTACCACCTAAAACACGAATTACTAAAACTTCTTTAGCACCTGTGTTATCTGCTACTTTTAATCTTGATTCTTGTTGTACCATAATTACTTCGCTCTTTCAATTATTTCTACTAATCTCCAACACTTAGATTTACTCATAGGTCTTGTTTCCATGATCTTTACAGTATCTCCTTCGTTGCAGTCGTTTTTCTCATCGTGCGCAACATATTTCTTTGTCTTTAACACGAATTTTCCATACATAGGATGTTTAACTTTTTTTACTTCTGAAACAACAATAGACTTCTCCATTTTGTTACTAGTAACTACTCCTATACGTTCTTTTCTTAAATTTCTTTTTTCCATCTTTCAGCAGAATACAATTATTGTCCGTCTCTTTTAGTTAATTCTGTCGCTAATCTAGCTACAGTTCTTCGTACAGTACGCAACTGTATAGGATTATCTAAAGGAGATATTGTGTGAGCCATTTTTAGGTCTGAATAACTCTTTTTAGTCTCACTAAGTTTTTCTTGTAACTCAGCTGTTGAAAGCTGTTTAATTTCTGATTGCTTCATAATTTCTTTTTATTATGCTTCGTAATCTCTAGCAATGATAAACTTAGTTTTTACTGGAAGTTTTTGTGCTGCTAAACGTAAAGCTTCTTGAGCTGTTTCTAACGGCACTCCACTTATTTCAAATAATACGCGACCCGGTTTTACAACGGCTGCCCAATATTCTACACTACCTTTACCTTTACCCATACGTACTTCAAGAGGCTTTTTTGTAATAGGCTTGTCTGGAAATATTTTAATCCATAACGACCCTTCTCTTTTCATATAACGAGTAGCGGCAATACGCGCTGCTTCTATTTGACGTGCAGTTATAAATGACGAGTCTAAAGATTTTATACCAAAAGTACCATTTGATAACAAATGACCTCTTCCGGCATTACCTTTCATACGACCTTTTTGCTGCTTACGAAATTTTGTTCTTTTAGGCTGTAACATTTTGTCTTTTCTTTAAAAAATTACTTTCTACGACGTTGGTTTTTGTTTCCTCCACGTCCACCTTTTCCTTTTTGCTTAGAAAGACCTACTAATGGAGAAAGTTCTCTTTTCCCATAAACTTCGCCTTTCATAATCCACACTTTTACACCTAATCTACCATAAGTAGTATGTGCTTCAACAAGAGCGTAATCAATATCAGCTCTAAATGTAGATAAAGGAATACGTCCTTCTTTATAGTGCTCAGAACGTGCCATTTCAGCACCGTTTAAACGACCACTAATTTGAACCTTGATTCCTTCAGCATTCATACGCATAGCTGCAGCGATAGCCATTTTGATTGCTCTTCTGTAAGAAATACGACTTTCTATCTGACGAGCGATACTTGCTGCTACTAAATGTGCATCTAGTTCAGGTCTTTTAATTTCAAAGATGTTCAATTGAACTTCTTTACCAGTAATTTTCTTAAGCTCTTCTTTTAGCTTGTCTACCTCTTGACCACCTTTACCGATAATAATACCAGGTCTAGCAGTAGTGATAGTAACGGTTACAAGTTTAAGCGTACGCTCAATAATTACTCTACTTACACTAGCTTTAGATAAACGAGCATGGATATACTTACGGATTTTATCATCCTCTGCAAGTTTGTCTCCATAATCATTTCCGCCATACCAGTTAGATTCCCATCCTCTGATAATTCCTAAGCGATTTCCGATTGGATTTGTCTTTTGTCCCATATCTCTATCTTAGCTTTGTGTTTTATTTAATGAATCTACCACTACAGTAACGTGGTTAGATCTTTTTCTAATTCTGTGTGCTCTACCTTGAGGTGCTGGACGTAAACGCTTAAGCATTGTACCACCATCTACTCTAATCTCTTTGATAAATAGATTAGCTTCCTCAACATCAGCATCCTCGTTTTTAGCTTGCCAGTTTGCAATTGCAGACATAACCAATTTTTCTAAACGACGAGACGCTTCCTTAGGGCTAAATCTAAGAATCTGAAGAGCTTTCTCTGCCTTTTCACCTCTAACTAAATCTGCAACTAAACGCATCTTTCTTGGTGATGTAGGACAGTTATTTAGCTTAGCAAAAGCAACCTGCTTCTTCTCAGCCTTAATAGCTTCCGCCATTTGTTTTTTACGACTTCCCATGATTCTTATTTTTTACCTTTATTCTTAGCACCTGCATGACCTCTAAATGATCTTGTTGGTGAAAATTCTCCTAATTTATGACCTACCATATTCTCAGTTACATATACTGGAACAAATTGACGACCATTGTGTACAGCTATAGTCTGACCTACGAAATCCGGAGAGATCATAGATGCTCTTGACCAAGTCTTGATAACAGTCTTCTTGTTTGAAGCTACATTTTCTGCAACTTTCTTTTCTAACTTATAATGAATATAAGGTCCTTTTTTTAATGAACGTGCCATACTATCTTACTTATTTCTTTCTACGTTCTACAATATACTTATTACTCGCTTTCGTCTTAGAACGTGTTCTATAACCCTTAGCAGGAATACCATTCTTAGATCTTGGATGACCACCTGAAGATTTACCTTCACCACCACCCATTGGATGATCTACTGGGTTCATTACTACTGGTCTAACTCTTGGACGTCTTCCTAACCATCTGCTTCTACCTGCTTTACCAGACACTAATAACTGATGATCTGAGTTTGAAACAACTCCAATAGTAGCCATACAAGTAGCTAATACCATTCTAGTTTCACCTGATGGCAACTTGATCGTTGCAAACTTACCATCTCTTGCCATTAATTGAGCAAAAGCACCAGCACTACGCGCCATAACAGCACCTTGACCCGGACGTAACTCTATACAAGAAATAATAGTACCTAGAGGTATTTCACTTAATGGCATTGCGTTTCCAATTTCTGGAGCTACGCCACTTTCACCAGACACAACATTTTGACCTACTTGTAAACCATTTTGAGCAATGATGTATCTCTTTTCACCATCTTGATAGTTTAACAATGCAATAAATGCTGTTCTGTTTGGATCGTATTCTATTGTCTTAACTTCTGCTGGAATTCCAGTTTTGTTACGTTTAAAATCAATGATACGATACTTTTTCTTATGACCTCCACCCATGTGGCGCATGGTCATTTTTCCTTGACTGTTTCTACCACCAGATCTTTTTTTCGGAGCTAATAAACTTTTCTCCGGCTTATCAGTAGTGATGGCGTCAAATCCATTTACTACTCTAAAACGCTGAGCTGATGTGATCGGTTTTAATTTTCTAACTGACATTTTAGTCTAATTACATGTTAGCGTATAAATCTATTGTTTCACCTTCCGCCAGTTGTACAATTGCTTTTTTAATAGCATTTGTTTTACCATGCTGAATACCCGTTTTTGTATAACGCGTTCTTCTATCTGGACGGACATTTATCGTACGAACTTTTTCTACAGAAACACCATAAGCAGCTTCAACCGCTTTTTTGATTTCTACCTTGTTCGCCTTTGTATTCACTTCGAATGCATAAGCATTTAACAACTCACTCTGAGTGGTTGCTTTTTCTGTGATGATAGGTTTAATTAAGATACTCATCTGTGTTCTATTTACTTAAATTCGATTCAATTCCTTCTAATGCACCTTCTAAAAGAACTACTTTATTCGCATTCATTATTTTATAAGTGCTTAATTCTGAGCTAGTTACAACTTCAGAGCCTTTCAAATTGCGCGACGACAAATATACATTATTATTTGAGTCACCCAACACAAATAGAGACTTTTTATTATCTACCTCTAAGGCTTTCAATACGTTCACGAAATTTTTAGTCTTTGGAGCATCAAAATTGAAGTCCTCTAATACTACAATCGCTTTATCGTTTGCCTTAATACTTAATGCTGATTTACGTGCTAATCGTTTTACGTTTTTATTTAATTTAAAACCGTAATTTCTTGGTCTAGGCCCAAACATACGACCACCACCTTTAAATACACCAGACTTTATAGAACCAGCACGTGCTGTACCTGTTCCTTTTTGTTTCTTAATCTTACGTGTACTACCAGCGATTTCACCTCTTTCTTTAGCCTTATGTGTGCCCTGTCTTTGATTTGCTAAATATTGCTTAACATCTAAATAAACAGCGTGGTTATTAGGCTCAATAGCGAATACGTCTTTAGAAAGCTCAGCTTTTCTACCCGTATCTTTTCCGTTTATATCTAAAACTGCTACCTTCATTACTTCTCAATAATTACATAAGAGTTTTTGTGACCAGGAACACAGCCCTTTACAACAAGTAAGTTCTTTTCAGGAACTACTTTATAAACTCTTAAATTTTCAACTTTTACTGTGTCGCCACCCATTCTTCCGGCCATTTTCATTCCTTTGAATACTCTCGCAGGATAAGAAGCTGCACCAATAGAACCAGGAGCTCTTAAACGGTTATGCTGACCATGCGTTGCTTGACCTACACCACCAAATCCATGACGCTTTACAACACCTTGAAACCCTTTACCTTTAGAAGTTCCTGAAATATCCACGAACTCACCTTCGATAAATTGCTCTACTGTGATAGCATCACCTAACTTGTACTCCTTGTCAAAACCTTTAAATTCTACGACTTTGCGTTTTACAGAAGTCCCAGCTTTCTTAGCATGCCCAATTGCAGCTTTAGTAGCGTTCTTTTCTGTCGCGTCATCGAAACCTAATTGAAGTGCGCTATAACCGTCTACTTCTTCAGTTCTGACTTGGGTAACGATACATGGACCTGCTTCGATTACTGTACATGGAATATTCTTCCCATTTTCATCGAAAATGCTGGTCATACCGATTTTTTTTCCAATTAACCCAGACATATTTATTATTTATTAATTATTAGTTTTTATTTAAAACTCAAGGCCGAAAAATACTTTCAGCCTTGAATTGTATTTTTTTCCGTTTTTCCCGCGACCGCATCGGTGGGACATTTTATAATTTCTGTTTTTACAGAAATATGTAATTACACCTTAATCTCAACTTCAACTCCACTTGGTAATTCAAGTTTCATTAAAGCGTCAATTGTTTTAGAAGATGAAGAGTAGATATCTAATAATCTCTTGTAAGAGCTTAATTGAAATTGTTCTCTCGACTTCTTATTAACGTGTGGTGAACGTAACACAGTGAAAATTTTCTTATGTGTTGGTAATGGAATTGGACCAGTTACTACAGCACCTGTGCTTTTTACAGTTTTTACAATCTTATCAGCAGACTTGTCAACTAAATTATGATCGTAAGACTTTAATTTTATTCTAATTTTCTGACTCATTTTCTTTTAGTTTTAAGCTTCTACGCCTTTAGCTGCTTTGATTACTTCTTCTGATATATTTGATGGAGTCTCTGCATAGTGAGAGAATTCCATTGTAGATGTTGCTCTACCTGAAGATAATGTTCTCAATGATGTTACATAACCGAACATTTCAGATAATGGTACATTTGCTTTAACAACTTTAGAACCTGCTCTATCGCTCATGTCATTTACCTGACCACGACGACGGTTTAAGTCTCCAACAATGTCACCCATACTTTCTTCTGGTGTTAACACTTCTAACTTCATGATTGGCTCCATGATTACAGCCTTTGCAGCCTTTGCAGCAGCCTTAAATCCTAATTTAGCAGCTAACTCGAACGATAACTGATCAGAATCTACATCATGGTAAGAACCATCAGTTAAAGTAACTTTCATTGCATCTACTTCGTAACCTGCTAAAGGACCATTAACCATTGCCATTTTGAATCCTTTCTCAACTGAAGGAACAAATTCCTTAGGAACGTTACCACCTTTAATTTCTGAAACGAATTCTAAACCTTGCTTACCTTCTTCTGCTGGTTCAATTGTAAATACAATATCGGCAAATTTACCACGTCCACCAGATTGTTTCTTATAAACTTCTCTGTGCTCTGCACGTTGCGTAATAGCTTCTTTGTACTCTACTTGAGGCTGACCTTGGTTAACCTCTACCTTAAACTCACGCTTAAGACGGTCTACAATAATATCTAAGTGAAGCTCACCCATACCAGAAATAATAGTCTGACCTGAAGCTTCGTCTGTTCTAACCGTAAATGTTGGATCCTCTTCAGCTAATTTGGCTAAAGCCATACCTAACTTATCAACGTCCGCTTTAGTTTTTGGCTCAACCGCGATACCAATTACTGGATCTGGGAAGTCCATAGATTCTAAAACGATTGGTGCTTTTTCATCAGAAAGTGTATCACCTGTTTTAATATCTTTAAAACCTACAGCTGCACCGATATCTCCAGCTTCAATATACTCAATAGCATTTTGCTTATTAGAGTGCATTTGATAGATACGAGAGATACGCTCTTTTTTACCTGATCTGTTATTCAAAACATAAGAACCTGCGTCTAAACGACCTGAATAAGCTCTAAAGAATGCTAAGCGACCAACGAATGGATCTGTTGCAATTTTAAATGCTAATGCAGAGAAAGGCTCTTTTACATCTGGCTTACGAGAAATTTCATTATCAGTATCTGGATCAGTTCCAACAATTGCATCCTTATCTACCGGAGAAGGTAAATAACGACATACAGCATCTAATAAAAACTGTACACCTTTATTTTTGAATGCAGAACCACAAATCATTGGAATGATAGACATATCCATAACAGCAGCTCTTAATGCAGCGTGCACTTCTTCTTCTGTAATAGAATCTTCATCTTCCATGAATTTCTCAAGAAGGTTCTCGTCGTAACTAGCAACCTCTTCTATTAACTGAGCTCTTAACTCAGCTGCTTCCGCTTTTAATTCTTCAGGAATATCGATAACATCAAAAGTAGATCCTTGAGTCTCATCGTGCCATACGATTGCACGGTTCTTAACTAAATCTACAATACCTTTAAAATCTGCTTCGTCACCAATATTCATAACGATTGGCACTGCGTTAGAACCAAGCATATCTTTAACCTGCTGACATACTGCCATAAAGTTAGATCCTTGACGGTCCATTTTGTTAACGAAACCAATACGTGGTACTTTATAGTTATCTGCAAGTCTCCAGTTAGTCTCAGATTGAGGCTCAACACCATCAACTGCACTAAATAAGAATACTAAACCATCTAATACACGTAAAGAACGGTTCACCTCAACTGTAAAGTCAACGTGACCAGGAGTATCGATAATATTAAAGTGATATCCTTTTGTATCTGGAGTTGGCTGACCATTCTCTAATGGAAAGTTCCAGGTACAAGTAGTAGCGGCAGAAGTAATTGTAATACCTCTTTCTTGCTCTTGTTCCATCCAGTCCATTGTAGCCGCACCATCATGTACCTCACCAATCTTGTGAGAAACACCTGTATAATAAAGGATACGTTCTGTTGTTGTGGTTTTTCCAGCATCAATATGTGCTGCAATACCTATATTTCTAGTGAATTTTAAATCTCTTTGTGCCATTATTATTAAAATCTAAAGTGTGAGAATGCTTTATTTGCTTCTGCCATCTTATGAGTATCAACTCTTTTCTTAACGGCTGCACCTTCTTCTTTAGCTGCAGCTAAAATCTCTGCTGCTAAACGTTGTGCCATAGATTTTTCGTTTCTTTTACGCGCGTAGCCAATTAACCACTTCATCGCTGTAGAAACTTTACGATCTGGACGAATTTGCATTGGAATCTGGAATGTAGCACCACCAACACGACGACTACGTACTTCTACGTGAGGCATCACATTTGATAAAGCATCTTTCCATAATTCTAAAGCTGTTTTTTCTTCGTCATTCTTTTTCTCCTCAACAATATCAATTGCATCGTAGAATACTTTAAAAGCCACAGACTTCTTACCATCCCACATCATGTTGTTAACAAAACGTGTTACCAACTGATCGTTAAACCTTGGGTCTGGTAAAAGCGGTCTCTTTTTTGCTGCTCTTTTTCTCATGTCTTCTTCTTAAAGTTTTTTAAATTACTTTTTAGGGCGTTTTGCACCATACTTAGATCTACGTTGGGTACGACCAGCAACACCTGCTGTATCTAATGCACCACGAACGATGTGATATCTAACACCTGGTAAATCTTTTACCCTTCCACCTCTAACTAATACTATCGAGTGCTCTTGTAAGTTGTGACCTTCACCACCGATGTATGCGTTAACCTCGTTTCCGTTTGTTAAACGAACCCTTGCTACCTTACGCATTGCTGAGTTAGGTTTTTTAGGTGTCGTTGTATAAACACGAGTACATACACCACGTCTTTGAGGACACGAATCTAAAGCAGCCGATTTACTCTTCTTAGTTATTTTGGCTCTTCCTTTTCGTACTAATTGTGAAATTGTTGGCATATATTACTATATAAATATTTGTTTAACCCTCACTTTTGAGGGCTGCAAAGGTAGAAATATATATTTATAATTCAAATAGTTGAGAATTTATTTTTCAAAGAATTATTAAAATTCATTTTATACATATATATAATGGTCTATTTTTACGTTACCTTTTTAGTTATTGCACCTTTAATTTAATGACGAACATTCAACATTATCTTTTACTTCTTCTATTGACTTTCTCTCATCAGGTTTTTAGTCAATCGTTAAGTTTAAATATTAAAGGTGAAAATGAGATGAAAACGAAAATCATAGACTCTATTAAGTATGTTAAGGCCTTTGACAATTATAATGGTGTAGAAAATGAACTAAATAGACTAAAGAACAAACTTACCAGATTAGGATACATTGATGCTACTATTGATAACATCATAAGAGAAAAAGATACGTTATTTAATGCATATTTCTTTTTAGGTGAAAGAATTGAGCGAATACGAATAAAATATGATAAAGAATTTAATGAAAATCTTCTAAATTTCATTGACCATAAGCTAACAGAAAACTCCTTTGAAATTGAAATTATAGAATTAGAAAACTCCTTACATACCCTTAATTCTAAAATCGCTGAGCAAGGAGACCCTTTTTCTACCCTACAGCTTATTAATATCTCAAAAGAGCATTCAGACTTAATTTCTGCCGAACTGAGAATTGTGACGAATCAAAAAAGACAAATAGATAAGATTATAGTTAAAGGGTATGAGAAGTTTCCTAAATCCTACATAAAGAGATTTTTAAAACTCAAAAAAGGCAAAACCTTTAATCTAAATGAAATAAAAGAAAAAGTTGAGCTACTTGAAGATTTACGTTTTGCAAAAACAATAAGAGAACCTGAGGTTTTATTCACCCAAGATTCTACATCTTTATATTTATATATTGAAAAGGCGCGCACCAATAACTTTGATGGATTTCTGGGTTTTGGCACGAATGAAAACACCAACAAAATTGAGTTTGATGGTTACTTAGATTTACGATTAGTCAACAACCTTAATTACGGTGAAGCAATAAATCTTTTTTACAAAAGTGACGAGATAGACCAACAAACATTTAGAATTGATACCGATCTGCCATATATATTTGGCACACCCATAGGTATACAAGCAGGCTTAAATCTTTTTAGAAAAGACACAACTTTTTCTAATGCCAAGCAGTATTTAAAAATTAATTATCAAATTAATTCTCAGCATCGTATTGCAGCCGGTATATCGTCAACCAACTCTACTAACCTTCTCGATAATGACACCTCTGTTTTAAACGATTTCACCACAAATTATTACACACTAGGCTACATTTTTACAAAGCCTCAATTCCAAGACCCTTTGTTTCCAATAAACTTTTGGTTGAATTTTTCTGCCGGATTCGGAGACAGAGAAAATAATTTAGGAATTCAAAATCAAACTGTCTTTGATATAGACACGTATAAAATATTCAACCTAAACTCTAAAAACAGTATTTACACAAGACTTAATGGTGTAATCTTAACTTCAGATGATTATCTCGACAATGAACTTTTTAGATTTGGAGGTATCAACTCTATCAGAGGATTTGAAGAAAATAGTCTTGTAGCAAACCTTTATGGAGTAGTAAATACGGAATATAGATACAGACTAAGTAATAGTATATATGTACATTCTGTTTTAGATGCTGCTTATTTTGAAAATCAAATTACAGACACAAAGGAAAAATTGTTTGGATTTGGCTTTGGTTTAGGACTTCTTACCAATGCAGGACTGTTTAGGTTAAACTATTCTAGCGGAAAATCTGAAAACAGACAATTTAGATTATCGGACTCTAAAGTTCATGTGAGTTTAACAGCCACTTTTTGATTACTTGAAATAAACCGGTACTTTTGAAATCGTTAGAAAAAGAAAACTATGATTAAAAAATTACTTCTTATACTTTTTACTGTCTCAAATTTTGTTATTGCACAAAATACCATCGGAACAACCCTTATTACTGAAGACGTATATGATGGTTATACATTATTTACTGTGTACAATGAGACTTACTTAATTAACAATTGCGGAGAGGTAATAAACCAATGGACTAGCTCTTTTCCTCCTGGTAATTCCGTTTATTTACTACCCAATGGAAATCTACTCAGAGCAGGTAGAACCAGTAGTACAGATATTACTTTTGGCGGACAAGGTGGTGTTGTAGAGATTTACAGCTGGGAAGGAAATTTAATTTGGCAATATTTTTATGATACTCCTACAATGCGACAACATCATGATATATATCCAATGCCTAATGGAAATGTTCTTATTTTGGCTGCTACAGTAATGAGTAATAATGAAGCTATACAAGCAGGAAGAAACCCAGTATTACTCACCGAATCGGAATTATATAATGAGCAACTTACAGAAGTTACTCCTGTAGACTTTAATGGTGGCAATATTGTTTGGGAATGGAACATAAAAGATCATCTTATACAAGACTTTGATGCCACTAAAGATAATTTTGGTGATGTTGGATTGAATCCCAACAAACTCGATGTAAATTTCTTAAACGGAGGCTCAGGCGCATCTAACTGGCTACACATCAATTCAATTCAGTACAATATTGAAAGAGATCAAATTGTACTTAGTGTTAGAAATCTTAGTGAAATATGGATAATAGACCACTCAACTACAACTATAGAAGCCGCATCAGATACTGGCGGAACTTATGGTAAAGGTGGCGATTTATTATATCGCTGGGGAAATCCTGAAGCATATAGACAAGGTAATTCTGGTAATCGCACTTTATTTGGACAGCATACACCTTACTTTATACCATCTGGTCTCCCAAATGCTGGAAAAATATTACTTTTTAATAATGGGATTACCAGAACTCCATCATATTCACAAATAGATATAATTTCACCACCTGAATCAAGTCTTGGAGTATACGATTATACACCAAACACCTCCTACCTTCCTGTTAGTTCAGACTACACCTACGATGAGCACACTACAGGAGGATCAGATTTTTATAGCCCTATTGTAAGCAGTGCTCAACAATTACCTAATGGTAACATCTTAATTTGCGAAGGTAACCAAGGTCACTTTTTTGAGATAAACAGTAACGAAGAAAAGGTATGGGAATATATTAATCCTGTTAATAGTAATACTGGTGTTATTTCTACCCAAGGAAATCCTCCACCTAATGCAAACTTAACTTTCAGAGCTGAGAAATACCCAGTAACGTATTCTGCTTTCACTAGCAGAGACTTAACACCAGGTAATCCAATAGAATTAAACCCAAATTTAACAATATGTAACAATCTAAGTACCTCTGAATTTGAAATTACATCAGTTAATATCTATCCAAATCCTACAGCAGATTTTGTTCAAATTGAATCGAAAAATATAATTGACAAAATTGAAGTTTTCAATATTTTAGGAAAACGAATTTCCGTAACTGCAGGACCTAAAGTGGATTTATCTCAACAACCAAATGGTGTTTATGTATTAAAAATACATTCTGATGAAAAGACCTTAACCAAAAAAGTTGTCAAAAACTAAGTTGCTTTAAAATATACACAACCATCCTAAGTTAGGATGGTTTTTTTATACCTTTACACCAATGAAAAACGAAACAACCATATTCGGCATTAGAGCTATTATTGAAGCTATAAAGTCTAACGAAACTATAGACAAAGTATTTGTTCAAAAAGGTTTAAAAGGAGAACTCTTTCAGGAATTTGAAGCTTTGCTTCGCTCTGAAGGAATTAACTCATCTTACGTACCTGTTGAAAAATTAAACCGACTTAGCAAAGGAGGTAATCACCAAGGAGCTGTTGCCAACATCTCTCCTATCGAGTTTCATGATATAGACGACTTAGTTATAAATGTTATAGAATCAGGAAAAACACCATTGTTTCTGCTTTTAGACCAACTTAGTGATGTTAGAAATTTTGGTGCTATAGTAAGAACCGCAGAATGTACAGGTGTTTCAGGAATTATCATTCAGAAAAAAGGTGGTGCTCCTATTAATGGAGATACTATAAAAACCAGTGCAGGTGCTATTTTTAAAATTCCGATTTGTAAAGTAGACCATATTAAAGATGCGGTTTTTCACATGCAATCTTCTGGAATAAAAGTTATTGCTGCAACCGAAAAAGCCAATGATTTTATTTACGATGTTTCGTTTAAAGAACCTTGCGCTATTATTATGGGATCTGAAGGAAAAGGTATTAATCCTTCGGTATTAAAAGTGGTAGACAAACAAGCTAAACTTCCAATTTTAGGTGAGATTGAATCACTTAATGTTTCTGTAGCTTGTGGTGCATTTTTGTATGAAGCTGTAAGGCAACGTAGTTAGTAGTTAGTAGTTAGTGAAATTTATTTTTTTTTACTAAAAAAACTAATCTTCTTTCTCCTTAAAAACATAATTAATCTGAGTCGACTGTTCAGTTTCTATCTCTTGATCAATAGCTTCTTCTGGTAAGGATTCTATAAAGTTTCCATTTTCATCAAAATGCTTCATAAAGGGATCTTCTTCTTCGTTATAATCTGGTTGCTGCCAAACATAGCGTTCTGGTTTTGCGACATTGTTTTTAAACACTAACGCAAACAACAAACCTGTAATTAGACCTCCTAAATGTCCTTCCCAAGACATGCCTTGTTTTATAGGAAATACGTACCATATCATACTACCATACATAAAAATCACAACTAAAGATAAAGCAATCAGCCTGTAGTGTTTAGCAAAAATGCCTTTAAAAAAGATGAAACTAAACAGCACATAGATAAGTCCACTTGCTCCTATATGATTTCCTGAACTCCCAATAAGCCAAGTTAAAAATCCTGAAAGCAAAACTCCAAAACCTAAAACCTTCCACGCTATTTTGTTGTAGAAATAAAACAAAGCGAGCGATAAAATTAATAACGGAAATGAGTTGTTATAAAGATGGTTTAAATCTCCATGCAAAAACGGACTTGTAAAAACACCTAATAAGCCTTCAGTTTTTTGCGGTCTTATTCCGTACGACTTTATACCATAATCAACGGTTGTCTGATACCAAAACACCAACCACACAGCAAGTAACATCAAAACCGGATATATGATGACACCATTTGAAAATTTGAATTGCTGCTTAGACATTGTACTATTTTCTAATACCTCCTTCAAATTTAAAACCAAAAAAGCATTGTATGAAATATTGTCATAATCACCATCGTTAAGTTCTCATTTTGTAATTTTGATTTATGAATATTCCATTAGCAGAACGCTTAAGACCAAAGACCCTAAACGACTACCTAAGCCAACAACATTTGGTAGGTAAAAACGGTATGCTCTACAACCAAATAAAGAGTGGTGTTATACCTTCACTGATACTTTGGGGACCACCAGGAATTGGAAAAACTACTCTAGCTAACATTATTGCTAATGAATCTGAGCGACCTTTTTTTAAACTGAGCGCCATAAATTCTGGTGTTAAGGACATTAGAGATGTTATTGACCGAGCTAAAAAAAGTGGAGGACTATTCACGGCTAAAAATCCTATTTTATTTATTGATGAGATTCACAGATTTAGTAAATCGCAGCAAGATTCATTATTAGAAGCTGTAGAAAAAGGTTGGGTAACCTTAATTGGTGCCACTACAGAAAATCCAAGTTTTGAAGTTATTTCTGCATTACTTTCACGTTGTCAGGTTTATACTTTAAAAGCTTTTAGCAAAGACGATTTAGAAGCTTTACTAAAACGTGCCATGTCTGAAGATGACGTTTTATCTAAATTAAAGATAGAATTAAAAGAAACAGAAGCACTACTGAGATTTTCTGGTGGAGATGCCAGAAAACTGCTTAATATTTTTGAATTATTAGTTACCTCTTTTGAAAAGGAACCGGTTGTAATCACCAACGAGCTTGTTACCAAACAAGTGCAAAGCAAAGCAGCTCGTTACGACAAAACCGGAGAACAACATTACGATATTATTTCAGCATTTATAAAATCTATTAGAGGTAGCGATCCAAATGCTGCTGTTTATTATTTAGCGCGAATGATTGAAGGTGGCGAAGATGTAAAGTTTATTGCCAGGCGCTTGTTAATTTTAGCAAGTGAAGATATTGGTAATGCCAACCCAACAGCTTTGGTTATTGCTAACAATACTTTTCAGGCTGTTTCTGTAATTGGTAATCCAGAATCTCGAATTATTCTGAGTCAATGCGCTACTTATTTAGCAAGCTCTCCTAAAAGCAATGCTGCATATGAGGCTATTAATAAAGCACAACAACTAGTCAAAGAAACAGGTGATTTATCAGTTCCTTTATCTATTAGAAATGCTCCAACAAAACTGATGAAAGAACTCGGTTATGGCGATGAATACAAGTACGCTCACAATTACGAAAACAACTTTGCTGAGCATGAGTTTTTACCTGATGAAATTAAGAACATCCAACTCTACAATCCAGGAAATAATACTCGCGAAAATGCACAACGCCAATTTTTAAAAGCGCGTTGGAAAGAAAAATATGGGTATTAGATTTGTTAGATAAATACAATTTACTTTACTGCATTTACTAAACACTAACTAAAACTTAATATCTAAAGTTTTTGGTTCTTTTAGTTCTCCGTCATTTTCGGAGTAATACCAAAAGCCATCTTCTTTATATACAATCGCATTTCTATCTTTTACAATAAAAACATCTACTGCCGACGTTTTAAATAGCTGCATAACTACTTTTGGTGTTGCATCTACAACTTGATAACCATAAGATTTTTCTTGAGCATAAAGAGTTGTATTAGTAGTTTGCGCTTTTACCTCAACCACTTCTGTTGATGCCTCTACCTCTTCCGTTTTAGTTTCTACTTCATTAATATCTACCGCACTCTCAATAACAGACTCTTCTTTTTCTACCTTTTCTTCTAATGGTTGATACTCATAATCAATAAGATCTAAGGAAGAAAAGGCTTTTTTTATGGCTTCCGTGTATGCTTTTTGAAAATCTTTTTCTCGGCTAGAACCAGTTTCTGTTCTAAACAATTCTTTACCAAAACAATCTTTAAGTGTTATTTCAACTTTAGTCGTAAAAAGTCCTCCTTTAGCTTTTTCTACATTTGCGAATAGTGCTTTACATCTATCCTTATTTAATTCCTCAGGGAATTCTTCTTCATCAAAAAGAGCTTCAAATCCTCTTTGTTTAAATAAATATCTGGTTAATGTATTAAGTCTATACTGATTATTTTCATCTAAAAATTCATACTTTAAAGGTATAATGACATATTTATAATTATTGATATTCTTCTGTGCTATGGCTGTAAATCCTATACACATAAAAAACATTAATACTGTTAATCTCTTATTCATAATATTCTCTTTTTTAAAGGTAAGTTTCTATAGATTTTAAGGTCGTTACTCTATTATATCCATTAGAGTTATTTAAATTTCTGTAATCAAAATAAATGGTTTCCATTCCAATACTGTGGGCTCCTTCGATATCAGCTTCAAGACTATCACCAATCATTACACTTTCGGTTGGACTAGCTTTAGCGCTATCTAATGCAAAATTAAAAATTTTAGGGTTAGGCTTTTTTACACCAACCATTTCAGAGTTGGTTATGGTCTTAAAATAACTTTTTATGTTAGCATTATCCATTTTGCGTTCTTGGGCCTCTTCAAAACCATTAGTTATAATGTGCAGTTCATATTTATCTCTCAAATAATTTAAGATATCTAGTGTTCCGTCAAACAAATGGTTAAAAGTAGTAAGGTGATCTATATACGCAACCGACAAATGATTTATCATATCATCTTCTACGTTAATATTTATAGCATTAAACGCATCTTTCAATCTACCATACCGCAAAGCTTCTTTAGTCACTTTTTCTTCTCTGTAGAGTTTCCAATAATCTAAATTTATAGGTTCATAAACCTTAAGAAATGTTGAAAGTTCTACATCTAGATTATTAATTTTAAAAATCTTCTCGAATGTTAATCCAGAGTTCTTATCAAAATCCCAAAGCGTATGATCTAAATCAAAAAAAACATGCTTTATTTTATCCTTCATCTACAGATTCTAATATTAATGTAAAAAGCGACCTAAAACCTTCCCAACGTTCTAGATTACTAAATGTATAGTTATGAAACACTGGTGTAAATGTACCATTAACTTCTTTAATTTCTTTGATTAGCTTTTGTAAATGTTCTTTTTTATCTAACTCTGATTGATACTTTAATAAGGCAAAATCTAAACAATGATACGGATTGATTTGCAATGGAGTTTGCACCTCAAAATCGAGATCATAAAACTGAAATGGCGTACATGTACCTGCCCTAAAACCAAGCGTATCTATGTAACCCATTGTATAATCTTGATGAATCTCTAATTCAACTAAATTTCTATAAGACTGTGGAAGATTTAGTTTTGAAAAGGAATGCCTAACCGCTTGCAAATCTCTATTGATTACAGCTTCCATTTTTAGCTTTTCTTTCTTTAAAATCGAAATATCTTCTAAAGCAAAATAAGAGGCTTTTAAACCTACATTACAATAATCCGCAACCGACTTTATGAGGGACACAAATTCCTTTTTATTAATACTGATGTTTTTATCGTAGGTAGAATAATCTCCTATTAAAAACAAAACCATGAACTTAAAATCGCATTGTTTTTGTTTGGTAATAATCCACTTGAATGTATCGTAAGGGTCACGTTTAAAACCCATAAGCACAGAATAACGCTGATACAATTGCTTAAACCTAAATCTACCAATATCTGCTAAAGTACCACCAATAGTACGCAACAACCCTTTTTTTCGAAAATAATACGTCATAGGTACATCTATAACTGGCTGCACTTTATAGTTGCGATTAGGAAAAACAAATTCTGGGAAACGCTCTTGCAGTACGTCCTTTAGCTTATATGCCCAAATATCTATAACTGGCTGGCTTAAAAACCGATGTTTGTATGCCAGACTTTCTTTTGCAGTAAATCTTCCAAAATCATCCTTTACATGAGGTAAATACTCTTCGTATCGACTTAATAAATAAAATGAAGCTGCAAAAATGTCGAAAGCTAAATCGCTACGTTCTCCTGTAGGAAAGAAGCCTTTGGTATTTTCCCATTGCTGTACACTTATATCTAAATCTGAAATACCACTTTCAAATAATAAATAATGACTACGAACAAACAACTCATTACTCAATGGCTGCTTAGTGTAAGACATCTTAAGGCTATCGTGCGCTATAAAATCCTCTACCTTAGAGGTAAACTTTATATCTAAACCTAAAATACGCTTACAAATATGCTTAAAGGTATACGTAAGACGTGGAGTAATTTTATGTGTGTAAACTAATAGCATATTTACTCTTTGCAGTATTTTATTGAGTTTATTTTAAATAATTCAAAGCATTGCTTCATCTGCAAAACTAAAATAGGTATTCTCTGTTATAATTAAATGATCTAAAACTTTTATATCTAAACTCTGGGCTGCTGTTTTTAATTTATATGTAACATCCTTATCAGCTTGGCTTGGCTTTAAAGTACCCGATGGATGGTTATGACAAAGTATTAAAGCTGTTGCGCCAACCTCTAGTGCAGACTTTAGCACCAAACGTACATCTACCAAGGTTCCTGTAATACCACCTTTACTCAACTGATTTTTCTGAATAACTTTGTTAGAATTATTTAAATAAAGAATCCAAAATTCTTCATGAGGCAATTCGCCAATTATAGGTTGCATCAAATCAAAAACAGAACGGCTCGATGTTATTTTATCTAACTGCACTGCATCTTCTAATCGTCTTCTTCTACCCAACTCCATAGCCGCAGCAATGGTTATGGCTTTAGCTTCACCTATACCTTTAAATTCCATCAATTGTTTAATCGATAATTTCCCTAAAGCATTTAGATTATTATCTACGCTGGCTAATATGCGCTTACACAAATCAACTGCACTTTCTTCTCTGCTTCCAGAACCGATGAGAATGGCAACTAACTCTGCATCAGAAAGCACAGACTTACCTTTGTCTCTTAATTTTTCTCTGGGCTGATCGTCTTGAGACCAGTTTTTTATGGAGAATGAACTTGAATTTTCCGACATGCTCTAAAGATAAAAAATTGTAACTTGAAGCGTCTAAATTTTTCAATTAAAATCAATCAAAATGAAATCTATATTTGAAGAAAGCGCTTATAACGAAATTAAAGATCGACTTAAAAACCTAAATGAAAATGCTAAAGCGAATTGGGGAAAAATGAATGTTGGGCAAATGGCATGGCATTGTCAAGGTCCTCTTAATATTATTTTAGAAAAAGAGGATTATGGCATGAAACCGAGTTGGATTGCCAAGGTGTTTTTCAAAAAATCATTGTACAATGATAAACCTTGGAAAAAGGGATTACCAACAGCTAAATTTCTAAAAACCAAAGACACTAAAGACTTTAATACAGAAAAAGCAAAACTCGAAGCTTTATTAGACGAAACCTACTCTCATAAAGATAAGTCAGAGTGGAATCCTCATCCTGCATTTGGCTATTTTACAGCACAACAATGGGGACAAATGCAGTACAAACATTTAGATCATCATTTAAAGCAGTTTGGTGTATAATGACGCTGCCATCCTGAACTCGTTTCAGGATCTAATAAAAATCAAAAATGAGATGCTGAAACAAGTTCAGCATGACAAAACATGAAATACCCTCCAAAGCACCACCAAGACTCAGATAGAAATCATATTATCGAAGTGATTAAAGCTTACCCTTTGGCAACCATCATGTCGGTTGTAGATAATACACCTTTAGTAACCCATCTTCCTTTAATTTATGAAAACGGAAAACTAATTGGGCATATTGATATTTACAATCCGCAAACCGAATTGTTAAAAAATAACAACGATATCACAGTGCTCTTTTATGGACCGCAATGCTACATTTCACCAAGTATATATTCCACCACACAATTGCCTACCTACAATTACATTAGAGTACACCTCAAAGGAAAAGTAACTGAGATTGAAGACAAAAACGCCTTAAAACAGTCACTAATTACAATGACTGAGTTTTTAGAAAATCCTAACCCAAAATACACGTTAGAACCAGATAATCCTCGCCTAGATGCTAATCTCAGTTACATCAAAATGTTTGAAATAGACATTACGCATTGGGAAGGAAAATTTAAACTCTCACAAGACAAAAAAAAGAGTGATATGCTAGCAGCTCGAGAAGAATTGATTAGAGCCAATCAAGAAAATATTCGTGAGTTTTTAGATAACATATTTTAATCTAATTCTCAATAGAATAAGAATCTAAACGCCTTATCACTTGTGGATTTTCCTGAGAAACAAAAGAAACTGTATCGTATATTAATCCATAACCATCTGCATAATAAATATGGTCCATTCCTACGGCTTGTTCCCCATTTTCTAAAATAACGAAGCGTTGTGTATAACTACTATTAAAAGTACCTGCTTCCACAGTAATCTCATGACCTAAAGAAATAAGCCGTTCATAAACACTTCCCCATTCTGTCGAAAAAAGTAGCCTTGATGAAAAATCACTATTAGTATATTTTATTGTACCGTCATCATATACTAAATAACCCAAAGAGTCTCTTAACAATTCGAAGCGCTCTCCGTTTAGATTATATAAGGGAATACCGTCATCATTTCCAGAAGTAAAAATTCTGAATTTATAATATTCTTTAGAATTAATATTTTCTATACCAATAATACTTACAGAGTCCACTATACCTGTATCAACATATTCCTGAGTACTAAACTTAAACCTATAATTTTTATAAACCCATTGATTGCCTACAGTAAGGGCATAAAAATTAGAATTGTCGTTTTGTGAGTCGCCATCATCGTCAGATGTACAAGAAGAAAATAAAGCAACAATAAGACAAGCATAGATAATACGTTTCATAATTGATAAGATTGATTAATAAATTGAAACGTAATTTTACTTTATGGGTAAATTTGTTTAGTTGGTTTTAACTAAGAACGAAAGATGTTTTTATTTATTGCAAGGACAAACAAAACACCTATAACGCTTTAGAGAACGCTCAACTAATGTATCTTTGCAAGCCAAAAGAAAAAGGAATAAATGAAAGATTTTCAAATGCTGAATTACATAAAAAATACTATAGAAAATATGCCTAGCGATTGGTTGAATTTAACCACACATCGTTTAGACATTTACAACGAAAAATTAGCAAAAACTCAATTTATAGCGCAATTTGAAAACCTTTACAAGTCTGAAGATTCTAGTACCGAATCCTTAAACCAGTTACCAACGGCTTATGATTACATAAGACTTGGACATCCTTTATCCTCGGTTTTAGAATGGACCATTGCCAAACTAAATGGTTTAAACGCAGAAAATGTGATTAGTTTTTCTTCAGAAAGCATTCCGGTTTTAGCCGTATTACGCACCAATCTTTTAGAGCAAAGAGCCACACGGATTGTATATACTAACAATTTACCAAAAAGGCTAAATGTTGAACTTTTAAAATCTGTTTACAATTACAATTTTGAAATTCTGCAGGTTGAGGATATTAAAAATATTGAAGCTTTTGATGGTTCAACGATACTAATTTCTAAACATCAAACGGTTACTGCCAACCTTCAAAATGATGCTATTGATTTTTATGTTAATCTTTTTGAAGATTTAGGTAGTGTATTATTAATTTCAGATAAGGCAAAAACAAGTTTTATTTCAGATATTCAACATGTAAGACGTCGCGAGACTATTGCCATGACACCATCAAATTGCTTGGTGGCTTTAAAAGCATATACTAATGAAACTACTTTTTCACCACAGCAGTTAAATACAGCTACTCACAAAGCCAAAGTAAAATCTATCATTAATGAAATTAACGCGACTTCTGGTGAAGCTTTAGTGGCTTCTAGCGGATTGTCTATCCAGTATGCCATTATGATGGGATTGATAGACAACGCTCAAAAAGAACATACTGGCAAAGCCATAAAATTTGTAGTACCACCTAACTGTTATGGAGGCACCAACGACCAAGCCAGACGTGTTGCTGCTTGTCTAGATAATGTGGAAATTGTTGATTTACCAGTTGATGGTGACAACGATATGGTAAACAGTGTAGAAAAAGTATTGACACAGCTTGCTAAAGAAGATGCTATACCATACATCATTGCAGAAATACCAACAAATCCACGTGTAGAAGTTCCGGATTTAGAGCAACTTAATGCAGCATTAAGCAAAGTGCGCCAAACTCCAAATGGTACAACTGCCATTGCACCTGTGTTTATTTTAGACCAAACATTTTGTCCTAACGTACAGTTTTTAGGTGATGACGGTATCCTTTCTAACATAAAAACCATTGCTTACGTTAGTGGCTCCAAGTTTCCTAGTGGTGGAAAATGTACTGCTGGTTACGCTGTAGCCAATGCAAAAGCTGAATATTTAATTCAACCGATAGCTAGGCATTTAGAACTTTGCGATAACGAAGCTACTGCTTTGCAATATCAAATTTTGGCTACCCAAATGCCATCGATGTTAACGCGTATTGCAGACGCTTATAAAAACACAAGAGCTTTTGTTAATTATATTCACGAGGTATTACCAGATGCTAAAATTAACTTTGTTTCAGAAGAACTTGCTGCTGAAGGCTTTACACCATCTGTTTTTTCGTTAGACTTACCAACAAAAGGTAATACAGATGAAGAGCGCGAAACTTACAAACGTGCTTTAAATCTCAGATTAATTAATTTGATGATTACTGAAGTTCCTACCGAAAGTAAATACTGTGTAAGTTATGGCCAATTAAAAGGTTGTTATTGGACCATTCCTGCGACCTCAACACAAGGTACAACCAAGGAAGGAGACAAAGATTATATTGCCAGAGTTGCGGTTTCACCAGACTTAGATTTAGAAAAGCATAAGGCTGTGTTTTTAGATTTTGTTGAAAGTTTGTAGATTTAATGCAGAATTAGGCATGTAACATCACAGATTAAGTAAAATTGAATAAACTAAACTATAGTGTTTCATTAAGAGAAAAAGGGTTATCTAAAAACGAAATAATCCAAGAAATGAAAGCTAATGGCTTTGATGAAACTGACATAGAGTTTTACTTAAAAAAATCTGATGAAATCTACATAAATCAACTATTAAACAACAAACCACCATCTAAACTCAAAACAAAGTCTAACCGCATTTTTAAAACAGCTGTTCTCATAATTAGCTTACTGCTTTTAGTGGCAGTTTTTTATGGTTATGCCAGAATTGGACTAATAGGACTCTTTATTTTTTGGAGTTTAGTTAAGTTTGGATCTTATAGAAGGTAAGGTTCCTAGCTAACTTTGAACAAGACTTTGACTTTATCAGAAATTTAGCCGAACTTCGCTATCGTCTGATATAAGTCATTTATATGGACTCATATCATTAAAGTTTGGCGTAATTAAGAGCAAAGATGGATCAACCTACAGCTTACATATCATATAAGGATAAAAGAAAAACACTTTATGTATTTGGAGCTGGTGCGTCTATAGCCGACGGAGGACCATTACAAAGGGATTTACTTCCAGATATTTTGAGTGAAAAATACGATAATTCAGAATTAGCTACTCTTGTTAAAGATTTCATTTCAAATAACTTTGATATTGAAGATGGAAATTGCCCTTCTTTAGAATCTGTTTTTGGGTATTTAGATTACTTTATTTCGCAAAAAGAGAGTTTAGGTGGAGAATTTACAACCGCCAAATTATTATCTCTAAAAGAAGCTTTGATTAGACTCATTCATCACTCAATAAGTGAATCAAATAAAAGTAAAGGAGTATATCGTAATTTTTGGGAAGCTGTAGATAAAAGTGATAAAAACATTTCAATCATTACAATGAATTATGATACTCTATTAGATGAGTCATTTGATTTTCTTTACCCAAGTAAAGCACTGATAGATTATTGCATAAATTTCATGAATTATGATGATTATGACCAAATAGACCCTTATAATTGGTGGATAAATCCTCGCGAACCTGTACCAATTTGGAATGAAGAAATTCCTTTCCCTATAAAGATTATCAAAATACATGGTTCTTTAAATTGGAAATATTGTAATTGTTGTAGTCAAGTGCTATTGACGCCATGGGACACTAAAATTGATGTTGATGCTCAAGGGTTCAAAGGGCGAATTCGAGCAAATTGTGAAAACCCAGAGGAAATAATATTTGACCTCAAATGCCCAATAGATGATAATCCATTTGATACTTTTATCGTACCACCTTCTCATATAAAAGATTTGAATCATAACGCAATATCAAAGTTATTTGACGAAGCTTCTATAGAAATAAGAAAAGCCCAAAAAATAGTTTTTGTTGGATATTCATTTCCAGAAGCAGATGTTCATATTAAAGCATTATTCAAAAAAAATTTAAACAAAGACACTATAATTGAAGTAGTTGACCCTTTTTTAAATAATAATATTGAAAGTAATTATAAAAGCCTTAATAAGAATACTGTTTTTATAAAAGATAGTTTTGAAAATTATATTGACAATAACATAAATATTCAAAAATAACTACGCCCAACAAAAGCTATAAGTAATTGCTTGTTCTCTACTACTTCTGAAAATCCACTAAAATCTAAACCACCAAACCAACTTTCAACAAGATTTTGTCTTTTTCAAAAATTTAAACGACCTTTTACAAAAAATTGATTAATCGATACAGATGAAAAAGAAATTTTCAATTCATGGTAGCTATCAAGTAAATGGCGGTGAAGAAAAAGAGTTTGAAATAGAATACAACAACCTTCCTGAAAACGAAGAAAACAACAACAGACTTCTGCAACTACTCAATCACCCTTGGCGATTGATAAAAGAGGGAGGAAAACTTGGTGTAAATGGTGTAAAACGCTTTTTTACTGTATTATTTCTTTTTGCCATATCTAATACCATTTTGTTTTTTTATGCTATAAAGCGGCTTTTCTCTACGGATTTTGAGTTCAGCAAACTTATGTTCGTTATTCTGGTTTTTATACTTGGTCTTGCCGTAACTATTTATGCCTCTTACAGAGCGTATCAGTACGTTATTATTGACACCATGAGAGTTATTTATGAAAATCTATCATCGCTTTTTCACAAAATAAGCGAACTCATTATTGATAAAACCGAGCACGTATTTAAAGGTAAAGGCAAAGTGTCGGACAATCAGCTACAGAAAACCTTAGACTTTGGTAAAATGGTAAATTCCAGATACAAAAAAACACCAAAGTTTTTGCGAAAAGGTATCATCTTAATTCTAAGTAAAATTCCTTTTGCTGGTATGCTCATAGACTTAAAAGAAGAAATTACAAGTGGTAATAAAATGGAAGCCAGCTCGAAACTTTACAACAAAATGGATGGCTTTATCTCTAACACCATATTTGGAAACAACAACACCAAATGGGTTTGGTGGTTATTACCTCTCAACATTTTGATTTTGTTGTTTTTAATTAAATCTAAGATTGGGTGACACATGCTTAATTAGCTAAAGTTTTGGGTGAATCTAGCTAACTACTTATATGTATTAAAAACATGCCACTAATTTTTCAATCCAATGAAAAAACTACTGCTATCATTAATAATTTTGACTTCAATTAACTGCAAAGGTCAATCAAACCCTGAACCTGATTTGGCACAACTAATTGAACGTGACCAAAGAGAATTAAATAGAATAACGGAAGAAGAAAAATCTAAAGGCTCAATTTTAGATTTAAATATTTTAGATTTAGAATTTGGCCAATCTAGTAAGACGGTTGATTCGATTCTAAAACAAAAGTCTGATTTTGAATCCATAAACACGAGCACACATGAGTTTGAGAATTATGGTATAAATTGGAAATTCACCGACTTTGAGGTTCCAACTTTAATAAGAGTTAATCATCACAAAGACAAACTACATGAATTGGAATTAGTCTTTATCACAGATGAAAAAAATATTGAACTCGGATTTGAAAAATTAATTGAGTTTTTAAGAAAAAAATATGGTAATGAACACTTAAAACTTTACTCAGTTCTTTCAAAAACAAAAGAAAATGGACCATTTACACATTATTGGATTGAAAAAAACAGAAAAATAATGGCTTACAAAATGAAAGAGTACTGTTATTTAAGAATAACCGATTCGTCAATTAATCATGATATGTCGACAACTATATTTGGGAATAATAAATAACTACAATTACTTACTCTAGTATTTTAGAACGAAAACATAACGACTTACTTTTCTATATCAAACCATAAACATAGGAGTTACCTAAACTCTTAATTTCAATCTTCAACTGATTAAAATCATTATCATCGAGCCAACTTTCATTTATATTTGACTTAGTTGATAGTTTCAACGTCATTATAAGGTAATATAAACTCTTAATTTAGAGTACTGTGGAAGACATAAAGCATTGGTTAGAGGCATATCCTGTTATTGTGAGTATTACCAAATATTTGGTTTGGATTATACTTATCTTCCTTATTATAGCTTGGGTAAGACGACTGCTAAAAAAACGACTTCCAGACAATGCTTTACGCTACAAATCTCAAAAAGGCATTGAGATTATTGGTTACTTCTTGGTTGTACTTATTACCATAACCTATTTTACAGGTAACATTAAAGATTTTGGTCTTGCCATTGGTTTATTAACAGCTGGTATTACCATAACACTTCAAGAATTAATACTGAGCATTGCAGGTTCGTTCTATATTTTTCTTGTGCGTGTTTACAAACCTGGCGACCGTATTGAAATAAACGGAATAAAAGGCGATGTTATAGATATTGATAGCATTTATACCACAATGATGGAAATTGGCCAATGGGTAAGCAGCGATAATTATAGTGGCAGAATTGTAAAGCTCAGTAATGCCTTTGTGTTTAAAGGTCCTGTTTATAATTACTCACAGGATTTCCCTTTTGTTTGGGACGAATTTAATTTGCCTATTAGATATGGTTCTGATATAGAATTGGCGAAAGAAATTGTAATTTCTGTAGCTCAGGAAAAGCTCTCCGACTATGTAACAGAATCCATCTCAAAATGGAAAGATGTTGTAGATAAGTACTATATCGAAGATGCACAGGTTAACCCTTCACTTGCCATTACAATGACAGACAATTGGGTACAATTTAACCTTAGGTACATTGTAGATTACAAGAAAAGAAGGTACACCAAACATTTGCTAAACGAAGAAATTGGCAAACGTATTGAGCAAACTAATGGTAAAGTGACTTTGGCATCTGCTACATTTGAAATTGTAAATATCCCAACAGTAAATATTAAAGAAGATAAGACAACAGAATCTTGAAAATCTTTTGTCATTCCGCACTTAATTTGGAATCTACAAACATGGAAAACTATAAATAAGATCCTGAAACAAGTTCAGGATGACAAAATCATCAAAACAGTTTTGTCACCTCATCAAAATCCAAACCTCCATAATTTCCAGAGCTCATCAACAATAAGGATTTGTTATCAAAATTCTGAGAGAATAAAAAGGCTTTAAATTCTTCTGGATTGGTATAAATAATTAAATCATCGCGCTCAAAGGCATTAGCTATTTGCTCGTGCGTTACTTCTTCTAATTTTTTAATTTCTACAGCATGAGGCGAATAAAAAACAACTGCCACATCAGCAGCATCTAAAGCGCCTTTGTATTCTTTTAAGAATTCAGCATTCAGGCTACTGTAGGTATGCAACTCTAAACAAGCCACCAAGGTTCTATCACTATATTGAGCCTTAACTGCTTTGGTAGTAGCTTCTACCTTACTTGGCGAATGTGCAAAATCCTTGTAGGCCACACTTTTTGAAGTTTCTGCAATTTTCTCTAAGCGTTTGCTCGCTCCTTTGAAAGTAGAAATAGCTTCGTAGAAATCATCTTCATCAATTCCCATATGTTGGCAAATCCATTTTGCACCTGCAAGGTTATTTAAATTATGAGCACCAAAAATTTCAATTGGCATTGGACCTTCTGGTGTTTCTAATAAAGTTTCTCCATCTTCAACCGTATATTCTGGTGTGTGATATGGAATTTTACGTATTTGGTTTTCTGAAGCTTCAACCACTTGCTTTAAATCTTCATCTTCTTCGTTGTAATTAATACTTCCACCTAAAACAATAGAATCTACAAAGATTTTAAACTGTTCCACATAATTCTCGTATGTAGGAAACACATTGATATGGTCCCAAGCGATACCACTCAACAACGCAATATTAGGTTTGTACAAGTGAAATTTTGGTCGTCTATCTATTGGCGAGCTCAAGTACTCATCGCCTTCTAAAACAATAAAATCATTGTCTTCGGTAAGTTTTACCATCACATCAAAACCTTCGAGTTGCGCACCAACCATATAATCCACATCTCTGTCGTGGTAATGCATAACGTGCAAAATCATTGAAGTAATCGTCGTTTTGCCGTGGCTACCACCAATAACTACTCTGGTTTTGTTTTTAGATTGCTCGTACAAAAACTCTGGATAGCTATAGATTTTAAGACCTAATTCTTGGGCTTTCAATAACTCAGGGTTATCGGCTTTAGCATGCATACCCAATACCACTGCATCTAAATCAGTTGTGATTTTTTCTGGAAACCAACCAAAAGTTTCAGGCAACAAGCCTTTAGCTTCTAATCGCGATTTTGATGGGTCAAAAATAGTATCGTCACTTCCTGTAATATTGTATCCTTTATTGTGCAGTGCTAACGCTAAATTATGCATTGCGGCACCACCTATAGCTATAAAATGTACGTTCATACAACAAATATAAATTATAGAAAAGAGATATTAGAGATGAGAGATGAGAAAAAACTAAGAGTACACTATTTTCCTCAAAAGTCTAAACTTTAACCTTAAAAACGGAGCTAACGTAAACTATTCATGTAGGTAATTCTATGATTGAGTTCTCGATACGATTTGTTCATACTTCACAAATCACTCGAACTGACGCATTGCCAACTGAGGCACAAAACTAAAGATCCGGATTCACCGCCAAACTATTAAACAACTTCGCTTTAGTATTGAAGAATTTATTCTGAAGTTCAATAGCTTTTAGCTGACCATCAATAAGCTTTGACTCTCGAGAATTAACCAAAAACAAAGAACTTTCTCCGAGCTGAAACTTACGCTCTTCTGCCTTAAGCATTCGTTGGTAATCTGAAACCATTTCTGTGGTGATTTCGGTTTGGGTAACATAAGACTCTAACTCTTGCTTTATAGCGTTAATTTTATTTTTAAGTGTTAGTCTTGTCGCATCTATTTCAAATTCAGCATCACGTTGTTTTATTCGCGCTAACTTTAAATCGCCTCGCTCTTTTCGTAAAAATAAAGGTAAACTTATGTTCAACCCGCTTTTATAGTCATCGGTATTTAAGCTGTTGGTTTGGTCTGGTGTTTCCGTAAGAAAATTGTACTCCAAATTTATTTTAGGTAAAAGCTTGTTAGCTTTTAATCTGGTATCCACTTCCAAACCTTGCAACTTATAATCTAAAGACTGCATTTTTGGATGTGAGGCCAATTCTTGTTCCTCAGTTTGTAATGTATTAATATCAAAGGTTGCATCAATACTAGCTTCAGCATTTATATCTGGAATAACATCTGGTTGCAACTCTACAGGAATATTATTTTCTAACCACAAAAAATTAGAGAGTTCTAAAGCTGCTTTCATCAGTTTTACTTTAGATTGCTCTAAACCGAGTTTTCTATTATTTACAGCAATCTTTGCTTCTGTAGCATCGATTTCTGCATTTTCGCCTACTTCTACTCCTTTAACAACACCTTCGTAACGCAATTCTGCATTGGCTAAAAAATTCTGAAATAACACCAATTCATTATAGGCTTGCAACCATTTAAAATACACTAATGACGCTTCATATAAAATATTGTTGACATAAATATCACGGTCTGCCTTAGCCTGTTCTCTGTATAATTTTGCCTGCTTTAAAGCTGCCATTCGGTTATTAATAAACAATCCTTGTCCTACAGGAACAGATACTCCTGCACTAAACAAACCATCGTCTGGCACAGTTGACTCTGGATTTAGATAAAATCCGGAATTTTCTTCAAACTTTGCTTTTAACTCCACACCAAACCACGTTGGTATTTTAAACATTCCATTGAGCTTATCGTAATATTCGGTGCCTTTAAATTTCTTTCGGCTGTAATCCACCTCGACCTTTGGATCAAAAGCACCACGAGACTTCATCAATTTTGCTTGACTCTCATCTATAACCAACTGCGCTTGCTTTACAACAGGATGAAACTTTTTTACATAACCCAAATACTCATTAAAACGCATAACGTTATCCGTTGGTAATTCGGTTTGAGAAAAGCCAACAAAGAAAAAACTAGAAACTATAAGTATTGCCAAGTGCTTTATCATTTCTTTTCTGGGTTTGAATTTCCTGTTTCTGGTTGATAATAATTCGGTGGAAAACCATTAAGTTGCCTCCACAATTCGTACCAGATCTGAACATCTTCTAATAATGCCATTGTATAAGCTCCTGAGCCTGCTCTAATATCCTTTGGCCAAGCATGGTCTTCCTCATCTGGTGCTAAAAGCACTCGAAATTTTCCGTTTGGACTGATAAAATTTTCTACTGCAACCACCTTTGCACCATAGGTTCCGTAAGAGACATTTGGCCAACCGCTAAATACGATAGCAGGCCAACCATCAAACTGCACTCTTACTTTTTCTCCTATATGAATTAAAGGCAGGTCTATTGGCTCTACATAGGTCTCTACGGCTAAGTCTGCTTGTGCTGGCATAATACCAACCAATGCTTCGCCTTCTTTAAATGTTTGTCCGACACCAGCTCTAAGCGCCTTATTGATATAGCCATCATAGGGAGCCTTAATAAACCTCAGTTCATTCCTAATTTGATAATTAGAATACTCATTATCTAATTTTGAAACTTGAGCTTCCGTATCGAACTGGCTAGATTGTGCTGTAAACTTATCACTCTGTGCTTTTGAAATTTTATCGGCATATTCAGCTCCAAGTCGAGATAATTCTACTTGTGCATTAATCACCTCATTTTTACTTGCCAATAATTTATTTTCTTGAGAAATTAATTTGGCTTCGGTTTCCTGAAGTTTCAAACGTTTATCTTCAACATCTTTAGTAGCTTTAAATCCTTCTTCTTGTAACGTAACTGTACGATCGTACTGACGTTGCGCAATATTCTTGTTGGTTATAGCAGCCTCTAAATCTATACTATCACTTTTAACTTTTAATCTTGATTGTGTTAATTTATTTCTGGCTTGCTCTAACTTTAATGAACGCTCATTCATTAAAGCATTTATTTGACGATCTAAGGCCTTTACTTTTTCGGCATAAGAGCCAACAGATTGTGCTTTGGCATCGCGTTGCTGCTCGGTACGCTCTACAAGATTAGGATCGAAATACTCACTTTTAATTTCTGATATTTGAATAATGGTATCACCTTTAGATACAAAATCTCCTTCTCTAACATACCACTTTTCTATACGTCCAGGAATTGGTGATTGTATGGTTTGTGGTCTTTGATCTGGTGTTAATGTTGTAACATTACCTCTTCCTGTGATGGTTTGTGTCCATGGTAAGAATAAAATGATAACACCAACGATGGCAAAAGCACCCAAGAATTGGTTAAAATATTTATAATATCTGCCATGAAACACACGCTGACCAGATTTTGAACTCTTAATGTCAACAGTTTTATTAAGCTGGTTTTTAGATATATTAAGCATATTAAATTTCTTTAAGCGATTTCACCATTTTTTAAAGTAATAACCTCTGTACAGCCTTGAGACCAATCATTGTTTTTGCTAACAACTACTAATGCCCAAGGGTTAGATTTGTCTAACAAAAATTTAATAATTCTATCAACTTCTGATTTTTCGAACTGCTCTAAAGGATCTTCGAGAATTAAAATCTTTGGTTTATTTACAATAGCTCTGGCTAATACTATTTTTCTAGTAATTGTAAAAGGAATCTGATTTCCGGCTGGATGTAGTATAGTATTGACACCTTTAGGACTTTCTTTAATAAATTGATACAGACCAACTTTCTCAATAGCCCACATTAGCTGCTCATCAGACACATCTGGATTTCCAAAAGTGATATTTTCTTTTATAGTAGCTTCAAAGGTGGTTTCTTCAGAAAGTGCTAGCCCTAAATGAGATCTATAGTGGTTAAGATTCACATTACTTAACATAAACTTATCTAGGTAGATCTTTCCTTTGGTTGCCTCAACAAGTCCACCTATTAACATTAATAACGTAGATTTACCTGAGCCACTTGCGCCTTCTATTAAAATTCTACTTTTAGGTTTTATTTTTAGTGAAATATTTCTAAGAATAGGATCTTCTCTTCCTGGCACACTATAGTTTACTTTGTCTAACTCTAAAACAAAATCATCCTTAAAATCTGGCCTATCACCATCTTGAGACTCTAGTTCCTTATCTACAACCTCACCCATTTTTTCAAGCGATGTTAATACATCATAAAATGCTTCCAAGCCCAAAATCAATTTTTCAACTGAAGCTATAACTAAAAGTATTATAATTTCTGCTGCAACAAACTGACCTATATTCATTTCTTGACTGAGTACTAACAAACCACCAATTAATAGTAAACTGGCAGTAACTATAACTTTAAAGCCTATCATTTGAATGAACTGAAGTACTAATATTTTAAAGTGATTTTCTCTTGCCTCCAGGTAACTATTAACGATATCATCGTTCTTTTGCATACCCAAATTTGTCCTTCCAGATAGCTTAAAACTCACAACGGCTCTAGCAATTTCTTCAATCCAATGCGCTACTCTGTACTTGTGTTTAGACTCTTGTATACTTGTCTCTAAACCTTTTTTTGCCGTAAACTTAAATACGATGTAAATAAGCAACAGTAAGAAAATACCAAAGACAATAAAGAATGGATGGTAAAATGACAATAGAATTAAAGCAAATATAATTTGAAGTACAGCTGATGGTATATCAATAAGGATCTTGGCCAATCCTTTTTGAATAGTTAGTGTATCAAAAAAACGATTCGCTAATTCTGGTGGATAATAGTTGCGTAATTCGTTCATTTTAATCTTTGGAAACCTATACGTAAATTCAAAAGATGCTCTGGTAAAAATACGTTGCTGTATAGTTTCAATCATTCTCAGCTGCATTATTTGCAACACACCAACAAAAGCAACACCAATTGTAACTAAAACAACCAGGACAATCCATGATGTGCTTACTTGGGCACCTTGTATTAAATTTACAATAGCTTGAACTCCTAATGGCAATGTAAGACCTAAAAGTCCCGAGAACACTGCATAGTATACTACTTGCAAAATGTCTCTTTTCTCTAATTTTAAAAGTCCCATGAGCCTCTCCCACGGTGACATTGTATTTTTTTGCTCTATCATATGGATTAACTGATGGTTTTTATAGCTAGTTCCTTAAAAAAATTAGTTGTAGAATTATCTGAATGGCAATCTGTTATAGATTTAAAATGTTCTTTTAAAAAATGTTGATGCAATGCACCACCTAATATAGTACTCGCCAAACTAGAAGGATGCTTATAATTTGGATTAATCTCTAAAAGCATTTCTTTTAACCTTGTGATTAAACGTTTATATACCACAAAATAACCTTCCTTGTTTTCAACATCTACCTCTTTTGTTAAATAAGACTTTGAATACTCATTAACCACTATTCTACTTAAAGCGACTTCATTAATATGAGCATAACTCATGTCTTGTTCTATAGTCTGAGTTACTATTTCAATGGCTTTAAATAATTTCTCTTTTGCATCGGAAACATTGTGGGTAGCAAATACTAGATGATACTCTAACCAAGCCCAATACCAAGACGTTATGTACAATAACAACTTGTGCTTGCTTTCAAAATAGCGATAGATTGAACTCTCGTTAGAGCCTATTTTGGCTCCAAGTTTTTTAAAGGTAAAATGATCAAAACCAATCTCGTCTATTAAAAGTATGCTATGCTCAATAATTCGTTTACCCAAATCTGAAGATTCAGGGTCCTTAATATAGATAGATTCTGGTACAGAAATTCTTAAGTTTGATAGTAGGTTTAACATAATCAAAGCATTTGATTGCAAAAATAATAGTATTACTATTAATTTTGTTTTTGATTAACAAAAATTTAGCAACAAACTTTTCTGCTGCAAAACAGTAATTTCAAAAAATCAGTGAGTTACAGCTTATTGATGGTTTTCTTCTCCTCTTGAAAAACCTCAATTTCGGGTAAACCTGTAATGGCTTTATCAATCCACTTAAGTGCTTCTGCCTTATTCTTTTTATGCTTGTAGATTTGCGCCAAACGATAATAAGCCCACGCTTTTGGCACTCCGTCTTTTGCCGAATGGTTAGACAAATAGGCTTTAAGGCATTTTTCTCCTTTATCTAATTGAATATTATAATCTGCACAAACTTTCCCAATTTGGTAATGCATAGCATTTCGTTGGTGCTTTTGTTGTGCTTCTTCAAGATTTCCGATGGCTTTGTCTGGCTGATCGTTAGATTCATAAAAATTGGTAAGCTTTTCATAACAGGTTACAGAACCACCTACCTTAATCGCTAGTTTATAATATTTTTCTGCTAGTTCTGGTTCGTCATCATACTCGTAGACATATCCTTTAGCTAAATAGCCATCAACTTTAGAAAGATTTTGAAGTTCATTAGCATACTTTAAGGCTTTAGAGTTGCTTCCTCCTATTATTCCTGGAAGCGACACATATAGCTCTACCAAAGCCCATCGTGCATCAATATGTTTAGGATCTAACTCAGCAGCTCTTAAAAACGCTTTCTTTACATCTCCAATTATACCAAGAGCCTTAATTTTACTTATACTTAACGCCTTCATACCTAAAGCTCCTCCATACTTATAATGGTAATTGGCATTGTTTGGATAGTTATCCTTTAACCTTTCATACTGTTCTATGGCTTCATCCCATTTCTTTTGGTAACCATATGCATCACCCAACAGCTCAATTGCTTCTATATCTGTGGAATTAGATTCTAAATAAGAGGTCAATTCTTGTTGTGCCTTTTTATAATTTTTGTCTGAAATATAGCTTTTTGCATTATCCTTGGAAGATTGAGAAAAGCAAAAGGCAGACACGAAAAAAATCCACAGAAACTTATTCATTGGCTAAAGACTATTTTTTACAAAAATACAATTTAATAACGAGCGCATTCACTCACAAATTGTTTAACTTAACTCAACCAAATAAGAGTTTGACGTTTTATAACTTTGTTTGGAATACCTTTTGAAGGTATTTTGTAGAAAATTAGAATACACATGAAAAACTATATATCTCTACTAATGCTTATTTGCTTTGCAACATTTTCTTCAGCACAAAACGATTTTGATGACCAATGGAAAAAGGTTATACAACTAGAAAGTGAAGGCTTAACAAAAAGTGCGGCAGTACTTGTTGACACCATATACCAAAGCACAAAATCTGCTAAAAACAAACAGCAGCAGATAAAAGCCTTATTGCACAAAAGTAAATACATGTTGATTCTTGAAGAAGATGCTCAGCTTAGTATTGTTAATATTTTTAAATCTGAAATTGAAGCTACTAAAGATATTCCAACACAACGCTTATTAGAAAATATGCTGGCAACGATGTATTGGCAGTATTTTCAGCAAAACAGATATAAGTTTTACAATAGATCTAAAACCGAAGAAAAGGCAAGCGATGATTTTAGAACTTGGGATTTAGAAACCCTGTTCAATGAAATTCATGTGTATTATCAACGTTCTTTAGAGAATGGTTTATTGCTTCAACAAGAGTCTTTAGAAAATTATAGTGCACTTTTATATGAAGCCAAAGATTCCAAAATCTACAGACCTACGTTGTTTGACTTATTGAGTCATAACGCACTTGAGTTTTATAAAACCAGTGAAAATAGCATTACCAAACCTGCATATCAATTTAAGTTTGATAATCATTCATTTTTAGGTGATAGTGAGGTTTTTATCAATTTAAAATTAAGCTCAAAAGACTCTACAAGCTTAGAGCTAAATGCACTTAAAGTTTATCAGAATCTTTTAAAATTTCATCGTAAGGACAAACAAAGTAAAGCCTTTGTACATATAGATATTGCGCGACTAAGTTTTGTTTTACAACATGCCACTTTTGATAACAAAGAAGATGTATTAATTAAGACTTTAACGACTAACGCAGACGCCTTAAAGAGCTCACCATTATCTGCGCTCTACAATTACGAAATAGCAAGCCTTTATCAACAACAAGGTTTTGAATATGATTCAGAGATTTTAAACACTAAAGCGAACGAAAAAAACAGATGGAAAAACAAAGAGGCTATAGACCTATGCAACGAAGTGATAGCTGCATTTCCAGAAAGTGATGGTGCCAAAAAATGTGAAATTCTTAAACAACAAATTCTTCAACCATCTTTAGGACTTCAAGCTGAAGAATTTATTTCTGTAAATACTCCGTCTAGAATTTTAGTGAATTACAAAAATCTAAAGGCGCTTGATTTCATTATTTATAAAGTCAACAAAAAACAATTAAAAAATTACCAAAAATTATACAACGCTGAGGAAAAAGAACGCTTTTTTAAGAATCTAAAACCAATAAATTCATTTACAAGCACATTAAAGTCTGAAAACGATTACCAAGCACATCGCACAGAAATCATTTTTCTACAATTGCAAAATGGTCTTTATATTATTAAAGCCAGCAGCAATAAAGACAATGTATTTGCCGCAACGCATATTCAAATCACAGATTTTGCCCTTTTAGAGAGCATACAGAATGAGGTTATATACTACCAGCTTATTAACAGAAATAATGGAGAGCCATTTTCTGATGCTTCTGTAAAAATCTCGTATACAAATAATAGAAACAAGGATTTTTCTAAAAGTCTAAAAACGGATCGTTTTGGGAAATTCAACTTTAAAAAAGACGACAACTACTACAGACAAGTAGAAATTAAAATAGACCACAATAACAACGAAGCGTATTTTGGCGATTATTACTTTTCTAGAGCGTACAAACCTCGCAAAAATACAGACACGCAATACAACGTCTTTTTATTTACAGACCGTAGCATCTACAGACCTGGACAAACAGCTTATTTTAAAGGCATTGTTACAGCTACCAAAGATGACAAAACCGAAGTGTATGCTAACGAAAAAGCAACTGTAAAATTAAAAAATGTTAATGGCGAAGTTGTAAGCGAACTAGAACTTGAGACTAACGAATTTGGTTCTGTTGCTGGCGAATTTATTTTACCTAACGATGGACTTACAGGAAGCTTTACAATTGAAATGGTTTGTGGCAAAAAAGGCTACACGTACTTCTCTGTTGAAGAATATAAACGTCCAAAATTTAAACCAGAATTTCAACCAATTACTGAAACGTTTAAAGTTAACGACAGTATTACCGTAAAAGGAAAAGCCGTTGCTTTTGCAGGTAGTAATATTACAGATGCTAAGGTGGTGTATCGTGTAAAACGTCAGGTACAATATCCAACTTGGTGGTATTGGAGACGACCAGGTTATTACAGTTCTGAAGCACAAGAAATCGCTTTTGGAGAAGGTACAACAAACGACAAAGGCGAATTTGAAATCACATTTAAAGCCTTACCAGATGAAAGCGTTTCTAAGGACAACCTTCCTGTTTTTAATTATGAAGTCACTGCTGACATTACAGATGTCAATGGAGAAACACGTTCTACATCAACGGTTGTAAATGTCGGTTATCATGCCATGACTTTACAGATTTCTACTCCAGAGCAGGTAGACAAATCAAAAAAGGAGGTTGAATTAACCCTAAACTCTCAAAACCTCAATGGTGAGTTTGTGCCTACAAAAGGGACCTTAAAGGTCTTTAAACTAAAATCACCTGATGCTATTCTGAGAGCCAGACCTTGGGATGCTCCAGATTTTCAGGTAATTTCAAAAGAAGAATTTAAACGTTTATTTCCTCACGATCCATACAACGATGAGCATTTATCGACCAACTGGGATAAAGGAGAGGAAGTTTTCTCAACAGATTTCGATACTGAAAAAGAAAAAACCATCACATTAAAGAAACTAAAGAAATGGGACTCTGGTCAGTACATTATTATTGCAGAAAGCAAGGATAAATTTGGAGAAGATGTAAAAGCAGAAGCTTACACGTCTCTGTTTAGCGAAAAAGATAAAACCGTTGCAGACAATCAACTTTTTGAAGCGTCTTTAGACAAAGACAGCTACAAAGCTGGTGAAGTTGCAAAACTCACCATTGGCTCAGCAGCAAAAGACATCACAGTGACTGTAGAAGTTGAAAAAGACAACAACATCATCGTTACTCAATTGGTAAAATTGAATAACTCTAAACAAACCATTAGCATTCCTGTATTAGATGGTGACTTAGGTGGTTTTGAAGTTCACACCAGTTTTGCCGCTTACAACAGTTATGTTTATCAAAGCTTTAGTGTAAATGTTCCTTATCCTAAAACAGATTTAGAGATTGAAACCACAACCTTTAGAGATAAGTTACAGCCAGGACAAGATGAAACTTGGAGTTTTAAAATTAAAGGACCAAAAGGAGATAAAGTCTCTGCTGAACTTTTAGCAAGCATGTACGATGCGTCTTTAGATGAATTTAGAGGGCACAACTGGCACTTTAGCCCTATTAACAAGCCTTCTTACTACAGTAGAATAAACAAGAATGGTGGACGCAGTTTTGGAACAACTAATTTTAGATTATTTAATCGTTTTAGAAATATTACCTATTTAAACCATCAAAAATATGACCAACTGAATTGGTTTGGATTTTATTTTAGTTTGAATGAATATCAAATAATTAGAACTCGAGAAGTTGCTGACAATGTTGTTTATGAGGTTGAAGAAACTGATTCAGGCATGGATTATATGTCATCACCTCAAGCAAAATTAAGTGGAGTTGTTAGAGGTGTTAAAGACACAAAATTTGAAGGAGGTTTTCTTAACCCAAATGATGATCTTATAATTGAAGAAGATTCATTGGCGAGTAACAAACAATTAAACTTAGACAACATCCAAATCCGCAAAAACCTCCACGAAACTGCTTTTTTCTTCCCACAATTACAAACTGATGAAGACGGCAACGTAAGTTTCAATTTTAAAGCACCAGAAGCGTTGACTAAATGGAAATTGCAATTATTAGCACATACCAAAACTTTAGAAAGTTCTGTAAAGCAACTAGAAACTGTAACTCAAAAAGAGTTGATGGTGATGCCAAATGTGCCTCGTTTTTTACGAGAAGGTGACCAAATTACCATTAGCACTAAAATTGCTAATCTTACTGAGAAGGAATTGTTTGGAGTTGCACAACTCATATTAACTAATCCAATTACAGGAGAAGATATTTCAAATGAGATTGTCAGGTTGAGCGCAGTCGAAACCTCTTCCATTGAACAAAACTTCAACGTAGAAAGAGAAGGCAACACTCAGGTTTCTTGGAAATTAAGAATCCCTGAAGGCTTACAAGCCGTCCAGTACCAAATCATTGCCAAAGCAGGTGATTTTAGCGATGGCGAACAAAACGCTTTACCTGTCTTATCCAACAGAATGTTAGTCACCGAGACGTTACCAATGTGGATTCGTTCAAACAAAACAAAGACGTTTACGTTAGACAAATTAAAAGACAACACCTCAACGACCTTAACCAATCATAAGTTGACTTTAGAGATGACGTCTAATCCTGCGTGGTATGCTGTCCAGGCTTTACCATATTTAATGGAATATCCTTATGAGTGTAACGAGCAGACGTTTTCAAGATATTATGCTAATGCCTTGGCACAGCATATTGTAAGCTCTAATCCTAAGATTAAAGCAGTTTTCAATCAATGGAAATCGTCAGACGCATTACTTTCTAACCTTGAAAAAAATCAAGAATTAAAATCACTTTTAATTCAAGAAACACCTTGGTTACGTGATGCACAATCAGAAACTGAACAGAAAAAGCGTATTGGCTTGTTGTTCGATCTTAATAAAATGAATAACGAACTGAGTTCAGCTTTAAATAAACTAAAACAAAACCAACTACCATCTGGTGCTTGGCCTTGGTTTAATGGTGGCTATGCAAATCGTTTTATCACGCAACACATTATTTCTGGGTTTGGGCACCTGAACAAATTGGGTGTCAGCCTGAGCGCAGTCGAAGGCGCTTCTGAAAACAGAATGATTCAAAAAGCCATTCAGTACCTAGACACTGAATTCGTTAAAGAATATAAAGACGTCAGAAAATACAACAAAGATGCTGATTTAAGCAAAGACCATTTATCTTACACGCAACTGCACTATATGTATGTACGTAGTTTTTATCCTGAAATAAAAGCTTCAAAAGAAGTGGAAAGCATAATGGATTACTACAAATCACAGATACAGAAGTATTGGTTAAAACGTTCGTTATATGCCAAAGGTTTAATGACTTTAACGCTTCACAGAATGAATGATGATGCTACAGCAGGAAAGATTTTAAAATCACTAAAAGAAAACAGCATTACCTCAGACGAATTAGGCATGTACTGGAAAGCGAACACGAGTTCTTGGTACTGGCACCAAGCACCTATTGAAACTCAAGCTTTATTAATTGAAGCGTTTTCTGAAGTTGGTGTTGCTAGCTATGATGTCTCGCTGAGCGGAGTCGAAGCGCAAGAAGAAACGACTAATATTGTTGACAACCTAAAAATCTGGTTACTCAAAAACAAGCAAACCAACAAATGGGAAACTACCAAAGCCACCACAGAAGCTGTATATGCATTATTGCTTCAAGGTAGTTCTTGGTTAGATGCCAGCACTGAGCGCAGTCGAAGTGTTACTGAAATGGTGGATGTAAAAGTTGGTAACGAAACTATAAACCCATCAACATTAGATAATGTAAAAGTGGAAGCTGGCACAGGCTACTATAAAACCTCTTGGACTGGCAAAGAAATTAAAGCAGAACAAGCCAATGTTACTATTTCTAAAAAAGGAGATGGCATTGCTTGGGGAGCACTTTACTGGCAATATTTTGAAGATTTAGACAAGATTACCTCAGCAGAAACACCATTAAAGCTAAGTAAAAAACTATTCTTAAAATCAAACACTGATAAAGGTGAAGAAATTTCAGAAATAAATAAAAACACTAAACTAAACGTTGGTGATTTGGTTCGCGTTCGTATTGAATTACGTTCAGACAGAGACATGGAATTTGTACACCTGAAAGATATGCGTGCCGCAGGTTTTGAACCTATCAATGTATTATCGCAATACAAATGGCAAGATGGTTTAGGCTATTACGAAAGCACTAAAGATGCAGCGACTAACTTCTTTATGGATTATTTACCAAAAGGCGTTTATGTGTTTGAATATGATTTACGTGTCAACAATGCTGGAGATATGAGTAATGGTATTAGCACAATTCAGTCGATGTATGCACCTGAATTTAGTAGTCATAGTGAAGGAGTGAGAATTAAAGTTGAATAGTTTTTCTTCTCGCTAAGGCGCAAAAGACGCAAAGAAAATAAGTAAAAGCTGTTATTCTGTAATTCAATTGACAAAGTGAAGTTATCTGAGTAAGTATGGAAAACAGTTAAACTCAACAAAGCGTCAGTTCGAGTGATTTTGAAGTATGAAAAATTGTATCGAGAACTTTTGTTTATGACTAATTCTTTTTCTCGCTAAGATGCAAAGGCGCAAAGAGACAAATGTCATTGCGAGGACGCAGAACAACACAATCTTTTTATTTGAAGAGATTGCCATGCTTCGCTCGCAATGACATTAAAATTTACTTACTACTAGGAGGAGTCGTTGGTCTTACTTCAATCTTACTTGGTAAGGTTCTTGGATTCATTTTTAATAAATCTACAACCAGTTCACCAATATCTTCAATTTGAATTTTCCAAGCACCTGCTTCACTTGGTTCGTTACTATTAAAATGTGTAGACACCGAACCTGGCATTATTGTACTGACTTTAATACCATATTTGCGTAAATCTAACATTACAGCTTGTGTAAATCCTGTAACACCAAACTTACTAGCGTTGTATGCAGAACCTCCTGCGAAGAAATTAGTTCCTGCTAAACTAGAAATCGTAATGTAATAGCCTTTAGAATCCTTTAAAGCATCAACACTCGCTTTTATAGAATTAAACACACCTGTTAAATTGGTATCTATAACTGCATTCCACTGGTCTACAGTTAAATCTTCTATACTTCCGAAGTGTCCCAAACCTGCATTGGCGACTACTAGATCTAACTGACCAAAAGCATCAAGTGTTGCTTGTACTGCTTTTCCCTGACTCTCTAATTGCCTAACATCTGCTGCAAGTCCGATTACTGCGTTTTCTGAATTGGTTTTAGATGCTAATTCCTTCGCAACTTCTCTGGTAGATTCTTGATCTCTTCCTGTAATGGCAACTTTAAAACCTTGATTGAGTAATGCTTCTGCAATACCATAACCTATACCTTTAGTTCCTCCAGTTATCAGAGCTACTTTACCTTCTAATATGTTCATCGTTTTGTTAGTTTTTTGAATTCAATCAAAATTACAAAACCGAATGTCCACGATGAAGTTTATAATGTTAGGAAAATGATAAAGTTCTGACAACACTTCGACTCACTTCGACTTCGCTCAGTAACCAATGCATTGTGAGACAATAAAGAGAAATATTATTTTTTAGGTGGATACTTACTGAAAATCTTTTCAACCAAAGCATCAAAATAGGCTTGACGTTTTTCTGGTGAGGCATTTTCACGATAATTACTCTCACTCACAGCTTGCCAGAATAGGCGTTCGTTTTGTTTTTTATCTACAAAATCAATCGTGATTTGTCGTGTACTTTGGTTGCCACCAATAGGAATTCCTACAGAGACACCTCCAAAACCACCTCTACTTCCACCTCCTGCACCAACGCCAACGGTAGAGTTATTTCTATTCATTATATCTTGACTTTGAATATCGATATAAAAATCTGGGTTTTCTGAACGTGTCATTCCTATTGTTGCCAATTTTGCATCAATAGAGCGCATCATACGCTTAGTATCTAATTGACTTAAACCTGTTTGCATGTCACTGAAATAGTCATACGTTTTATACTTTGTAAAGTCTGTGGATTTCTCGTAATCGTAATTCACCACAGTGCCACAAGATGACACCATAAGGAACAGGAATAAATATTTTATAGCTTTCATTTTTTTTATTTTAAAGATACTTAAAAAAAGGATGCAGTATCGATAACGGAAAAACAGAAAGAAAATTTTAACTATTCTTCCTCAGAATCTGGCTCAACGACTTTTGTAAGCGAAGAGGAAATAATTCCGGTTGGTATGGCCACAATACCTAAACCTATTAAAAGTATAAAAAAGGTAAAAATTCTGCCACCAACTGTAATAGGATACACATCTCCATAACCTACAGTTGTTAAGGTAACGATAGACCACCAAAGGCTATCGAAAATAGAAGAAAAATGCTCTGGTTGCGCTTCGTTTTCAAAATAGTAAATGCCAATAGCCGCAAAATAAATAAGCACTAAAGTAACTCCCATAAAAAGAATTATTTGCTCTTTTGCCAATAGCATGGCTTTGGCAAAATGTCGCATCGCTCTGTTGTATCTTACCAATTTTAACAGTCTAAATAACCTAAACATTCTCAACACTCTGAGAGATCGAAGATCTAAACCAAAAGACAAGTAAAAAGGCAGAATGGCAAATAAATCAATAAGACCAAAAAAGCTAAAAATGAATTTTGGTTTGTTGCCTGCTACAAAAATTCTAGCTAAATATTCTAACGTAAAGACGACCACACAAAACACTTCAATAGAATTGAGAATTGCTTTGGTTTGCGGTTTTAAGTTTGGAAGTGTTTCTACCGAAAAAGTAATGACAGACAACACAATTAAAAACTGAATAAACAACGCAAAACTCTTACTGAGCTTATTGTCGTTATATTCTACGATGTTTTTAATGGTATCCTTCATAAACGCTTTATGAATTCAGCATTTTCCAAAGTTTGTCTTTCAATTCTGTAAGCCCTTGTTGTGCTACAGATGAAATAAACATATACTTACATTCTAAATCCTTGTCTAAAATGGTAGACATTTCAGACTTTAATTCGTCATCGAGCATATCAGATTTTGAAATACAAACAAAACGCTCTTTATCTAACATTTCAGGATTGTAACGTCTTAACTCATCTACTAAAATTTCGTACTGTTCAACAATATCTTTTGCGTCTGCAGGAATTAAAAACAATAAGATTGAGTTACGTTCAATATGTCTTAAAAAGTAGTAACCTAATCCTTTTCCTTCTGCCGCTCCTTCTATAATCCCAGGAATATCAGCCATTACAAACGACTGAAAATCTCGATATTTTACAATGCCTAAATTAGGCTTAAGCGTTGTAAACTCGTAATCTGCAATTTTTGGTTTTGCAGACGTTAACACAGACAGTAAAGTTGATTTCCCAGCATTTGGAAAACCGACCAAACCAACATCTGCTAGTACTTTTAACTCTAAAGTAATATCTCTTTCTTCGAGAGGAATACCTGGTTGTGCATAACGAGGAGTCTGGTTTGTAGAACTCTTAAAATGCCAGTTACCACGACCACCTTTACCACCTTCAGCTACGATTTTTTCTTCGCCGGCTTCAGTGATTTCAAAAAGGATACTATTGGTTTCTGTATCTCTGATTACAGTTCCAAGAGGCACTTCGATAATAGCATCTTCACCATCAGCTCCAGTACTTCTACCAGAACTACCATGCTCACCATGCCCAGCTCTAATGTGTCGCTTAAACTTTAAGTGAAGTAATGTCCATAAATTTTCGTTTCCTCTAATTATCACGTGACCTCCACGACCACCATCACCTCCATCAGGTCCACCCTTAGCTATATATTTTTCACGATGTAAATGTGCAGAGCCTTTACCTCCGTTTCCAGAAGCTACGTGCATTTTTACATAGTCTACAAAATTTCCTTCTGTCATATTAACTTCCCACGGAAGTGGGAATCTTTTAAATTAAAATAGAGCTTATAATCATAAGATTCCTGCTTTCGCAGGAATAAACTTTTACAGCTTATCAATCACAGCACTTAAACGCTCTGTGATATCTTCAATGCTACCTACACCATCAACACCGTAATATTTGTCTTGTGCAGAGTAATAATCCTTTAATATTGCTGTTTTATCGTAGTACTCTTTAATACGATTTCTTATGATACTTTCGTCTGCATCGTCGGCTCTTCCACTAGTTTCACCACGCTTTAACAAACGTTCTACTAACACCTCATCATCTACTTCTAAGGCTACCATAGCATTAATTTGAGAATCTTTGCTATCCATTAATTCATCTAATGCTTTAGCTTGTGCGTTTGTTCTTGGAAAACCATCGAAAATAAATCCGTTAGCATCGGCATTTTTTTCAACCTCTTTGTTCAACATATCAATTGTCACCTGATCTGGTACTAATTCGCCTTTGTCCATATAAGACTTGGCTAACATACCCAGAGCTGTTTCGTTTTTAATGTTGTATCTAAAGACATCTCCAGTAGAGATATGTACTAAATCGTATTTTTCTTTTAAGAAGTTAGCTTGTGTTCCTTTACCTGCACCTGGAGGGCCAAATAGCACGATGTTTGTCATGTGTTGTGTTGTTTTTAATTGGTATACATTTGGTAAATCTCTTCCCAAACCATCATAGTCTAAGCCGTAGCCAACAATGAATTTATTCGGAATTTCTTTACCTACATAATGAAGTTTAAAGTCTTTATCGTAAGCCTCAGGTTTATAGAACAACGTAGCAATAATTAATTGTTTAACGTTTTCATTTTTAAAGATGCGATGCACTTCTTCAAGCGTATTACCTGAGTCTATTATATCTTCTAAAATAACAACCGTTCTACCTGTCAAATCCTGCGTTAAACCAATAAGTCTCTGAATATCTTCAGTTGATTTAACACCTTCATAAGACGCTAATTTTATAAACGTGACTTCACAAGGATTTGGATATTTTTTCACGAAGTCGCTCACAAACATAAACGATCCATTCATTATCCCAACAAACACTGGAATTTCATCTCCTATATCTGCAGCAATTTCGTTCACCATACGTTGAACGATAACATCAATTTCATCTGCATTTACAAAAGGTTTGAAGTATAAATCGTGAAGCTTAACAACCATGGTATTATTTTAGAAACGCAAAGATAATGAATTGATTGCCGATTGCCGATTTTTTGAATTACGAATTTAAGAGTATCTGCTATAATTAGCTTATTTTTGCATTGAATTAATGTTGAATCTTAAAAAATTTCCCTTTTACTTGGGAAGTAAACATGAACTACTTTTCTTCAAATTTTAAACTCGGAATTCTTGGTGGTGGTCAGTTAGGAAAAATGATGTTGTATCACACACGCAAATATGATATCTATACTTGCGTTTTAGATCCTAGCAAAGATGCGCCTGCAAGATTGGCTTGCGACGAATTTTTTGTTGGCGATTTATTAGATTATGAAACGGTTGTTAACTTCGGAAAAAAGGTTGATGTTCTCACCATTGAAATTGAAAATGTAAACGTTGAAGCACTAGAAACGCTTGAAAAGGAAGGCATTAAAGTTTACCCCTCTGCAAAGACCTTACGAACTATTCAAAATAAGGCAACTCAAAAATTGTTTTATCGCGACCATGACATCCCAACCGCTGATTTTTCACGCTTTGCATATACCTCTGAAATTGAAGATGCTTTAGACAATGGTGGTTTAAGCTACCCTTTTGTTTGGAAAAGTGCTCGATTTGGATACGATGGACAAGGAGTAAAAGTCGTTAGACGCTACACAGACTTGGTAGATTTACCAAATGTTGAATGTATAGCAGAAAAATTAATTCCATTTAAAAATGAATTGGCAGTCATTGTTGCTAGAAATACCAAAGGACATTTAAAAACCTATCCTGTTGTTGAAATGGAGTTTCATCCTGAGGCCAATCAAGTTGAATATGTAATTTGTCCGGCTAGAATTCCTGATAATATTGCAAAAAAAGCAGAACTCGTAGCATTAAAAACAGCTGCCGCTTTTGAACATGTTGGTCTTTTGGCTGTAGAAATGTTTCAAACTGAAAACGATGACATTATTGTAAACGAAGTGGCACCAAGACCTCATAACTCTGGTCATTACAGTATAGAAGGAAGTTATACTGATCAGTTTGAGCAGCACTTAAGATGTATTTTAGGATTACCACTCGGTAATACAGAAAGTAAAGTAGCAGGTGTTATGGTGAATTTGGTTGGAGCAGAAGACCACACAGGCAATGTGCTTTACAAAAACATTGAAGACATTATGGCAATGGATGGCGTAACACCACACATTTACGGTAAAAAACAAACACGTCCTTTCCGTAAAATGGGGCATGTTACCATTGTAAATAAAGACATCAACAAGGCAAGAGAAATTGCAGAAAACGTAAAACAAACTATAGAAGTAATAAGCGAATAACCATGAGCAAAGTAGGAGTAATAATGGGAAGTAAAAGCGATTTGCCAGTAATGCAAGACGCTATAGATATCTTAAAAGGATTTGATATCGAAGTAGAAGTTGATATCGTATCTGCACATCGCACACCAGAAAAATTATTCGATTATAGTAAAAACGCACATACCAGAGGCATTAAAGTTATTGTAGCTGGTGCTGGTGGTGCAGCGCATTTACCAGGTATGGTAGCTTCATTATCACCTCTGCCTGTAATTGGTGTTCCTGTAAAAAGTAGCAACTCAATAGATGGTTGGGATTCTGTATTATCAATTTTACAAATGCCAGGCGGAGTTCCTGTGGCGACCGTAGCACTAAATGGAGCTAAAAATGCAGGCATCCTAGCAGCTCAAATTTTAGGCAGTTCAGATCAGTGTATTTTAGACAAGGTAATTGTTTACAAAGAAGGTTTAAAAGCTAAGGTTATCGAGTCTGCAAAAGACCTATAAAAAAGCCTCAACTTCCGTCAAGGCTTTTTTTGCTATTAACCAATCCTTAAGAACAAAAAGTTCTTGTTCGTCAAAGATGGCACAAATGTAATCAAACTTATTAAACTAGTAAACACCGACGTCTTAAAATAGCGTTAAAATTCACATTATCAACAACATACGTAAGAAAAATTACACGATATTAAAATGACTACTCTAAACAAAACTTTTGATACTCAATACAATACAGCTCCTTTCTCAAAAATAAAAAATGAAGATTTTCTTCCTGCTTTTAAAATAGCTATCGAAAAAGCTAAAAACGAAATTGATGCCATTGTAAATAACACGGAATCAGCATCATTTGAAAACACTATTGAAGCTCTGGATTATTCAGGAGAAGAATTAGATAGAATTTCGAGTATTTTTTTCAATTTAAATTCTGCTGAAACTAATGATGAGATTCAAAAAATAGCTCAAGACGTATCTCCTCTTTTATCTGAATTCAGTAATGACATTACACTTAACGAAAATTTATTTAAACGTGTAAAAGCAGTTTATGATTCTAAAGCTGAGTTAGATTTAACCACAGAACAAGCTACATTATTAGATAAAAAGTATAAAAGTTTTTCAAGAAACGGTGCTAATCTTCCTGAAGACAAAAAGCAAAAATTACGTGCTATTGATAAAGAATTAAGCCAGCTAAAATTAAAATTTGGTGAGCACATTTTAGCCGAAACCAACAAATTTGAAATGCTTCTTACAAATGAATCTGATGTTTCAGGATTACCAGAAGGAGCCAAAGAAGCTGCTAAACAATTAGCCGAGAGCAAAGGTAAAGACGGCTGGTTAATCACGTTGGACTACCCAAGTTATATTCCATTTATGACTTATGCTGATAATAGAGCATTACGTGAAAAATTATCTAAAGCATTTGGAAGTAAAGGGTTTAAAAATGACGAGTTAGACAATCAGGATATTGTTTTAAAAATTGCAAATCTTAGGTTTGAGCGTGCTCATCTTTTAGGTTATAAAACACATGCACATTTTGTACTTGAAGAGCGCATGGCAAAAACACCAGAAAAGGTTAATGAATTTTTAAACGAACTTTTAGAAAAGGCCAAGCCAGCAGCCAAAAAAGAGTTTGAAAAACTTGAAACTTTTGCCAAAGAATTAGATAGCCTAGATCAGTTACAAAAATGGGATTCGGCTTACTATTCCGAAAAATTAAAACAAAAATTATTCAGCTTAGATGACGAGCAATTAAAGCCTTATTTTAAACTAGAAAATGTTATCAATGGCGCATTTACAGTTGCCAAAAAACTCTTCGGTTTAAAATTTGAAGAAATCGATACCATAGACAAATACCATGACGATGTTTTAACTTATAAGGTTGTTGATGCAGAAAACAATCTGGTGTCTATCTTTTATGCCGACTTCTTCCCAAGAGCAGGAAAACGAAATGGAGCCTGGATGACTTCGTACAAGCCACAAATGATTAAAAATGGTAAAAACGAGCGACCACACGTATCTATAGTTTGCAATTTCACCAAACCCACTAAAAGCAAACCTTCATTATTAACCTTTAATGAGGTTACAACATTGTTTCATGAGTTTGGTCATGCATTGCATGGTATGCTAGCAAACACGACCTACCCTAGCCTTTCTGGTACTAGTGTGTATTGGGATTTTGTAGAATTACCAAGTCAGGTTTTAGAAAACTGGTGTTACGAAGAGGAAACTCTAAAATTATTTGCTACGCATTATGAGACGGGAGAAGTTATCCCAATGGATCTTATTGAAAAAATAAAAGCTTCAGCCACTTTTCACGAAGGTATGCAAACACTACGTCAGTTAAGTTTTGGTATGTTAGACATGAGCTGGCATGGTGTAGACCCAACAAAAATTACGGACGTAAAAATACATGAAGTTAAAGCTTTTGGTGAAACTCAACTATATCCTGATGTTGAAGAAAACTGTATGAGTACAGCTTTTGCACATATTTTCCAAGGCGGTTATTCTTCTGGTTACTACAGTTACAAATGGGCAGAAGTGTTAGATGCAGATGCTTTTGAATACTTTAAAGAAGAAGGTATTTTTAATAAAACAGTTGCTGATAAGTTTAAAACTTATGTTTTATCGCAAGGTGGCACAGAAGACCCTATGACTTTATACAAGAAATTTAGAGGACATGAGCCAAAACCTGAAGCTTTATTGAGACGTGCTGGTTTATTGAAATAGATTATTAGTAAAGACCTAATTGCTTATTATATCAATTAGGTCTTTACTTTTCAAATAAACTTTCAATAATTACTGAAAGTTTAAAATTTATTGTATATTTGTCATATGGAATATCAAGATGCAAAAGAAAAGTTTATCAGTACTTGGGGAAGCCTGGGTACACTTTGGGGCATTAATAAAGCAATGGCTCAAATACAAGCTTTGCTTTTTATATCCACTAAGCCACTTTCTATGGAAGATATTATGGAGGATCTTAAAATTTCACGCGGTAACACCAGCATGAATCTACGACAACTCATAGATTGGGGAATTGTAACCAAAGTGTTAGTGTCGGGAGAGCGCAAAGAGTTTTTTACCACTGAAAAGGATGTACAAGAACTAGCGCGCACCATAGCAAAAGAGCGAAGTCGCAGAGAAATTAAACCTGTTATAAAAGTTTTAGAAGACGTTTCTTCAATTGAGGATGATGGGACAGAAAAAACCAAAGAATTAATAAAACAAACCAAAGCCTTAAAAGAACTAACGGACGATTTAGATACTTTAATGAACAAGCTAGTAAACCAAAAGCAAAACTGGTTAACCAAGTCTGTTTTAAAGCTAATGAAATAGCTGATATTTTTTTAAATCAAACTTTCAGTATTTTTTGAAAGTTTTAAAACAATAGAATTATGAAAAATCTATACAACGTAAACAAATGGTTAGTTATAATAACCCTATTGCTTTATCTGACAATATATTTTGGTATGATATTTCAAATAGTTCTTGGTATAACACAAGTACTTATGAGCATCTATATTCTTTCAAAGTATAACAGATTAGAGAAGAAAACGAAACTTCTGTTTAAGATATATATGACATTAACTATTACTGTTTTATCAATAATTGGTTCTGGCGTAATTGCAAATACTGGCTTTATACTTATTTATCTTGTAATACCAATGCTTTTGGCATTTTTTCATTTATATATTACTTATCAAATCAAAATATCATGAAAATAGAAATTCCTAATTGGCTAATCATTTTTGGCGGATATGGTCAAATATTTACAGCAATCATTTATCCATACATTAGACATAAAGTTTTTGATTGGTATAATGATGTTAAGCAATTGAAACCTTTAAATCAGGAAATTGCTAAAACCTATGGAAGATATATCCAAGGATTAAATTTTTCATTCGGTTTAATAGCAATTCTTTTACCAAATGACTTGAAAAACGGTACCCATTTAGCATTAGCTATCACAGGATTAATTGGTGCATATTGGGTTGGAAAAGTAGTCACCCAAATCGCTTACTACCCTATGTATCAAATCCCTCAAAAGTTAATTTTTAAGAGTGGCAGTTACTTCATGAATTTCTTATTTATACTATTTTCTGTTGTCTTCACTTGGCTATTCGTCTATAACTTATTAAACCAATAACACCATGAAAACACAATCTATACCATACACAAACTACTCAGAACAAAACCGAATAGAAATGGTAGATTTCTACAACGAAGCTACCGAAGATTATGAGTTTTGGAGTAACGATTACAACATGCACTTTGGCTATTTCATTCCGTTTAAAACAAATCCTTTTAAGCGCGATTCTATGCTAAACGAAATGAACAACCAAGTCACAAAAAGATTAAACATTAATAAAACTAAAAACAGACTTATAGACTTAGGTTGTGGTATGGGTGCCACAATGCGGTATGCATTAAAAAATTACAAAAACGTCGTAGCTTACGGAGTAACATTATCTGATTTTCAAGTTAAAAAAGGAAATGAATTATTAAAAGGTAAAAACGGTATCATACTCAAAGAAAACTACAATAACACGTCATTTCAATCTAACTCATTTGATTCTGCTGTTGCGATTGAAAGCTTCTGCCATTCCGGTCACAATTTTAATTCCCTTAAAGAAATGCATAGACTACTAAAACCTGGTGGACGCTTTGTTATGGCTGATGCTTTTTTAAAAAAAGACAAAGCTCAACTTTGTAAAGGCGGAAAATATGCCTACAACAAATTATGTAATCATTGGAGTTTAGAAAAACTAGAGACACATCAATTCATTAAAGAAAGCTTGGAAGAAATAGGATTTACAAACATAAAAGTTGAAGATATATCAATGAGAGTTGCTCCATCTGTACTCCATGTGCCTTTTGCAATTTTAGGCTTTATTTTCAAGAAAATTTTTGGTTTTAAGAACCTTAAAAGAGAAAGTCTCCATAATTTAAAAGGATCTTTCTATGCTTTATTATCTGGTTTGCATCTTAAAAGTTTTGGATATTACATTATCAGTGCAACCAAACGTTAGGAAAATGTGAACATGTATAACAGGTCATAATATTTTAACTATTTTTGACATAGCAATGTGAACAAAAATGGCTAACCATCAATTAAATCCTGACAACTGGATTAATTTGTATTCAGACTACCTCTTTAACTACACCATTTCTAGAGTTAATGATAGAGCAATGGCGCAAGATTTAGTATCTGAAACTTTTTTGGCTGGCCTAAAATCTATGAACAACTTTAAAGGAGAAGCCAGCGAGCGCACATGGTTAATCTCTATTCTTAAGCGTAAAATCATAGATTACTACCGTAAAATAAATTCTAACAAAGGTAAAGCTGAAGTTAGAATGACCTATAACAACGATTCTGAAACTGACGGAGATTGGATAGAGGAACGTGTCGCAGATCCATTTGATAAAACTGCCGAAGACAAATTAGAAAATACAGAATTGGGCAATGCCATTTATGACTGTTTGTCAAAATTACCTCAAAAACAGGCAGAGGTTTTTAAAATGAAAACTATTTTAGGTTACGACACCGAAACTATTTGTAATGAATTAGATATAACTGCGTCTAACCTTTGGGTATTAATACATAGAGCAAGAACAGCCTTAGCTGACTGCATGGAAGAAAACTGGTTTTAAGATATAATGAAGAAAAGTTTTTTATTTATAAGTTGTGAAGAAGCTAAACATATTTGTGACAAAGCACAATATGGAGAAGCTACTGGCTGGGAACGTATTAAACTCACTATAAGGCTTTCATGGTGTAGAGTAACAAGAGCTTATTCTAACAAAAACAATAAATTAACTGACACTATAGAACATGCTAAAGTTGATTGTTTAAAAAATGATGAACGCAACAAAATTAAACAGCAATTTGAAGAGGAATTAGCTAAGCATCAGTAAAACTACCAACCATAAAATTGGTATGCTCTCTACCCAAAATGCACTATAATATTGCGACTGCTTTTTATGGGCAAACAACACAAAAATTAGTGTTACACTCAAAATGACACTATTTGAAACAACTGTTGTACTACTTATTTCATCTTTAAAATATTCCAAGAAGAAAAACACGATCAATAAAAAAACACCGATAATCTTTGTATTCCTTACACCTATACGCTGAGGTATTGTTGCTAATTTTATACTATCATAAATAAGGTCTCTAATCTCAAAAGGCAGCATCAATACAATCACAAAAATAAAACGCTGAACTCCAGTAATTACAACATCATCATTAATATAAAAATCCTTGTCAATTAATGGTAAAAAAACCGTTGTAAACACCCATACTAAAGCAATTACATAAACCTTTAGCCCACTGACCTGCCTTAAATTTTTGTGACTATCCCTAAAGTATCGAATTGGCAGTAAAGGCACAGCGTATAGAAAAGTAATAAGTCCAAAAACCGAAAGGTATATAAGCGAATTTACATTCAATTTTAGAGCATAATAACCCATACCTAAAAACGCAAAAAAAGAAAATATCTGAATTGCTTTTAACCATGCAGCCAAGCTTCTATGATGAAATTTCGCGACTCCAAAATATTTTACAAAATTGTAACCCGTTATAGTGGCTAAAAAAACAAAGACCAATACATTTTTATCGCACTCTAATTCAAACTGAATAAGGGTTACCCAAGTCATAGCTACCACAGCCAAAGCCACATGAATACTACTATTGATGTAAAAATTAAATATTTGCCTTAAAACACGCATTAAACAAAAATAATCATTGTGTTAATAACCCTTGCTTTCGGTTAAAAACTTTAATTCTCAATAGTCAATAAAATAGTGGTTTTCCGTATTTTTGCATATCAAAAAAATTAGCAGAATAAAGCATGGATACGACCTCTTTTGCACTTAGACACATTGGCCCAAACCAAGACGAAAAAAAAGCTATGCTAAACACCATTGGTGCGACTAGCATAGATCAGTTAGTTTCAGAAACTATACCAGCTGGCATACGTCTTCAAAAAGACTTAGATTTAAAACCAGCAATGAGTGAGCAAGAATATCTTAATCACATTAACAAATTATCTCAACTTAATAAAGTTTATAAATCTTACATTGGTTTAGGATACCACCCTTCTAATTTACCTGCAGTTATACAACGTAATATTTTAGAAAACCCAGGTTGGTATACAGCTTACACACCTTACCAAGCAGAAATAGCTCAAGGTCGTTTAGAAGCGCTTTTAAACTTCCAAACTATGGTTATTGATTTAACTGGTATGGAAATTGCCAATGCATCCCTTTTAGATGAAAGTACTGCAGCTGCAGAAGCAATGAGTTTATTGTTCGCAATTAGAGATCGTGCTCAGAAAAAATCAGGTGTCAATAAATTCTTTGTCTCAGATTTAGTCTTACCACAAACTATTGCCCTTTTAGAAACCAGAGCAACACCAATTGGTATTGAATTAGAAATTGGTAATGAAGCAGAATACAACCTATCTGAAGATTATTTTGGAGCGCTTTTACAATATCCTGGTAAAAACGGACAAATTACAGACATAAAATCTTTTATAGAGAAAGCCAATGCTCAAAACATCAAAGTAGCTGTAGCTGCAGATATTTTAAGCTTAGTAAAACTTGAGGCACCTGGTAAATTTGGTGCTGATGTGGTTGTTGGTACAACACAACGATTTGGTATACCAATGGGTTATGGTGGTCCTCATGCAGCTTATTTTGCTACAAAGGAAGCCTATAAAAGAGACGTTCCTGGTCGTATTATTGGTGTTACAAAAGATACTAATGGCAACAGAGCCTTACGTATGGCTTTACAAACCAGAGAACAACACATTAAAAGAGACAAAGCAACTTCCAACATTTGTACAGCACAGGTCTTATTAGCTGTTATGGCAGGAATGTACGCTGTATATCACGGACCAAAAGGTTTAGAGTTTATTGCTAATAAAGTTCAGAATACCACAGCAACCTTAGCCACTGCTTTAGAAAAATTAGGTTTAGAGCAAGTTAACTCACATTATTTTGACACTATCCAAATAAAAGCAGATCCTGTTAAAGTAAAATACGAAGCAGAAAAGAAAGAAGTTAACTTCTATTATCCAGACAACAATACTGTTACTATAGCTATAAATGAAACTACTACAGTTTCAGACTTAAATGAAATTATTTCAATTTTTGAAGCTGTAACAGAAACAACTACAGATGAGATTACATCAATTTCTGAAGCTAATACAATTCCAGATCACTTAAAGCGTCAAACAGAATTTTTAACTTTTGATGTTTTTAATGCTTACCATTCTGAAACAGAATTAATGCGCTATATTAAAAAATTAGAGCGTAAAGATTTGGCATTGAACCACTCTATGATTTCTTTAGGATCTTGTACTATGAAGCTCAATGCTGCTTCAGAAATGTTACCACTTAGTTGGCCAAGTTGGGGCAATATGCATCCATTTGCACCAAAAGAGCAAGCTGCTGGTTACCAATTAATGCTAAACACATTAGAAAATCAACTTACAGAAATTACTGGCTTTGCCGCAACATCTTTACAACCAAACTCTGGAGCGCAAGGTGAATTTGCTGGACTTATGGTTATTAAAGCCTATCACGAATCTCGTGGAGATCACCACAGAAATATTTGCTTAATTCCATCATCTGCACACGGAACAAATCCTGCAAGTGCAGTTATGGCAGGTATGAAAGTAGTTGTAACAAAAGCGTCTGAGGATGGAAACATTGACGTAGAAGATTTAAGAGAAAAAGCAGAATTACATAAGGATAACCTTTCTGCATTAATGGTAACTTACCCATCTACGCATGGGGTTTACGAATCTGCAATTAAAGAGATTACACAGATCATCCACGATAATGGAGGACAAGTTTATATGGATGGTGCCAACATGAATGCACAAGTTGGTTTAACCAATCCTGGAAATATTGGTGCAGATGTTTGTCACCTTAACTTACACAAAACCTTTGCTATTCCTCATGGAGGAGGTGGACCTGGAGTTGGCCCTATTTGTGTTGCAGAACAATTGGTGCCTTTTTTACCAGGCAACCCGATTATAAAAACAGGTGGTCATCAGTCTATTTCTGCAATTTCAGCAGCACCTTTTGGTTCTGCATTAGTGTGTCTAATTTCTTATGGCTACATCTCAATGTTAGGTGCTAAAGGTCTGAAAGAAGCTACCGAAGCCGCAATTCTTAATGCCAACTACATTAAGGAACGTTTAGAAGACTACTATCCAACACTATATACAGGTGAAAACGGAAGAGCTGCTCACGAAATGATAATAGATTGCCGTGATTTTAAAGCCAAAGGTATTGAGGTCACAGATATTGCAAAGCGTTTGATGGATTATGGTTTCCATGCACCAACCGTATCATTCCCAGTTGCAGGTACTATGATGATAGAACCTACAGAGAGTGAAAGTAAAGCAGAAATGGATCGTTTTTGTGACGCAATGATTTCTATAAGAAAAGAAATAGACAGTGCCTCTAAAGACGAACCAAATAACGTACTAAAAAATGCACCACATACACTAGAAATGCTTACTTCAGATGAATGGTTATTACCTTACAGTCGAGAAGCTGCAGCTTTCCCACTAGACTATATTAGAGATAATAAATTTTGGCCAAGTGTACGACGTGTAGATGATGCATATGGAGACAGAAATTTAATTTGTAGCTGTGCGCCTATTGAAGATTATATAGAAGCTTAATATTTAATATAAATAAAAAAAGTGTCCAATTTGGACACTTTTTTTATGTTATTTTTAATAGAATTCATAATAATTGAGAATTTAAAAAAAATATCTCTTTTACAAGATAAATTTATTCTCATGTATTAGAGTTTAACTAGTTTAGTAAATTAATAGCAAATTTTGAGGTATGGGAATTAAGATCACAGGAACTGGTAGTTACATTCCAAAAAGTGTAGAAAAGAATGAAGATTTTCACCAGCATCAATTTTTAAATGCAGATGGTTCTACTATAGACTATCCAAATGAAGTCATTGTAGAAAAATTCAAAGCCATTACTGGCATTGTTGAACGTCGTTATGCAGACGATCAGTTAGTCGCTTCAGACATTGGTTTTCTTGCCGCACAAAAAGCTATTGACGATGCCAATATCGATCCTGAAACAATAGATTATATTATCTGTGCTCATAATTTTGGCGATGTAAAAGCCAATACTATTCAGAGTGATATTTTACCATGTTTGGCTTCACGAATTAAACACAGACTTCGCATCAAGAATCCTAAATGTGTTGCTTACGACATTTTATTTGGTTGTCCTGGTTGGGTAGAAGGTGTTATACAAGCGCAGGCTTACATTAAAGCTGGTATGGCAAAACGCTGTCTTGTGATTGGTGCAGAAACTTTATCTCGCGTTGTAGATAAACACGATAGAGATTCAATGATATATTCTGATGGTGCTGGCGCAAGTATTGTTGAAGCAACAGATGGTAATGATGGTATTTTAGCACATGAATCCGCTTCATTCACTTATGATGAAGCATATTATCTATTCTTTGGTAATTCTAATAATAAAGACTTATGTCCTGACACGCGCTACATAAAAATGCATGGTCGTAAAATTTATGAATTTGCATTGACTAACGTAGCTCAAGCTATGAAAGATTGCTTAGAAAAAAGTGGTGTAGACATTTCTGAAGTAAAGAAAGTACTCATCCATCAGGCTAACGAAAAAATGGATGAGGCTATTATAAAACGTTTCTACAGACTTTTTAAAGCGAAAGCTCCTGAAGGTATTATGCCAATGAGCATTCATAAATTAGGAAACAGTTCTGTAGCTACTGTCCCTACCCTTTTCGACTTAATACGAAACAATAAACTCGAAGATCACCAAATCAATAAAGGAGATGTTATTATATTTGCAAGTGTTGGCGCTGGTATGCATATCAACGCTATTGTTTACAGATATTAATAAAACTTTACCGCTGTTGCGGAAATGTAATGTACGAAAAAACATATCCTAACAAGCGATTTAAACTCACTCTTCAGTTTTTACAAAAACACATTTCTACCTCTGAAACAATTTTAGATTTAGGTGTTAAAAATCCATTTTCAGAAATTATGCTTTCTGAAGGTTATACTGTTGAAAACACCAAAGGCGAAGACCTTGACGAAGACCGTTCTACAATAGAAAATTCTTCTGCCGATGTTGTTACTGCTTTTGAAATTTTTGAACACTTACTCTCTCCTTACGAGGTTTTAAAATCTATTAAAACCGAAAAACTTGTCATTAGCGTTCCTCTAAGATTATGGTTTGCTTCAGCGTACAGAAGTAAGACTGATAAATGGGACAGACATTACCATGAGTTTGAAGATTGGCAACTCGATTGGTTATTAGAAAAAACAGGCTGGAAAATTATAGACCGACAACAATGGACAAATCCTGTAAAAAAAATCGGTATTAGACCGCTTTTAAGACACTTTACAAATCGGTATTATATTGTTTATGCTATTAAAAATTCCAAATAACAATTCCTAAATTCCAATTGCTTATATTTAGTTTTGGAATTTAGAATTTGAAATTTGAACATTTACATCATCATACCAGCTCATAACGAAGAGGCTTTTATTAGTAAAACACTAGAGTCTTTAGCAAAGCAAACACTTTTGCCTAAAAAGTTGGTTGTGGTTAATGATAATTCTACCGATAATACAGAAGCTGTAGTTGATGGTTTTTCAAAAATGCATCCTTGGATTTCTCAGGTGATTTCAAAATCATCAGATCAGCATTTACCTGGTTCTAAAATCATAAATGCCTTTTACAAGGGCTTTGAAACTTTAGATGACAACTATGATGTGATTTGTAAGTTTGATGCAGACCTTATTTTTCCGGATAATTATTTAGAAACGCTGGCTAATCATTATAATAAAAATCCTAAACTTGGTATGGCTTCTGGTTTTTGTTATATCGAAAAAGACAACCAATGGATTCTTGAAAACCTTACTAATAAAGATCATATTAGAGGTGCCTTGAAAGCTTATCGTAAAACCTGTTTTAATCAAATTGGGCAACTAAAACCTTCTATGGGCTGGGATACTGTAGATGAGTTATTAGCAAAATTTCATGGTTGGGACATTCTAACAGACGAATCACTTCATGTAAAACACCTGAAACCTACAGGACAATCTTACAACAAGGCTTCTAAATACCTGCAAGGTGAAGCGATGTATAAAATGCGCTATGGTTTTTGGATTACTTTAATTTCTGCTATAAAATTAGCGTCTAAGAAAGGCAGCTTTAGGTTGTTTAGATATTATATGGCTGGTTATTTTAAAGCGAAGTCCTCAAAAACTGAATTTCTGGTTTCTAAAGATGAAGGTAAGTTTATTAGAGACTTGCGTTGGAAAGGGATAAAATCCAAGCTTCATTAACTAAGTTTTTTAAAATTTGAATAAAGCTCACGAATTCTATTATGAAAGAAAAATTAACTTTTTTAATTTTTTCAATTTTAACTTTTCTATTAATAAGTTGTAATGCTGTAAGTATTCAAAATACTTCAAATGATTTCAAATGGAAGAATAAAAAATTTGATAATAAATTTGAATTAAAGCTCGATTATAAACCTACAATAATTAATAAGATAATATCTAAAGAACCCATATTCTTTGACTTAAATGACTCTTTAAGTCTAGATATAAAATATCGAATTAAAAGCACTTTAGTTAAAAAACTCAAAAAAAGAAATATTTATTTAACAGAAAAGGACGAAATTATATTATCAGTAGACTCTTTGGTTTTTCAAGAATATTCTGAATCAAAATCTGTTTACTCCAACGACGGATTGGAATACTTAAATGATTCGGAGCAAGATTTCTTTAAATTCAAAATAGTTGGATCCATAAAATCAAAACGACTGGAAGAAGAAATTGCAGTAAAAAAAGAACACAATACAGATCCTCGAGAATCATATACTATTTCTGGTATTATTGTAAAAGACGGAATTAACGCAAATGCAGAAAAAATGATTGAAAACACCATTAACGAATTTAGTTATAGAGTTTATGAAAAACTAAAATAAGTCTAAGGATTCCGAAACAAGTTCAGCATGATGAAACTTATTAAAAACTCCATTTTTTATAACTGCTTGATGCTTCTATTTTGTTTTCAATAGCATCATCTAGTTCTGGGAAGAAATCTATTCCTGTTAATTTTTCAACCTCATCTACAGATACCACAAACTTATATAATGGCATATCTGAGTCATTATGATTCATCAGAAAAGCTAATACTTTCGGCTTTCCGTTGGTATTATCTAAAACAATTTTATAAAACTGATTTGGCACAGCAACACGCTCTTCGCCTATTGTTTTTAGACCGTCTTTTAAAATTCCTCCTGTAACCACAAAAACACCATCGTACTTTTTAGCCCAATACCTTACTTTCTGTTCTAATCTGTTCCATACACCAGCATTAAATTGATGTTCTTGCGGACTAATATTACTGGTTAAAAAGGTTTCATCGTGTGCTGATTTACTAAACCTACGATCTCCTGCAGGACAAAGATGGCCTCGATCGTAACCCGATTGCTTATAATTTCTCCAATGCGCTGCTCCACTTTTTACAGCATTATCAATTTCAAAATATGGTCGTTTGTGATTTGTAGAACTCAGATGTGAGGACTTAAGTTCATATGCTACCCACTCTGCTTGTTCGTGTGGCTCACTATACGATAATGAATAGTTTTGATGATGTACAATTTGTCCTGTAGTACTAGTCGGTAAAAAGTATTCGTTGGTTTCCGTTTTTGGTTGTTTACCTTCTTCTACAATAGCCGATTTTGCTTCTGAATTAAGGTAATGCTCAAAAACATAAATAGCTATCAAAATTATGATAGCTATTATGGAATATAGTCGTTTTTTGTTCAAAATAAAGCCTAATCTATTACAAAACCTAAAGGTTGACCTGTAGCTCCATTAGGAAAACTAATCCCTAAAAGCGCAGAAATTGTTGGTGCTATATCTGGTATAACAGTTTTATTTACCGTTTCGCCATGTTTAATTCCTTTTCCGAAAAACAGTAATGGCACATGTGTGTCATAATTAAGTCCGCTACCATGTGTAGAGCCTGTTTTGCTGTAAGCAATGTGTGCTATATCATCTACAATAATAACATCACCTGAACGCTTTTGGTTAAATCCATTTTGTAACAACGCTTCAATTCCTGTTGTAAAATTAGTGCTATTCATAGTTGTTGCTGTATACACCTTTGCGATGTTTGAATAACTGATTTGCTCATCTACCAAGGCTTGTTCTACATCATGAAGATTTAAGTTTAACTCTTTAAGCTTTGCCTTATTTAAAAACACTTGGTTATTACTTATGTTTTCTACAATCTCTGTTGTACCATAAGTATCGGTTAAAAACTTATTGAATTTTTCTTTTCTAGAATTGTAGTCTAAATAGCCTGCTGGAATTTTTACGGACTGTAAATATGCTGGCACATCTACAGCGCCATGATCTGCCGTAAGAAAAACAGTGTATTCACCTTCGCCAACATTCTCGTCTAAATAATTAAAGAATCTTTCTAAATCTTTATCTAATCGAATGTATGTATCTTCTACTTCTTTTGAGTTTACACCAAAATTATGACCTACATAATCTGTTGAAGAAAAACTTACCGTTAATACATCGGTGTCATTATCCTGCCCTAAAGCTTCTCCTTCAATTGCTGCTAAAGCAAAGTCTAAGGTTAAACTATTACCATAAGCCGTCGCTTTTAACACATCGTAACCTCCATTAGTATCTTTTAGTGCTGCTAAATCGTAAGGAAATGTTGCTGTTTCTTTACCTCTAAATCCCTTTTCGTAATTATTAAGATCGCTACCACTTTCTACATAAGTCTCTATTGGTTGGTAGGTATCCCAAACTTTAAGGTAAGATTCGACAGCATCAGAGTCATTAAAATCTTCTACCCATTTTGGTAAATCATTTCTATAAAAGGTACTGGTAATCCATACTCCTTCATTCTTTCCATGAAACCAATATGCTGCATTTGCTGTATGACCTGCTGGTAAAATAGCACCTCTATCTTTTATAGCTATACCTATAGTTTTTCCACGCATTTGCGTAAATAGTCTATTCTCATCTGCAACGCTTGTGGTTAACATTCTGTGTGGAGACATTTTACCTGCCGAATGTTCGGTTCCTACAGAAGCTACAGAATCATCTTGCGCACAGTAAACAGATTCTTTAATATCTTTATCGTACCAATTGTTAGAAATAATACCATGATATTTTGGCGTAGTACCTGTATAAACTGAAGTGTGTCCAGGTCCTGTATAAGTTGGTACATAATTAAAGTGGTTATTTTTACAATTAAAACCTTCGTTAATCATACGCATAAAACCGCCATTACCAAATTTAGACTCAAAACGTGTTAAGTAGTCGTAACGCATTTGGTCCACAACGATACCTACAACTAATTTAGGTTTTGAGCTGGTTTCTTTATTTGTATTTTCAACAATACTAACCTGTGTTTTCTCTTGTGCTCCACATGAACAAAACAAGGATAATAAAACAATTAAAGTGAAGATATTTTTCATAATTAAAAAGTGCATTTTTTGAACTTCAAAAATACAGTTTTTAAGACATCTTAATTTAAATTAACATTAATAAACTCATCTTTTTTCATACTTTAGCAGTAAGAAATTCTTGCATGAAGTACCTTCATAATATTGGCGCTTATTTTATAATGATTAAAGATATTTTTCGCAAACCAACTAAATGGTCTGTGATGAAAACTTTAATTCTTAAAGACATTGACGACCTCATCATTGGTTCTCTTGGTATTGTTGCTTTCATTGGTTTTTTTGTTGGTGGAGTTGTTGCTATACAAACCTCATTAAATATTAGTAACCCATTAATACCAAAGTACCTTGTTGGTTTTGCAACAAGACAATCTATAATACTTGAATTTGCACCTACATTTATCTCTATAATTATGGCTGGTAAAGTAGGCTCATTTATTACTTCTAGCATAGGTACAATGCGCGTTACAGAGCAAATTGATGCCTTAGAAGTAATGGGAATTAATGCTATTAACTATTTAGTTTTCCCAAAGTTTATTGCGTTAACGCTATACCCTTTTGTAATTTCAATTGCCATGTTCTTAGGAATATTAGGTGGTTTAGCTGCTTGTGTTTACGGTGGCTATGGGACATTAGAAGATTATGTTACAGGTATACAAAATGATTTTATACCATTTCATATGGCATATGCATTTATAAAAACAATGGTTTTTGCATTTATTTTAGCAACCATACCTTCCTTTTATGGTTATTTTATGAAAGGCGGAGCTCTGGAAGTTGGTAAAGCCAGTACCACTTCTTTTGTGTGGACAAGTGTTGTTATTATTCTGCTAAACTTTTTATTAACCAGTTTACTTTTAGGCTAATGATAGAAGTTAAAAACTTACATAAATCGTTTGGTGATGCCCACATTTTAAAAGGTATCTCTACTACTTTTGATAAAGGCAAAACCAATCTTATTATCGGTCAAAGTGGCTCTGGAAAAACTGTTTTTTTAAAATGTTTACTTGGGTTGTTTGATTATGAAAAAGGTAGTATTGCTTATGATGGTAAAATTTTTAGCAAGTTGAGTAGAGATGAGAGAACCGAGCTTCGTTCTGAAATTGGCATGGTATTTCAAGGTAGTGCGCTTTTTGATTCAATGACTATTGCAGAAAACGTGATGTTTCCGTTACGAATGTTTACTAAACAAAGTAAGAGTGAAATGGAAGATAGAGCTGATTTTGTTTTAAAACGTGTTAACTTACCTGATGCTCATAATAAAATGCCAAGTGAAGCTTCTGGTGGTATGCAAAAACGTGTTGCCATTGCCAGAGCGATTGTAAATAACCCAAAATATTTATTTTGTGATGAACCAAATTCTGGACTAGACCCAAGAACTTCTATAGTAATAGATAACCTTATTCAGGAAATTACGGATGAATACCAAATTACAACAGTCATCAATTCACATGACATGAATTCTGTTATGGAAATTGGTGAAAAAATTGTTTTTCTTCAATATGGTCTCAAAGAATGGGAAGGCTCTAAAGACACTATTTTTAGAACAGATAACGAGGCTGTAACCAGTTTTGTTTACTCATCTGAATTATTTAAAAAAGTCCGTAGAATGTATATAGAAGAGAATCAATAACTAATCTCTTTTAATACTCACTTTATCTGTTTTTAAAGCCTGTTTCAACCAAATTAAAAGTTCGCCTTCTTTTACTAAAACCAAACTATCGTTAAGTGACTCTTTCCACTTTACGTTTGCTACAGAAAGTGTATCTACTTTAATAAAATCTTTAGACTCTAACATCTTGGCATAACCAAAATACTCTAAATCAGAAAATCTTATTTTGGCGTCCTTAGCTAAGCTGGAAAATGCTACTTCTCCAGAAGTATTTTTGGCTTCTATCTGCTGATTTAACCCTGAAACAGTTCCTTGCAGCTCTGTAATTTGCCTCTGTAATCCAGAGATAATAAGATCTTTTTTATCTAACTCATCAATAGCTCTATCGTAAGCATCAGAGAGTTTATCGAAGCTACGATTTTTATTTCCGAAAATCTCTAATTGAAAGTCTTTTAGATTTTCATATTGCTTAAGTTCGTTTTTAAGGTCAGTTTCTGTCGCTTCAGAAATTTCTCCATTAAAATAAAGTGTGATTTTTTTATCGGTATAATGCGGTATGCCTTTTTGAAACCAAAGTTCGTTATTGGTCTCTATTTCATTTTTGATGAACTTACTATAATCGTTATCATAACCACTCTGCTTTAATACTTTTAAAAATGTAATTGTAGGATACACCATCACAATTATTGCAACTAGAGCTGCAAATCTTGCTATACGCTTTCGCTTTAAAGAATTTGCATATTTAAGCATTGGAAAACGCAACACTTTGAGCACTATAAATGTTGCTAAGGCAATGAATATGGTATTGATTGTAAACAAATTCATTGCGCCTAAAAAATAAGTCCAATTAGACTTTGCCAACCCATATCCTGCTGTACACAAAGGTGGCATTAATGCTGTTGCAATCGCAACACCAAAAATTACCGATGCTATAGTTCCTTTTTTGGTTCTTGCAATAATTAAAGCCAAACCACCAAAAAAGGCAATAAGCACATCTCTAATATCTGGTTTTACGCGACCAAGTAATTCACTAGTATCTTCACTTAATGGAAAGAATTTAAAAAACAACCAAGCTGTTAATAAACTCAGTACAATCATGGTGGCTAAATTTATTAATGACTTTTTAAGGGTATCTATATCATTAATAGCAATAGACATACCAACACCAAGAATTGGTCCCATTAATGGTGAAATTAACATGGCACCAATAACCACTGCTGTAGAATCTGCGTTCAATCCTACAGAAGCAACCATTATAGAACACACCAAAATCCAAGCTGTTGCTCCTTTAAAAGATATATCTGCCTTTATGGCTTCAATTGTAGCATCTCTATCTGTATCGTCTCTAAAGTCTAAAAGCTCACTGAGAAAGTTTTTGATACTCGCAAACAAACCTTGCGCATCCTTCTTTACGGCTTCCTTTTTTTCTTCAACGGCAGCCTCCTTATTCATTTCGTTTGTTACTCTCGAGTTTTCTTCCTCAGAAAAATTGAATTTATTTTCGTTACTCATATGTTAACCATATTCTTCTCCAAAGTTGGCTTTTACATTTTGGAGTACTTTTTTAATGTCTTGTTCTTTTGCTTTAGGAAAGATAAGCAAAACTTCGTCTTTATCTACAATGATATAATCTTTTAATCCGTCAACAACAACGATTTTATCTTTTTTAGATCTAATCATATTTCCAGATGCATCTTCGGCTAATACCTTAGCGTTTACAACTGCATTATCATTGGTATCTTTATCTAATTTATCGTAAAGACTTCCCCAAGTACCAAGGTCGTTCCAATCGAAAGTTGCCGGAATTACATAGACATTGTTACTTTTCTCCATTAAAGCGTAATCTACAGATATGTTTTCTGCTTTTGGATAGTTGTCTTTTATAAAATCATCTTCAAATTCTGTGTTATACACATTATAACCACTTTCAAAAAGTTGATATAATTCTGGTTGATTTCTTTGAAACGCAGCGACTACAGATTTTACGCTCCACATAAAAATTCCTGCATTCCAAAGAAAATTACCTTGTGCTAAAAAAGATTTAGCAGTTTCGTAATCTGGTTTTTCGCGGAATTGATCAACTGACTTCACTTCGGCTACGCTCAGTGACCGTTCTTTATCAAACTCTATGTAACCGTAACCTGTATTTGGGAAGGTTGGTGTTATACCTAACGTCATCAAAGCATCGTTAGACTCACAATAATCAAAGGCTGTTTGTACATTGTTTGAAAATGCATCTTCATCCTCTATCCAGTGGTCACTTGGTGCCACAATCATTACTGCATTTTCATTTTCTTTTTGAATTTTTAGAGATGCATATAATATACAAGGAGCTGTGTTTCGCATTGCTGGCTCTAATACAACCTGACGTTTTGTAACACTTGGTAATTGTTCAAAAACCAAATCATTATAACGCTCATTGGTAAGAATAAAAATATTTTCTTCGGGAATAAGTTTTGCGAGGCGATTAAAGGTTTTTTGGATTAAGGTATCACCTGTTCCTAACATATCATGAAATTGTTTAGGAAAGTTCTGTGTACTTACTGGCCAAAATCTTGAGCCTACTCCACCTGCCATTAAAATGGCGTAATAATTTTTGTTTTTCATTTGTCTAGTATTTCTACTTCTGCATTTGGATTAAACAAATATAGTTTACCTGTTTTTACCTCAACACATTCTATTCGTTTTCTTCTTGTATTTCCTTTTTTAAATACTCTACCATTATAGAGTTTAAAAGTTGTGCCCAAAGGTACTTCAAAAACGTAGGTTTTATCTTCACCTTCGTCGAATCGCTTCAATGCTAAGGCGAGTTGCGTATCTGTGTCGCTAGATGCTTTTGGGTTTCTAAAGTGCTTAGCAAGTAAAGGTAATAACTCTACAGGAAAGACTTCTGGTCTTAAAAATGGCAACATTAAATGCTGAAAGGTCAGCTTCCATTCTTTACCATGTGGTTTTATGAATCGTCCAAATTTGGTGAATGCTTCGAAGTGAGCAATTTCATGAACGAGTGTAATTAAAAAACGATAAGCATTTAAATTCGCATTTACAGTAATCTGATGCTTACCATTCGGCAATTGCCTGTAATCACCATGTTTGGTCTTACGTTCTTGTTTTACTTTAACCACCAAATTATCCTTTGCCAGTAAGGCTTTAACCTGAGCTTGGGCTTGCTCTGGAATAAACTCTAAAAGTTGATCTTGCATTAAAACAAAAGTAGTGGATTTAATGTTTTTATAAAATCAATAAAATAAAAAGCACTCCATTTTAGAGAAGTGCTTTTTCTATTTTTATAGAATGATATTTTCTTGGTTTTATTCTTACAGTTTTTCTGAGAGTAATTCTGCGGTTTCTATCATGCTTACAAATTCACTTCTATAACCGTTTGCATCCTTTCCTTTTGAATTAATTGCTAATTTTTTAGCGAGTTCATACGTCATTTCTCCTTTATATTTTGAATCTCTTAGCAAAAGTCCTAAACCTGCAACAGCTGAAGAAAATCTAAAATTATCTGATGTTGATTCCAGCGTCAAGCCTTCATCTGTAATAGTTTTTGTTATTAATAAACTCTTATCCTCTTTTGGTTTCTTATACCTGAATTTAATGGTTAGTATTTCATCATTTTCTGAAGAATTTACTATTTCTGTTCTTTGATATTTTAAATCATCATGTTTCCTTACAGATTCTTCTGAATTTACCGGTACAACTTCGTACAATGCTGTTACTGTATGACCTGCACCTAACTCACCTGCATCCTTTTTATCATCGTTAAAGTCTTCATTATTCATTACTCTGTTTTCGTAACCAATTAGTCGATATGCTTTTATTTGATTAGGATTAAATTCAATTTGAATTTTTACATCTTTAGCTATCGTAAACATATTGGCTCTCATCTCTGTAGAAAACACCTTTTTGGCTTCCTTGATATTGTCTATGTAAAAGTAATTTCCGTTTCCTGCATTACTAATCTGCTCCATTCTACCATCTTTATAATTTCCCATTCCGAAACCACATATCGTTAAAAAAATATCTTCTTTGCGCTTATCCTCTATCAATCTCACCAATTCTGAACTTGAGGAAACTCCAACATTAAAATCTCCATCTGTTGCTAAGATGACTCTGTTATTTCCATCTTCAAATAAATTCTCTTTTGCAATTTTATAAGCCAACTGAATACCTTGACCTCCTGCGGTAGAACCACCAGACTCAATCCTGTCTAAGGCTTCAACTATTTCTTCTTTGTTAGAAACTTTGGTAGAAGGCAAAACAACACCTGCCGAACCTGCATAAGCAACAATAGCAATTCTATCGTTAGCATTTAGTTCATTAATTAGCAACTTTAAAGCTTTCTTTAGCAATGGCAATTTATTGTTGTCGCTCATGGAACCAGAGGCATCTATTAAAAATACCAAATTGCTTGGTTTTAAATCGTTGTAGTCTAATGATTTTCCTTGCAATCCTATATGCACTAACTTATGCTTAGTATTCCATGGACAATCTGCAACTTCATTAGAAAAGGAAAAGGGATGCTCATCTTTAGGTTGTGGATAATCGTAATTAAAATAATTTATCATCTCCTCAATCCTCACTGCATCTTTTGGTGGTAATTGATTGTTCGATAAAAAACGTCTCACGTTACTATAAGATGCATTATCTACATCTATAGAAAATGTGGATAAAGGATTCTGAATTGCATTTTTAAAGTCGTTTTCGTAAATACGATCATATTCCTCTGTGTTGTGTTCTAGAACAACTTCTTCCTCAGTTGCTTCGTATAATTCTACTGCTTCAATTTCGTATAGGTCATTTTTTGCTTTTCCTGAATGTACTTCGCATGCGTTGTTTAGCAATAGTATTGACAATACTACTGATAATTTAATTAGAAATTTAGATGATTTTGCCTTCATAATTTTATATTTTTAATCGTTATAAGAGCAAACCTATAATTCATTAACACCTATCTTTTGAAAAACACTTGTATATCTTTTGTAAACAGTTTACAACCTATATACAACTGGTTTTTAATCTCTTAAATTAATTTTGAATTTAGAAGAACAACATATTTTCTCTCAGCTAAAACTAGCCATAGCTTCAAAGTTTTTAGAAAACAATAGTGCTTCTAAAACAATTGAAGACTGGAAAGGAGATGATATTGTAGCTTTTCAGGAAGATTTATTTAGTAAAGTAAAAGCAAGAGTTAGCGAAAAATGGTTTTATACTTATATAAAGAATGAAGCCAAAAAATTACCCAGAATTGACATGCTCAACCTACTTAGCAATTATGTTGGCTATCAAAACTGGAATGATTTTAAAGCAAATCATAAAACCGCTTCGCAAACTAAGACTCATAAAAAAGCTTTCTCAAAATATCTGTGGTTACTTTTAATAGCGCCATGTGCATTGCTTGCTTTTTCTATTATTAACACGAGCTACAATTATGAATTTTGTTTTCACGATTCAATAAAAAATGAACCTATAAAAAGTATAATTTTAAATATTAAAGTTTTAAAAAATGGACAATCTCCAATACATCAACATACAGATTCTTTGGGTTGTTTTAATTATGAAGCTGATGAAAAAGAAATAAAGTTTATTGTAGAATCGCCTTATTACAAAACGGATACTATTGTAAGAAAACATAATTCTGGTAAAAACAAAATTATAAAACTAAAGACTGATGACTATGCTTTAATGCTGAATTACTACACCAATAAAAACATTAAAGAATGGAAAAAGCACAGAGAAAAACTAAATACTATTTTTAGTGATAATGCCGAAATATATCAGTTTTTTGAGAATAGTGATTTTGTAGAAATTTATTCTAAACAAGAGTTTATTCAGAAATTAACTATACCAACCCGAAGCTTAAAAGGGATGAAGATATTAGAGAAAAAGGAAATAGATGGAAAGATTGTTAAGCTAAAATTTATAATTAATTAAACATGAATTTAAAGCTAAAACATATCATATTATTTATAACAAGTATACTTTTTTCTGGTTGTGCCATGGAAACAAAAAAAGCAACAAGCGAAAGCTATGACATCATTGCAACTGAAGAAGTAGAAACTTTAGAAGAATATGTTACTGATGTCGAATATGAGTTTAATAATCAGCTTCTAAACCAAAAGTTACAAGACTTTTATGATCTGTTAGCCTTACAAAGCGAGCATCCTGAATTTAACAAGGAAGTAGCTGAGCAATTAAAAAACTTCACTAATGACTCCATCAACAAATTTAAAAATGATGATTTCTTCATCATAAAAAACATCAAACAAATAGATGTTGTTGTTTTTGTTAATGATAGCGTTCAGAAAATAAAGCTTTCTTATGACAAGGTATCCGACAAAACTAAAAGTACGGATACCATTAATGCGATTATAACTAAAAAACAGATTAAGGTAGATGATGAAACTTTAATTTCTAATAAGATTCAATTTTCTAAAGAATAGAAAATCTCTAATCTAATTTTTAACCATTATCATTTTAGACCTGCTATTCACTTTTAATAGATAAAAACCTGTAGCGTTAACATTAAATTTAATAGACGTAGTTCGTTCGAACGCACTAAAAGTACTATTCAGAACCTCTATCCTTCTGCCAGTAATGTCATAAATTTCTATAGATTCTGTACCATCAGTATTAGCAATAAAAACTTCACCATCGGTAACAGGGTTTGGATATATGCTTAATGAAACATCATAATCATCAATACCCAACGAACCATTAAAATACGGCACGGCAAAATTAAAAGTATCGTCTGCTATCTCATGCCCCATAAATCTTCCTGGAATATCATCAGCAGGTGGATGTATACCTCCCCAAATTCTACTTAAACTTGTTTGATCTGATGCATCTTTATAGGTTGCCCATTGCAGTACCACATCAACTGAAGGCCCTTCTTCAAACTCTAAAAACTCATTTGCTTTCGCAACAAACTCACCTAATCCTCCTGGAAAATATTCACTTCCTGTCATCATAGTCATTAATTCTGAGGCTGTTCTGGAAAATGTAGAATGACCAGACACGTAACCAGCAAAAGGTGGTGTTACAAAAGTTGGTCTTTGGTATGGGTACCAATCTTCCGCTAATATCCAGCCAACTCCTGCCTGATCCGTTTCTGTATCTCCTATAAAATCATGGCCTTTCCACGTGTATAATTTTATCTTTCCAACATGTTGATTAGCAAAACCAGCTAAAGGATCACCTGCTTCAACCACTTCTATATAACCATCTATCAATTCTATTCCACCAACGTGATAATTATCTAAAGTGTTATCTGTGCTTTGTCCACGCTCTGCCATAGAACGTATTGCAGAAATTGGTCTTATATAATCATACCAACCTTTTACACTCCATGCAGAAACAGCAGCATCATGCATACCTCCTCCTAATATAAAATAGGCTTTAACATCCCATTCTGTAGGGTCTAAAACATCTCCCTGGCCTTCAAATCGTCTTTCGAACATAGGATGGTCATTTACATAATTTAGTATAGAAAACCAATGTCCTGGCGGAGTCTCGGAATCTGGACCGTCTGCCCAAAACTCAGCAAGTACTCTGGTGTAATCTCCTCTAGGTACCATATTAACTTCGTAAGGGCTACCCGTTATTGGGTTTATTGTATATCCACTACTATTAAAACCACCATCGAAGAAGTTATAAAAGTTTGGATATTCTGTATAACTGGTTGGAAAAGTACTTATATCAACATTTCCTATGGAATTTGGTGAAATATCCCACATAACTCCATCGTTTTGATCTAGATGAGATTGCCATACAGACACCATAGAAAATCCCCATTTATAGGCGTCACTCGCTTCATTCTCTTCTGTTAGACTTATGTAAGGAGGATCCGAAGGATCATGAAACACTTGATAGTTATCTCCTTCTCTTTGATAAGTAACCATATCTGCGTCACTTAATGCAAAACCATAAACATTTCCCCATTCTGGACTTAAAAATGGAGGTACATTACTATCTATTATATTTCCACCCTGATCAATAAACGAATCTAAACCTAAAGGCTGCCAACGATTAGGGTCTTGAATAGGTGGATTATTATTATCATCTAATGCATAAGCCTGATTTGCCGGTTGGTAATAGGCATTGTCGTAACCTGTTGCTTCTCTAGACCCGTCTTGTAATCCATAATCTATAATAGACTGAGCAATAAAATTACCTAAAGCCGCAGCATCACCATCTTCGTACATTAGAGATGTATTATTAATATCGTAACCTAATCTATCCATTAACAAGTCAAATCTTGCTTGAGTTTCTTCTAGTCCTGGTGAATTTTGAAAACGATGTGTCATCAAACGATACATAGCATAACTAATAGCCTTACTTACAGATGTATCTAAGTCTTCATTTGGTGTGAAATCTTCTAAAACTGTGGTAAAACCATGAACTGTGTTTCCTACAAAGTATGGTACTGCAGTATCGTCATAAATTGCCCAAGCATCATACATTGCAACACTCGTATGAAACAAATTTCTTGCATGTACAGTTGGTCTGGCAAAATCATCTCTAATCGCTTCAAGTAAAGCTTCGTTCCACAATCTTGCTATAGAGACATTTGCTGGAAGATTATCAACACCCAATGCAATATCTATTACTACTTCTTGACTAGAGCATTGATCGTCTGCTTCTGTGATGGCCACCCTCCCAGATTCCTCTAAATGCCATCTTACAGTAATGGAATTTGTGCCTTGCCCACTTATTAATTCACCACCTGAAATAACCCAATTTGCTGTTGAACCTGCGGCAATATTGTAGGTATAAGTCTCTGTTCTTAAAAAAGAGGAACTCGTATTACCAACTATAGTTTGGGAAGGTAAATACACACAAGAACCATCATTTAAAGTAGCATTTGGATTGTAATTACAAGAAACAGGATCTGTACATCCATACACTTTTTGGCTAGGTGAAATATTCAAAATTTCTAGTCCACTACCTTCAGTTAACTTTACTGTTGTATTTGAAGATATGTTAGTATAATTTTCAACTAATCCTGAAGGCCATTCTACTTCTAAGCTAAGTACTTCGGTAGCATCATCTAAACCAAAGTGTAAGGCCTGCTGACTTTGGCTAAAAAAGCCAACACCTGTATAATAGCGTTTTAATACACCATTGGTGGTTGTTACCGTCAGTGTTGCACCAATAGCGTTTCTATTAGATGTTGTTCCCTCTAAGTAAACCTTAAACCAATTTGAAGTGATTTCTGTATCATCATAGTTTAAAAGTTTATTTTCATAGAATATGACTGAACCATCACTATTTGTAATTAATAAATCTGAATCACCATCATTATCATAATCAAAACTTACCACTGCTACACTTTCTGTAGTGTCATTTACACCTAACTCTACTGAAGCATTCTCAAACATTGCTTGCCCTTGACTATGAAGGTTTCTGTAATATACGTTTTGTGCTGCACCACTCACTGCATTACTATTAGCGATAAACAAATCTTCGTCACCATCTAAATCAAAGTCCGAGAATTGTGCTCCCCAAGACCAACCAGTACCAGAAATTCCATAGCCAGTTGAAACTTCAGAATAACTATTAGACCCATTATTTTGAAACAGTAAATTTTCATCTATTCCTGTATTAAAAACATCAAAATCTCCATCATTATCAAAATCGCTTATAGCAATACCTTTACCGTCAATCATATTAGATAACCCATAGGTAACGGCTTCTTCAGTAAACGAAGTACCATTTTGATTGATATATAAATAATTTACATCATTGGGATAATTGGTAACGATTAAATCCATCCAACCATCATTATTTATGTCAAAAGGTACTGAGGTATAACTATTGCTAGATGTTGTCTCTGTAAGACCTAATGTTGCAGTAACATCTGTAAATGTATTATTTCCATTATTTTTATATAAGGAGTTAGAACCACAATAACCCCAATCTGATATGTAGATATCTAATAGTCCGTCATTATCATAGTCAAACCAAGTTGCCCCAGCATTTATACAATCATTGGTTGCACCAAAACCAGAAATTTCGGTAACATTAGCAAAAGTTCCATTACCAAGGTTTCGCCATAATTGTACCTTTAAAGAATAGGTTAGAAACAAATCTGGAAAACCATCATTATTATAATCTCCCCAAGAAGCACTGTATTTGTAGCCATTTTGCACTAATGAAGCTTGTACATTTTCTTCTGCAGTAAGCAAATCTACCAAACCTGAGGTTTCTGTAACATCAGTAAATGAACCATCATTGTTATTCTTATATAGACGACTATAGCTTGTTACATCTTCAGAATTCTCTACTGCATTTGCTACAACAAAAATATCCAAATCGTTATCACCATCAAAGTCTGCAATTGCAACACCATTATTGTTTGCAAGACCATCCAAACCCACTATAGTTTCTACACGCTCAAAGTTTTGAGCACCTAGTAAAAAATTAAAAAATAAGATGAATACAATGCCAAGTTTAGGTAACTTAGAACCAGGTAGTTTTTTATTCATATGTTTTTTTTCTAAATATAGAAATTACCTTAATATTTTAACAATTCTTTTAGATTTTTCATACTATTAAATGTTTTGGTCGCCTTTTTATGCAATTCATCCTTATAATCATGAGCAGTAAAGCCAAAAACATCGAAACCACCTCTTAATGCTGCTTCGATTCCTATAAGACTATCTTCGATAACCAAACACTCTTCTATTTTAAAGCCCATTGTTTCACTTGCCCATAAAAACACGGAAGGATCGGGTTTCCATTTTTTAATAGTATAACAACTAAATATTGTTTTTTCCTGAAAAAAAGATGATAGACCTGTAAGCTCTAAATTGAGTTTTATTTTATCCACAGGACCACTTGAAGCAACACAGAAGGGAATTCTTAAATTTTGAAGAACATTTTTTACACCTTCAACAGGTTTAATCTCTTTTCTGAATCTTTTAAATGACTCTAACCGATATTGTTCTTCAATATTATCTGGTAATTCTAGGGAAGTTAACTTAGAAATTTTATCAGCACATGCGTTAAAACTGTTGCCTTTAAAATACTGATAAGCATATTTTAAATCTATACTTGCACCATATGCATTTGCCAAATCCACCATAACTTGATTGCTTATTGGCTCACTATCTACAAGGACACCATCACAATCAAAAATAATGCATTTGTATTTATTCATTAAGGTGTAGAGTTAGAAACCTGAAGCACTTTGCCATTATAGTATTTGTTCCCCTTTAAAGAAAAATCAGAAATATACTCTGCCATTTCTATAGCTGTTATTGGCGCTTGATAATCTGGAAAAGCCTCTTTAAGCATTTCTGTTTGCACAGCTCCCAAAGCCAGAACATTAAATTGTGGACCAGTTTCTTTATATTCTTCAGCGAGTAACTCAGTTAATGTTATTACTGCTCCTTTACTAGAGCTATAAGCTGAAAGCCCAGGGAATTTCATACTTCCTTGTATCCCTCCCATACTACTGACTGTAACAACATGTCCATCTTGTTTCATATAAGGCAGTACAATTCGAGTCATTTCTGACACACCAAATACATTTGTTCTATATACGTTTTCAAAATCTTGAAAAGTAGTTTCAGAAAAAGGTTTATTTAGTAGAGTACCTGCATTATTAATCAGGATATCTACATGCTTCCATTCTGATTTTATGAATTTTTCAACTTTTATATAGTCTTCACTATTACATAGATCAAATGCCAAAGATGTTATATTTTCAAAATGTAAATTATTAACGGGTTGGGCATTTCTTGATAGCGCTAATACATTATGTCCTTGATTGGCGAAAAGATGTACCATTTCAAAACCAATACCTCTACTCGTTCCTGTTATAATTATATTTTTATTCTTCATTTAATACAACTTCTTTTGTATTAGAATTCATCATACCTTCTAAAGCAGGTATCATTTTATTGATAAAATTGGCCATATGTTCATAATCCATTTTATCAGCTTCATCATCTACGTGATGATAGTATTCAAAATTCGTGAAATCGAATGTTGAGACCGCATGCGCAGGAATATTCAATTCTTTGAAAAACGGAAAATTATCTGATCTATAAAACAACTGAAAATCTTTTGCCTTTGGAAAAAACCCAATGATTTCTTCACCAGCATATTTATTAAGTGTAGGTGCAAAATTAGAGCGATCATAACCACTCATATAAGCCATTGACTTATCTTGTGCTCTTGGCACTCCAATCATCTCAAAGTTTATCATGGTATATGCATTTAAACCTGCCGCCTTAAGTTTTGATGCTAGATGTGCTGAACCTTTAAGCCCCATTTCTTCAGCATCATATAGCGTGATTAAAATACTTCGCTTATTACTTTTAGACTTAGAAAAATATCTTCCAAACTCCATTGCCGCAATAGTACCTGAGGCATCATCATTAGCACCATTTGCAATACTGTCTCCTTCTACAGTTTTTCCTTTTCCTATATGATCGTAATGACCTCCAAGTATTATAAACTCATTTTTTAGTTTATCATCAGTACCTTCAATCACGCCGACAATATTATAACCGTCTATTTCACCTAGCTTAAAGCTATCTCTATAGGTTTCAAAATAGGGTTTTATTCCATTCTTTTTAAAGTAGTTTTCAATGTAAACAGCAGCTTTTTCAATACCCTTACTCCCTGTTGCTCTGCCTCCTAATTCATCTGAAGCCAAATAATCCATGCTCACTTTTACATCTTGTGATGTTATGGTAATTTTCTCCACAGCATCTTCTTTACCCACAGAGGTGTTTTGCTTTGTACCACATGCTGTTACTAACAACAAACCAAGTACAGATAATACAAATTTCATACTAATTTTGGTTTTGAGTTTAAAGATAAAAAAAACCTGATTTGAAACATATCAAATCAGGTCTTAAAATTATGATGAGATTCTGAAACAACACTTCGACTTCGCTCAGTGAACAACGCTTAGTGTGATGATTCAGAATAACAAGTTGAATTACACCAGCATTGTTACCGGATTTTCTATATATCCTTTTAATGTTTGAAGGAATTGTGCGCCAGTAGCACCATCTACGGTTCTATGATCACATGCCATAGTTAACTTCATCGTGTTACCTGGTACAACTTGTCCGTTTTTAACAACTGGTTTTGAAACAATTGATCCAACAGATAATATTGCTGAGTTTGGCTGGTTGATAATAGATGTAAAACTCTCAATACCAAACATACCTAAGTTAGAAATCGTAAAGGTACTGCCTTCCATCTCATCTAAAGTCAGCTTCTTATTTCTTGCTTTACCAGCATACTCTTTTACCGCAGCACCTATTTGAGTTAGACTTTGCTCGTTAGCAAATTTTACAACAGGTACCACCAAACCGTCTGGCACTGCTACAGCCACACCAATATGTACATGGTTGTTTAACTTCATTCTATCGTCAAACCATTGAGAATTTACTTGTGGATGCTGCTTTAATGCTAACGCACAAGCTTTTACAATCATATCGTTATAAGATATCTTTGTATCTGGTAAAGAATTGTACTGAGCTCTAAACGCAATTGCATTTTCCATATCAAACTCCACATTTAAATAGTAATGTGGTGCCGTAAACTTAGACTTCGCTAAATTCTTAGCAATCGCTTTACGCATGTTAGAGTTTGGTACTTCATCAAAATCTTCTGTACCAGTCGGTACAAATTTTCCAACCGAAGCCGAAGCTTGCGATGGCGTAAAGTTCTCAATATCTCTTTTTACAATTCTGCCATTTTCACCTGATCCTTTTACCTGAGAAAGATTAATACCTTTCTCTTCAGCCATTTTCTTAGCTAAAGGTGAAGCAAAAATTCTTCCTCCAGATGAAGAAACATCAGTTGTTGATGCACTAGCTGTTGTAGATTTTTCTTCTGCTTTCTTAGGTTCTTCTTTCTTTTCTTCTTTAGGTGCAGCTTTCGTTTCGGTCTTAGGCTCTGATTTAGATTCTGAACCACCAACTTTAAAGTTTTTTGCCACACCAGACACATCTGTACCAGCAGGACCAATAATAGCTAATAAAGCATCTACTTTTGCAGATTCACCTTCTTCTAAACCAATATGTAAAAGGGTTCCTGACTGAAAAGACTCAAACTCCATAGTAGCCTTATCTGTTTCAATTTCAGCAAGGATATCACCTTCCTCTACCTCATCACCAACTTTTTTTAACCATGTAGCCACAGTTCCTTCTTCCATTGTATCACTTAAACGAGGCATCGTTACAACAGTAACGCCTTCCGGCAATTCTTCTGAACTTTCAGCTTCTGCTGTGTCTTCTTTTTTATCTTCAGTGTTTTCTTCAGACTTAGTTTCTTCTTTGGCTGAAGAACTTCCATTTAATAAATCCGAAATATCTTCTCCTTCTTCACCAATAATAGCTAAAAGCGAATCTACTTTAGCCGTTTCACCTTCTTGAATACCAATATGAAGTAATGTTCCTTCATTAAAAGACTCAAACTCCATTGTAGCCTTATCAGTTTCAATTTCAGCTAAAATATCTCCTTCTTCAACCTTGTCGCCTACTTGCTTTAACCAAGTTGCAACTGTTCCTTCTTCCATTGTATCGCTTAAACGCGGCATATTTATTACTTCTGCCATAGCTTATAATTTGTGTTGAATAAATGGGTAATCTTCTTGTTCGTACACTGCGTCGTACATTACATTTTTGTCTGGGTATGGAGATTCTTCAGCGAATTTCTCACACTCAGACACTAGACTTTTTACACGCTTATCAATTACCTTAATCTCTTCTTCTGTAGCGTATTTTTCTTCTAGTATAATATCTTTTACCTGAGTAATAGGATCTATCTTTTTATACTCTTCTACTTCATCTTTTGTTCTGTAGTGCTGAGCATCAGACATTGAGTGACCTCTATATCTATATGTTTTTACTTCTAAGAATGATGGTCCACCTCCTTTTCTTGCTCGTTGAATTGCTTCATCAAAAGCTTCGGCCACTTTAATAGGATTCATTCCGTCTACTGGACCTGATGGCATTTCATAACCTAGACCCAGCTTCCAAATGTCTGTATGGTTTGCTGTGCGTTCTACAGAAGTTCCCATGGCATAACCATTGTTTTCACAAACGAATACTACAGGCAAATTCCATAACATTGCTAGGTTGAATGTTTCGTGCAAAGATCCTTGTCTTGCAGCACCATCACCAAAACAACAAATAGTCACAGCATCACTACCATGATATTTATCTCCAAATGCAATACCAGCTCCTAATGGAATTTGGCCACCAACAATACCATGACCTCCATAAAAACGGTGTTCTTTAGAGAAAATATGCATAGAACCACCTAAACCTTGTGATGTTCCTGTAGCTTTACCATACAACTCAGCCATAACACGTTTTGGATCTACTCCCATTCCTATTGGCTGAACATGATTACGATAAGCAGTAATCATTTTGTCTTTAGTTAAATCCATTGCATGAAGTGCTCCTGCTAATACAGCCTCTTGACCATTGTATAAGTGAAGAAATCCTCTTACTTTTTGTTGAATATATACTGCGGCAAGTTTATCCTCAAACTTTCGCCAAAATAACATATCCTCGTACCATTTAAGGTAAACTTCTTTGGTGATTTTTTGCATTTTTTGATTCGTTCTATTTAATCCGAATAACAAAAATAACATATTAGTTAGTAACCAAAAAACTGAAAATTGTAAAATTTGTTACGAAATCGTTATAGGAAACCTCTATCGAATGCAAGAGGTAATAAATTTGACAGCGAGTTAGATTTTATAACCTTCCCTGTAGCGCCCATAAAGTAAATTTCTATTGGCTGCTCTTGTTTAATCTCATATTCTGAAATAGCCTGTCTACAAGCTCCACATGGTGGAATCGGAGAATCTGTAATTTGATTTTGAGATGATGCCGTTATTGCCATTTTTAAAATCTTAGAGGCAGGGTGCTTTGCGCCAGCATAATAAATAGCTGTACGTTCTGCACACAACCCTGAAGGGTAAGAAGCATTCTCTTGATTACTTCCTATTATCACTTCTTTATTATCTAAAAGGATTGCAGCACCAACTTTAAATTTTGAGTAAGGAGCATATGCTTTTTCTCTAGTTTGAATAGCAGATTGCATTAATTGCTGAATATCATCTGGAAGTTCACTCAAGTCTTCGTAAACTGTAAACATTGATTCAATCTTAACTTCCTTCATACTCAAAATCTTTTGTAGACAAAAAAACTATTGCTTTTGAAACAATAGTTTTTGAAAATCTTTTTACTTATATATTCTAATATTCGTCATACTCACCAGCACCAAAATTAAATGTCAGTGAAAAACGCAATGTATTTTCTAACGGACTCTGTATCCTTGATGCTGAAAATAAATATGATAAATCGATATTTATTGTAGTGTATTTAAAACCAGCACCTAATGCAAAAAACTTACGAGCACCTTTATCTTCTGCTTCATTAAAATAACCTGCTCTTAAGGCAAAATTTTCTTGATACGTATACTCAGCACCTAATGCCCAAGTAAATTCTCTAAGCTCTTCACTAAAACCTCCTGGTGCATCACCAAAGGATTGAAAAACTCCATTTAAGAAACTAACATCATTATCTTGTCCTTCAATTATAACATCCTCTTGCGATGCCGCTTCTTGCTCTTCAGTTTGAAAATCGCCATCAGCCTCATTAAAAATGCCGTCTCCATTTGCATCTGTAAAAACTATTCTATCACCTAATTTTGGAGGTGTTGGCACTAATAATTTAGAAACTTCTGCCGTTACTCCTAATTTACTGTACTCATCGAAAATAAAATCGAAACCAGCACCTAATCTTAAATTAGTCGGCTGAAAATTTTCTCTACCACCATCATCATATTTGAATTTAGGTCCTAAGTTTTGAATTGCAAAACCTGCTCTCCAACGACCGTTGAAATCATTATAAGCCTCTTCCTCACTCTGATAATACCCAGTGATATCTGCTCCAAAAGTACTTGCAGAATCAGCATTAGGGTCTACTTGAGCAATTCTTAAATCTGACCTCATGTATCTTACAGCAACAGCCATAGAAAATTGATCAGCAAGTCTTAAAGTATAAGCCACATCAGCTGTAAATTCATTAGGCTTTACATTAAACCCAGGATCATTTTCACTTTGAGTTAAGAGAATATCTCCATAGCTAAAATATTTAAAACTCGCTGAGAAAGCACTATATTCATTTAGTCTATTAAAGTAAGTAACATATCCTAAAGAAATGTCATTAACAAGCTTACTCAAATAAGGAGTATAACTTAAACTTATTCCTGATTTAGCCTCTGAAAACGCATATTTTGCAGGATTCCATTGTTGCGAATATGCATCTACAGACGTTGCCACACCGATATCTCCCATAGCGGCAGATCTTGCATCAGGAGCTATAAGCATAAAAGGTAGTCCTGTTGTTATTACTCTACTATCAGTATCATTGGGTATTATTTGTACTGCATCTTGTGCAAATGCTAGACTTAATGTTACAAAAGCGATAAGGGTTATTGTGTATTTCTTCATGTTCATAATTAGGTTATTAGTACTAATTACTTAGCACTAATTCGTTAGCAAATATAATTTATTATTATAGTATGACAAGTTTTTGAATTTTTTCAACTTGCTTATTTAAACGGCTAGATTTCACTTTTAGTTTATAGACATAGACTCCTTTTCCGATTTTATCGCCAAAATCGTCTCTTCCATCCCATACAATACTACGTGATAATGATGATGAACCACTACCACAGCACTCATCTGCACTTGTTTGACCATTTATGGTTCTTACTAGTTTTCCTGATACTGTGAATATTTGAACAGAAACATCTAAAGGCTCAGAACTATTATGATTAAACCAAAACTCTGTATAATTAACAAATGGGTTTGGATAATTAAGTACATTTTTAACAACTAATTCCTCATCCTTATCAAAGACAGTAAACTGAATTTCAGTTGATGAAGAGTTATTATAAACATCCCAAGCTTTTAACGTTAGCGTATGTAAGCCTGGTTCTAAATCTCTGAATGGGTATGTAACTGTGCCGTTTGTATAGTCATCAACATCTGCCTGATAATAATCATTTAACACTATAGGATTTGTCTCATCTCCATCAATAATTGCCGTAATATCGTGACCTATACCACTTGCTGTATTAATACCATTATCATCTTGAAGTTTTGCCAGTAAACTTGGAGACTCATTTGTAACTCCTCCTGAAACAAAATTTTCGTCATTCATATATAAATTGATTACTGGACCAATATTATCTTCTGGTGCATCTTCATTAATGCCACCAACTTTGATATCAAAATTTGCACCTGTTTGATCAGATAATCCGTTATCTGTTTGAGCATAAAAGCTAACTTTTCCATTACCTACTGGAATACCAATATCTCTTGGCACGACAAAATCGAACTCAAACTGTCCATTTTCTACCGTTGCTTGACCTTTAAAAATGACTTCACCTAATGTGATAAAATCTAAAATTATTGGACCATTATTATCTGTAACACCATCATTAGCTAAGGTCTGTCTATCTATTTGTTTATCAAAAATAGTAGCCGTTAGTGTACCATTATAATTTGATAATAGATTACCGTTAATATCTACAACTTCACCAGCCATCTTTGTGTAACTTAGAGCCTTTAACGTGTCAATAGGCTGTGTAATATCTACATCGTTAACTTTAGTTAATTTAATATCTGGTTTTGGAAATGCCAGTTTCATTGCAGGATCGCCTATCAGAAATATTAATCGTTTCTGAGTAATCCCAGCAATACTATTGTCTATTTTTGTTCTTCTTAATACTTCAGCTACCGAAGGGTATTCATTGTTGTTAAAAGCAAATAAATAATCATTAAACACTTCATTATAAGATACTCCAACAGTAACAAAAATTTGCCGTGTAGAAGTAACAAGTCCTATTGCACCACCATTTTTATTCCAAAAAGTAAACTCACCTGCTGTATCTCTGTTTGGATCATCAAACTTGGTATATTCGCAAGTTATTGTTACAAATAAATTAAACTTACAGATATTGTTAACTTCCTGAGCGTCGAACTTATCGAAAATACGCTCCTTTGCTAAACCATCCTCACCACCATGCCCAAAATAATTAACCACTAAAGCTCCAACTTCAATGACGTCTTTAATGGCTTTGTTTACCTTAGGGTAACGATTACCTGCGGCAGAAGATTCTTGTTCAAAAGCATCGGCATGAATTTTTATAACATTCATAAAAGGATTTTCTGCTTTTATTTCCTCTCCAATGCCATCGGTTGTTTCTTGCAGAATTCTTTCCCATTGCGCATCGACATCATCAGAAATAAGCAATACATTATTTCTCCAATTTCCATAAGCTTCAGGTTGATAATAGGCTTCTATTTTATCTACCATCTCCTTGGCGCGTTGCAGGTCTTCAGCTAAAATTCGCCCAACTGCGATATCCATTCTATCACTATTGCTCATTGAACCTTCATCGTTATCTAACATGGCATAAAAATCATCAGACACAAAAGAGCTTGTTAGATTAAAGCTCGATGTAGAATACCAAGAAGGCACCAAATTGGTATTATTATTCACTCTGTCTTTATAATCATAGGAACCCTCACCAAATAAGCATACATATTTTAACCTATTGCTCGGCACACTAGCATTGTCGTAAACATATTTTATAAAATTTCTTAAGGCTGCTATGTCTTGACTCCCAGAACTAAACTCATTATAAATAGTTTGAAGATCTACAACCTTAACATTAAGGTTATATTGATTTCTGTTAATTTGAGCCAAACGTTCTGCTTGAGACATAAGTTCTGCAGGTGTTAGTATAATGTAATCCACATCTTCAAAAGCACCTTGGTTATTGAGAAATATTGTCCCTTTTAAATTCTGATTTGCTACACTAGATCTCGATTCTTTTTTTGGTTGTAATGCGTTTGAAGTAGAAAAAGCGATATAAGTGCGTTCTTCACCTGAAACAGCCTTAAAACTTAAGTTGCTTAACCCTTCGGGATTTAAAGTGTTAGAAACATTAAACCTATCTGTTATATCCCATATTTCATGAACACCTGAAGCATTTGAAAGATTATACTGCACAATACCTGGTGTGGTTACTACATCATTGTTTTTAAATACTAATTGGTCACCAACATAGGCTAAATTTCTAGTAGCTTCTATATTTATGTAATCTAAATAGGCATTTGCAGACGGATTACCATTATTATTATAATCTAAGGTTACTCTTATTGCATCTGATGACATATTTAAATCACCTCCATAGGCATTTGCGGTACCCAACACAGATCCAGGAGTAATAACACCCAAACCAAGACTAGAAATAAGGTTTCCGTTTATTGTAATGCCCATTGTAGTACCATCGGTTTCTGAAACTGAACCTACTGCGATATCGAATCGTACAGGCTCACTAGTTACTAAATTCGGAAATTGAAAGTCATAAACACGCTGATTTTCAACACCAAAAGCATCACCAAACCAACGTCTACCTAATTTGGCTAAATTATGCTCATCTACTTCATAAAACTGATAATCTTGAAAGGTATTGATTTGTATATCTGCTGCTGCATCTATACTTGGCATTTGCTGAATTCTTTTACCGTTACCAGAACTAATATTTACATAATAATAGGTCTTGTCTGTGTATAAGTTTAAGTTTGTTTGACTCTCTTGGCTATATGTTTTAGGACCTTCACCATAAAATAAGATGTAATCATTATTATCAAAACTTCCATCATCTTCACCAACAAATTTTACAGCGTTTTCTACCAAATCAAAAGGATAATTAGCAGAATTTAATAATGGCAACATCCTTCCTCCATTACCATATATTTTAATATTTCGAGGATCTACAGAATTTGTATTTATTCCTAAACTGTTTAGAAATCCTTTTGACAACCGAAAAACACCAGACTCTTCTATATAAAACCTATACCACTCACCAGAACTTAGTACAGAATTTGTAATGTCTGATTTTGCTACAACCTGAGATCTATTAGCTGTAGTATTATAATTTATAGTGAAGGATTTAATCTTTTTATAAACACCTCTATCCTTAACAATAGGACTTATTTGAAAATAATAGCCGCGTTTGTCTCTTGCATTGGTGTTGTAAAAATTAAATTTTACCGAATTTGGAACAAGATTAGCACTTAAATTTTTAAGACTATTTTGAGTAATCGTTTCGTAAACAACATTAGATAAGGTTACCGAATTTTCATCTACAAAACCTCTGTCTGCATCCCATTGAGAAAAAAACATCAAACCATTTTTGTCGTCATAACTAAAATGTTTCTCATCAAATCCTGGGATAGTTATCTTACCATATTCTGTTTCTAAAACCTTATCACCATTCCATTCAATATTAAATTGTTTTTGTTGCCCAAAAGCGAACAAACCGAACATTATTAGAACAAAAACAGAGCAATTTTTCATTTAAATTTTTTATGATTTAAAAGCCTTATATTCTCAAAAGCAAATACCACTAACCTGATATTGTATAAAATACAGTTGAATAACGGTTAATTTATAGGCTTATTATGGTACTTCAATTTTTATTTCAAAAATACAACAATAATTTATTTTAGTAATCGTTATTAAAGAGCAAAACACATCGTTAAATCGACCAAAAATCCGTTATTGTGTTCAAAAAAAAGGATGAAATGCATATTTTTTTGAATTTTCAAGCAAAAAAAAGTTGTTGGTTTACCTTTAATTGTTATATTGCGGAACTAAAAATTCAACGAGCTTACTTAAACATATGGATATGAAAAATGTCTCAAACCTAAAATTTTTAATTGCACTGACGCTTTGCGCTAGTATTGTTAGTTGTAAACGTAACTCTAACTCAGGCAATGTAGATAGTGCTACAGGATGGAAAATCAACGATAAGAATGGTGGTTTTCAGTACAACACCAGCTTTAAAGAACAAGAAACACCTCCTGGTACAGCTTTTATTGAAGGCGGAACTTTTACAATGGGTAAAGTACAAGACGACCCAATGCACGATTGGAACAACACACCAAACCAACAGCATATCCAATCTTTTTATATGGATGAAGCCGAGGTTACTAACGTAAATTATCTTTATTACCTATACTATCTAAAAAGTGTATATCCACCAGACGATCCTAACTATGCTCTTATATATAAAGGAGCACTTCCTGATACTTTGGTATGGAGAAATCGTTTAGGTTATAACGAAATGATGACAGAAAACTATTTACGTCATCCTGGTTATGCTAATTATCCTGTTGTTGGTGTTAGCTGGATTCAAGCTGTTGAATATGCAAACTGGAGATCTAACCGTGTAGCTGAAATGTCATTACAAGATGCTGGTTACATTAAAAGAGATGCTCATTTAACAGACTTAAATGCAGAAAGTACTTTTGATGTAGATACATATATCAACGCACCAACTGAAACATATGGTGGTAATTCTGAAGTTTTAGAAGGTGGTAAAAGAAGACAACAAACTGATGCTGACGGTAACCCAATTAACGTTTACGCAAATAGAGAAACTGGATTAATTCCTGTAAAATACAGACTTCCAACTGAAGCAGAGTGGGAATATGCCGCTTTAGGTATGAGTGAATTAAGAAGCTATAACGTTTATAGAGGACGTAAAAAATATCCTTGGGATGGACAATATACAAGATCTGGTAAGCGAGTAAATCGTGGTGATCAGTTAGCAAACTTTAAGCAAGGTAAAGGTGACTATGGTGGAATTGCAGGATGGTCTGATGATGGTGCTGATATTACCGCTGAAGTAAAGTCTTACGAGCCTAACGACTATGGTCTTTATGATATGGCTGGTAACGTTGCAGAATGGGTAGCAGATGTTTATCGTCCTATCGTAGATGACGAGTTTAATGACTTTAACTACTATAGAGGTAATGTTTACACAAAGAATGCCTTGAATGAAGATGGTACCGTAAAAATTGTCGAAGTAGATGAAATAGTTTACGACACATTAAGTAACGGTAAAATAATAGCTCGTAATCTTCCAGGAGAAATTGCAAAAGTACCTGTTGATGATGAAGATACATACTTAAGAACTCAGTTTGACAAGAGTGACAACAGAAACTTTAGAGATGGAGACAAGCGCTCCTCGCGTTTATACAGAAATAGTTTTGATGAAGGTGATGACAGAGTTGATGTTACAGGAAAAATGTATAACTCACCTAAACATACTGTTGAAGTAGACTCAGCAAATGGCGGACTTATTAGACAATACGATAAGTCTAACAGCAGAACATCTTTAATCAATGATGAAGTAAGAGTTTATAAAGGTGGTTCTTGGAGAGATAGAGCATATTGGATAGATCCTGCTCAACGTCGTTACTTCCCACAAGATATGGCAACAGACTATATTGGGTTTAGATGTGCAGTTTCTCGAGTAGGTTCAAAATCTGTAAAATCTCAAAAGAAACGTAACTAAATTAGACATTAAATAATATTAAAAAAGTCCTGATAAATTTATCAGGACTTTTTTATTTTTAGGCTTATGGAAATAGCATCAATTTATAAAAAGTTTGAAGCCTGTGCTTCTGTATCTACAGATACCAGAAAGATTAATAAAAACGATATGTACTTCGCCTTAAAAGGCGCTAATTTTGACGGCAATAAGTTTGTAAATAAAGCATTTGAAAGTGGTGCAAAATACTGTGTGGTTGATGATAAAAATGCTGTAATAAATGACAGCTGCATATTAGTAGATGACGTTTTATCGACACTTCAAAGTTTGGCCAATTACCACAGAAAAACAATTAACACACCTATTATATCTCTCACAGGTAGCAATGGAAAAACAACAACGAAAGAATTGATTAGAGCAGTACTTTCAACAACATTCAAGGTTAATGCCACCAAAGGCAACCTCAACAACCACATAGGTGTTCCCCTTACCTTGTTATCATTTACAAAGGACTTAGATTTTGGCATTGTTGAAATGGGTGCCAACCATCAAAAAGAAATTGAATTTTTGTGTAACATTGCGGAACCCGATTTTGGATTAATCACAAATTTTGGAAAAGCACACCTTGAAGGATTTGGTGGGGAAGAAGGCGTTATTAAAGGTAAATCTGAATTGTATGATTATATAAAAGTAAATAAAAAAATCGCTTTTATAAACTCGGATGACACCAAACAAGTAAAGCAGATTAGTAATTATCAGAATATCATAACATTTGGGAAAGCTAAAGAAAACGACTGTACTGTTGAGTTTAAAAGTGCTGATCCATTTGTAAACTTAAACTATAAAAATATTGAAATTGAAAGTCAACTTATAGGAGATTATAATTATGGTAATATTGCTGTGGCAGTAGCAATTGGTCAACATTTTAATGTACCATCTGAAAATATTAAAAACGCAATAGAAAGTTACCAACCAAATAACAATCGCTCTGAAATTATTCATAGAGGCTCTACAAAAATTATTTTAGACGCATACAATGCCAACCCAACAAGTATGTTGGCTGCTCTTAAAAATCTAAAACAGCTCAATGCAGAACATAAATACCTTTTTCTTGGTGATATGTTTGAGCTAGGTAAAGAAGCTGAAAAAGAGCATCAAGCTATCGCCAATCTTACAGAAGACAATTTTGACGAAAACATCTTTCTGGTTGGTGAAAATTTCTATAAAACCACAACCAAATCATCAACTAAAAAATTCAAAAGTTTTGAAGATTTAAAGCCTCTTTTAAAAAGTTTAGATTTAAGCAATTCTACGATTTTAATTAAAGGGTCTAGAGGAATGGCTTTAGAACGGATCTTAGAATTCCTATAAAATTTAAAAATCCAAGTCAAGATCTTGGATTTACTCAATTTAAGTGGGTCATACTGGATTCGAACCAGTGACTTCTACCCTGTCAAGGTAACACTCTGAACCAACTGAGTTAATGACCCTTATATAAACAAAAAAAGTTCACATTTCAGTGAACTTTTGTGGGCGCGAAGGGATTCGAACCCCTGACCCCTTGGGTGTAAACCAAGTGCTCTGAACCAACTGAGCTACGCGCCCTAATTATTAGGACTGCAAAGATAGACTAGTTTTTAATATCTCAAAATATTTTTTTAAAAAAAATCAAATTATTTCTGCCACTACAAAAGTACTTCCGCCGACGTAAATTAAATCGTCCGTATTTGCATTTAGCTTTGCAGTATGTAGTGCTTCATTTACAGAAGAATAAGAATTACCTGTAAACCCTTTGTTAAGAAAATACTCCTTCAGGAATTCTTCATCTTGTCCACGCTGCACATTTGGTTTACAAAAGTAATATGAAGCTTGTTTTGGCAATAAGGATATAATTCCGTCTAAGTCTTTATCGCTTACCACTCCAAAAACAATATGTAGCTTATTGTAGGATTCAGCTTGCAATTGTTGCATTGTGTAACTTAAACCTTCCTTATTATGAGCTGTATCGCAAACAATTTTAGGTCGTCGCTGAAGAATTTGCCAACGTCCTTGTAATCCGGAATTTTTAACGACGTTAAGCAATCCTTTTTTTAAGTTTAAATTTGAAATATCGTAACCCAATTGCCTGAGCACTGTAACAGATTGTATAACCGTTTTTTTGTTGTGTTCTTGGTAAGAACCTTTTAAATCACTTTCTAAAACTTCTTCAACCAATTGATCTGCAAAATATATTTCGGAGTTTGTAGACTTTGCCTTAGATGAAAACACCTCTTTGGTTTCATCTTGTGTTTGGCCAATTACAACAGGTATATTCTGTTTTATAATTCCTGCTTTTTCACCTGCAATTTTTTCGAGTGTATCTCCTAAAAACTGCATATGATCAAAACCAATGTTGGTAATTACAGAGAGCTCTGGAGTAATGATATTTGTTGAATCTAATCGACCGCCTAAACCAACTTCGATAATGGCGACATCAACCTTTTGCTTTGCAAAATAATCGAAAGCCATACCAACAGTCATTTCAAAAAAAGACAAATTATTAGATTCTAAAAAAGTTTTATTTCGCTTTATAAAACCAATAACAAATTGCTTAGAAACGACTTGTCCATTTATCTTAATTCGTTCTCTAAAATCTTTTAAATGAGGTGATGTATAAAGCCCAACGTTATAACCTGCTTCCTGAAGTATGGACGCCAACATATGGCTTGTAGAGCCTTTTCCGTTAGTACCACCAACATGAATAGATTTAAAATGTTGTTCTGGATGATTTAGGTGTGCTGAAAGTTTTAGCGTATTAGATAAATCTTTTTTAAAAGCAGAGTTACCCTTGTTTTGATACATTGGCAGTTGTTGAAACATCCAATTAACTGTATCAGTATATTTCATTGATTATTTATTGACCGATATCAAAGTTAATACTCACAAAACCTACCTGAGTAGCAGGTGCGTTTGAATCTGCTGGCCATTTGTGAGACATTGCGATTTTTTTAGCTGGTTCTAACAAACATGGTGCTGTATTAGTCGTACCTCTAATTCCTGGAGTAGCTTTAACAACTTTTCCTTGTCTGTTAACTTCTATTCTTACGACAACTAAACCATATTCGTTACAATCTTGCTTGTAAATTTGACGAGAAGGTTTTCCTCGACCACCAAGTCCATAACCAACTCCTCCTTTTCCTGGTCCTGAACCACCAAAATAACTAGGTGCATAAGGGTCGCCATCTAACTGTCCTTTATTTCCTCCTACGTTATCATCTCCTTCACCTCCATCGTCATTACCTTTTGAGTTTTTTACACCTCCAATAAGATTATCAAGATTTTTTACTTTCTCCGCTTCTTCACGTTTTTTGCGTTCTTCAGCTTCACGTTTTTCTTTTGCGATTCGTTCTGCTTCGGCTTTGGCCTTTGCTTCTGCATCTGCTTTAGCTTTAGCCTCAGCTTCCTTTTGTTTTTTTATGGCAATAGCTTCGGCTTCTTCTTGTGTTAAAACATCTTCTGCTTTTGGTGTAGATTCTGCTGGCTCAGTAGGTGTTACTTCAGCTTCTTGTGGCTGAGACTCTTCAACAACTTCTTCTGTAACAGCTTCTCTGGGTTGACTTAGTGGTTTGCTACCACTACCAACATCTGTAGTTCCAAAATTAACAGCAACACCATATTCTTCTGGTGGATCTAAATATTGCGGACCAACAAAAAACAACAACAAAAACAACAACAGAGCAATAAGAACTGTTATCCTAGCTGCATTACGTTGATGTATGGTCTCTAAATATTTCACTTTACTCTGGTACTTTCAATTCTATTATGGCATTTCAAAAATAATGCCGCTAATTAGATTTTACTGCTAAAGTAGATTTTATCTTATTTCTATTAGCAATATCCATAATGTAAACAACATGCTTTAGATCAACATTTTCGTCTGAACGTATTGTTATAGTTCTAGAATCTGAATTTCCTAATTTAGATAACACTTCAGTCTCTAACTGACTTTTAGGCACTTGCTTCATATCTACAAAATACTGAAGATCTTTGTTTACACTTACAGATACGTTTTTAGTTTGAGTTGTTTTACTAGTTGAACTCGGTAATAACAAATCTATTGCTTCAGCAGAAACCAATGTCGATGCTATCATAAAGAATATTAACAACAAGAATACAATATCTGTCATAGACGACATATTGAATTCTGGTGTTACTTTATTTCTTCCTCTAATATTCATAATTAGATTGGTTCGTTTAAGTGATCTAAAAACTCTACAGAGTTAGCTTCCATTTGGTACACAACTTTGTTGGTTCTTACCACCAAGTGATTGTACGCTACATAAGCAACAATACCAACTATTAATCCACCTACTGTAGTTGTCATTGCTGTATATAGTCCATCTGCTAAAGATTTAATATCTATTGAACCACCTGAGTTGGCAATTTCAAAAATTGATAAAATCATACCTATTACAGTTCCTAAAAACCCTATCATAGGTGCCACTCCAGAAATTGTTGCTAGTATACTAACATGCTTTTCTAGGCTATAAATCTCTAATCTACCAGCGTTCTCAATGGCTGTATTTATATCTTCTAAAGGCTTACCAATTCTGGTAATACCCTTACCTATTAATCGAGATACTGGTGAATTTTGCTGCGCACACAACATCTGAGCAGAGTCTATCTTACCATTACTCACATGGTCTTTAATTTGATTCATAAAGTTTGAATCTACTTTTGAAGCTGCTTTGATGGCAAAAATTCTTTCAAAATAAATATATGTTGCAGCAATAAGAAGTATAAATAACACAAGGATAATTACAATTCCTGAAGGTCCTCCACTTGTAATTAGCTCTATAATAGAAAGCGTTTTTTCTACTTGTTCGCCTGAGGTTCCATCAGCTAAAACTTCTACACCATCTTGAATATTACTTAGTAATATCATATAATAAATTTTAAGTTATTTAAGTTGTTGTTAAATATAACGCTAAGTTTTTAACTTAAGTATATTAAAAAACTACTCTTGTTACCATAAAGGCTGCGGCACCTGCTAAAAATCCAATAAGTGCTAACCAAGAAATTTTCTTTAAATACCAGAAAAAGTCAATCTTTTCCATACCCATTGCTACAACACCAGCCGCAGAACCAATAATTAACATACTACCACCAGTACCTGCAGAATATGCTATAAAGTGCCATAATTCGTTATCCATTGGTTCAGAAAACATTCCTAAACTAGCTGCAACTAAAGGTACGTTGTCGATTACTGCCGAGCCAACACCTAGTAATAATACTACTAAGTCTGACACTCCCTCTCCATGATATTCTGTACCTAGCATTGGCATAGAGTTCTGTAAACTATCTGCAAAACCAAATAAAATTCCTAGCGACTCTAAAGCTGCAACTGCCATTAATATTCCTAAGAAGAATAAGATACTTGGCAATTCTATTTTAGAAAGTGAGTAATGCACAGGACTATGGCTTGCGTGCGAATCATGTTCCGATGTTTCTGCTGATGAAATTGCAAACTTAGAATTACTGTATACTTCTGCAAAAATAGCCACCACACCAAGCGAAAGCATCATACCTACATATGGAGGTAAATGCGTAATTACTTTAAAAACTGGAACAAATATAATTGCACCTAGGCCTAAGAATAACATAGTAGAACTAAACTTATTCTTTGGTTTATTATCCTCTTCTTGTAATTCTACTGTACCCTTAAATGCAGGAAGTAAGGACGCTATAAAAGTTGGCACTGCCATACATAATACAGAAGGTATAAACAAATATGAGAATAACTTACCTGTAGATACCTTATCTCCTATCCAAAGCATTGTTGTTGTAACATCTCCGATAGGTGACCATGCACCACCTGCATTTGCGGCAATAATAATTAAACCTGCAAACCAAATTCTTACGTCTCTGTCTTTTACAATTTTTTGTAATATTGAAATTAAAACAATTGTAGCTGTTAGGTTATCTATAATAGCTGATAAGATAAAAGCTAAAATTGAAAACATCCATAGTAACTTCTTTCTACTGTTGAAGTTTACTGCTGACTTAATCGTTGAGAAACCATCAAAATAATCTATGATTTCAACTATGGTCATTGCTCCTAGAAGGAACACCAAAATCTCAGCTGTTTTGCCTAAATGATGAAGTAAAGTCTCTTCCATAAGATGCATTTTATCTTCATGATTTAAGAGACCAAAATTTTCCATTAGACTATGTTTGGCAGAATCAAACCACTGCGTAAAATCATCAATTCCAAGAGATATTAATGCCCAACTTATAGCCATCATTACAAGGGCTGGGATTAGTTTATCTATTTTAATATTATGCTCTAACGTAATGGCTAAGTAACCAAATACAAATACGAGAATTATTACGGTTTCCATATATTAAGGGATATGTTTATATTAATTGTCTTAGTGCAATTTCAAATGCGGTTTCACTAATTCCGACTCCAGTAGGGTTGTTATCTTTAACTTCTTTAAGGGCTTTTTTAATAACATCTGAAGTGTCATTAAAAATTGCTTCGTCTGTCATTAAAACCTTGCGTTCCATAAAATAAGCAAATACCCTTGCCATTCCACAATTAGAAATAAAATCAGGAATTAAGCTTACTTTTTGGTCTGTATGTTCCATTATTGGACCAAAGAAAATCTCTTTGTCAGCAAAAGGTACATTTGCGCCACAGGTTATAACTTCAAGACCAGTATCTATCATCTTGTCAATCTGCTCTTTTGTTACCAATCTAGATGCAGCACATGGTGCAAATATTTCAGTCTCTAATGACCATATTTTTTGATTGATTTCATCAAATGGAATAAGGCTATCAGCCACAAGTGTATTACCATTTTTGTTAAGATAAAGATTGGTAATTTCTTCAAAAGAGAAACCTTCTTCTCTAATAAGACCACCTACTCTATCTATAATACCAACAACTTTAGCTCCCATTTGCGCAAAATAAAATGCAGCAGCAGCACCAACATTACCAAACCCTTGAACTACCACACGTTTTCCTTTTATAGAGTTTCCATCTATATCATAAAAATGTTTGGCAGCAACGGCAACACCATATCCAGTAATCATGTCTGCTACTGTATATTTTCTAGACACATCTGGAGAATATTCAGGATTTTCAATAACCTTTATTACCCCTTGTCTTAACTGACCTATTCTGTTGATTTTATCTGCTTGGGTTGGCTTAAAATGGCCTTCAAAAACACCTTCTTGTGGATGCCATACACCACTTTCTTCTGTAATAGGAATAACTTCGTGTATTTCATCTACATTAAGATCTCCACCTGTTCCGTAGTAACTTTTTAACAAAGGTGAAACCGCTGCATACCAACGTTCTAAAACACCTTTTTTTCTAGGATCTTGCGGGTCAAAGTTTATTCCAGATTTTGCTCCTCCAATTGCCGGACCAGATACTGTAAATTTAACTTCCATAGTTTTAGCTAAAGATAGAACCTCATTCATATCTAAGCCTTTACGCATTCTGGTTCCGCCTCCAGCAGCACCTCCTCTTAATGAATTTATAACCGTCCAGCCTTCTGCCTCGGTTTCTGGATCGTTCCAATGGAACACTATTTCTGGGGATTTATCTTCGTACTTCTGAAGTAACTCTTTTATCAATTTTAGTAAGTTTTTATTTGTAACAAATATAAAAAACTAAAAACCCTAAAAAGTGAATTAAATATTAATTTTAAGATTTAGGATTTAAAATTTTTCCTGAAGAATGATCTTGCTTTGCTCCTGTAACGCTTTTAAGGCAGTTAACTTCATTTCTAACTCTAAGAATACCCAATAGGCCAAATACTAGAGCCTCCTTAAATTCAATTATTTGGCTATCAGGAATTATAATTTTAGACTTCGTTTTTAATTTAAGTCGTTCTATTAAAAAATCATTGTAAGCTCCTCCGCCTGTAATGAGTATACTTTTTGCTTCATCTTTTAAAACTAAAGCTATTTGTATCGAAATATGTTCAGTAAAAGTTCTTAGTATATCTTCGGTCTTAAGCTCTAATCTATCAATAATAGGAAAGACATGTGTTTTCACCCATTCTAAGCCTAACGATTTTGGCGCAGATTGTTTATAAAATTCGAGTTGATTTAATTGGTTTAACAAGCCTTCGTGTACTTTTCCGCACGACGCAATTTTTCCGCGATCATCATATTCTAAGTTAATTTTTGAAACAAAATGATTAATCACAATATTAACTGGGCAAATATCGAAAGCTATTCGTTTTTCATTTTCTTCAAATGAGACATTGGCAAACCCACCTAAATTCAAACAATAATCATAGTTATAAAAAAGCAACCTATCACCTATTGGCACTAACGGAGCGCCTTGTCCACCGAATTCAACATCTTGTACTCTAAAATCGCAAATAACTTTTTGTTGTAATTTATCTGCTAAAACCGTTCTATTTCCTATTTGATAAGTAAGCTTGTTTTCGGGTTGATGAAGTGCTGTATGTCCATGGGAAGACACAAAGTCTATCTCATTAAGGTTGTACTTAGCTATGAAAGTCTTTATTACGTTCGCCAAATACTTGGAATAAGCGATATCTAATTCTCTTAATTCTTCAAGAGATTTGTTTACAAGATTGCTTAAATCAGTTTTCCATTTGGTTGAGTATTTTAGAGTTTCCGCATGATGAATTTTGAAGCTCCAATCCTTATGAAAATTATAAACTGCATAAATAATATCTATACCATCTAATGAGGTACCAGACATTACAGCTACAACTTTATATTCAGTTTTTATCATATTAGTAAAAATAATATTACTTATTGAAAATACAGCAAGAAAGCGTTATCTTTGCATGAATTTTTTAACAAATCAATAATTAATTTACTATATGGATTTTAGCTTAACTGAAGAACATTTAATGATTCGTGATGCTGCCAGAGATTTTGCTCAAACAGAATTACTTCCTGGTGTTATAGAACGTGATAATACACAAACTTTTCCGGACGAATTAGTTCGTAAAATGGGCGAATTAGGATTTATGGGAATTATGGTAGACCCAAAGTATGGTGGTAGTGGTATGGACGCTATTTCCTATGTATTAATTATGGAAGAGTTATCTAAAATCGATGCTTCTGCTTCGGTAATGGTATCTGTAAATAATTCTTTGGTTTGTTATGGTCTTGAGGCATTTGGTACTGAAGAGCAAAAACAAAAATACCTCACAAAACTAGCTACTGGAGAGCAAATTGGCGCTTTTTGTTTAAGTGAACCTGAAGCAGGTAGTGACGCAACATCGCAAAGAACAACTGCAATTGATATGGGTGATCATTATGTAATTAATGGTACAAAAAACTGGATTACCAATGGTGGTCGTTCTGATGTTTACTTGGTAATTGCGCAAACAGACAGAGAAAAAGGTCACAGAGGAATCAATGCATTTATTGTTGAAAAAGGCACTCCTGGTTTTGATATTGGTCCTAAAGAAGATAAGCTTGGTATTAGAGGAAGTGATACACATACACTTCAATTTAACGATGTTAAAGTACCAAAAGAAAACAGAATTGGTGAAGACGGATTTGGTTTTAAATTTGCAATGAAAACACTTTCTGGTGGACGTATTGGTATTGCTGCACAAGCTTTAGGTATTGCTTCTGGAGCTTACGAGTTAGCTTTAAAATACAGTAAAGAGCGTAAAGCTTTTGGTACCGAAATTTGTAACCACCAAGCTATTGCTTTTAAACTTGCAGATATGTATACTGAAATTGAAGCCGCACGTATGTTAGTAATGAAAGCTGCTTGGGATAAAGACCAAGGGAATAATTACGATATGTCTAGTGCTATGGCAAAATTATACGCTAGTAAAGTTGCAATGGAACAAACGGTTGAAGCTGTACAAATACATGGTGGAAATGGTTTTGTAAAAGAATACCACGTAGAGCGTTTAATGCGTGATGCAAAAATCACTCAGATTTATGAAGGTACTTCTGAAATCCAAAAGATTGTAATTTCTAGAGGTGTTATTAAAGAATAATATTTCAATTATATAAAATTGAAAAGGCTTCGCATATAATGTTGAAGCCTTTTTTATTGTCATAATCTAAAAACTATTTTATTGGCAATTCTAGAATTACCTTAGTGCCTTTTGGTTTATTGTTAGAATCTTTTAAATCTACAAAACGTAACGTAAATTTATTTTTAAAGTCCTTTACAAAATTGGTTAATCTTTCTTTTGTAAGATTTAAACCTAGGGATTTCCGCTTAATAACTTTATTCTCTTTTATATGTGCAGATTGCTCTCTGCCAATTCCATTGTCTATAATTTTAATTAAGACAAAATCGCTAGATTCTTTTGTTACCTCTATATCAATTTGCTTCTTCCCTTTTTTAGAAGACAGTCCGTGCCAAATAGAGTTTTCTATAAATGGCTGCAGAACTAATGACGGCAATCTTATAGAGTGCAAATCTATATCGTCATCAATATAAGTATTTAAAACTATCTCATTAGAAAAACGAATATTCTCTATACTAAAATATAATTCTATAGTTTCAATTTCTTCTGCTAATGAGACTTCTTTTGTTTTTGAAGCTTCTAATATCTTTCGAATTAATTTTGCGAATTTGTTTAGATAGAAAACAGCTTGCTTTTGCTCATTAGTTATAATATACTGCTTGATTGAGTTTAAAGAATTAAATACAAAATGAGGATTCATTTGACTTCTTAAAATATCTTGCTCTAAAGTTAAAATGTGTTTTTCGTTTTGAAGAAACCTCTGTCTGTATAGAATGTATGATATTATTATAATAAGAAAAAGCACTAGACAACTAGCCACAAGTATGTTTTTATTTTTGCGATAACGTAATTTTTCAATTTCTCTTTCTTGCTCAATAGACTTTAGCTTGTCACTTATCTTCTCAGTATCATATTTTATTATAATGTCATTTACATATTGAAAGTTTTTCTCTTTTCTTAATTCATCCGAAAAATCACGAGATAATTGTTCATATTCATAGGCTTTTTCGTAATCTCCCTCCTTTTCTGCCAACAACGCTAAATATCTATAATTCTCTTCTAAACTGCTTTTAAAGCTATATTCTGTTGCTAACTCTTCACTTTTATTTAAATAATATTTAGCCTTTTTGTAATTCTCCGTTTTTAAATAAGCCCATCCCAGACTAGAATAAACTCCTGTTAAATGAAATTTATCTCGTAAATCATTGGCTTCTTTTAAAATCGAAGTCATAAGCTCTATTGCTTCTTCATCCTTATTTTTTTTAATGAAAATGCCACCTATACTACTATTACAAATAACCTTTCCTAATTTAGAATTTATCTCAGTATTATACTCTAGAGATTTTTGGTAATACTCTAAGGCTTCGTCTAACTTACCTAGACCTTCTTTTGCATAGCCAATATTATGATAGTTTATGGCCAAGCCCAATTTGTTATCTACTTCTTTTTCAATCTTAAGAGATTTAGAAAAACGTTCAATAGCAATTTCAAATTGATCTAGAGCTAAATAAATATTACCCATACTGTTCAAAGAAACTGCAATACTTTTCTTTATTGACCCTGTCCTTGGATCAACTTTCTCTGCAATTGCAAGCGCTTCTTGATGATAGTCTAACGCTGTACGTATGGCATCTGTTCTACGGTATACAACACCAAGCATATTAAGACCAATAATATCTAGATCTGTATAGTTATTTGCTCTTGCTAAATTAACAGACTCGTTGTGGTAATTAATTGCCTTATCGTATTGTGAGGTGTTTCTGCAATATATACCCATTAAATTTGCAGCATAGGCTTGACCGAAAGTGTAATTTCTCTTCTGTGATTTCTTGTAGAAAGAATCAATTACAAGAGAATCATTTGAGAATGGCTTTAATAAATTATTTACAGCTTCATAATTCTGTACTTTAGCATTTATTAAGCTATCTATAACTTTCTCTTGCGCCTTTACATGACTCAAAGTAAGTATTGTGATTAACAAACCACACAAAAAAGTTGAGGGATGGTTTTTAAGTGTCATATTTTATTTAAAAACTCTTTTCTTTTCATTCTTGAGATGGGAATCTTATGGTTGCCCTCTAAAACAACATATCCATCAGACTTAACATACTCATTTATCTTATCAAGATTAACAATATAAGAGTTATGAATTCTAAAAAAATGGTTGTCGGGAAGTATTTGGTTAACCTCTTTTAACTTCTTAGTAAGTAATATTTTCTTAGAATTGCTAAGATAAAATGTACTATAATTTCCGTCTGACTCCGCAAACACTATGTCAGATATATTGAGAAATATTAGTTTTCCGTCAGTATTGACAGTAATTTTTTTATCACTTACTTGTTTACTATAATTCTCTAAAATGCGTTCTAATTTATCTGAAATAAGATTATTATTTTCAATTTGATTTCTAACTTTTTCTATAGCTATTGTAAGGTCATCTATATCAACTGGTTTTAAAAGATAATCTATAGCTTGTGCTTTTATTGCTTTTATGGCATACTCATCATATGCAGTAGTAATAATAACAGCAAAATCTTTTGATTCAATCTTATTTAAAAATTGAAAACCATCCATGGTAGGCATTTCTATATCAAGAAATATACAATCTATGTGATTATGCTTTATAAAGTCTAACGCTTTATTGGGCTCTGTAAATTTATCCAAAACCTCTATCTGATCACAAAAATTTTCTAATTCCCAAGCTAAACTATCTAGTGCTTTAGACTCATCATCAATAAGTATAGTTTTTAACATTTCTGTTCACTTTAAAAAATGTAATATAAATATACAGTTTTAATGACTGTTATATGGAAGATATATTATAACTGGTATAAAAAAATGTGCCTTTGGTTAAATTCTGAGATTAAAACTCTCGTATAGATTTAATCAAATTACCATTCATACAATTTTTATAACCAACTACACAAGCACATGGTTAGGTGATTTAAATAGGCTATAAATTTATCCTTAATTAACCAATAAATTAAATCATGAAACTACGTTTATTACTTATCCCCTTCTTGTTGTGTTTTTATTTTTCTAATGCTAATAATATTCAAGTTAACAATATATCTCTAGAGAATTTAAATGAAGTCTCTAATTGGGTACACGTAGAGTTTGATCTAGCTTGGGAAAACTCCTGGCGTATTAGTTCTGGCCCTTCTAATTGGGATGCTGCTTGGGTTTTTGTAAAGTATAGAGTAAATAACGGAGCATGGACTCACGGTATTGTAAGTCAAGCAAATTCTGTTGCTCCTGTTGGTGCTACAATGGATGTAACATCTGATGGTATGGGTGCGTTTATATATAGAGACGCTAATGGTAGTGGTGATGTAAACTTTCAAGACATCCAATTACGTTGGAATTTTGGTTCCACAGACACCGACGATATTATTGACATTCAAGTATTTGCTATAGAAATGGTATATGTTCCTGAAGGTGCTTTTTACTTAGGAGGAACTACAGGTAATGAATCTAATAAGTTTCATGCTGGAGGTTTTTCAACAAGTTCATCCTATCAGGTTACTTCTGAAAATGCCATCACTATTGCCAATACTTCTGGAAACTTGTATTATACTGGAGACAATGCGAGTGGTGGAGATCAATCCGGAACTTTAGGCGCTCAGTACCCTAAAGGATTTGGCGCCTTTTATTGTATGAAATATGAAGTAACAGAGTCTCAATGGCTAGGGTTCTTCAATAGTTTGACCGAAACTCAAAAAACAAATCGAGATTTAACCGATGCCAGTCACAAAAATAGTGATGGTGTTATAAGTCGAAATACTATTTCTTGGACAGGCGGTTCGGCAAGTGCTACCACTTCTGCACCAGACAGAGCTTGTAGCTACATTAGCCCAGGAGATATGAACGCATATATGGATTGGACAGGAATGCGCCCAATGACAGAGTTAGAATATGAAAAAGCATGTCGTGGCCCCGTTCTTCCAAAACCAGGTGAGTTTGCTTGGGGAAGTTCCAATATTGCTTCCAATGCATACACACTAGTAAACTCAGGTTTTTCAAGTGAACGAGTCTCAAATCCAGAAACCAATACAGGTAATGCAATTTATTCAGACACAAACGGAACCATCAGTGGTCCCTTACGTAATGGAGTCTTTGCTGCAAGTGCTGTAAACAACAATCGTGAAGAAACTGGTGGCACATATTACGGAATAATGGAAATGTCTGGTAACTTATATGAGCGTTGTGTTTCTGTAGGAACTTCCCAAGGAAGAAACTTTACAGGTGTACATGGAAATGGAATTATAAGCTCTACCGGAAACGGAACTGCCGTTAACTGGCCAAACAACTCTACCGGTGATGGATATAGTTATAGAGGTGGAAGTTGGTTAAATGGATCTGACTTTATTAGAGTTTCTGACAGATTTGACGGAGCATCAGTGATTGGAACTGGAAACAATCGTTTAGGGTTTAGAGCTGTTAGAACTGCACCATAAGATGAAAAAAAGAATTCTCTTTTTATTATTTACTATTTCCCTAATGTATAGTATACAAGTTGATGCACAGTTGTATGAAGGCTCTAATGGTGATGGATATACCGATAGATTAATATCATCCATTACACTCACAAATCTTTCTCTCGATATTTTATATGAAGGAAGTAATGGCGATGGGTTTTCGAGTAAACTACTGCCTGCAATTACTTTAAATAATACACCTTTAACTATATTATACGAAGGAGGTAATAGTGATGGGTTTGATAAAAAAATATTATCAGCAACTACATTAGATAATACTCAACTTATTGTATTATACGAGGGTAGTAATGGTGATGGTTTTTCAAACAGAATATTATCAGCTACCACTTTAGACAACACATCTCTTTCGGCTTTATACAATGGTGGCAATGGTGATGGTTTTGATATAAAAATACTATTGGCTACTACATTAGACAATACCTCTTTAGTGGTATTATACGAAGGAGGTAATGGTGATGGGTTTGATATAAAGGCATTAAATGCAACAACTTTAGAAAATACAACACTAGCAATTTTATACGCAGGCGGAAATGGTGACGGCTTTTCATTAAACCAAGAGATTGTCTATCTAGATCCTAATCAACTAGTTGATTTATTACTTAACATCAAAGTCATACTCCAAGGTCCTTCATTATCACCGATAACACCAAATTTAATGAATGATGACTTGAGGAGTAATGCTTACATTCCTTCGATAAGTCCTTATTCAGATTTATTAGCAATCAACCCAAACGTTTTTAATACTGGTGGAGCTACTGGTAATGGAAACCCAGAAGATGACATTGTAGATTGGGTTTGGTTAGAAATACGAAGCAATACTGATAACACCAATGTTATAAATTCTCGTTCAGCCTTATTACAACGTGATGGTGATATTGTTGATTTAGACGGGCTATCAAACATTATAATAGAAGGATTAACGGATAATTATTTTGTTGTTGTAAATCATAGAAATCATTTAGGAATAATGACTAATAATCCTATAGGTTTATCTAGTTCATTGACAACATTGAATTTCACTAATAATACTACACCAACTTTTGGAAATAATGCCCAAGTTCTACTTAATAATGGTAGTATGGCTATGTGGGCAGGAGATGCAAATGGAGATAATAATATTCGTTTTTCTGGTAGTGATAACGATGCTAATGTTATTAAAGATTTAGTATTAATGGATCCGCTAAATATTCTCAATTTACTAACATTCTCATCACCTGGCTATTTTAATGATGATATTAACATGGACGGAAACACGAAATTTTCAGGAGTCAATAATGATAGTAACATCATTAAAGATAACGTTTTATCATTCCCACTTAATATTTTAAATCTAGCAACATTTACTATACAAGAAACAGTTCCTGAAGAAAACTAAACTTAAAAAAACACAAAATGAAGAAAATTTACACACTAATTTTATTTGCAATTATATCCATTTTTGGATACAGCCAAGGTTATGAATTTGGGATTGTACACAATTCAAATTATAACTTTTCAATTGTAGCTATACCCGATTTTACATCCTCTGGAAATACTGACATATCAGATATCGGCTTTGCTTTAATGCTACCTACTGGCAATAACGATATTATTACAGTTAGTCAATTCAATACAAGAACATGGAGTGTTACTGAAGTTCCTGCTTCAACATTAAGTAGTTTTGGGCTAGGAGATGGAACTAGAGATGCATTTGTATTTAATTTACCTCCAGGACAAACACTTTTATCACATACAACTAGCGAACAGATTGAGCTAGTAAATTTTGATGTTAGTAACAGCCCTACTTCGGGTTTCTTAGAAATTTTATCTAATACAGATAGTATAGCAATGGGCTTAGGTGGTACTGTTGACAGTTTTTATAATAGTAATATTGATAATACTGTTACACAAGATTATTTTCTAGGCCTTGTTAGTGGTCAAGAAAATTTTTCCTTTGCAACATTAAGCATTGAAGATAATACTTATGTTGATTTAGAAGAATTAACTATTCATCCTAACCCATCAACAAGTTATTTTAATGTAATCACAGATTTAGATATTGATTTAGTTGAACTATTTGATTTAACAGGAAAAATGGTTCTAAGTGTAAAAAACACAAGGACAATAGACATAGAAGATTTAGCTAGTGGTGTATATCTTTCAAAGATATATTATAACAACACATATACTTCTCGTAAAATAATTAAGGAATAAAACCATTACAATTAGTTAGTTTTTTAAACATTGAAGCTCATTATTTCTAATGAGCTTTTTTAATTAGTTAACTCATTTAAAACCAATCTAATTTCACCGTAACTATATTTATTATCCAGTTGATGTTTTAAATCTGAAAGTGTATCAAACGTTTGTTTTGGTATTAACTCTTTTAATTCTTGATAATGCGCTTTTGGCATTAAATCGGAAATTTTAATTTCACCTGTTTTAATGAATTTAGCTAAATGACCAAAAATTGTATTTTCATTTAATTCTCTAAGGTGACCAATTTCTTCTATGGTTTTTCCTTCTTTAAAAAGTACTAAAGACTCTTTTTGTGTGTCGCCTTTTTTACGTTTTGGCTTTTTTTCTTCTACAAACGCAAATTGATTAGCATCTGAAGTGTCAATATCATTCTCTTCACAATACCCTCTAATTACGGTTAAAATATCATTTCCATACTTTTCAACTCGCACTTTACCAAAACCATTGACTTGAAGAAGTTCTTGTTTTGTCGTTGGTAAAGTTTCGCAAATTTCGTAAAGTGCTTTTTGAGTGAATATTTGATAGTGAATTAAATCGTGTTCTTGCGCTAGTGTATTTCTTAACTCTCTTAACAGTTCAAATAACTCGATATTTGTTGTACCATCAATAACAGTTTTTCTTAGTTTTTTTGGTTTGTCTTTAGTTAGAAAGACCGATTTAGCTCTTAAACCTAAAAACTTATTGACTTCAAATCCTTCTTTCAACTCAGAAAAATAGAGTTTTTTAGTCGCTATAAGTTCTTCAATAGTATCTAATTGTTTGCTAATATCTTTATCTAAAGCTTTGTTATCTGTACTAAAACTAAAGTTTTTATATACGTCAATAATCTTAGTTTTAGTTTCTTCAGTAAAATAACTTATAGCCTTTTTAAAACGCTCTTGGATAACAGAATCGTTTTCTGGCAACTTATTTTGCGCTAATTCTTTTAATTGAATTTTAAATGAATTTGCTATTTTCAATAAGTTTGTAGCACAATCCTTTATACTGGTTAAAGGTTGCTCTAGGTTACCTTCAATACTTCCTCTATTTTTATAATAAATATCTAAAACTCTATTTAAGGGATATATAAATTGAAAAAAATCAAAAACTTCTGAAATTAATTGAAGCTGAAAGATTGATTTTGATTGTTCCAATTCTTTTTCATCAGGTTGGTTTTCTTCAGCTCGTTTGGTAAAGTTTAAAACATTGGTATCACTTATAATATGACTGGAATCAATCTTACTTTTTAAGACTAAACCTTCTAAAGATTTACATCTGCTTAAGGCAACATAAGTTTGACCATGTGCGAAAGCACCTTCCGCATCAATAACAGCTTTTTCAAAAGTTAATCCTTGACTTTTATGGATTGTAATTGACCAAGCTAAGCGTAAAGGTATCTGCTTGTAACTACCAATTTTGTCCTCAGTTATAGCGTCTGTTTCTTTATCTACTTTGTAGGTAATGTTTTCCCAAGTTTCAGGTTTTGTAATAATTGTAAAATCATCATCAGGACATTTTACAACAACTTCATCTTTATCTAAATGAATAACTTTTCCTATTTTACCATTAAAATAACGCTTTTCTAGTGAGCTATCGTTTTTAATAAACATGACTTGTGCACCTACTTTTAATACTAATTTATCCTCGTTCGGATAAGAATGTTCAGGAAACTTACCTTCAACTTTAGCTGAATAGCTAACTAATTTTGTTGACAGTTTATCTAATTCTGATTTATTAACTTGATCGGCTTTTTGGTTGTGAGTAGTTAAAAATATATAGCCTTCGTTTTCTGAAGGTGAAAAATTTGAATCAAATCGTTTATTAAGTTCTTCTATTGAATTTTTAGATAAATTATTAGATCTTATTTCATTTAAAATATGAATAAACTTAGGATTATCTTGTCTGTATATGTGCTTTAATTCAACCGTTATAGGGTTACAATATTGATACGCATGGCTACTAAAAAAATAAGCGTTATTGTAGAATGGTTTGAGAAGTTCCCATTCATTATCTCTTACAACAGGTGACAACTGTTGTAAATCACCAATCATAAGAACTTGAACACCACCAAAAACTTGATTTCTATTTTTATAGCGTCTTAGAATTTTATCAATAGCATCTAATAAATCTGCTCTAACCATACTAATTTCATCAATCACCAATAAGTCCAACGATTTAATGATATTAATTTTTGTTTTACTGAACTTATTTTTAAATCCATTATTACCAGAAAGCATATCATCAGGTAGTATAGGTCCAAAAGGTAATTGAAAGAATGAATGAATAGTAACGCCTTTAGCATTAATTGCTGCTACACCTGTAGGTGCAACAATAACCATTCTTTTAAGTGAATTTAATTTTAATCTATGAAGAAACGTAGTCTTTCCTGTTCCAGCTTTACCTGTTAAAAAAATATTTCGTTGACTTTTATTTACGAAATCCCAAGCTAATTGTAACTCTTTATTATTATTCATTGATGGTAAAAATAACCATTTAATAGTTAAAGAGTAACTTAAAGGTATTGGTTAATAAGAAATAATAAACAACAAAAAAACCCTTACTATTAACTAGTAAGGGTTTTCAAAAAAGGCGGCGACCTACTCTTCCACAGATGCAGTACCATCGGCGCTAACGGGCTTAACTTCTCTGTTCGGAAA
>Ga0213830_1000077_pt1 | contig 196198 bp, 180 predicted proteins | sample SWATP11_FD_161661 | JGI IMG/M metagenome (GOLD analysis project Ga0213830, IMG submission 161661) | Coastal seawater microbial communities from Marineland, Florida, United States - SWA TP1 #1 | ecosystem: Environmental > Aquatic > Marine > Coastal | place: USA: Florida | collected 2016-08-06 | reverse complement strand
CGTCTTCCGTGTTGCCGTCCGTGTCATCTCCATCATCACTCGTGTCATCGACATTGGTGTCCGCTGGACTGTCTCCATCGGCTAACACACTATTACTAAAGCCTCCGGCGTCTACGGCCGTCTGCTCAATCACATAAGTCGCCGTGTACGTCGCTGTCTCTCCGACTAATAAGTCTCCTTCTAAACTGCCAGCATCTGCACTGACGAACGTTGGGCCTGTTAATAAGGTCAGTGGGTTGCCATTGGCATCCTCGAACGTATCTGCTATAGCGACTCCATCTAAGGTCACATTTCCAGTGTTGGTTACCGTGATTGTATATTCTACCGTATCCCCTAAACTTGCTCCGACTGGGGCAACGTCATTGGTGATCGCTACGGTCTTAACCGCCTCGATACTTGGGGACTCTATTCCGTTAACAGTTTCACTCTCATCATTATCAACAGGTGTATCTCCTGAACCATCATTTGTTGTATCAGCAGAACCATCAGCTTCAGCTGTATTTGTATATGAACCATTATCTAAATCTGTTTGTGTTACTGTGTGGGACACTATATATGTCCATGTTTCACCAACATCTAAAACTCCATCATTATTACCTGGAGCATCTACACCTCTAACTGGTGCTGCATCTGCTGTGGCATCAACCATTGTAGGACTGTAAACATCAACATTACCACTATTAGTTAATGTTATTGTATAATTAATCACTTCACCTACAGCACTATATTCTGTTGTTGAAGGATTTCCGTCTATATCTGCAAATGTTTTAACGGTTGTAATGCTAGGATTGATAACACAACTTGTTGCTATACCAGGGTCTGTAACAGCTGCATTAGTTCCTATAGAATAATCTACACCTGTTTCAGTAACTAAACCATTATTCGCATCTACTGAAGCAGGATCTGGCTCTCCAAATTGTCCACCATCTGAACCTGAAACAAATGGGTTGTCATAAGCTTCATTTGCATCTGGACACCCATCACCATCACTATCTGTATTTTGAAAATCGTAACTTCCATCAGATAATGTGTCTACAGGAGCGGTTGCCTCAGCAGTATCGTCTGCACCATTTCCATCACCATCATTGAAACCTGTGTCATTAGAGTCTAAAATTCCATCATTATTAGTATCTAAAGCTCCATTTCCAGCTTCATCAATATCATAGATTCCATCATTATCAGAATCTAAATCAAAGATATCATCAACACCATCTCCATCTGTATCTAAACCAAGACAATATTCAAATTCATAGAATTGTAATTCTACATCACCTACACTTCCATCTTGTTTACCAACTGTAACAATTATCTCTGTAACTGGACCTTGAACTTCAATTTGTATACTATTGAATGGTGCATTAGCATTTGCAGAAGAACCAGTAACAGCACTTTGTCCGTTAATAGTTAAGTTTGCACCTACATTAATATCTGAAATATTTACTGGTATATTCTGAGCACCATTGGTTGCAACAAAATCAGCTCTATCAAAGTCATCTATTCCACCTACTTTGAAGTTTACATTGTAAACAGGTTGAGTAAATGTAAAGTAATAATTTACAACTTCACCATTTGGAAAATCTGTACCATCTGGTATTGTATTAATGTATTCTCCATCAGGAGCAATAGCACCATTATTCTGGCTAGATACTCCTCCATTCCATGCAACACCACCTCTTAATTCATATCCAAAAGTTACACTTGCTCCATTATATGGGAATAAATTTGGGATATACTCTGGATTAAAATTAGAACCTGTTGCATCTGCAAAAGTTTGTCCCAAAGCTACTGGACCTGAAGAACAATCTAGTTCATATATATCTAAAATTCCATCGTTATCATCATCTGCGTCACAGATATCTGAAACGTTATCACCATCGTTGTCATCGTTTCCTGAAATAGTAGCATCACATGGGTTACATGCAGGTGAAAGTAATGGATTGGTAACAGCAGTATTTGTACCAATACTGTAATTGATTTCACCTTCTACTACTAAACCATCTGCATCTACATTTGCTGGATCTGGCTCACCAAATTGTCCGTTATCCGAACCTGCTGCTGTGACATTACCATATGCTTCATTTGCATCTGGACATCCATCACCATCACTGTCTGTGTTTTGATAATCGAAACTACCATCATTTAAGGTATCTATTGGTGTAATTCCTGTTCCTGCAGTTGAAGGTATACCTGTTAAAGGATCTACAGCGCCATCAGCCATACCATCATTATTTGCATCTACTCCACCTACTTCATCTACATCATATATACCATCATTATCTGAATCTAAATCTACAATATCATTAACACCATCTCCATCTGTATCTACAGCCACACAATATTGCATTTCATAGAACTGTAATTCTACATTATCTGCTTCATCTCCATCTTGCTTACCAACAGTAATTACGATTTCTGTTACTGGTCCATCGACTTGTATAGCTATGCTATTAGCTGGAGCATTTGCATTTGCTGATGCACCTGTAACTGCGCTTTGACCATTAATTGTAAGGTTTGCTCCTACATTAATATCAGAGAGATTAACCGGTACATTTTCAGTACCATTAGTTGCAAAAAAATCAGCTCTATCAAAATCATCAAGACCGCCTAGTTTAAAATTAACATTATAAACCGGTTGTGTGAATGTGAAATAATATCGAACGACATCGTTTCCTGGATAGGTTGTACCATCTGCAATTGTATTTATATATTCTCCATCTGGTAATATAGCAGGATTATTTTGGCTTGTAACACCACTAAGATTCCATGCAGATCCACCATATAGCTCATAGCCAAAAGTGACACTTGCACCTCCATAAGCATAAATGTTAGGAACATATTCTGGATTAAAATTTGACCCAGTATTATCAGAAAAAGTCTGACCTAAGGCTAATGGTCCTGAAGCACAATCAATATCATTACTATCTAAAATACCATCATTATCATCATCTTGATCACAATAATCACTAACTCCATCACCATCGGTATCTAAGTTACCCGAAGCTACGGCATCACATGGATCTATATATTGAACGACAATGGTTGCTATTGCAGAATCACATACGGTATTGTCTGCTTGTAAACATATTGTATATTCAACAAAATAAGTTCCATCAGGTGTATTAGGCGGTACAACTATAGTACCGTTATTATTAATATTAACACCTGTCATACCACCATCATTACTTATGCTAATATTATTTGAGATATTACTATTTGTAGCAGCAACACCATTAGCTAAATCTGTACCGCTTCCATTATCTGCAAATACACTTGGTGTTGTTGAACCAGGTATTAAGCTATTTATAGGAGTCGCTGAAAAATCATCATCATTAGCTATAATTGTAAAACAACCTGCAATAGTTGAATTATCTGTAACCGCAGAATTTGTTCCTAAAGAATAATCTACTCCTGCTTCTGTAACAAGACCGTCTCCGTCTACTGATGCTGGATCTGGTTCACCAAATTGACCATCATCACTTCCTGCTGCTGTATTAGTACCATAAGCTTCATTAGCATCTGGACATCCATCTCCATCACTATCTGTGTTTTGGAAATCGTAACTTCCATCACTACCTGTATCTATAGGTGTTGTAGCTTCTGCTGTATCATCTGCACCGTTACCATCTCCATCATTAAAACCAGCATCACTACTATCTATAACACCATCTCCATTTGTATCTAAAGCGCCATTACCTGCTTCATCTACATCGTAAATACCATCGTTATCTGAGTCTAAATCTAATTGGTCTGGAATTCCATCATTATCAGTGTCAATTGATACACATTCTAAGTAAACACCAAAAGCAAATCCTTGTCCTCCTTGACCTACTTGTCCTGCTACATTAATTGTTACCGTCAAATTTGATGTGTTGTTACTTCTTAAGATTGGTACACCTGCGCCTGTATTATTATACTCTACTATATTTGTATTAACACCTGATATATTATAACCTGTACCAAAAACACTTTCTATGAGCTCCCAATTTTCTCCATCCGTCAGGATACGTTGAAATTCTTCATCAGGAAAAGCAATATTGTTGGTCTCTTCGGTATCAGCAAAAATAATGTCAGGACTATACGTAAATCCATCTGCAGAAACAGCTGTAAAAGCAATATCAAATCTTATGTCGTTATTATCACCAGGACCTCCAAAATTAGCAAATATTGAAGCACCTGCTAAGTTGTAGTCAGTTTGTAACCTAGCACCACCAAAAGTATTAAAATCACTTAAAAAATAATCTGACGGACCATTACCATTATCTGCACCATAAGTAGCAGACTCGGTAATGTTTAAATCTTCAACATTACTAATTACCGCAGTAATAGTTCCACCATCTGGTAAAGTAAGTATAGCTGTATCACCATTATCTATACCATCGGCTAAATCGGTACCTGTCCAACTTAGCCAGAAAATTTCTGATGCAAAATCACCTGATCCAACTGTTGAGTTACCCAAAGTTATCGGTGTACAATTTTGTTCGAAAACATCTAGAATTCCATCATTATCATCATCCTCATCACAGGCATCGCTAATACCATCACCATCTGTATCTGTATTTCCTGAAGCCAAAGCATCACAGGGATCAACAAAGCTTCCGTTAATGGTAATTATTAAATCTGCTGTTGATGTGCTTCCTGAATTATCAATAGAATCTATTAACGTATAAGGAATAGTGTCTACTAGTGTTGAACCTACAGGCAGATTAGCTACTGTAGAATTAAAAGGATCTACATCATACGTATAAGAACCATCTGAGTTAATAGTAATAAAGCCATACGTTGTTGCTATAGTGGTACCAACATTTGTATCGACACCAAAAACCTCTGAAACGCGAGGCACATCTGTAGCTTGCCACAATAAATCGGTTATTGCCGCTATTTGTGTACCTTGATCTGGTACAGTAACATCTGGACCATAATTATATTCTAAAACAACCTGATCTACAGCACTAGGAAAGAAGAAATTAATATTACCATGTGCATCGTCTGCAGGTACAGAGCCTGTACCGTGAAATGTATTACTTGTCTGAATAACAGAACCTGAGACTTGAGCATTATAAGTTACTGGAACACCACCTAAAGTTGCTGTAACAGTTATTTGATCTTGCCATGTATTGTTCTGAGAATAGTCTATATCTGAGGCAGTAAAGGATAGACTTACCACAGGATTATCAAAATCTATAATTGTTGTTGTTGATGCCACTGGGTTTGTTGCACCATCAATAACATAACCAAAATATCCTGTATGACCACCATTTGTTGCTGTTTGATACACTACTTGGTTTTGATCCGCTACACCAATATTATCTGGATCTGTTGAAGTAAATGTAATGGTGATACCAGTAGTTGCATCTGTTCTACTTTGACCATCAACAGGTGTAGATATATTCGCAAAAGGACCAGTTGTTGTAAATTCGTTTTCCCATATAAAATTGGCAAAAGGTCTATCTGTATTATCTGGACCATTCCCATCATCATCTGTTATAACATTACCATTTGCTGAAGGCATTGACCCTACGGTTACTGAGTTGTTATTATCAGTAGCTACAGGAGGTTCTGTAACTCCATTAATTGTTATAGTGATGTAGCCGTAATCGATAAAACCTAAATCATCGGTAACAGCGTAAGAAATAACATCCTCTAAAATTTCACCATTTCTTATCCCTATTACAGCTATATTATTAACATCAACCTGATATGAATAGCTTCCGTCACTTAAAACAGTGATTTCCCCGTATGTAGAGGAGAATGGATTATTTACTGCTGCAGTATAACCATTTACTTCAAAAATGGATAGAACATTTCCTGGACCAGATGAGGCGTCAGTATCATTAGACAATAAATTTCCTGTAACTGGTACTACTGCATCTGCTGCAATAGCATCAGTATCATCAACTGCTAGCGGCTCATAACCTACATTAATATTAGACTGAGCACTAAGTGAATTATCTGGATCTGTTATAGTGACTGTCATCACTCTAACTCCCTCTGTTAAAGGTGTATCTTGATGACCGTAAAGAAAACCTGTTAAAAAAGTATTGAAATCTGCTACTGGAATTGGATTACTACCAACTTCAGTAATTATAAATTGTGTGTTTGTTGGATGTGTAACGGTAAATGTAGTTCCACCAGCAACTACAGTTGCCGTGACACCTGTGCTTCCTAAATCATAAAGCGTATTAAAAGTACCTGCAGGTTGATCAAATAATGCTACCCATTCTCTAGTGCCATCAACTGCACCAGTAAAATTTATCTCTGCCTGCGTAAATGTTCCAGTACTTGTTGACACAAATGCACCTGGCTCTACAGTTGCTCCTACCAACCCAGGTGTTGGCCCTGTATATATATTTGCATCAGTACCTGCTCCTGCCCCATTAAGGTCTACTGTAGTGACTGCTCTGTAAGCTAATTGACCAGATGATGTTTGAAATCCTCCATAAAAGCTTTTGAGACTTTTTCGTATTCTAGCTTGGTCATATTCACCATCACAAAAATTATGAAAATTACGTTCATAATTTATTGTTGGAATCTGACTAGATGTATTAGAATTTACCTGAGCATTAATCTCAGTATCAAACATGAAAAGAGCAAAAACAGACACAAGTAAAAACTTGTTTAATAAATTTTTGCCAAATGAGAATCGGGTAGAGATTTTCATATTATTATATAGTTTTAGTATAATTCAATTTTATTTGATGCAATTACAATTCAATTTTATCGATTAAAAGCAAATATATTCGACAAAATGTAAATAACAAATTATTTTGTAGGGTTTTTCTATTTAAATAAACCCCTTTAATTTAATATATTATTTAATAACATTCTAAAATGTCTACTATCATCTATAAAAATTCTAAATAATTAAGAGAAGAGATTCGCTATTAATCAACCTCAAATTTTATTTAGCAAGTACTTAAATCCAAATTTCTGTGAATGTGAAAAACATTCTAAAGAAACATTTGATTTTCTTTCGAAATATAATTACAAAATTACCAAATAGTTAAACTTCTATTTCTCTTTTAGCTGAACGACCATTATTTTAAGTTGAGTGGAAAGCACTATTCGATGAATGGTAAATTTTTAGCTTCAAAATATGAAGTAATTACTATTTTTGCACCTTTAATCAATATATGAGTTTTAAGGAAGAAATAAATAGGCGAAGAACATTTGGAATTATATCACATCCAGATGCAGGTAAAACTACTTTAACAGAAAAACTGCTCCTTTTTGGTGGTGCTATACAAGAAGCTGGGGCTGTAAAAAGTAATAAAATAAAGAAAGGGGCTACGAGTGACTTTATGGAAATAGAACGTCAACGTGGTATCTCTGTTGCTACATCGGTGTTAGCTTTTGAATATAACGGCATTAAAATCAACATTTTAGACACACCAGGCCATAAAGACTTTGCTGAAGATACCTTTAGAACTTTAACAGCTGTAGATAGTGTTATAGTGGTTATTGATGTTGCCAAAGGTGTTGAGGAACAAACCGAAAAATTGGTTGAAGTTTGTAGAATGCGCAACATTCCGATGATTGTTTTTATTAATAAACTAGATCGCGAGGGAAAAGATGCTTTCGATTTGTTAGATGAAGTTGAACAAAAACTTGGTCTAAAAGTTACTCCTTTAAGTTTCCCTATTGGTATGGGTTACGATTTTAAAGGCATCTACAACATCTGGGAAAAGAATGTTAATCTTTTTAAAGATGACAGCAAACAGCATATAAACGATACTGTTGAAATTTCTGATTTAAATTCTGAAGAATTAGATGAACTTGTTGGTAATAAAGCAGCACAAACTCTAAGAGACGAGATAGAATTAGTAGAAGGCATTTATCCTGAATTTGATAAGGATGCTTATTTAAAAGGGAACTTACAACCTGTATTTTTTGGTTCTGCCTTAAATAATTTTGGTGTACGCGAATTGCTAGATTGTTTTGTGGAAATTGCACCAAAACCAAGACCTAAGCAAAGTGAAGAACGCCTTGTACAACCTGACGAAAAACAATTCTCTGGTTTTGTGTTTAAAATTCATGCCAATATGGATCCAAACCATAGAAATAGGTTAGCATTTGTAAAAATCGTTTCTGGGGAATTTAAACGTAATACTCCATATTTACATGTAAGACATAACAAGAAACTTAAATTTTCTAGTCCAAACGCCTTTTTTGCTGAAAAGAAGGAAATTGTGGATATATCTTATCCTGGTGATATTGTTGGGTTGCAAGACTCTGGAAACTTTAAAATTGGAGACACATTAACAGAAGGTGAAGTGCTTAATTACAAAGGTATTCCAAGTTTTTCACCAGAACATTTTAGATACATTAATAATGCTGACCCAATGAAGGCTAAGCAACTTTATAAGGGTATTGATCAGTTAATGGATGAGGGTGTTGCGCAGTTGTTTACATTAGATTACAATGGTCGTAAAGTCATTGGTACTGTTGGAGCGCTTCAATATGAAGTTATTCAATATAGGTTAGAACACGAATATGGTGCTAAATGCACTTATGAAAACCTTAATGTACATAAGGCGTGCTGGGTACATACAGACAATGAAAAGAGCGATGAGTTTAAGGACTTCTTAAGAGTGAAACAACGTTATTTAGCTAGAGATAAGCAAAATCAATTGGTCTTTTTAGCCGATTCGATGTTCACCCTACAAATGACACAACAAAAATATCCGAGTATTACTTTTCATATGACATCTGAGTTTGAATAAAATGTAAGAAAGTTTTTCATTTTAGTTAAATTATAATGTTTTTTGTCGATATTTTTTGCGTTTAAACGATGTTTTGATTACTATTGGATAGTAATAATTTTATCTTGTAATAAGATTAACCCCAAACTAATCTACTTATTATGGATGTAAATGCAAACATTTTCAGTAACAAGGAAATTACTGTAACCTATGAACCAAGTTGTTGTGTAAACGCTGGTATTTGTGCTAGACAACTTTCTGAAGTGTTTAGAAATTCTGTGATTCCATGGATTGATTTAGATGCTGCAAAAACAGATGTGATTGTAAACCAGATTAAGAAATGCCCATCTGGTGCGTTAAAGTATCATCTTAATCAAAAAGATGTAGCTTAAGACTTACTTTATAAGTAATAAAAAATCCTTGCAGTGTTTTAATGCAAGGATTTTTTATTTTCATTAGATTTTCTTGTCTAAAACAGCTAAAAACTAATTTAAAGCGATTTAAGACATTTAAAATAAAATTCAATACTATCTGATATAAATTCTTTTAAAAGACACTTGAAGCAATAAAATAAACTGAATTACAATTGTTTTTATAAATACAAAACACTCCTTAAATAGAGGTATTCAATAAACCATTATACCTGACCTGTTGGTCCGAAATTTAGTGGAATTGGTAGTTGCTCCCCTAATAAATGTCGAGCAACCTCAAACTCTCAATTTAAGCCTGACCTGTTGGTCCAAAATTTAGTGGAATTGGTGGTTGCTCGTAATCTTTGATTTCACCATGAGCTTTTTCAAATCGCGCTACATTATCTCCTAAAGCTTTAAGTAAACGCTTAGCGTGCTGTGGTGTTAAAATTATTCTAGACTTTACCTTACTCTTAGGTGTACCAGGCATAATACTCACAAAATCAACTACAAACTCTGAAACAGAATGATTAATTATTGCTAAGTTAGAATATGTACCCTCAGCAACCTTTTCGTCTAACTCTATATTTATTTGTCCTTTTTTTGGATTCTTTTTTTCTTCTGACATATGTATTTAATTTAAAATTAAAAAGCCTTCAAACTTTTAAAGAATGAAGGCTTTTATTTATTTAGAGTCCTACCTTCGTAGGACAAACAAACTTCTAGTTAAAGTTCATTTCTTCTTTAGCTTTCATCATTTGGTCAAATTCTTCTTTAGAACCTACAATAATGTTATCGTAATCTCTAACACCTGTACCAGCAGGTATTCTGTGTCCTACAATTACATTTTCTTTAAGTCCTTCTAAAGTATCAACCTTACCATTTACAGCGGCTTCGTTAAGAACCTTAGTAGTTTCCTGGAACGATGCTGCAGAAATAAATGACTTAGTCTGTAATGAAGCTCTTGTTATACCTTGTAAAATAGGTGTAGCAGTCGCTGGTTGAGCATCTCTGGCAGTTACAAGATTTTTATCTTCTCTACGCAAGATTGAATTTTCATCTCTTAACTGACGTACAGTTACTATTTGACCTGATTTTAAATTCTCAGAATCACCAGCATCTTCAACGACTTTCATTCCGAAAATCTTATCATTTTCTTCTATGAAATCTGATTTATGAACTAACTGATTTTCTAAGAAAATGGTATCACCAGAATCAATAATTCTAACTTTACGCATCATCTGTCTTACAACAACCTCGAAGTGTTTATCGTTAATTTTTACACCTTGTAAACGATATACTTCTTGTACTTCGTTCACTAAGTATTGTTGTACAGCTGCTGGGCCTTTAATGTTAAGAATATCGTTTGGCGTTACAGAACCATCAGATAATGGCATACCTGCTTTAACAAAGTCATTTTCTTGAACAAGAATTTGACTTGATAACTTCACTAAGTACTTCTTAATCTCACCTAATTTAGACTCGATAATAATTTCACGGTTTCCACGCTTAATTTTACCAAATGAAACAACACCATCAATCTCACTTACAACTGCTGGGTTAGATGGATTACGTGCCTCAAATAACTCAGTTACACGAGGAAGACCACCTGTAATATCACCAGCCTTAGCAGATTTACGTGGTATTTTAACTAAAATCTTACCTATTTCAATCTTATCTCCATCGTCAATCATGATGTGTGCACCAACAGGTAAGTTGTAAGAACGGATAGTTTCACCTTTAGAATCTTCAATTAATAAAGTTGGAATTAACTTCTTATTTCTAGATTCTGAAATTACTTTCTCTTGGAAACCTGTTTGTTCATCAATTTCTACTTGGTAAGTTACACCTTGCTCAATGTTTTCATACTTCACTTTACCAGCAAATTCTGAAATAATTACACCATTATATGGATCCCACTGACAGATTACATCACCTTTCTTCACCTTATCGCCAGGCTTAACGAAGATATGAGAACCGTAAGGAATATTATTTGTACTTAAAACAATACCTGTTTTAGCATCAGTTAATTTTAATTCTGAAGTTCTAGAGATAACAACATCAACTTCGTTTCCTTCGTTATCTTTTGATTTTACAGTTTTAAGATCTTCTATTTCAGCAACACCGTCAAACTTAACTGTTAATTTATTTTCTTCTGAAATGTTACCAGCAATACCACCTACGTGGAATGTACGTAATGTAAGCTGAGTACCAGGCTCACCAATTGACTGAGCGGCAACTACACCAACAGCTTCACCTCGTTGTACCATTTTACCTGTAGCAAGGTTGCGACCGTAACATTTAACACAAATACCTTTTTTAGCCTCACAAGATAATGGAGAACGTACTTCTATAGATTCGATTGCTGAATCACCAATTTGTTTAGCAATTGCATCATCAATATGTCCGCCTGCTTCAACAATTAATTCTTCAGTTAATGGATCGTAAACATCGTTTAATGATGTTCTACCAACAATTCTCGCTTCTAATTTTTCTACAACTTCTTCATTCTTCTTAAGTGCAGAAACTTCGATACCTCTTAATGTACCACAATCTTCTTCGTAAACAATAACATCTTGTGAAACATCTACCAAACGACGTGTTAAGTAACCTGCATCGGCAGTTTTAAGAGCCGTATCTGCAAGACCTTTACGAGCACCGTGAGTAGAGATAAAGTATTCTAAAATTGAAAGTCCTTCTTTAAAGTTTGAAAGAATTGGATTTTCAATAATTGAACCTCCGCCTGAAGTAGACTTTTTAGGCTTTGCCATTAATCCACGCATACCTGTTAACTGACGGATCTGTTCTTTAGATCCACGAGCTCCAGAATCTAACATCATAAATACAGAGTTAAATCCTTGTTGATCTTCACGGATACGTTTCATAGACAATTCTGTTAATTCAGCATTTGTCGATGTCCAGATATCAATTACCTGATTATATCGTTCGTTATTAGTAATAAGCCCCATGTTATAGTTACCCATAATACCATCCACCTGCTTGTTGGCAGCGTCAATCATAGCATGCTTTTCTGCAGGTATGATAATATCACCTAAACTAAATGATAATCCACCTTGGAAGGCAAACTTATAACCTAAAGTCTTAATTTCATCTAAGAACTCAGCCGTTTCTGGTACAGAAGTAACTTTAAGGATATTACCAATAATATCTCTTAAAGATTTCTTAGTTAATACCTCATTAATATAACCTGCTGCTTCAGGCACTTTTTCATTGAAAAGTACACGACCTACAGTGGTCTCAATAATTTGGTTAGTTAACTCGCCTTCTTCGTTAAAATCTTTTGTTCTTACTTTAATACCTGCGTTAAGATCTACTTTCTTCTCGTTGTAAGCAATAGTTACTTCTTCTGGAGAGTAGAATGTTAGTCCTTCACCTTTTACAGTAAAATCTTTATCAGTCTTACGTAACTTAGTCATATAATAAAGACCAAGTACCATATCCTGAGAAGGTACTGTTACAGGCGAACCATTTGCAGGGTTTAATATATTGTGAGAAGCCAACATTAATAATTGTGCTTCTAAGATTGCTTCAGGTCCTAATGGTAAATGCACCGCCATCTGGTCACCATCGAAATCCGCGTTAAATGCCGTACACACTAATGGGTGTAACTGAATCGCTTTACCTTCGATAAGTTTTGGCTGGAAGGCCTGAATACCAAGTCTGTGAAGCGTAGGAGCTCGGTTTAGTAATACTGGATGTCCTTTAAGAACATTCTCTAAGATATCCCAAACAACAGGCTCTTTTCTATCTATAATTTTCTTTGCAGATTTTACAGTTTTTACAATACCTCTTTCAATTAATTTTCTAATAATAAAAGGCTTGTAAAGCTCTGCTGCCATATTTTTTGGCAATCCACACTCGAATAATTTTAATTCTGGTCCTACAACAATTACAGAACGTGCAGAGTAATCAACACGCTTACCAAGTAAGTTTTGACGGAAACGTCCTTGCTTACCTTTTAATGAATCTGATAAAGATTTTAATGGTCTGTTAGAATCTGTTTTTACAGCAGATGATTTACGTGTGTTATCAAATAATGAATCCACAGATTCTTGTAACATACGCTTCTCATTACGTAAAATCACTTCTGGTGCTTTTATCTCAACCAATCTCTTAAGACGGTTGTTACGGATAATTACACGACGGTAAAGATCATTTAAATCTGAAGTTGCAAAACGTCCACCATCTAATGGCACTAATGGTCTTAATTCTGGTGGAATTACAGGAACAGCCTTCATGATCATCCACTCTGGTCTGTTCTCTCTATTTTCGTTAGACTCTCTAAAGGCTTCAACAACTTGAAGACGCTTTAAAGCTTCTGTTTTACGTTGCTTAGATGTTTCGTTATTAGCTTTGTGTCTTAACTCATAAGACAACTGATCTAAGTCAATTCTAGCTAATAAATCGATAAGACACTCAGCACCCATTTTAGCGATAAACTTGTTAGGATCTGTGTCTTCTAAGTATTGGTTTTCTTGCGGAAGAGATTCTAAAATATTAAGATATTCTTCTTCTGTCAAGAAATCCATTTTTTGTACTGGCTCACCTTCAGCATTCATTGCATTACCTGGTTGAATAACCACATAACGCTCGTAATAAATGATCATATCTAACTTCTTAGATGGTAATCCAAGAAGGTAACCTATTTTGTTTGGTAAAGAACGGAAGTACCAGATATGAGCCACAGGAACAACTAAGTTAATATGCCCTACTCTGTCTCTACGTACTTTCTTTTCTGTTACTTCTACACCACAACGGTCACAAACAATACCCTTGTAACGTATTCTTTTATATTTACCACAAGCACACTCAAAATCCTTTACAGGACCAAAAATACGCTCACAGAACAAACCATCACGTTCAGGTTTGTGAGTTCGATAATTGATAGTCTCTGGCTTTAATACTTCACCGCGAGAAGCTGCTAAAACAGATTCTGGAGATGCTAAACCAATAGAAATTTTATTAAATTTCTGTACTGTATTCTTATCTTGTTTTCTTGCCATGTTTTTATTTAGTATTCAGTCTCAGCCTCAGTATTCAGTTACTGCTAACTGAACACTGCGACTGCATACTATAAATTTATTCTTCTAATCTAATATCTAATCCTAAACCTTTCAATTCATGCATTAATACATTGAATGATTCAGGTAGTCCTGGTTCTGGCATTGGCTCACCCTTAACAATAGCTTCGTAAGTTTTTGCTCTACCAATTACGTCATCTGATTTTACAGTTAAGATCTCACGTAAAGTACTTGATGCACCATAAGCTTCAAGTGCCCATACCTCCATCTCACCAAAACGCTGACCACCAAACTGTGCTTTACCTCCTAATGGCTGTTGCGTAATTAATGAGTAAGGACCTATAGAACGTGCGTGCATCTTGTCGTCAATCATGTGACCAAGCTTAATCATATAGATTACACCTACTGTTGCAGGTTGGTCAAAACGATCTCCTGTACCACCATCATATAAATAAGTATGACCAAATCTTGGCACACCAGCTTCATCTGTAAAGCCATTAATCTGATCTAATGTTGCACCATCAAAAATTGGAGTTGCATAAGTTCTGTTTAACTTCTGACCTGCCCAACCTAATACGGTTTCATAAATCTGACCAATATTCATACGAGAAGGTACACCAAGTGGATTTAGTACGATATCTACAGGTGTTCCGTCTTCTAAGAATGGCATATCTTCTTGACGAACAATACGAGCAACAATACCTTTGTTACCGTGACGACCTGCCATCTTATCACCTACTTTTAGTTTACGTTTCTTAGCGATGTAAACTTTAGCAAGCTTAATGATACCTGCTGGTAACTCATCACCAACAGAGATTGTAAACTTCTCACGTCTTAATGATCCTTGAAGATCATTTTCTTTAATCTTATAGTTGTGGATTAAATCTGCAACAAGCTCGTTTGTATGATCATCTGTTGTCCATTTACCAGATGTTAAATGCGTGTAATCATCAACTGCATTTAACATTTTTAAGGTGTACTTTTTACCTTTTGGTATAATTTCTTCACCTAAATCATTATAGATTCCTTGTGCAGTTTTACCGTTAACGATATTAAATAGTTTTTCAACTAAAATTGCTTTTAAGTCATCAAAACGGTTATCATAAGCATCTTCTAACTTCTCGATATCTTCTTTATCTTGAGCTCTCTTACGCTTATCTTTTACGGCTCTAGCAAATAATTTCTTGTCGATTACAACACCATTTAATGATGGAGATGCTTTTAAAGAGGCATCTTTTACATCACCTGCTTTATCACCGAAAATCGCACGAAGTAATTTTTCTTCTGGCGTTGGATCAGATTCTCCTTTTGGTGTAATCTTACCAATTAAGATGTCACCAGGCTTAATCTCAGCACCTACACGAATCATACCGTTTTCATCTAAGTCTTTAGTAGCCTCTTCAGAAACGTTTGGTATATCATTAGTTAATTCTTCGTTACCTAATTTTGTATCTCTCACTTCTAGAGAGTACTCATCGATATGAATAGATGTAAAGATGTCATCACGAACAACCTTTTCTGAAATTACAATCGCATCCTCAAAGTTATACCCTTTCCAAGGCATAAAGGCTACTTTCATATTTCTACCAAGTGCTAATTCACCATTTTGAGTTGCATAACCTTCACATAAAACCTGACCTTTAGAAACTTTATCTCCTTTTCTAACTATTGGTTTTAAGTTAATAGATGTACCTTGGTTTGTTTTTCTGAATTTTACTAATGGATATTCTTTAATATCGCTATCAAAGCTTACCATTGCTTCTTCTTCTGTACGCTCGTACTTAATTACTATTTTTTGAGCATCTACATACTCAACAACACCTTCCCCTTCAGCATTTATTAATACTCTAGAATCTGATGCTACTTGACGCTCTAATCCTGTACCAACAATTGGTGCTTCAGGACGTAATAATGGTACTGCCTGACGCATCATGTTAGATCCCATTAAGGCACGGTTTGCATCATCATGCTCTAAGAATGGAATTAATGATGCCGAAATAGATGCAATTTGGTTTGGTGCAACGTCAGTATAGTTAACACTTGTTGGCTCAATAACAGGGAAATCACCTTCTTGACGTGCAATTACTTTATCGTGTTGAATTTTACCACTCTCATCAACATCAACAGTTGCCTGAGCAATCATCATTTCTTCCTCTTCCTCAGCACTTAAATATGTCGGAGCATTCTTAATATCAACAACACCATTTTCTACTTTTCTGTAAGGTGTTTCAATGAATCCCATTGAATTTACCTTAGCATATACACCTAAAGAAGAAATCAAACCAATATTTGGACCTTCAGGTGTTTCAATAGGACATAAACGTCCGTAATGCGTATAGTGAACGTCACGCACCTCAAAACCAGCTCTTTCTCTTGAAAGACCACCTGGTCCTAATGCAGATAAACGACGTTTGTGGGTAATCTCTGCTAACGGATTGGTTTGATCCATAAACTGAGATAACTGGTTTGTACCAAAGAAAGAATTAATTACAGACGATAATGTCTTAGCGTTAATTAAGTCTATTGGAGTAAATACCTCGTTATCACGAACGTTCATACGCTCACGAATAGTTCGTGCCATACGAGCTAAACCAACACCAAACTGAGAAGATAACTGCTCACCTACTGTACGTACACGACGGTTAGATAAGTGATCGATATCATCAATCTCTGCTTTAGAGTTAATAAGCTCAATTAAATATTTTATGATAGTTATGATATCTTCTTTGGTAAGAACTTGCTTATCCATTCCGATATCTAAACCTAATTTCTTGTTCATTCTGTAACGACCTACTTCACCTAAAGAGTAACGTTGGTCTGAGAAGAATAATTTGTCAATGATACCACGTGCAGTTTCCTCATCTGGCGGCTCTGCATTACGTAATTGACGGTAGATATGTTCAACAGCTTCTTTTTCAGAGTTTGTTGGATCTTTTTGTAATGTATTGTGAATAATTGCGTAATCTCCTTGTTGAGCACTTTCTTTGTGTAAAAGAATTGTTTTTACACCAGCTTCAAGGATTTCTTCGATATTATCTTTATCAATGATTGTATCACGGTCCAATACAATTTCGTTACGTTCGATAGATACTACTTCACCAGTATCCTCATCTACGAAATCTTCGTGCCATGTATTAAGTACACGTGCTGCTAGTTTACGACCGATTACTTTCTTTAATCCAGATTTAGAAACTTTTACTTCTTCTGCAAGATCAAAGATTTCTAAAATATCCTTATCACGCTCAAAACCGATAGCACGGAAAAGCGTAGTAACTGGTAATTTTTTCTTTCTATCAATGTAAGCGTACATCACACTATTGATATCTGTAGCAAATTCAATCCAAGACCCTTTAAAAGGAATTACTCTTGCAGAATATAACTTAGTACCATTAGCATGGAATGACTGGCTAAAGAATACACCTGGTGAACGGTGCAACTGAGATACAACTACACGCTCTGCTCCATTGATACAAAAAGTACCACTAGGCGTCATGTAAGGAATTGTACCTAAATAAACATCTTGAACGATTGTTTCGAAATCTTCGTGTTCAGGATCTGTACAGTATAGCTTTAATCTAGCTTTTAAAGGAACACTGTATGTTAATCCTCTTTCTATACACTCTTCTATGGTGTAGCGCGGAGGATCGATAAAGTAATCTAAAAATTCTAATACAAATTGATTACGAGTATCTGTAATAGGGAAGTTTTCCATGAAGGTATTGTATAACCCTTCATTTTCTCTTGCTTCTGACTTTGTTTCTAATTGGAAAAAATCCTGGAAGGATTTAATTTGAATATCCAAAAAGTCTGGGTAATCTGTTCTATTTACAATAGAAGAGAAATTAATTCTTTCAGCCTTTTTTGCTAACATTGATGAACGAGATTTTATTAAATAAAAACTAAAAAATGTATATAACGTTTATATACACAAAAGGGTTTAGGTCTTGGAGGGACTCTCCAGACCTAAACCATATGTTGTAGGTTAAGCTGAGCTTACTTAAGCTCAACCTCAGCTCCAGCTTCTTCTAAAGAAGATTTTAAGCCTTCTGCTTCGTCTTTAGAAACACCTTCTTTAATTGTACTTGGTGCATCATCAACTAAACCTTTAGCATCTTTTAATCCTAAACCAGTTAATTCTTTAACTAACTTTACAACTGCTAATTTAGAAGCACCTGCTGACTTAAGAATAACGTCGAATTCAGTTTGCTCTTCTGCAGCGTCTCCACCAGCAGCAGCTCCACCAGCAGCAACAGCTACAGCTGCAGCAGCAGGCTCAATACCGTACTCGTCTTTTAATATTGTTGCTAATTCGTTAACTTCTTTTACTGTTAAGTTAACTAATTGTTCTGCGAAATCTTTTAAATCTGCCATTTTCTATTGTTTTAATGTGTGTGTTTTTATTTTTATTTCTAAGTGTGTACTTGTTATAAATTATCCTTCTCTTTCAGATAATGTTTTAACTAAACCAGCGATTGTACCTCCACTTGATTTAAGCGCTGAGATAACATTCTTAGCAGGCGATTGTAGCAATGTAACAATCTCACCAAGTAATTCTTCTCTAGACTTAATTTCAACTAATGTGTCTAATAAATCATCGCCAATGTAAATTGCTTCTTCAATGAAAGCACCTTTCAATAAAGGCTTTTCAGACTTCTTACGAAATTCCTTTATAACCTTTGCAGGAGCATTTCCTGTTTCAGAATACATTACAGAAGTGTTTCCTTTTAGAGTTGTTGGTAGGTCACCGAAATCTTTTTCCGATGCTTCCATAGCTTTCTCTAAAAGCGTATTCTTTACAACAGCTAACTTAATGTTAGATTTGAAACAAGCTCTTCTTAAATTTGAAGTTGTTGCTGCATCTAATCCTGAGATATCTGTTAAATAGATATTAGTATTATCTGCTAATTGAGCAGTCAACTCTTCAATTACTACCGATTTTTCTTCTCTTGTCATAATATTCTAAGTTTAACTACTATCCTATTTTTGTGTCTATTGAGATACTTGGACTCATAGTACTAGACATGTAAATACTCTTCATGTAAGTACCTTTAGCTGCAGTCGGTTTTAATTTCATTAAAGTAGTTAACAATTCGTTTGCGTTACCAACTAGTTTGTCAGCGCTAAAAGACGCCTTTCCTATTGGAGCATGTACGATACCTGTTTTATCTACTTTAAAGTCAATTTTACCAGCTTTTACTTCACTAACAGCTTTACCTATATCCATAGTTACTGTTCCTGTCTTAGGGTTTGGCATAAGACCTCTTGGTCCTAATACTCTACCTAATGGTCCTAACTTACCCATAACGCTTGGCATAGTAACGATAACGTCAACATCTGTCCAACCGTCTTTAATTTTTTGTAAGTACTCGTCTAATCCCACATAGTCAGCCCCCGCTTCTTTAGCTTCCGCTTCTTTATCTGGAGTAACTAATGCAAGAACCTTCATATCTTTACCTGTACCGTGTGGTAAAGAAACTACACCACGAACCATTTGATTGGCTTTACGTGGATCTACACCTAATCTTACTGCTAAATCTACAGAAGCATCAAACTTAGTGTATGTGATTTCTTTTAGTAAAGCTGAAGCTTCTTCTAAAGAGTAAAGTTTGTTTTTATCAACTTTAGCTCTTGCTTCTTTTTGCTTTCTTGTTAATCTTGCCATTTGTAAAAATTTAGTTTGGAGCTTCACCTCCTTTAACAGTGATACCCATCGATCTTGCAGTACCAGCTACCATTTTCATAGCTGATCCGATTTCGAATGCATTTAAGTCTTGCATTTTATCTTCTGCAATTGCTTTAACTTGATCCCAAGTTACTTTTGCTACTTTACGTCGGTTAGGTTCTCCAGATCCTTTCTTTACTTTGGCCGCTTCTAATAATTGTACTGCAGCTGGTGGTGTTTTGATTACAAACTCAAAAGATTTGTCTTTGTAAACAGAAATTACCACAGGTAATACTTTACCTGGTTTATCTTGAGTTCTAGCATTAAACTGCTTACAGAACTCCATGATATTAACTCCAGCGGCACCTAAAGCGGGTCCTACCGGTGGCGATGGATTCGCAGCACCTCCCCGAACTTGTAACTTAACTACTTTGTCTAGTTCTTTTGCCATTTTTTAAAATTTAGTGCGCTTATCTATGTTGGAAGCTTAGACTAACGCTATCTTTATTGTAACAATTATTATAACTTTTCAACTTGCATATAACTTAATTCTAATGGTGTCTTTCTTCCGAAGATTTTCACCATTACTTCAAGCTTACGCTTTTCTTCAAATATTTTCTCGATAGTACCATCAAAACCATTAAATGGACCATCTATAACTTTAACAGTCTCTCCCTTGGTAAATGGAATTGCAATATTTGCGTCTGCCTCAATTGACAACTCATCTACCTTACCTAACATTCTATTTACTTCAGACTGTCTTAATGGTACAGGATCACCTCCTTTTGTTTCACCTAAAAAACCAATAACGTTAGTAATAGATTTTATAATGTGAGGAATCTCACCACTTAGGTTAGCCTGTATCATTATATATCCAGGAAAATAAACTTTTTCCTTATTAATTTTCTTACCGTTACGGATTTGAATTACTTTTTCAGTAGGAACTAAAACTTGGTCTACATAGTCTTCTAAACCTAATCTTGCAATTTCGTTTTCTATGTAGGTCTTTATTTTGTTTTCCTGACCACTTACAGCTCTAACAACATACCACTTTTTATCTGACATCTCCCTTGTTGTATTTTGTTAGTTTAATAAATCGAAATAAGCTTTTACTGCTTTACTAAAAACAGTATCCACACCCCAAATAGCTAACGAAAAAATAATTGAAAATACTGCTACAATCACAGTCAATCTTTGAGCCTCTGGCCAAGGTGTCCAAGACACATTGTTTTTTAACTCTTCGAATGATTCTTTTATATATGTTATTAATCCTGCCATTTGTTTATTATTTAAAGGTTACTTTAACCTGTTATCTAATTTCGCACGGGTTGAGAGACTCGAACTCCCGACACCTGGTTTTGGAGACCAGTGCTCTACCAACTGAGCTAAACCCGTAAACAATAATCAAGGCATCCTGAAATATCAGGACACCTTAATTAATTTATTTTAACTATTTTGTTTAGTCTAAAATTTCAGTTACCTGACCAGCACCAACAGTTCTACCACCTTCACGGATAGCGAAACGTAAACCTACGTTCATTGCAATTGGTTGGATTAACTCAACAGTAATAGTTAAGTTATCACCAGGCATTACCATCTCAACTCCGTCTGGAAGAGAAATGTTTCCAGTTACGTCAGTTGTACGTACGTAGAACTGAGGACGGTAGTTATTGTGGAATGGAGTGTGACGTCCACCTTCTTCTTTCTTAAGGATATAAACCTCAGCTTTAAATTTTTGGTGAGGAGTTACAGAACCAGGCTTAACAATTACCATACCTCTTGAGATTTGAGTTTTCTCAATACCTCTTAATAAGATACCCGCGTTATCACCAGCTTCACCTCTATCTAAGATTTGACGGAACATTTCGATACCTGTAATAGTAGATGTCAATTTCTCAGCACCCATACCGATGATTTCAACAGGGTCACCTGTGTTAGCTACACCAGTTTCTATACGACCAGTTGCAACAGTACCACGACCTGTAATTGAGAATACATCTTCGATTGGCATTAAGAAAGGCTTATCCATATCACGTACTGGCTCTTCAATCCAGTTATCACAAGCTTCCATTAATTCCATTACAGTATCAACCCACTTTTGTTCACCGTTTAATGCACCTAATGCAGAACCAGCGATTACAGGACCATTATCACCATCGTACTCATAGAAAGATAATAAATCTCTGATTTCCATCTCTACTAATTCTAATAACTCTTCATCATCAACCATATCCACTTTATTCATGAATACAACGATACGAGGAATACCTACCTGACGACCAAGTAAGATATGCTCACGAGTTTGTGGCATAGGACCATCTGTTGCAGCAACAACTAAAATAGCACCATCCATTTGAGCAGCACCAGTTACCATGTTCTTTACATAATCCGCGTGACCTGGACAGTCAACGTGAGCATAGTGACGATTAGCTGTTTGATATTCTACGTGAGATGTATTAATTGTAATACCTCTTTCTTTTTCTTCTGGTGCATTATCGATTTGATCGAATGCTCTTGCTTCAGATAAACCTGCATCAGCTAATACTTTAGTAATAGCAGCAGTTAAAGTTGTTTTACCGTGATCTACGTGTCCAATAGTACCTATATTTAAGTGTGGTTTTGAACGATCGAAAGTTGCCTTTGCCATGTTTAATTTATTTAATCTTATTTAATATTAGTGTTCAATTGCTATTCTAAGTTTCTCTTAGAAAAAAGAGCCAATGACGAGATTTGAACTCGTGACCTCTTCCTTACCAAGGAAACGCTCTACCCCTGAGCTACACCGGCGTAAAGTGTTTAATATCTCAACTAAGAGACACCTGCCTTCGCAGGTTTTTTTTTGAGCGGGAGACCGGGTTCGAACCGGCGACATTCAGCTTGGAAGGCTGACGCTCTACCAACTGAGCTACTCCCGCTTTTATAATTAAGCTTCCTTAATTAATGTTTTACAATATTTCAAAAAGAACCAAATAATTTATTGGTTCAAATAAGTGGGGAGAGCAGGATTCGAACCTGCGAAGTCGAAAGACAACGGAGTTACAGTCCGTCCCATTTGGCCGCTCTGGAATCTCCCCTAATTGATTTCAAAATTTCAATTTAAAAACACTTTTAAATTTAGTGTTTTTAGAGCCGATGGAGGGACTCGAACCCACGACCTGCTGATTACAAATCAGCTGCTCTAGCCAGCTGAGCTACATCGGCTTTTTGAATACTTTTTACCAACAATTTCTTGCTATAAAAAAGCCCGCCATTTCTAACGGACTGCAAATGTAGTATTTTATTTTTTTATTCAAAACATTTTCTAAAAAATTTTATGCTTTTATTCTAGCTCTTAATTTTTGCTTTCGTTTTTTAATTTGCCTTTCTAATGATGCAATAGCGATATCTGCACCTTCTTCGAAGGTTTTGCATTGCTTTTTTACAATAAAACTATCACCAGGAACGCTTACTTTTGCTTCAAAAACTTTATTTTCTTTATCGCTAGTATTTTCAACTTTCAAATAAACATCGGACTGAATTATTTTGTCGTAAAATAAATCTAGTTTATCCATTCTCTTCTGAATGAAATCAATCAACTTTCTGTCAGCTGTGAAATTTACGGATTGGGTGTTTACTTTCATACGTTACTTTTTAAGTTAAACATGTGTATCGAAAAATATCAGTTTCAATACCTATTTTAATGTTAAGTATAGTTCTTAACGTTTATTTCTTGGGTGTGATTTAGCATACACTTTTTTTAATTCTGATATACTATTGTGAGTATATACCTGTGTCGCCGCCAAACTGGTATGCCCAAGAAGTTCTTTTACTGCATTTAAATCTGCTCCTTCATTTAATAAATGTGTTGCAAATGAGTGCCTTAGTACATGTGGACTACATTTAGCTTTTGAGGATGCTACACTAAAATACTTATTTATTATTCTATAAACAAGCATTTCGTAAATCTTAACACCCTTTTTTGTTAAAAACAAATGCTCTTTATCTATAGTTTTAGGTAAAGTATTTCTATAATTTAAATAGATGTCTAAAGTTTCTACCAAAGAACTAAGCAGTGGCATATAACGCTCCTTGTTTCTTTTACCTAGTACTTTTATTTGATTTTTACTTAAATCTAAATCAGATAATTTTATGTTCACCAACTCAATCCTTCTTATACCTGTAGCATAAAATAGCTCTATAATCAACCTATTTCTTGCACTTTCAAAATCTACTACTTCAATAGAGCCTTCTAAAACTTGTTTTAACTCTTCTTTAGAAAAAGGCAATTGCACCTTCTTACCTACTTTCAGAGCCTTATGCTTTCTTAATGGATTAGCTTCTAGCTGCTGAGATTTTTGTAAAAACTTATAGTATGAATTAAGTGAGGATACTTTTCTGTTAATAGTTCTATTGGACAAACCACCATTTACCAACTCAACAATCCATTGTCTGATTTCGGAATAATCAACATTTTCAATTATTTCTGAGTTATGGTTTTCATTTAAAAACTCTTGAAACATTTCTAAATCTCTAATATATGCCAATACGGTATGTTGAGAATAATTCTTCTCTAATGCTAAATATTCTGAAAATGCTTTTAAGCTCATTTCTTTCTTCTTGAATTTTAAATATAGCTTTTTTACTTTGTATAAATTATTTACAAATAAAAAAATCCTGCTAAAAGCAGGATTTTGAATGATTATAATATTAAATTTTAAGTAGCTGGCTTGTATGATTTTTTGTCTATAATAATTTTAGAAAGAATCTCTTTTAGAATTTCTGATGTACCTCCACCAATAGGTCCCAAACGACTGTCTCTAAATATTCTTGCCAGTGGATACTCTTCCATATAACCATAACCTCCAAGGAACTGAAGGCAGTTATAAGCTACCTCATCTGCCATTTTAGTAGATTTTAACTTAGAGATCGTTGCTTCTTCTACAACATATTCACCTTTATCTAAACGATCTGCCACCATGTAATTGTAGTGTTTACATAACTGCATATCTGCATGCATATCTACATATCTATGACGTAAAGCCTGATATTTATCCAAGGACTTTCCAAAAGTTGTCCTTTCAGACATATATTGCAATGTGTACTCTAAAGCATACTCTGCTCTGGCATGAGCATTTATTCCCATAATGAGTCTTTCTAAAGCAAAATGCTGCATTATATAAGCAAATCCTTTTCCTTCTTCACCCATTAATTGATTGACTGGAATCTTGACATTATCAAAGGCAATTTCACCTGTATCAGATGCTCGCCAGCCTAACTTATCTAATTTAGTTGCCGAAACACCTTTTGCACTACTATCTACAACAAACATACTAATACCCTTGTTACCAAGTTCTGGATTAGTCTTTGCTGCAACCACCATATAATCACTATAAACACCGTTGGTAATAAACGTCTTAGATCCATTTAAAATGTAATGATCACCTTCCTTAATTGCAGTAGTTCTCATGCCTGCCACATCACTACCTCCAAATGGCTCAGTGACACAAAGACAACCTATCATATCTCCGGCAATACTACCTGCTAAATATTTAGACTTTATAGTATCATCACCTTCTTTATTAAGGTGCGTCATTGCCAAGTATGCATGAGCCCAAATTGCTGCAGCAAATCCACCTGAATTGATTCGTTGCAACTCCTCTAATAGAATTACAGTGTAGAACAAGTCTAAATCCAATCCACCATATTTTTTTGGGTAGGCTAAACCAAAGTAACCCATATCACCAAATTTTTTCCAAATGAATTGTTCAATAGTACCTGTTTCCTCCCACTTTTCAATATGAGGCACAACTTCCTTTTCTAAAAAATCTCTTAAACTCTCTCTGAATAAATTGTGCTCTTCGGTGAAGTATATATTTGACATAAATTATATTTTTCTTTATAAACGCAAATATAATTTAATTATCTCTAATTTTTTAATAGGAAAATCTTCAATTTTTGTTAATTCTTCAAAAGATTCAAATCCTTCTCGAAGTGTTCGTTCTTCTATAATATTATTAGCAATTTCATAATCTATGTATTTAATAAGCACGAGTTCATCTCTTGTTGCTGTATTGAGATTATAAGTCTTAATTGTTCTCGGAGTCTTTACTGTAAAGTCGTTTTTAATTCTATCTACTACTTCTGGCATAAGACCATAAACCTCCATTAATTCAACATCTGCAATAAAACCACCATACTTAGTCCTATACTTTACTATACGTTGAGAAAGTTTTTCACCAACTCCATAAACTTTCTGAAGCTGACTGACTGTAGCTTTGTTTAAATCTATTTTCTGGTCAAAAGTTTTTGGTTTGTCGTTGTTAGAAAAAGGATTCTTAAAAGTATTTGTCTTAGCTTTTGGATTAGTAACCCAATCTGGAAACTTAAAGTAAGGTGAAATTTTATTAAATAAGGAATCTGATACTTTTGTAACTTCTTGAAACTGTTTTGCAGAATTAACCCATTGATTGCTTTCTCTAAATTGATGAAGCCTATCAATTTCCTCAATAGTCATACCTAAAGTATAACCTTTATAATCTGTTATGTAATTTGGATTGAAGGGGTAAATCTTTGGTTTGCTATTTTCTATCTCTACTAAACGAAGTGAATCTAACTCCTTCCTTAACAAGTCTATTTCATTAGTTTCTACTGGAGACGTATTACTTGAAAAATCTACAAAAGCATAGATACATTGAACTGCAATTATAATTATGAACAATAAAAAAATCCCATTCCGTTGTTGGTTAGAAAACTGGAAATGGGATTTTATTTTCTTCATATTAAACTTTAATTACATATGCTTAGATAGATCTTCGTGTCCGTCTTCCAAAGCTTCAGCTTTTTTATTAATCGCTCCCATGTATCTCGCCATTTCTTGTCTAACTTTTGGAAACAACAATAGTAAACCAATCATGTTAGGGAACACCAAGGCCAAAATCATGGCATCAGAGAATTTTATAACTGCGTCTAGTGTTGCAGCTGCACCAATGATTACAAACAATAAGAATAAAACTTTATAAACTAAATCTGCTGCTTTACCTCTACCAAATAGATACTTCCAAGACTGCAAACCGTAATAGGACCAAGATATCATAGTTGAAAATGCGAATAAAACGATAGCTATCGTTAAGACATAAGAGAAACCTGGAATAACCGAATCAAAAGCTTCTGATGTAAGATCCACACCTCCTATTTGCTCACCAGTTGCAGTAATCATAACATTACTTCCTTCTACGGCTCCATATTGAAATACGCTTTGCATATTAGCACCATCTATATTAAAAAAGATGATAACCAATGCGGTCATAGTACAAATAACTACAGTATCTATAAATGGCTCTAACAGAGCCACTACACCTTCTGAAGCCGGATATTTTGTTTTTACAGCAGAATGCGCAATTGCGGCTGAACCAGCACCTGCTTCATTTGAAAAAGCCGCTCTTTGAAAACCAACAATAAGAACACCTACAAATCCACCCAGTCCAGCCATTGGTGTAAACGCTCCTTTGAAAATTAAACCAAATGCGTCGTCAATATAGCTGATGTTAGCAAAAATTATTATTAAAGATGCCAGAACATAAATCCCAGCCATAAATGGAACAATCTTTTCAGTAATTTTTGCAATCCTCTTAATACCTCCAATAATTACTATCCCTACAAGTATAGCTAACACTATACCTATTACAAATCCAGAACTACCGCCTTCTAATCCCATTAGAGAAGATAACTGCACAGTAGCTTGGTTAGATTGAAATGCATTACCACCACCGAAAGAAGCACCTACACAAAGTATAGCAAATAATGCCGCAAGAACTTTTCCTAATCCAGCTTTACCTGTTGCTTTAAGTCCTTTTGAAAGATAATACATCGGTCCTCCATAAATGGTACCATCCTCTCCAACATCTCTATATTTTACACCGAGTGTACATTCAACAAATTTTGTAGCCATTCCTAACAAACCACAAACAATCATCCAAAATGTTGCACCTGGACCTCCCATTGCTATTGCTACCGCAACACCTGCAATATTACCCAAGCCAACAGTACCAGAAACTGCCGTTGCTAATGCTTGAAAGTGAGACACCTCACCTGCTGCACTTTCATCTCTTATAGTATCTTGAATATCCTCCTCTGCAAGAGGCTCATCATTCTCATATAGTTTGTCTACTCCATGCTTTTCTATATCCACATATTTTCCTCTTACTGTATTAATTGCAGTTGGAAAACGTGTAATACTAGGTACCTTAAAATAAATTGTAAAAAATGTGGCACCAAGAACTAGCAGAATTACTACTATTGGCACATCTAAGCCTGCAATTGGTACAGATGTAAGAATTAGACCTTCCCACCATTCTGCAAAAGGCATAAAAGCATCATTGACGCGTTCATCAATTCCTTTTTCTGCTTCTTGAGCAAAGTTCAACAAAGGTAAAATTAGTACAAAAATAGACAGAAGATATTTCTTCATGAGTTTAGTATTAGTTAGTTTTATTGATTATTGCCGACAAGATGCTAAAAAAAAATGAGTTTTTAAAGCCAGTGACGTTAAAAAGCCTAAGCTTCTTGTTCTATGTTATATTTAGAATTGAGCCTTTCTATCTGTTCCGGACGACCCAAAACAATGATTTTTGACCCAGGAACGAGCCTAGTATCTGCCTCAGGATTAACTATATATTCGCCTTTTTCATCTTTAAAACCAATTACAGTACATCCTGTTTTTTTTCTTAAATCTAGTTCTCTAATGGTTTTAATATTTGCTATGTCATATAGTTGCTCGGCCTTTATTTCTTCAATATTAATATTGCGTTCACCAACAATACCAAGATTATCTATAAATTCTACTAAATCTGGTATCACAACCAAAGATGCCATATGATCTCCTCCTATTTTGTCTGGTAAAATAACATTATTAGCACCTGCTAATTTCAATTTATTGTAAGACGTTTCTTGTGAAGCTCTACTTATAATACAGAGCTCCTTTTTTATCTGTCTTGCAGAAAGCACAACAAACAAGTTATCTGCATCACTTGGTAGTGCAGTTATTAATGTACTTGCACGCTCTATACCTGCCTGAACCAAAGTTTCATCTTCATTAGCGTCACCAAACACATAAGGTAAACCTTCTTCTTGTAAACGCTCAATAATGTCTTTATCACGCTCGATAATAACAAAGGGTTTACCATAATCTTGCAGTTTCTTTGACGCTTGTTTTCCGTTTCTCCCAAAACCACAAATGATAATGTGGTTAGACATGGTTTCAATCTCCTTTTGCATTTTACGCTGTTTTATATCTTCAAAATTATTTTTACTCAAAATATATTCTGTAATTATAGAAATGGCATAACCAACTATTACCACACTTGCCAGTATAAGAAATATCGTAAAGATTTTTGCAGGAACACCCAAAGGTTGTACTTCTCCAAAACCAACTGTTGTAATTGTTATTACAGTCATGTAGACTGCATTTATCCAGCTTAAACCCGAAATTGTTCTGTATCCAATGATACCAACACATATAAGTATCACTAGCATTACTATTGCCGTATATATTTTGGATCTGAAAAGTCGTATTAAGGGGTTATTCATATATTACAAATCGAAAACAGATGTACGCTTAGTATAAATTATATCTTTTATTCGCATCCAAAAGGCTAAAAATAAATATAAGGCAAATCCAAAACCTACAGTTACAAAAGTGAGATACATAAATGAAGTTCTTACAATCTTTGCTCTTATACCCAAACGGTCTGCAATACGCTGACAAACATAGTAGCCTCGTTTTTGGAAATAGTGTAGTAAAGTATAGAAGATATTCATAGGTGCAATTTACTTATTTTTTGATGATTAAGCTATTTCCAACTGCACACTGTAAACATTTATTGTTGTCACAATAGTACTGTTTTAATTGAAGTAATCCTTGAGAACTTAATGCATTCTTTTTTATGGGTTTAAGCTCCATATATTTATTTACTATACTATTGTTTTCTTGCTTAAGTTCACTTAGTAAATCAAATATCTCTTCGTTTATATTATTTCCAAGGTATTTAGCATAGCTGAACTTTAAAGGAATTACGGTATTGATTAGTAGTAAATCTATAAAAGCTTTTGTTATTACTTTTTTAAAACTCTTTGACTGCTTACTAAATGTGTAATGTGTCATCCAAAAACTACTAACACCTTTGCTGAACAGCTCATAAAATTCATCTTTAGTTTTTAGATCTAATACCTTGGAGAACAGTTGTTGCTCCGTCGTGTAAAGATTTGCGAATTGTGACAAACGAATGGTTGGAAAATTTGGCGGTCGCAATCTGAAGAATTGCAAAGGCAAAACTCCTTGATTACTTAATTGAAATTTTTGAACCAAAAACTTATAACGCTCTTTTAAATCTAAAAAATATAACTTTTGAATATCATCCTCTAACAAACTTGCTTGACCAAAAAGTAAAGCTTCTAAATCTAGTATATTATTCTGAAGTTTTCTGACTACAGCATAGTCAACAGAGTTTGCAAGACTAAAAAATGCTTCGCCATTTACCTTGAGTCCAAAGTTTTTTAAAAGCATTTTGAACAAAACTGCTTCCCAATCGTTTTTAGACGCTTTCAGTAACTTTAAAATATCGTTAGATTTTCTTTCTAAACGCTCAATATATAATCGCTCTATCCAATTGTTTAAAATAAAATCATCAACATCAGGATAATGTGTTTCGCAATTAATCCAGGATTTCGATTGTATTAAAGCTCTATAGTTAGCTAAAAGATTAACATTAACGTAATGCTTTAACTCTAAGGTAGGAATTACAGAATTATCACTTCTAAACACTTCAGTATCGTGTTCCCAAACGACGTGTAAAATTACATTGTCGTAAGCTTTGTCCTTTTCATGACCATGCACATACCAATCCGACGATTTAATATGAATTTCAACATTACCAGCCCATAACTGATCATCTATATTTAATTGCGCATTAAAAAAATCTGGGCCTGAATTATGATTATGTTCGCCTAATTTTAAGATAACAATAGTTTCACCACTCGCAGTTTTAAGCGATGTTGAAGAAAAAGCTTTGTGTTTCCAGATGTAATGAAGAAAGTCTTCTTGCATTTACCGAAAATAGAAAAAACATTTTAATTTAAGACTTTATTAATTTTTTGGTCAATGTATTCCTATCTTTAGTCGTAATCTTTAAAAGATACACACCGGACTTTAATGTTGAAGAATAATTTTCTACCTCAGATACAGAGCTAGATTTATAAATTGACTTTCCTAAAATATCATAAATCTCAATAGACTCTATTGGTTTATTAATTTTAACTGAAATTTTATCTTTAAATGGATTTGGGTGAATACTTATATTTGTTTTGGTAATTTCATTTACAGAAAGTAACATCATATAATTAACATCTGAGACAAAGCTGATAACAGAGCTGTAATCATTTAACTCATTTTTTAATAATTGTGCATCACAGTCGCAAACCAAAGTATATTGATTAGTATTAGGTTCAGGATATTCTATGTATTTTCTAACATTAAAATCTATAAAAATTTGATTTAGTCCAGCATCGTTAGTTACAATTAAACCTTCTGTTGTGGTACCAGTTTGCACTCCAGTATTTGCATCGATCAAATTTAGATTAAGAACATTAACCGATACTCCACCTACAGTTTCTTCCGCAGCATATTTAATAACGGTATTATAAGCACTTAAATCTGTCAATAAGCTTTCAACATCGTTGCTTGAACAATAAATCTTATAAAAATAGCCTGCACCATTTTCGCCTAGATAAGTATCTGGTTCCATATAATCATATCCAAAAAGATTATAGTTGGCAAATATTTGATTTAAACCGTCGTCATTAGACACACTTACACCACAAGAATTACAACCACCATCAGAAACACCAATAGTATTATCTACCAACTCAACTTGAATAGAGCTATTTTGAGAATATCCATTGGCACAGACACATAGAAACATAAAAAACAAGTGCAAACATCTCATATAAAGCAATTTATACTGATAAAGTTAATAAAAAAATCCTGAGTATAGCTCAGGATTTTATATGAATTAATTTAGATTCCTGTCTACACCGGAATTTGTTTATTCTATATACCCTTTTTCACGCATCCAATCGTCATTAAACATTTTACCAACATAACGACTACCATGATCGTGATACAATACCACCACAACATCTTCAGGTTTAAAATGCTCTTTTAATTGAAGTACACCTTTTATAGCTGCACCTGCAGAATTACCTAAAAACATGCCTTCTTCTTTTGCCAATCGTTGCGTGTAGATACAAGAATCTTTATCTGTTACTTTGGTAAAACCATCAATAATACTAAAATCTACATTGGCTGGCAATATATCTTCACCTATACCTTCTGTTACGTATGGATAGATTTCATTTTCATCAAAAACACCTGTTTCATGATATTTTTTAAATACCGAACCATAAGTATCTACTCCCCAAACTTTAATATTAGGATTTTTTTCTTTTAGATATTTACCTACACCAGAAATTGTTCCTCCTGTACCAACGCCAACCACAAAATGCGTGATTTTGCCATCAGTTTGTTTCCAAATTTCAGGTCCTGTAGATTCGTAATGCGCCTTTGCATTACTTGGATTGTCATATTGATTAACATACCAAGAATTTGGTATTTCCTTGCCTAATCTTTTAGAAACAGAATAGTAACTTCGTGGATCTTCTGGCTCTACAGCAGTAGGACAAACAATAACCTCAGCACCAACAGCTTTAAGAATATCTACTTTTTCTTTAGACTGTTTATCTGCCATTACAAAAATACACTTATAGCCTTTTATGGCTGCTGCAAGTGCTAAGCCCATTCCTGTATTTCCAGAGGTTCCCTCAATGATTGTTCCACCAGGTTTTAGACGTCCATCAGCTTCTGCATCTTCAATCATTTTTAACGCCATACGATCTTTAACCGAGTTTCCTGGATTAAAGGTTTCGTATTTAGCCAAAACCAAACATGGTAGTTCTTCTACCAACTTATTCATTTTCACCAAAGGTGTATTACCAATGGTTTCTAATATATTTTCTGCGTATTCCATAAAATCAATTTGCGCAGCAAATTTAAGTATAAAGTAACAAGTAGAAAGTTAAAAGTTGGTTATGTTTATTAATCAAAGCGAATGGCTTTAACTGGCGAAATTCTAGAAATGATTACTGATGGAATTAAAAGCATTAACAGACACGCAACAAAAGTTCCTATATTCAAAATAAAAATATAGTCCCAATTTAAATAAACTGGTGCTTCACTAACATAATATGTATCTGGATTTAACGGAAATAATTTAAAATACTTTTGAGCTAACAACAGTCCTATCCCTATTAAATTTCCCCAAAGCAAACCTAATCCTATTAGATAAGATGCATTGTACAAAAACACTTTCCTTACGGACCAATTAGAGCTTCCTAATGCTTTAAGAACTCCAATCATGTTGGTGCGTTCTAATATTAACACAAGTAAGGTTGTAATCATATTAATACCTGCTACAATAATCATGATAACAATGATAACGTTAATATTAGAATCAAAGATTTTTATCCACTCAAAAACAGTGTAGTATTTTTGGCTTACTGGTGTTGCATTTAGTATTGACGGGATTTCTTTAAAAACTTTTTCATATGTTTTGTCTATATCAGAAAAGTCATCTATAAAAACCTCAAAGCTCCCAATTTGATTGGCTTCCCATTTATTTAAACGTTGGATGTGACGCAAATCTGCAATGCAGAATTTTTCATCTAATTCTTGAAAGCCTGAATTATAAATACCCACTATTTCGTAATTAATAATACGAGGCATTTTATTAAGGTTTTCACCAAACAAGGTTTGAAATTTATCTCCGACTTTAAAACCTAATCGATTGGCTAAATAGCTTGATATTAATATTTCCTCATTCCGTTTTCCTGAAAAATCTGGTAATCGACCATTTACTAAAAACTCTTTAAAGTAATCCCATTTATAATCCGATCCTACGCCTTTTATAACGACACCTTCAAAATCGGTTTCAGTTCTAATTACTGCAAATTTTGTGGCAACACCTTGTATATGCGACACCTCCTCTACAGCATTAAATTTTGGATAAAAATCCTGATCTCTTAAAATAGGCACCTGAGATTCGTCCGAAGCATTTGTATCGTAATTAGTAATTTCTATATGACCGTTAAATGCTACAACTTTATCTCTGATTTTTTGTTGAAGCCCTAAACCTGTTGCTATGGCAATAAGCATTACTATAATACCGATAGCAATTGCAGCAATACCAATTTTAATTATTGGTGCCGAAACACTACTTTTATACGCTTTATTGCCAATAATGCGTTTAGCTATAAACAACTCTAAATTCAAATCTTCGTTTTATGCGTTTTAAGGTTTTCAAAAATACAGTTTTATTATTTGTCTTGGTAGTGATTTCTTGTGCAGGAAAAGGTAGTAATGAAACTTTAAAAAATGAACAAACCAATGAGATCCTGAAACAAGTTCAGAATGACAAAAGTATTGTAGTTGGCGCCAACCGAACTGAAGTTTACTTACCTTTATTAAAAGGGAAACGTGTTGGTGTTGTTGCTAATCAGACAAGTGTTATTTTTAGAGAGACAAGGGATGAGAGACAAGAGATAATAGATTATACTCATTTGGTAGATTCTCTATTAGCATTAAACATCAACATTAAAAAAGTATTTTCACCAGAACATGGTTTTAGAGGTACTGCTGATGCTGGTGAAAACGTAAAAGATGGTATAGACGTAAAAACACAGTTACCTATTTTTTCACTTCATGGGAAACACAAAAAACCAACAGCCGAGCAACTTGAAGATTTAGATATTATGATTTTTGATATTCAAGATGTTGGTGTGCGTTTTTATACGTACATCTCTACCTTACATTATGTAATGGAAGCTTGTGCTGAAAATAATGTAAAACTTCTGATATTAGATCGTCCTAATCCTAATGGTAATTATATTGATGGCCCTACATTAGAAAAAGAGAACAGTAGCTTTTTGGGCATGCATACCATTCCTTTGGTGCACGGCATGACGATTGGCGAATATGCTGAAATGATTAATGGCGAAGGTTGGTTAAAAGACAATGCTAAATGCGATATTACTGTTGTTGAGATGGAATACTATAACCATGAAAACACCTATAGTTTACCAATAAGACCTTCTCCAAATTTACCTAATGACCAATCGATAACTTTATATCCTAGCTTAGGATTGTTTGAAGGCACGAACATCAATGCTGGTCGTGGCACTGAGTTTCAGTTTCAGCGTTATGGTGCTCCTTTCTTAGACGCATCACATTATACCTTTACATATACTCCACAACCTAACTTTGGCTCAAAATATCCTAAACACAAAGATGTACTGTGTTATGGTGAAGATTTATCAGAGATTAAAGCTGAAAGACATTTTACATTAAAGTATGTTATTGATGCTTACACTAATGCTACAGACAAAAGTAAAGTGTTTAATACTGCTAACTTTACGAAACATGCTGGCACGGAAAAACTACAAGAACAAATAGAATCTGGAATGAGCGAAGAAGCTATTAGGGCGACTTGGAAAGATGATTTAGAAGCTTTTAAAGCAATTAGAGCTAAATATTTAATCTATGATTAATTATTTTTAGTTACCACGACTTTTTTAGATTCGGTAGCGACTATTGCCTCAGAGGGTAATTCTAACGGATCTTCTTTAGGGATTTCTTTTAAGATTCGCACAACAAAAACAATTCGTTTTGGCGACTGTACAGCCACCAACACATGTTTCCCTTTTGGCAATTTGTTTAATGGAAATTTATAAAATGTAGTATCTACATAGACATCAAAATCTCTTCCGTAGTCTTTATTAATAGAATAGAGATAATTGATCTTTTTATCACTTTGCAAGATTAAAGTATCCTTAGTTTCATTCAACTTATGAATTAAACCTTTTGCTTGGATATTTCTGTTTGGTTCTAATTTAGCGTATTGTTCTTGAGCCTTTAGCGTAAAACTCAATAAAAAAACGAGGACAACAATGAGGAGGATTCGGATTAAATTTTTCACTACAGCAAAGCTTTACGTTAAACTTGGTTTGTTTAGCTCAACAGTATTTAATTAATTAATCCATCGCAAACATAAACGGATAATTGAATGAAGGGATAAAATATCCACCAACTACACAGAAATTAGAGGAATTACTATTTTTTGTTGATAAGTTGTTAATAACGTTCGTTAGAACGAATCTCTAAAAGCCTGTCTGGATAATCTGTAATAATGCCATCTACATTCCATCTTAACATTTTAAATAAGTCTTGTTCTTCATTAACTGTCCAAGGAATGATTAGATAATTTTGAGCATGATACTCATTAATAATTTCTGAAGTTAACAATCTAAAATATGGACTGATTATTTCTGGTTTGTAACATAGTTTTTTAAGCTTTGTTGCTATAGTTTCATCTTCATCTATCAAAAGTGCAACTGGCATATTTGGAGATTGTTTCTTTATTTCTTCTAAAATCACCAAATCAAATGACTGCAAATTTACATTAGAGAAAAGTCCACTTTCTTCAATTTCATCTAAGACTATTTTTACATATTTATCTGGCTGTGGTGTATAAATACCATAATATTCTGGCTTAGATTTAATTTCAATATTAAATTTAACATCAGGATTTTTAGTCTTTGCAAGTTCAAAAACTTCAGACAAAAGTGGTTTGTAGGTTTTTAGTTTCTTTTGGTCTGGATATGTAGGATGAAGCTTTGTACCACAGTCAAATTGCTTAATCTCACTGTGTGTCATTTCATAAAGATTATGCATCATATCCATCTCTTCGGGAATCTCTACTCCTTGTGGATTTAAACAAATCGTTCTGCTCATAAAAGGCTCATGAGACACTACTACTTCCTTATCTTTTGTAATGGCTATATCTAACTCTAAAGTCGTAACACCAAGTTCAATCGCTTTATTAAATGCAGGTAAAGAATTTTCAGGGTATAAACCTCTACAACCTCTATGTCCTTGTATATCTAATTGTTTTTCGGAATTGCAGCTCATTAAAGTAAAAACTAAGACTAGAATAATGCTACTCCTCAACATCTGCAGAGAGTGTCGGTTTTTCATATTTCTGAAAAGGTTGTTTTAATAGTTCTTTTATCTGACCATTCTTTACCTCATCTGGAAAAACATCTACTCCGTAAACTAATTTTTCTCTGTCCATATACATGTAAGTACCAAGTAAACGATCCCAAATACTAAAAATATTTCCATAGTTAGAATCGGTATATGGCAATCTGTAATGATGATGTATCTTATGCATATCTGGCGAAATGATAAAGTAGCTTAATGCCTTATCCAAACCTTTGGGCAATTTGATATTAGCATGCGTAAACTGTGTAAAAATCAAAGACATTGCCTGGTATAACATTACCAAAGCAAATGGTGTACCTACAGCAAAAACACCAAACAAGGTAAAAGCAAAACGAATAACACTCTCAATAGGATGATGCCTATTAGCTGTTGTGGTATCCACTTTGTGATCTGTATGATGCACTAAATGCACCATCCAAAGTGGTTTTACTTTATGCTCTACAAAATGTGCTAAATACGCACCAAAAAAATCTAGTAACAAAACACCAAGAAACGCATAAAGCCATAAAGGCTGCGTATCTGGAAACAACCAATTAATAATACCAAAATTGTGCGCTACAACCCAACCGGACGACCAGTATAGCAACGAAGCTAATGCGAAATTTACAATAATAGTTGTTAAGGTAAAAAACAGATTAGGCAAGGCGTGTTTCCACTTATTGTACTTGTACTTAAATAATGGCAAACCTCCTTCTAACAACCAAAAAAGGGTTAATCCACCAATTAAAATAATACTTCGATGCGAAGATGGAATCGTTTCAAAATAGTTAATAATAGTTTCCAAAAGATTATCTATTGAGATTAATAAGCAACTGTGCTTTCTTCAAATTTACTGAAGAAATTTGAGATTTCCACGGCTCAGCATCTTCAGATTTATCTGCACTCATGTATGCTGTGTAGTATAAAAATGCTATAAATGCCTTATTGCTATCTACAATTTCTTCATCTTTAAGTCGCTTTAATTGTCGTATTACTTTTCTAGGACGCTTTAACACTAATTCTTGTTGAAGTTCTAATAAATCGCATCGTTGTTGTAAAGCGTTGTGTTCATTTTGTTCTTCTCCTTTGATGAGTCGTTCCGCTTCCTCTAGATAAAGATTAGACCATTCCACAATTTCTGCTCTAGAATCTTTGTTTAAATACAAGCTTAAATCTAAAAGTTTTGACGATAGAAAATAAGCAGAATAGAAGTTCTTGTTTTTTTTATAATCTCGTAGTTCTTGCGCTACATAAGACGTATTTATAGCATAGCGTTCAATAAGAGTGGTAATATTCTGAAAATCTTCAGTGTAGTAATTAACATTAAGAATGTTACCATTAATGTCCAAAATCTTTATACTATCGTCATTAAACTTATCAATGTATTTTTGACTGCGCTTATCTTTAATTTCTTCGTACCAATCCGCATAATTGTATTCTGAAACGATAACCGGAACAAAATGTTCCCAAATTAAAGGACTTACATTTTCATCTTCAAAAAGGTTATTAATAAATATCGTTCTACCATATTCATCTTTTACAATAACAGGATATTGATACGTTGTGGTTTCTTCCCAAACCATAAGCACCATTTTATTTTGAACTTTTGCCAAAGTTTGTGCTATTTCTAGATTTGTCATCCATTCCTGAGAAGAAACAGTAGCTGTGTTTACCATTAAAACAACAAGCAACAATTTTAGTAGAACGTTTTTCATATTTAGATTTTTTCTAAAGTTGTATCAAAAATTATTCCGAAGCTAGTATTACAGTTTTATTTGTTTTTTCATTTCTTCAACAATGTTATATGCTGCAGGACAAATAGCTACATTTTTTAAAGTTAAATTAGAAATTTGCTGAAACTTTTTACGGTCTGTATGCGGAAATTCTCGGCAAGCCTTTGGTCTTACATCATAAATCATACAGTAATTATCCGCATCTAAAAACGTGCAAGGCACAGATTGCAACACATAATCATTATCCTCATCTATGCGCAAGTAAGCATCAATAAACTGCTGCTCTTTCATTTTGAAAGATTTAGATATGCGCTGAATATCCTTATCCGTAAATAAAGGTCCTGTCGTTTTACAGCAGTTAGCACATTGCAAGCAATCCGTACGTTCAAACTCTTCCTCGTGCAACTCTTGCATAATGTAGTCTAATTGTTTTGGTGGCTTTTTTCTAAGTTTGGTAAAGAAGGTTTTGTTTTCCTTATGCTTATCTTTGGCCAGCTTTGGCAAATTATTGATTTGGTTTTGCATATTGTAAATATAATCAGAATGAGATGCTGAATCAAGTTCAGCACAACAAAAATACTATGACGAAAGACATCTTTGGAAAAGCACTATTAGACTATCAGAATGACAATTATTCTGAAGATATTATCACATGGACCAACATATCTGATAAGGACGAATTACCACTTCCCTATTTATTCAGAACTTATTCTGAAATGCCAAAACTAGAGCAAAAAGCTTTACAGCTGAGTAAGGGTAAAATCCTTGATGTTGGCTGTGGTGCAGGCAATCATGCGCTTTGGTTACAAGAAAAAGGATTTAATGTAAAAGCAATTGACTGCTCAAAAGGAGCTATTGACGTCTGCAAATTACGAGGTCTAAAAAATGCTGAACATATAGCGTTATTAAATGAAACAGATACATTTGATACCATTCTACTTTTAATGAATGGTACTGGTATTTTTCAGGAAATATTTCAGATTGCTAAATATCTAAACCATCTAAAATCTTTATTGAAACCTAACGGACAAATTTTAATCGATTCATCTGATATATCCTATATGTACGAAGATGAAGATGGTGGCACTTGGCTAGACTTAAACAGCAGCTATTATGGTGAACTCGATTATTTCTTTAGCTATAAAGGTGAAGAAGAAGCACCAATGAAGTGGCTCTACCTCGATTTTGAAACACTAAACACACCTTGCCAATCCGTAGGTCTTAAATGCGAAAAAGTTATGGATGGTGAGCATTTTGATTATTTAGCGAGGATAACCTTAATCTAATCATAAACAATTTGAATTATAATACTTTACAATCTCTTGAAGATCTTTCATTTTGAATTCTTTATTGTCTAATTTAGATCTTAACGACGGACAGTCTTCAAAATATTCCATTGCTCTTTTCCTAAACGACTTTAAAATATTAGCTTGATTGAATACTACAGGTTTTTCTCCTTCTCTAAGAAACATAACTTGATTATGACTACCCATAAAACCTGGCTGATATACTGGCGCAGCATTAACACCTGGTCCAGGAACCCACATTCCACCAGATTGCACCATTACAGTTCTACCTACTAATCTAAGCTTTCCTTCTACCAGTACTTCAACAAAGCCTTGCTTAGTCTTTTTCTTATTTAAAAAAACAGGGATATAGGTCTCTATCCTCGTCTTTTCAACCTTCTTTTTATTAACTCGCTCTGTATAATGTATAGTAAATACAATACTATCTATTTCTTGAGGCTTGTATTTACTCTTCTTCCCCTTTTTATCTTTTCTATATTTTAATTGCTCTTTCTTTAAATTAAGAGCTGCGCTCATCATAGGTATTTTAGCTTCACCAACAAGTGTTTTTCCGTTTTTCAAATAAACTTCTGCATCTGTCCATCCATATTGAGCGAAAGAAAGGTTTAAACATAATAGAAACGCTAATAAGAAGAAAATCTGTTTATTCATGGTAGTAAATTGATTGTCTAAATATACATAAAAGAGAACCTGAAACAAGTTCTTAATGACTATAAAAAGATTCCTGCTTTCGCAGGAATTTTAGAAATCAAACTGATACGTAGCTCCTGCTAAAATCTGAATGCCTTGAACAGGGAAGTTTAAATAGCGTTCGTAATCCTGATTAAGAATGTTATTTACCTTTCCAAATACAGATAATTGATCGTTGATTTTATAACCTATATGCGCATTAGCATCAAAATAACTATCCAAACTTATAACAGGACTTGGATCTTGTGGCAATAACGTAGCTACTAAATCTTGTTGGTCTTTTCGTTCTCCAACATAAATAGCACTTGCACCTGCATACCATTGCTCAGATATTTGTAAATCCATAAAGATAGAACCTGTTACGTTTGGTAAATTCCATGCTTCGGCTTCATTATCCATATCATAGTTAAAGTATTCCCCTTTAAAGCCAAGTGTAAAGTTTCTATTTACATCAATATTTAACTCACCAGCAACCGAAAAGGTAGTAACATCATCATACACCACACCAAAAGAGTTACCATATTGGTAATCTGCTGTTGCATCACCTCTGGCATCATTTGCTTTTAATAATGCTTTATTCTCCTCAGCGTAATAATTTCCTTTAACGTTATAACTTACACTATTAGACAGCTTTCCTTTTAGTCCTAAAAACCCTTTATAGCGTTGGTCTGTTGGAGCAACATAAAGTGTTGGAGATACAAATGGATTTTCTGTAGCAAAATCGTAGTAAGAGTTTTGTTGTAACTGCCCTGTGATTCCACCATAAGCAATTAATATTTCGTCTACTAAACGGTAAGATGCATCAATATTAGGGTAGATAAAAAACTTATTATCGCTTAGTTCGGTATCGTTAAGATAGACTAAACTTAAGCCTAAATTGACCGTTAAATCATCTTGGGTTAATTGATACGAAGGAGACAAACCAACTGTAACATTTCCGTAATTAATGTCACCTAAATTCTCGTAATCAGTATCAAAGCTTCCACCAATGTAATCCACATATAATTTTGTTTTTATAGCTTCTCCTTGCACAGGAATATCAAAACCTGCTTTAGCTACAAATCGGTTTTCACCAGAATCTTGATTGTCACCAAAACGTCTAAAACGCACACTACCATCATTGATAATAGCATCTTCAAAATTAATTTTTCCGCCTAAATAAAAACTATTAAACGTGTGGCTAGGATCTATCATATCAGCTTCCGTTTGTCCAAAGAAATTCTGCGGCAAACCATACCAGTTGTACGTCATTAAGTCGAAACCTCCATCTACTTTCCATGAAAAGTCTCTTAACTTTTGAGAGTAATGCGCATTTAAGTGCGTGGTAGAAAAATCATCATCTAACAATAAATCTTCAATTCCGCCTTGAGAAGAATGGTGACTGAAATAACCACCAACATTTTCAGAATTACTTAGCTCATGATTAAGATATACTTCTCCTAAGATTGAAGTATAAGTACCCACACCAAGCGATGCGTAATTATCATATAACTTCACAGCTTTTGCTTTATCAACCGTTGCTGCTTTACCTTTTGCAGGCGTAAAAGTTGAAGCCACTGGAATTGAAAAAATATTATACTTCACCTCTTTTTTCTTTACCAAATTAGAGTCTTGCAATTTTGGAGTATCCTTAATTTTAAAAGCATCTGAAATTGTAGGCTTGTATGGTGTTACAACATTTACCACTTGGTCATCAATGGTATCCTTTGCTCGTTCTTGAGCTACTATCGATAAACTGCTTGATATGGTGATTATAAAAATTAAAAACTTGATTTTCATTTGTAATGTTTTGAAGTTTCGACTCTAAGGTTCCTGCCTGCGCAGGAATTTAGTTATCGTCGGTTTCGATTGATGAATTTGTTTTAGCTTCTTCGGTTTTAATCTTGTTAAGTTCTTGCTGTGCTTCTTGCACCACATCATCAAACTCTGGGAAATTAGAAATCACACTTTCTAAAATATAATTGGCCTGAAACGCATCACCCAAAGCATAGAAATTCTTCGCCATAACTACCAAACCTTTTGCACTATAATACTTGTAACTGCTATAATCCTTAGCTAATTTCTGAATCGTTGTGTTTGATGCTTCATACTTACCTTCCTTATTTTTAAAATACGCATTGTAGTATAGAGCTTCTGCTGCTACGCTTCCTGTAGCAATTTTTTCTACATCAGCATAGGCTGTTTTTGCTTTGTCTTCGTTTCCTGTTTTTATGGCAGAACGTGCAATGATGATTTTAGCATCACTCTTCACTTTAGTATCTAAGTTAGAATTTGCCAATACCTTTTCGGCATAATTTTCAGCACTAGAATAATCCTCTGTTTGGTAGTACGCATTCATTAAGTTAGACTGCGCATACAATACATTCTGAGGATAGTCTGCTTCAGCTTCTAAAGTTTTTAAAACCGGAATCGCCTGAGACCAGTTAGACTCTTTCAGATAAATTTCACAAAGTTTCACTGTTGCCTGCTCTGTATATTCACTTCTAGATGCATCAACAACATATTTGTAATGTGGCTGAGCAGTTTCAAATAAATCCTTTTTGTAATACAATTGCGCAATGTAGAAATGTGATTTTAACGCATGAATACCATTAGGAAACTGATTTAAATATTTATTAAACTGACGAATGGCATTCTCAGTATCGTTTTCTAAGTATGGCTTTTCGGCTGCCAAATACATCGTATTATCCAACTCTACATCAGACACCTCAACATAATCTAAAGACTTTACCCAAGCTGCGTAATCATCTACTCGACCTAAATCGATATAAATTAAACGCGCTGTAGATACTGCCTGAACAGCTTCACCAGAATTTGGAAAATCGGATGCTACTTTTTTAAACTTAGTTAATGCACGCTCATTATCATTGGCATTGTAGTACACCAAACCTTGACGTAACAAGGCTTTTGAAGTGAAAGCTCCACGTTTGTATTCCGAATTTAATCGGTCATACATCTGCATTGCTTTATCAGTCTCATTAGATTTTACATAGGAATTTGCCAACTCGTACATAGCATCGTCTCGTAATGCTGACTTTGGATACGTGTCTATAAACGTATTAAGCTCAGAAATTTTTATAGATCCTTTTCCTAAATAGCCATTACTCATCGCTTTTTGAAACGCTGCATAATCGGTTTCAATTTCATTAATCTGAATGGCTTTATCGTAAGCATTGATAGCATTTTGGTATTTACTAGATACAAAATAACCATCTGCCAACCTTAAATAAGCATCGTTTCGTCGTAGTCTGTCACCAGAATTATTATCAATAAATTTTTGAAAATATTTTGAAGCATTGGTGTAATCTTTCAATTTGAAATACGTGTAAGCTAAATTGTAATCTAAGTTTTCATTCTCAGATAATCCTGAAGCTTCAGACATGCCAACAAATTGTTTAAATCCAATTAAGGCATCGTTATAGTTGGTTAAATTATATTCGGTTTCGGCTTTCCAAAAGGTAGCTTTTGCTACAAAAATTGGATCTCTCGGTTCTTTTAATGAGTTATTAAACAGCTCTAAAGCCTCGCTGTACTTGGTTTCATTATACAATTCAATTCCTCTGAAAAAAGCTACTTTTTGGTAAGCTACTTTGTTTTCAAAACTATTTTTACCTTTTAATAATTCTAAGGCTTCTTTGTAATTTTTTGACGTGATGTAAGAATCAATCAGTAAGGTCTCAACTTCTTCTCTGTAGCTTGTATCTGGATATTTATCTAAATAGCCTGCTAATACTTGCGGTACGGACTGGTAAGGGTTACCTATTTCGTAACTAATCTTAGCATAGTTTAACCAAGCATCTTCCTGAATTTTTAAATCGTAATCCATTTCAGATGCATTTCTAAACGCGTTTAATGCTTCTTGTTTTTTCTCTAGGTTAATGTAGCTTTCACCCAAATGATAATAAGCATTCTGTGCCACAGAATTGTTACCATCTATAATTTTATTGAATTCTGAAATGGCTTTTTCAAAATCGTTTTGCTTGTAATAAGCGTAACCTATTTGGTAATAATCTGTATTGCTCCACTTTCCTTTTTTGCCTTCATAAGCTTGAAGATAAGGAATGGCCTCTTCGTATTTTTCTAGGTTAAAATAACTTTCACCTATAATTTTATTAAGTTCAGATGCTTCTACACCTCTGCTACTTGGCAATTGCTCTAAAGCAAGTTCTATGGCTTTTTCAAACTTTCCTAATTTAAAATTTAAATCGGCTTGATAGTACGATAACTTTTCCTTGTACTTTTCGTTATCACTTACCTGATCAAAATACTCATTCGCAGTATCGTAATCATCGCCTTCGTAAGCCATATAACCAATGTAATACTTAGCTTGCGAGCCATATTCTTTAGAATCTGCTACACGATTAAGGTACTTTGTTGCTTCTTTTTTGCTATTTGTAGAATATAAGGTGTAACCGTAATTAAAATTGAAACGCTCGCGCTCAGTACGTGCTATACTAGACTCATCTACTTTTTGATACCATTTGCGAGCATAAGCGTATTTACCATTTTCAAAATAGTAATCTGCAACATCTAAAAACGCAGTATTTCGCTTTGTACTTGTTGGGTATTCTTCAACAAAATCTGTTATAAGATCGTCTGCATTTCGCTGGTTTAGTCGTACAGCACAATTGGCAATGTAATACGAACAGTCAGACTTTAAAACAGCATCATCTGTGTTATACTTAATATCGTCGAACAAGGATTGTGCAGCTTTATACTGTTTATTGTTATATAAGGTTAATGCCTTTTGGTAATCTTTTAACTCACTTGTATATACTGCAGATTTCTGAGCAAATCCCAGCATTGCAAACGTAAGAAAAACGATAAGTAATGGTCTTTTTAAAACTAGCATCAGCGTCGTCTTTTGATTAATATTTATTGATGATAAGTTATCACTATTCAAATATAATTGAATACAAAATTTATAACGATAGAAAAGCTGCATAATTATAAAATAGGGTTTGGTTTTATATTTTCTTTAACGCTTTTTGTACTTAAACAATATGATTAGCGTTTGATTATTGAGCGAATTAATAATACATTTACAATTACAAATTTTTCAATTTCAACTATGTCCGAAACTGTTTTACAACTTAAAAATGCAACGATATATCAAGGTGGCAATATGGTCTTATCTGATGTTAACTTTGAGATGCAAAAAGGTGATTTTGTTTACCTTATAGGCAAAACAGGAAGCGGCAAAAGTAGTTTTATGAAAACGCTTTATGGCGACTTAGAACTTACTGAAGGTGATGGCACTATAGTAGATTTTAACCTAAGAACCATGAAGGAAAAAGACATCCCTTTTTTACGTAGAAAACTGGGTATTGTTTTTCAGGATTTTAAATTATTACCAGACCGAACTATAAATAGTAATCTTGAATTTGTTTTGAAAGCTACTGGTTGGAAAGACAAAGACAAAATAAAAGAGCGCATTGAAAAAGTGTTAGATAAAGTTGCAATGAAAACTAAAGGTTTTAAGTTTCCCCATGAACTCTCTGGTGGTGAACAACAACGTATTGCTATTGCTAGAGCGCTGCTTAATGATCCTGAGTTAATCTTAGCAGATGAGCCAACTGGTAACCTAGACCCTCAAACCAGTATTGAGGTGATGGAAGTACTACAAGACATCAATAAAAATGGCAATACTATTTTAATGGCCACCCATGATTATGCTTTGCTTTTAAAGTATCCGAGCAAAACCTTAAAGTGCGATGAAAATAAGGTTTTTGAGGTGGTGCAGAGAAAGAATTAATCTATGCTCTCTATTCTTATACCTACATATAATTACGATGTGGTATCGTTAGTAACGACAGTGCATGCGCAATGTTTAAAGCAACTCAATCAAAACTTTGAAATTTTAATCTACGATGATTGCTCTACCGAGAATAACATTGTAGCTAAAAATGAATCTCTTAATGCTTTAGAAAACTGTAACTTTAAGATACTTCCCAACAACATTGGCAGAAGTGCTATAAGAAACAAACTCTCTCAAGATGCCAAGTACAATTGGTTATTGTTTTTAGATGCAGACGTAATGCCTATATCAGAAGACTTTATTCTAAACTACATATCTGTCATAGACAAAGAACCTTGTGTTGTATATGGAGGTATTTTGTACCCAGAAACTGACCAAGATGACTTAAAAACACTGCGATGGCATTACGGTAAAAAACGAGAAGCTTTAAATTATTTAGATAGAAACAAGGATGTATATCTTAGCTTTTTGACATTAAATTTTTTAATTCACAAAAGCATTTTTAGTACGGTAAAATTCAATGAGGACATACCTAACTTTAGACACGAAGACACCCTATTTTCATACAATCTAAGACAACACAACATACCTGTAAAACATATAGACAATCCAACCTACCACCTAGGTATTGAAGATAGCAAAACCTTTATAAAAAAATCTTTAGAGTCTATAGAGGCCATTAATTTATTTATAAAAAATGATCTCATAGATCCAAATTACACTCTAATTTCACGCACGTACAAAACCATAAATAAATTCCGATTAGGCTTTATTTTTAGTTTTATTTATAAACGCTTTAAACCTAATTTTGAAAAGAATCTTCTAAGCAATTCACCTTCGTTATTTATTTTTGATATCTATCGTTTGTGTTATTATTGTCATCTAAACTCTTAAAAATGAGTGTTTCCTTTTCGGTAATCATATCTGTCTTTAACAAAGAAAAGTACATTAAAGCTACAATTGAAAGCGTACTAAAACAATCGTTTAAAGATTTTGAACTCATTGTTGTTAATGATGGCTCCACAGACAATAGTCTTGATATAATCGAAGGGTTTAAAGACGAAAGATTAAAGATAATTAGCACTAACAATCAAGGTGCCTCTCAATGTAGAAACACAGGAATAAACGCTGCAAGTAATGCTTTTATCGCTCTACTCGATGGTGACGATCTTTGGGATGCCGATTATCTTAAAAAAGTAAACGATTGCATTATTTCATTTCCTAACGAATCTGTTTTTGCTACCGCAGTTGCACACAAATATGAAGACAAAATAGTTGCTGCTACGTATAATTTTAAGCAAGAGAAAACTTATGCAGTTCGAAACTTTTTTGAATCTAGCTTAGACCATACCATCATTACAAGTTCTAGTGTAGTTTTTAAAAATGAGATACTCGAAAAAACCGGTTACTTTGATACCTCAATTGTTTCTGGACAAGACACTGATCTTTGGATACGTATTGGACTTAACTACAAGGTTGTATTTATAAATCAAATATTAGCTTATTATAATTACGTTCCTGAAAGCTTAAGCAACACTGTTTTTAGTGTAAGGAACAAACCGAAATACGACAAGTATTTTGAATTAGAAAAATCAAACAAAAGTCTTAAGCGTTATTTAGACAGAAACCGCTTTCCTTTAGCCATATTAAGTAAGCTTGAGAAAAACACAGAGCGTTTTGAATTTTACTGCAGCCATATAAATCCAAAAAATCTTCGCCCAGAACAACGTATCATTTTATTTGCTCCAAGATGGATCGTTAGATTATTGCTTAAGTTAAAATCACTTAACGGAGAAAAGCTTTATTATCCTGTGACGTGATTTTTAAAATCCTGATAATCTCTTATGTATTCTGCTTCATTATATGTGGTTGAAGCCAGCACCAAACAAACAGCACCAGAAGAAAAATTATCAATTTCTCTCCAAACATTTGTAGATATAAACAAACCTTGTGTTGGTTTATTTAGCATAATTCGCTCTCTGGAAAAACCGTCATCCACTATAACTTCAAAACTACCACTAAGCGCAATTATAATAGACTCTTGCTCCTTATGTGCATGACCTCCTCTGTAACTGCTGCTAGGCACATCAAAAAGATAATAAACACGTTTTATTTCAAAGGGCAACACGTCTTTTTCAATGACGGCCAATGAACCACGCTCGTCATGCACCTTTGGTATTTCTATGAATTTTATATGTTTCACATTACTCATGCTGTGGTTATTTTTTAATTTAAAATCGCTTGCCATTGTTTTGCGATATTTGTCATTGATAGTGCTCTCACACTTTCTCTTGCATTAGACTTGCAATGTAAGTATAATTCCTTATCGAATATCATTCTATTAAGTGCATTTGCCATGGCTTCTTCATTATAATTTTCTACTAGAAGTCCATTTTGTTCACTTATAATTATTTCACTTGGTCCAGATTTACAATCTACAGAAACTACTGGCACATTTAAAGATAATGCTTCTGGTATAGCCATGGGAAACCCTTCGTACCTACTTGTTAAAACAGAACATAAAGCTCTTTTTATGTATGGATAGGGATTCTTTTCAAACCCATGAAAAACTACATTATCATCCAGATTTAACGATTTTGAATACTCTTGCAGCATAGCTTCATCCGGACCGCTACCTAATATTAGCAAGCTTACATTAGCTTCAGGCAATTGAGATATTTTATAAGCGTCTAATAGTAATTTTAGGTTTTTATGTTCATCATCTAATCTACCAAAGTAAATAATGTAATTTTCTATTTCAACACCAACCTTCTTGTTAGATTGCTTCAAAATCTCTTCAAAATTAAATCCGTTATAGATTGTAGAAATATCATTTAGTTTATAAGTTGTTTTGTATAGTTTTTCCGCAGCTTTTGAGACAGCAACCATTTTTTTATTCTTGTACAACAATCTGTTTAACCAGCTGTATTTTGTAAATGCTTTTTTGTAATTGTAATTATGCAATATATAAATAGCAGGAAGCTTGTATATAAATGTTGTAATAATAAACTCTCTGTAGGCCTGCACTCTAGCTCTACTGTCTATAACAATATCTATGCTGTTAGTTTTTAAATATTTTTTAAAGATTAAAAGTCGGTTTAACCTTCCTAACAGTGTATCGTTTTTTTGCTTTAATTTACCCAGATTAAACAACTTACCCTTATAAGGATAATCTATTTTATCTAATACAGAAACAATGTGCACATCATACCCTAAATTATCTAACATTTGAGATAAAAGCGCTGAAGAACGCTCGGCACCACCACCACCAAGGCAAGTAACAACAATACATATTTTTTTGGTGTTGGTTTTAATCATTTACAACTATCTTTGAAAAGCAAATGTAACGATATAAATGAAGATTTTACTGGTTGGTGAATATAGCAGACTACACAATTCGTTAAAAGAAGGTTTAGAGAAATTAGGCCATGATGTTACCTTGGTCGGAAAACAAGATGGGTTTAAAAAATATCCTGTGGATATTAAAGTACAATCGGTTTTACCTCGCGAGGGATTAACAAATAAAATAATTCAAGCAACATACAAAATAAGTAAAGTCAATATTTATGCTCTAGAAAATGCCTTAATGTGGTATTTACAACTTAGAAAGCTAAAAGGTTTTGATGTGGTTCAAATCTACAACGAAAGCATAGCAAAAACTCACACAAATCTTGAAATAAAGCTTTTTAACGTACTTAAGAAAAACAATAAATCAATCTTTTTGTTATCCTGCGGAATTGACTACATCAGCGTAAATTATGCCTTTACTAAAAAGTTTAGATATTCTATTCTAACACCTTTTCTTAAAAACACTAAATTAAAAAATGAATTCAGATTTATTCTAAACAAACTAAAGCCAAATAGCAAAAGACTAAGTGATTACATTACAAATAATGTAAATGGTATCATAGCATCGGATATGGACTATCATCTACCGTTAAAAAATCATACTAAATATCTAGGATTAGCACCCAACCCAATAAATACAGATCTGATACAATACCAACCCTTAGATGTGAACAAAAAAATAATTATTTTTCACGGTATAAACTCTAGTGCTTATGTAAAAAAGGGTAATATATATTTTGATAAAGCGCTTAAAATTATAGAAAAAAAATACCCAAATAAGGTTGAAATAATTATTACTAGAGACTTACCATACAGCAACTACATACAACATTACAAAAATTGTCATATTCTTTTAGATCAAGTATATGCTTACGACCAAGGCTATAATGCTTTAGAGGCTATGGCTAGAGGTAAAGTAGTATTTACTGGTGCAGAAACAGAATGGTTAGAGCATTATGATTTAACTGAAGATGAGATTGCAATAAATGCATTACCTAATGAAAATAGTATTGCAAAAAAATTAGAGTGGCTCATTCAAAACCCAGAGAAAATTTTAGAAATTTCAAGTGCAGCAAGGAGATTTATTGAAAAAGAACACGATTATATTTTAGCTTCGGAAAAATATATTAATATGTGGACTAAAGTATTGTAAACAGAATAAATGAAGCATTTTATAATCACAAGATTTAATTTAAAAAATGAGGATTGGAAATCTAACAATTCTAATACTCCAAAGGGCATAAGTGAATCTTGGCTTACTAACAGGTTACAACTTTTTCAAAAATTCTGTTTACCATCTGTAAAAAATCAATCTAATCAAAATTTTATCTGGATTATAGCGGTTGACATTGATACACCTATATATTTTAAAAATAAAATTAACGAAATACTCAAAAACATAGAATATATTAAGCTCATCTATGTTGATGGGTTTAATGGTTTACCTACCGAATTAAATAATAAAATACAATCACTTCTTAATCCTAAAGACCATTTTATAATTACAACACGGTTAGATAATGATGACATTATCCATCGAGATTTCGTAAAAACCATTCAAGAGCTTTACACTCCAAGCCATAACACCATTATTGATTTGAAAAATGGCTACCAGCTAAGCCTTAACAACTCTAAAGATATTAGATATTTAGGTTATGCCTTTAATCCATTTATAAGTCTAATCGAAGCTTCTGATAATATTAAAACTGTATTATTTAAAGAGCATATTTCTTGGAGGTTTAATTGCGAAAAACATATAATATATACTAAAAAAAGATTGTGGATTCAATTGATTCATTCAAAAAATCAAGCAAATACAACAACACGATATCTAAAACGAATGCGAACGTTCGACTCAGAAGAATTTGGGATTAACATCCTTACCAAAACCTACTCTAATTTCGAAAATGCCATATATAATTTCAAAATTCTTCCATATCGATTTTATGGGGCCATTTTTATGTTTTTCAAGTTACGTATTAACAAATAAAAAGTTTTAATTACTATTTATTACTTGCTAGACTTAAAAGATCTAAATATTAATATACTAACAAGAATAAGATATATAACATACCTTACTAAATGCGCAATCACTACACCTTCTGTGTTAAAATAATTTAAGAATAAAATTGTAAGAACATAAAATAGAACAAGCGAAATAATTTCTGTAATCACAAAGCTTTTAACCTGTCGTTTTGCTAAAAATTGATGTGCAATAATCAAACTACAAAGTCTAACAAAATCACCCAGCAACTGCCATTTGAATAAAGGAGCCATGCCTTTAAAATCTGGATAAATAACATCTATTATCACGTGCCTTAACAGATAAACCAAAATCATTCCTAAACCAAAGATTGGTAATATCGTTTTGTAGATATTAAAAACTTCATTTTTAAAGGCTTCCTTAGTATGAATATTAGCAAACCTGGGAATTACATACAACGTAAATAAACCTGAAGCAAAAACCATATAATTTTTTGATATAAAACTTACGGCTGTCCAGTAACCTGCTTCATTAATATTAATTTTATTTTCTATGAGACTAATAACATTTAACTCTATATAGTTAAGTAGAAATGTAGACACAAAGGACATTAATGTAAAAGCTAATAAACTATTCCTGTAGTCTAAGCTCAACGTTAATTTCTTGAAGTCAACATAACGTTTTAAAACTTTTCCGAACACAATTATGATGACTCCCAATTGAATTACTGGTGCAATGGCTATGGCCAAAATTGCTGCTTCTAAATTACCATTGTATAACGCTGCCACAAAGAGCACTGCCGACAACAAATAGCTTATTAACTCTATTCTTGCATAATTTTTATATTCAGATAAGCCATTAAGAACACCATATAGTGCACGGTTTAAAGCTATGAATGGTACAATAAAAGCAATGACTCTAAACACAAAAGTAAAGTCATTGGATTTGAATAAAATCTCTGAAAAATGATCAGCACAAAAGAAGAGAACTACTCCTGAAATAAAAGAACCTATGGTAATAAAAACTGTTGCTGTTGAAAAAAGCTTACTTAATTCTGTCTTATTATTTTTATGCTCAGCAACATATTTTACAATACCATTAAAAATACCGAGAGAAGAAATACTGGTTAACATGCCCATAATATTTCTAACCTGACCAATTCTGGCAATTCCAGCTTCCCCAAAAGTAATTGCCAACAACCATTGTGTAAAACCCGAAATAACTAACCTAATAGCAATAACAAATGCATTAAGCGATGTAATCTTAAGTATAATATTGTTTCTTATGAATCCAGGAAGTTTCATGCACAATGCTATTAATAATCATCAATGCTTTCATCATTTATTACACCAAATAAAGAACTACCAAAAATTAGCAAAACAATTCCAAAGTGCATTAAATAACTTAAGCAATGTCCCATTACGGCACCTTTTATCCCAAAAGCATCAATGAGATAAATGCTAGAAAAGTACATAATAACAAACAAAAATACTTCTATAATGATAAAGTGTGTAAACATCTTTTTGGCCAAGAACTTATAAGCAATAACCATAGACATTACACGCATAAAGTCGCCCAGAATTTGATAACCCATTAAATCTTCAATAGGTCTAAATTCTTCAGTAAAGAGTAGATTAACAAGTAAGCTTCGGCTTAAATAAATAACACCAAGAATAACAGCAAAAATTGGCAAAACAGTTTTATAAAAACTAAACACTTCTTTTCTAAACTCAGTTTGGGTTTTTAATTCTGCAAATCGAGGTAAAATATACAATGCCATTAATGAGTTAATAAACATTAGATAGTAATCTGAAACTCTTGTTACAGCAGTCCAATAACCTGCCTCCTTAATTCCTATTTCTGAAATAATATAATTTCTAATTATAATATATACAATTGGCAAAGCAATTGATGACACTAATGCCATAATCATATTCGGAGTTAAGTTTCTAAGCACTGAAATCTGAATATTCGTAATATTGATAATTGACATTAAATTTTTTCTAAATGCAATACCTACTATTGTTATCAGAAGATTAAGTGCAGGAGTAATTACTACTGCAATTAAAGCGCCGTCGATGTTTTCTTGCTTTATTAATAGAAGTGTTACAAGTAAGCCTAAAATTTGACCTATTATATTTATAACTAATAATATCCTGTACTTAGAGAAGCCATTCATTATGGCAAACACAAACATATTTAAGGCATAGAACGGCAGTACAATAGCCATTTTTTCAATAATATAGACATAATTATTATTGAAGAAAATAAGTTCATTAACAAACTCTGCATTATAATAGCATAAAAAAGCCAAAATTAATGACGCAAAAAAGCCAAAGTAAAATACTGTAGAAAGTGTATTGGTTAACTCCTTCTCGTTATTCTTATGCTTCCCAATAAGCTTAACAAAACCATTGTATAAACCTGCTATAGATATGGATTGAATTGTACTTAGAAAATTTCTTAAATTTCCAATTAATGCCATACCCTCTGGGCCAATAAATAATGCTATAAACTTAGATATTAGTATTCCTGCAAGAATCTTGATACTAATATTAGCCGTATTAAGACTTGCGGCTTTTACTAAAACTTCATTATTTATGTAGTGAAAAAACTTTTTCAATTAATAAGCATTTATAACCTCTATCACAGTATTTACCTCTTTGTCAGATAATACAGGACTTATTGGCAAACTTATAATTCTTTTATGAATTTGCTCTGTTATTGGTAACTTTAAATAAGAAAATCTTTGCAAAGCTTTTTGTTTATGTGGTGGAACTGGGTAGTGTACCAGCCATTCTATACCATTCTTATTTAAATGATTAATAAAAGCATCTCTATTTTCTACCTCAACTACAAAAGCATAAAACACATGATTTTTAGACTCATCATAGAAAGGTAAACTTACTTTAGGGTTTGCAATTTCTTTAAGGTAACATTTTGCTATAAACCGTCTTCTGGCATTATCAGAATCTAGAGATTTTAGCTTTATACTTAAAAATGGAGCTTGTAAATCATCTAATCTACTATTGTATCCAATAACTTCATTTTTATATTTTAATTTGCTACCGTAGTTTCTTAATAAACTAACTGCTTCAAACAATTCTTTATCGTTAGTGGTTACCGCACCTCCATCACCTAATGCTCCAAGATTTTTACTTGGATAAAAACTAAATGCTGCTGCATCCGCTAAATTACCAGCTTTAATATTTTTAGAACTAGAAATAGCTCCATGTGCTTGTGCTGCATCCTCAATTAGCAATAAATTTTGCTTCTTTGCTATTGTTTTTAAATTTTCATAATCTGCTAGCTGCCCATAAAGATGAACCATTATTATTGCTCTTATATCTTTTGTTAAAGCATTTTCAACCTCGTTTATTGAGATATTATAAGTTTTAGAATCTGGTTCAACTAATACAGGCTCTAAATCAGCATGAATTACAGACAAAATGGTTGCAATAAAAGTATTTGCTGGCACCAAAACCTTGTCTCCTTTTTTTAGCTTTCCAATTTCTATGTATCCCTTTAAAATAAGTGTTAAAGCATCCAAACCATTAGCAGTTCCTATACAATAATTTGTTCCGCAGTAGTGAGCAAACTCACTTTCAAATTTCTTAACATTAGGACCAAGAATGTAATAAGAAGTATCCAAAGACTGAGTAAAAGATGCTTGGAGCTCTTCTCTAAATCTATTATTGATTTTATGTAGGTCTAAAAACTTAATCATACATAAATATCTTCTAAGTGCTTGTATTTTGAAGTTTCAATTTTATAAAACCCTTGTGTAATTGAATGTGCTCCATAGCCTTCTTTCCAATACTGCAATCCTTCATTAATATTCTGACCGTTATTTTCATTAGAAATCCCAAAATTAAAATACTTTTTATCAGCAAAAACCTCTTCTAAAAGGTAATGATGTAAAAAATCTAAGCTACCCAGTGTGTTCTTATCTTCATTACCAGAAATATACTGGCTGTGTGCCACATATTTTGTTTCAAAAATAGTTGTTCCTGCTACAATAGTATCATTATGATAAACATTAAATTGTCTTATTTGCTTTGGAAATCTGGATTTTAAAAGCTGAATTTCATCTAAGCTATGAACTGGTTTTACATCATGTTTATTATCAAGATTTGGTATCAAAATTTCATTCCAAAAACTTTTAAATTCGTCCGTCTCTCTAACTGTAAGGTTATTTTTTAAACCTCTCTTATAACCGTTTTTTCTACTTCTATTATACCTTTTGAATTTTAGTTCTAATGTAGAATGCAAATCCATACGCTGTAATTGCGCCTTAAGTTTAAAACACAAATAAGCTAGTGGATTATTGGTCTGATTATCTAAGAAAACGAAAGGCAATTCTTTTATCATGAGAGTTTTAATTCCATTTTCTGATAGATACTCTAAAACTGATTTTAAAATGCTTATAACCTCTTTACTCTTTAGGTTTGGTTTATAAATCAATCCTCCATAGGTTAATCCTTGATGAGAATAGATTTCATGATCAACTTTATTTGCAGGTAGTAATGCCGTTAGTTCACCATTGTTATAGATCATCAATGAAAAATCTTGAAATCTATCACTATGATAATCCATAAACCCTCTTTGGAATAAGAATGTTTGCTGGTTACTTTCTAAGAGAAAGGTGTTCCAGTTTTCTTTTAATGTTGATTGATATAATTTAATATCAAATTGTTGCATTTAGCTAAGATATATGATTTATTTCTACCTGTTATAAAAGACTCCTTACAAAAACAATTTATCGCTTATTGTTTGGTTCATAAATGATGAAATAATCATTACTCCACACCTCCTTGTAGTTATTTCTACTTAAAAAATTATTCATTGCCTTGGAACGTGTATTGCTATGTAAATTATTTTCAACTCCATTTTCTGACATGTAATTATCAAGAGGTTCTGAAAACGCTACAATAGTTTCAAATTTTTGTTGAACAACTATTGGTAGTATATCGATTTCCTTTTCAGCCTTTTTGAGCTTTTCTTCAAACATTTGACCACTATAAACCCAAACCCAAGGTGTGTTCATGTAAGGTTTTGTTTGAGACAAAAAATGTATCATTGGAATTTTATCATAAGCTAACAGATAATCATCCGGTTTTACATAATCACTCATATTTTCCAAAAGATCGTTTATAATAATTGACCTTCTTTCGGTAGTGTATATATTATTAGCCAATGGAGCATTAATACTATATGTTTTCTCCAATCTACTTCCATAATCAAAGTAGGCCTCATTACTTATTTTATATATTTTAAGTGAAGCATAGGCAACTAGAGTTATAAAAAACAGCATGGAAACAGAGGATTTATTAATCTTAATTTTATAGTCTTTAAAGCTTAACTTCTTTAAAAAGCTTAAATCCGTATCGCTTAGAGAAGCAATAGCTAATGGTATTGCTAACCAAACAGAAACGTAGCCCATATTATGTAATGCGCCATCACTTCCCAAAGGCAAAACTAAAGCAACAATTAAAGCCATTACAGACAATAACTTAAGAGATAAACTACTATTTCTGTTTATTAGCAAAAGCGCATTACCTAAAAAAATAAAAAAGTACAGCTCAAAAATATCTTGTCCTTTAAAAAATCTTAGAAAAACCAAAAGAAAAATAACGTTGATAGCAACATTCAGATACTTGTTTTTTACAACGCTCTTAGATACTAAGCATACTAGTGCAATAAGTATATATTTTATCCCTGAAATTAATACAATCAAATAGCTTTCAAAATATTTCATTAAAAGTGCCCAAACATTATGATTTCCATCACTCGCTGTTCCATGACCAATTGTACTGTACAATGAATTTAGTAAAGAATTCTGATGATTTAATAAAAATGCGATAAGCAAGAAGCATAATATACCAGCAGTGATACCTAATATGTAATACTTAAAGAAATTGAATACAAGTTGCTTTTTCTCTTTTGTGTCTTTTTCACTAAAATAGGGATAGAAAAATGTAATGCACAGTGCTAATAAGGTAATATTAGGCAACCTGCTTAAGATGCAAAAAACGGTTAAAAACCCAGCAAAAAACAGATTTAAGAACCTCTTATTTAAAATTCCTCTATGTAAGCAGAAAACAATTAAAACATAAAGCAATATGGTAAGATGATTATGATAAAACACTAAATAACCAAAATCACTTATGAAAGCAGAAAGAATGACTCCAATAGCTATTTGATATGGCTTTATATAACCTTTAAATAACTTAAACACAAAATATGCTGAAACTAAAAAGCTTAATACAGTTAAAACTCTAAATGACCATATTCCACCATCTGGAAAAATTAGATACCACAAGCCGCCTGAAACAGCAGCAAACCATCTGTAAAAATTAAACTCAATACAACTTGGACAATTAAAAACTTGCTGATACACCGTAAGCGCTAACCCTTCGTCACAAACATCAAAACCTTGAAAGGACAATAAAACACCAAATAAGGCTATAAAACAGAAGGTAAATATAACTGCTCTTTTGTACGAAATAGAGTTTAAAATAGACATCAACATAGATAATAAATTACGAATTTATACTTTCTTTTTTTTTCTATAAGCATGAAGAATTATTTTTCGAACAACACAATGATACATTAATTAAAAAATAATAGCTTTGTGTTACACAGCTAATTCATGAACTCAGAAAAAATTACTCTCTCTCTGGTAATACCTCTTTATAATGAAGAAGAAAATATTGAACCACTACTTCATAACATAAATAACGCTCTAGAGAATTACCATTTTGAAATTATTTTAGTTGATGATTTTTCTACAGATAAGACTGTGAATACCATTAAAACTTTAAATCATCCAAAAGTAAAGCTCATTGAACTTCGTAAAAATTACGGACAGAGTTCGGCTTTAGCAGCAGGTATAGATAATGCAAGTGGTGAGTACATCGTAACTATGGATGGCGATTTACAAAATGATGCATTTGACATACCAACAATGCACCAAAAATTACTCAGCGAAAATTGGGATGTAGTTGTTGGTATTAGAAACAATAGAAAAGACAGTTTTTTAAAAAGATTACCATCTAAGATTGCTAATTTCTTAATTAGAAAAGCAACCAAACTGAATATAAAAGATCATGGATGTGCTTTAAAGATTTTTAAAAAGAATATTGCTAAAGAATTAAATCTTTATGGCGAAATGCATCGGTTTATAGGATTGCTTGCATATTTAAATGGAGCTCGTGTAGGAGAAATAAATGTAAACCATAATCGAAGAATATATGGAAAGTCTAAATATGGCTTAGGAAGAACTTTTAAAGTTATAAATGATATTCTTTTAATATCGTTTCAGCGCAATTATCTACAAAAACCGTTGTATCTCTTAGGAAACCTTGGAATTTTATTTTTTGCTATTGGCTGTATAATTAATATTTACCTATTGATTGAAAAAATACTTGGTAATGATATTGGAGATCGACCACTTCTTATCTTAGGTGTACTATTGTTATTAGTAGGTGTACAACTCTTCACGACAGGTATTGCAATAGATTTACAAATGCGAACCTATTACGAAACACAAAATACAAGGCCATATAAGATAAGAGAGATCACAAATTTTGAACACAAAGGTGAACTACTCTAAATACACCTCTTCTTTTAATTTTTCCTCTTAACTAGATAAAACATATTTACACCCAAAATAGCAGCATTAGCAATAATAATTGGCAAACCAACACGAAGAGTTGGCATTAGAAAACCGTAAATAACAAACAAAACACAACCTGTCATATTTACCATTCGAAGTTTCTTTACATCTTTCATCGTGAACGATAGAAGTACCATAAAAGAGGCTAAATAACCAACATATTCTGTTCCTGTAATTCCTAATAACTCCATGTTTGTTGACTAAAAAAAAGAGAAACACTCTTGAGTATTTCTCTTTTAAAATTATAATGAATTAATTCCTATAAACTTTTATTTCGTTTACGATCTACTTCTTTTAATAAAATCTTACGAATTCTAAGATGGTTTGGTGTTACCTCTACATATTCATCTTTTTGAATGTATTCTAAAGCTTCTTCTAACGAAAACTTAATTGCTGGTACAATCTTAGCTTTGTCATCCGCACCTGCAGAACGTACGTTACTTAACTTTTTGGTCTTGGTAACATTAACCGTCATATCATCTTGACGAGAGTTTTCTCCAATAACTTGTCCTTCGTAAATATCTTCACCTGGATCAATAAAGAATTTTCCTCTTTCCTGTAGTTTGTCAATAGAATATGGAATTGCAGTACCATTTTCCATAGATACTAACGAACCGTTTTGACGTTCTGGAATACCACCTTTTAACGGTTGATACTCTTTAAAACGGTGTGCCATAATTGCTTCACCTGCTGTTGCTGTCAGCAATTGATTACGCAAACCTATAATACCACGAGAAGGCACTATAAACTCACACACCATACGGTCACCTTTAGCTTCCATACTTAGCATTTCACCTTTACGCATCGTCACCATTTCAATGGCTTTACCAGATACGTTTTCTGGCAAATCAATTGTCATTTCTTCAAAAGGCTCGCATTTTACACCATCTATTTCTTTGATGATTACTTGTGGCTGACCAATTTGAAGTTCGTATCCTTCACGTCGCATTGTTTCTATCAATACTGATAAGTGCAATACACCACGACCAAATACCATAAACTTATCTGCACTATTGGTTTCTTCTACTCTAAGTGCTAAGTTTTTTTCAAGCTCTTTTGTCAAACGATCTTTAATATGACGAGATGTTACAAACTTACCATCCTTACCAAAGAAAGGCGAATCGTTAATGGTAAATAACATACTCATTGTTGGCTCATCAATAGCGATAGTTTTTAAACCTTCAGGATTTTCAAAATCGGCAACGGTATCACCAATTTCAAAACCTTCTAAACCAACAATAGCACAAATATCACCTGCTTGTACTTCTTCTACTTTTAAACGTCCTAAACCTTCAAACGTATGAAGCTCTTTTATCTTGCTCTTTACTATAGAACCATCTCTTTTTACCAAAGAAATTGGCTGACCAGCTTTTAATGTTCCTCTTGTTAAACGACCAATTGCAATACGTCCTGTAAAGCTTGAAAAATCTAAAGAAGTAATCAGCATTTGAGTTGTACCTTCTTCGATTTTTGGTTCAGGAATATGCTCAATCACCATATCTAACAATGGCTCTATATTTTCAGTTGGCTTTTGCCAGTCTTCACTCATCCAGTTGTTCTTTGCAGAACCGTAAACTGTCGGAAAGTCTAACTGCCACTCTTCTGCACCAAGTTCAAACATTAAGTCAAAAACTTTTTCGTGTACTTCTTCTGGTGTACAGTTTTCTTTGTCAACTTTGTTTACAACAACGCAAGGCTTTAAACCTAAATCAATAGCTTTTTGTAACACAAAACGTGTTTGAGGCATTGGCCCTTCAAAAGCATCTACTAAAAGTAAAACACCATCAGCCATATTTAATACACGCTCTACCTCACCACCGAAATCGGCGTGACCAGGTGTATCAATAATATTGATTTTAGTGTCCTTATAAACCACAGAAACGTTTTTAGAAGTAATTGTTATACCTCTTTCACGTTCTAAATCATTGTTATCGAGAATTAAATCTCCTGTGTTTTCGTTTTCACGAAACAACTGACAATGGTACATAATCTTATCAACCAAGGTGGTTTTTCCGTGGTCTACGTGCGCAATAATTGCAATGTTTTTAATCTTAGTCATAACTGATGCTGATTTTAAGCGCGCAAAGGTACATCATATTCCTTTCAAATCGTTAATTATATGTTATATTTTAAAAATGAGACAATTTCAGTTTGTATCTTGTCGTTCTAGAATTGATTAATAGTAAAAGCCTTTTCATACAACCGCTAATTGGGCTATTTACGTCTGAACCCTAAAATTTAACAACAGATGAATGCAATTAGCAAGTACACCAAGTTTATTCCGTACCTTTATTTTATTAGTATTGTCGCTTATTGGTTTACAATTATAAATAGAAGCGATGGTATTTCTGCGTATCCAATTTTATTATTTGGCATACCATTTTTATGGCAAGTTATTAAGCCAAACAGGAATCTTAATTTTTCATTAGGCATTGTGTTTGTTTGCTTGTCGTCTTATTTAATTCTCGCCTATTTATTTAATTTATTGAACATTATGAATTGGTCAGAATCTTCTAAACGTTTGCTTTTTTATGGTGGATCATTAGTTTTTGGCAACTTTGTAATGTCACTATGGATTATACGAAATAGTATAAAAAAGGTGTTTTGATTTTTATATATTTAAAGCCTAATTTCACTTAAAAAAACAGGCAACTTTCTTTTGAAAAAATTAAAAATTATATACTTAATCATACCGATTATAACTTTTTTCGGATGCTCATCTGAAGATGCATGCACCAAAACCATTACTTTACAACAAGTGTATTTAGTAGGCAATCATCAATACTACTACAATGATATTGAACAAGAAGTGCCTTGTAATTTTCCTGAGCCGGAAGACCCAGAGGTTATTGATCCTCCTAAGCTTGAGAATTTTTCTTATCAAATTTTAAGTTTTAATTACGAGCCAGATACAGGAAATAATACTTCGTTATTACAATTTGAAATTCAATTAAATAACAATAACGATTTTGATGTTACTGGAATTCCATATTTTACAGTATATACTAATATTGAATTTTCTACGGCTAACTATGTAAATGACGCTTCAAATTCTTGTCTAGAAATACCTGCAAACTCTAATTGTATCTTTACATATAGTTTGGAAGAACCTATAACCAACGTTGGTGTACCAGATAACTTTGAAATTTTAAACGTTGAATATATTATTACCAACTAAGGTTACTAAAGCTTTATGCATATTCATATTAATATTATCTTTGCGACTTAACAATTAAGTCTTAAGCTTTGATAACAGTTCCTAAATTAAAACACACAGATTCTAACAATTTCTTTTTGCTTTGTGGCCCTTGCGCTATTGAAGGAGAAGACATGGCGCTACGCATTGCAGAAAAGGTAGTTTCTATTACAGATAAGCTACAAATTCCATACGTTTTTAAAGGTAGTTTTAAAAAAGCCAACCGAAGTAGAATTGATAGTTTTACAGGAATTGGAGATGAAAAAGCTCTAAAAATTCTTAAGAAAGTTTCTGAAACTTTTGATGTCCCAACAGTAACTGACATCCACGAAGTATCTGATGCAGAAAAGGCAGCTGAGTATGTTGATGTTTTACAAATTCCTGCTTTTTTAGTAAGACAAACGGATTTAGTAGTCGCAGCTGCTGAAACTGGTAAAGTGGTTAATTTGAAGAAAGGACAATTTATGAGTCCAGAATCTATGAAACATGCTGTACAAAAAGTAAAGGACTCTGGCAGTGACAAAGCATGGATCACCGATAGAGGGACCATGTTTGGTTACCAAGATATGATTGTAGATTTTAGAGGTATACCAACCATGCGTCAGTATGCTCCTACAGTTTTAGACGTAACCCATTCTTTACAGCAACCTAACCAAACTGTTGGTGTTACAGGTGGCAGACCAGATATGATTGAAACTATTGCTAGAGCTGGAGTGGTTAATAATGTAGATGGCCTATTTATTGAAACGCATTTTGATCCTGCTAATGCTAAAAGCGATGGTGCAAACATGCTACATTTAGATAATCTTGAAGGATTACTAACAAATTTAGTAGCTATAAGGAAATTAGTTTCTAGTTTTTAAGCTATTTTTTCTTACCCAAAATAAGCTTAAATGGATTAGTATTAATCTCTAACTGCTTTTGTAGCACATAGACAATAACCTCATCATTAATATCTTCAACAGATTTAAACCGAAGAGAACTTATAGATTTTCTGTTAGCATCTACAAAATGTTCATTATGCTTTTCTAATTTTTCAAAATGCCAAAAGGCTAGATCTACATAGTCTTTTGATTTATTTAGAAAACATATAGGAATACCGTCATTATAGTAAAACGGGATTCGCCATTTGTAAAGTAATTCTGCATTGGGTAAGACTGCCTCTATTATGGCCTGAAGTTGTAACAAAATAGTTTTGTATGGCTCTTCTTGTTTTAAAATATAGGCTTCCGCAGGATTCAATTAGAAAAATAACTGAATAATTCCAACAACAATTAAACCAATACCTATTATAGCTTTAAACGGCATTAATTTAGCGGATAGTTTTCTCAGACTAGTCTCTAGTGACGGCACTTTACCAAAGGCATGTGTTAATAATAATATACCTCCTAGTATACTAGCAATATTATATATTAGTCCATCCCAAAACTCAAGAATAGCCAAAATAATGAGACCAAGCCCTATAGCTGTCTGAAACGGAGCTAAAAAACCAGCAATCTTATTAAAAAAGTTACTCTCTCCATCCCATTTATCAAGAGTTGCAAGTCCTAATAATATACCACCAGAAATATTTGCAATTGCTAAAAGTAATTCAATTAAATCCATAATTATTGTTATAAGTTAATTCTTAAAACATAAATTTAATCAATATCTTCTAAAATGTTTTGCTGAATTCAAATAATTTAATTTACTTTGTATTTCAAAGTACTTTACAACTATGAGTAACGAAGATTATTTAAAAGACATCAGCGAGATTAAACATTTAATGAACAAATCTTCGCGTTTTATTTCATTAAGTGGATTATCTGGTATTCTAGCTGGTATATATGCTTTAATTGGTGCAGCAATAGCATTCTGGCTTGTAGACACCTATAGCTATGGCAAGTTATATATATTTCATGGTTGGGTGTTTTGGACTTGTATGGTTATACTAATGATGGTTGCTTTATTGAGTGCTTTAACTGGTATAATTCTCACTGTAAGAAAAGCTAAGAAGAATGACGAAAAAATTTGGGATAGTTCTTCTCAACGGTTGTTATTAAACTTTCTTATTCCTTTACTAGTTGGTGGTTTATATTGCCTTATTATTTTAGACCAAGGACGGTATGGACAAACTGGCGGTTTAATGCTCATTTTTTATGGTTTGGCCTTAGTTAGTGCTTCAAAATATAGCTTAGGAGATATTAGATATTTAGGGTATATTCAAATAGTACTTGGATTAATTGCAAGCTATTATCCTGGCTACGGGTTTTGGCTTTGGGTTATGGGTTTTGGTATTATGCACATTATTTATGGCACGTGGATGCATTTTAAGTATGATAGGTAATACCGTAATACATAAATTTTTAATTACTTAGAGTCTAAGCTTAATACTAAACATTGAGTATAATTAACAACATAAATAAACTTTTTGATCATAGAATACGACTTGGTATTATGTCTGTTCTTATGGTGAACGAGCATGCAGATTTTAAAACATTAAAAGAGCTGCTTGGAGCTACAGATGGCAATCTGGCAAGCCACACCAAGGCTCTGGAAAATGCAGAATATATTTTGGTTGAAAAACAATTTATTGGTCGCAAACCAAACACCAGATATAGTGCTACAAAACTTGGAAAAGCAGAATTTAAAAAACACATTGAAGCACTAGAAAAATTGATTAGTAAGACTTAAACAGTAATGGAGCATTTTGTAGATAAAGATTCGATTGTTAGAGAAATTTGGGGCAAAAGCGATACCATTTTAATGGTTTTTGCTGGTGCATCTGCCGAATTTGCTCTGAACAAAACTGTAGACTGGCTCTATTATACAAGCAAACTACCAAAAGATCCATTAGGCAGACTGTTTTCTACAGTTAACTATGCCAAAGCCATAGTATTTTCTAAAAATGAAACCGCTCTAAAAGCCATTGACACCATTAATAATATTCATAGCTCAGTAGAAAATAGTCGTGGCAAAAAAATACCTGAATGGGCCTACAAGGATGTACTCTTTATGCTTATAGATTATTCTATTCGTTCTTATGAGTTGTTGCAAAGACCTCTAACAAACAATGAGAAACAGGAAGTGTTGAATGTGTTTAATCGAGTTGGTAGTAGAATGAAAATAAACAATCTTCCACTAACCTGCTCAGACTTTCAGTTGGCTAGAAAAGCACATTTAAACCAAAATTTAGATAACAGTACTTTAACCAAAGACCTTTACAAACAATATAGAAAACATCTTGGCATTTTTAGATATCATTTGCTATTAGAATCTCAAATTTTGCTACTACCAGATTCTGCGAGACAAATGCTTAACCTACGAAAAATATCACTGTTAGTACCAATGATTTCAGTTTATAAATTCTTTAGAAGCATAAAGCTAGATTGGATGATAAAAGAAGTGCTTTTGCCTTCTGCTTACAAACAAGACATAAAACAAATGAACATCACATAATTTTTTTAATCTTTTACTTTGAAAAACAAAGTACTTTACAATCTATAAAATGAAAAAAATAATATTATTTATCGCTGCTCTTATATTCAGTACGCTTTTCTACGGCAAAAGCATTGGCTTAAACCTTTCTTTATTTAGCATTTTAACACTTGTCATTCTTATCATTAACAATAAAGAAAATTTCAAAATTAAAAGGACTTTAATCTATTCTGCCATGTATTTAGCTACAGGAATTGCTGTCTTTTTTCATGACTCAACACTTACGATAATTGCCAATATTGTGTCCTTTTTTACGCTCATTGGACTATTATCAGAACACAAAGCCTCTATTTATGTTAATTGGCTTAATGGTTTATACACAACCATTGCAGGATTCTTTCATAGAAATTATACTGTTAATGAGGCTACGCAAACTGTAGAACCAAAAAAAGAAATTGATTACCTCCACATAGTAAAAATTGTTATTATTCCTGCAGCGATTGTCATCGTATTTATTGGGCTATATCAAAACGGAAATCCAATTTTTAATGAGCTTATTGAAAAAATTGATTTTAGTTTTATCAATATTCAATGGTTACTATTTGCAGGTCTTGGTTACTATTTATTTGCAAATATTCATAAACCAATTGAAGTAGAGCCAGCCACATCACAGGACTTAAAAACTGGCAACCTTTTATTTAAAACAAAAGATTTTTCTATTCCAATATTAAAACAAGAAAACCAGCTAGGCATCATCCTAATTGCCTTACTAAACGTGCTTATTGTAATTTTTCTAATAACAGATATCACTTTTATCTTAACAAACGAAGAAGTTCGTGGTTCGGTTTTTTCAAGTCAGGTGCATAGTGGCATTAACGCTTTAATTGCATCTATTGTTATAGCAATAATTATTCTCCTTTATGTCTTTAGAGGTAATCTTAATTTTTATAAAGAGAATAAGACGGTAAAAAAATTAGCCTTTACATGGATCATTCTTAACTCAATATTAGTGCTAAGCATTGCAGTAAAAAACAGTCAATATATCTATTATTTTGGGTTAACCTATAAGCGTATTGGTGTTTTAGTCTACCTTATTTTAACTTTAACAGGACTTGTTACTACACTCGTAAAAATCAACAAAACAAAAAACATTTGGTATTTGTTTCGATTAAATACTAAGGCTGCATTTGTTGTAATGGTTATCGCAGCAATGGTTAATTGGGATTACCATATTACTAACTACAATTTTAATTATGCAAAATCAATGGATATTAATTATCTGATTGACTTGTCTGATAACAACACCTTACTATTAAAAAATCATCTTGAAAAAAGTAAGCTAAGTGACGAGAGTATTCGATTGATTGAAAACAAGTATTACCACTACATAATTAAATTAGAAAATTCTTCTTGGCAAGAATTACAATACGACAATTTTATAAACTAAAACTTAAGTAGTATGATAATATTAATGATTCTTGGCATATCATTTATTTTGTTGGCAACTTATACCATCATAAGAATCAGTATTGCTTGTGTGTTTTGGTCGTTCAATACATCAACTGAAACCAAATACATTTTTAAACTCTGTTTCCCTTATTACATCATTGCTCTAACAATGATTTGTATGGCGTTTATTATCACTTTTAACAATTCAATCCTTGTTATTTACTATTTCTCTACTGTCTATTTTTTAGCATTATTTCTTTGGAGAAGAAAGATTAAACCTTCTAAAAATAAAAAACTTGCCGTTGAACCAAATCAAACCCATCTACCTTGAACAGCCTAAAATTTTAAAAGAAAAAAAGAAATCTACTATTATGAAACTTCAATTCAACAAATACTATCTAGCTATAGCTCATTTTCTGTTATTAATTGAGCTAGCCATAGCCTTTATTATAAAAACCGGATTTATTCGCTACACCTTTGGCGACTATCTCGTGGTTATTTTACTGTATGCAATATTTAGAGGATGCACCAATATGAGTGTGAGGGCCTCTGCTTTGGTCGTCCTCTTTATTGCTTATGGTATAGAGTTGCTTCAACTCACTCCATTCTTAGCCTACTTTAATTTAGAAAGCAGTACAGCTGCAAATCTCATATTTGGAAGCACATTTCAGTTCGGAGACTTAGTAGCTTACACCTTAGGAATCTTTACCGTTTTAATCATAGAATACTACAATGGAAACTATAAAAACACTCATACAATCAAAGTTTAAAACGCTATCATTAGTCATAGTTGCATTAACCTTTAGCATTATCGCTTTAATGGTAAGAATAAAACTGAATAAATCATTCTTTTACCTTTTCCTAGTTTGGAATGTTTTCTTAGCCATTATACCATACACCATTACAATGTATCTCAACACCAAACAAAACCTAAACAAACTGAAATTCGGGTTTTGGTTTTTAGTTTGGTTAGCGTTTTTACCAAACGCTCCGTACATCGTTACAGACTTAATTCATATTAGAGTTGGCAATAACACTTGGCTTTGGTTAGATGTTTTGGTCGTACTGTCATTTGCTTTAAGTGGGTTACTTATCTTCTATTTATCGTTACTAGATATGCAAAAGTTGACAGCCTTATATTTCAAAAAGATTCCTATTGAAACCTCAACAACATTTATCATCTTTTTGTGTGGTTTTGGTGTTTACTTAGGTCGATTTCTCAGATACAATTCTTGGGAAATCATCAGCAATCCACAAGTGTTAATTTCTGATGTATTTGAAATTATGTTTTCACCATTTCAAAATTCTGACGCTTGGCTATTTACTTTAGGATTTAGTGGGTTTTTGGTGGTTGGGTATTGGATGGTGAAAAATTTTAAATTGTCAAACTAGTATAAAATACCGTTAAAAGAAGTTTCAAATAAAGCAATCATTTTATAGAATAAAACAGTCCTTTATCCATAATCTTTTGTGGAAGATTTAACTTTGTCCTAAAATTTCTATATTTCTGTCTCTTAACAAAAAAAGATGACTACAAATTTATATCCACCTAGTCCTGTTGAATTACCAAAAAAATTAACTGCACTACCAGCTTCTTATAAAACTAGAGCATTATTAGCAATACTATCTATTTTATTGTTCTTTTTACTATATGGTGCTTTAGTAGCTGTGCTAGGATATCTTGTATATTGGGCTTTTACCTATGACATAGGTCATATAAATAAAATTACAATTTTAGGTAAAATAGGTGCTATCGCTGGTTCTGTTATGCTTTTCTTTTTTACTTTAAAATTTATATTTAAGTTAAAAAATCATAAGCGTGAAAACCGAATAGAACTTAATAAAAAAGATTACCCAGAACTCTGGAGTTTTATTCTAAAAATATGTGATGAAACAGGTGCTCCAAAACCTAAAGCTATATACGCAGACCCAGATGTTAATGCATATGTATCTTATACAAATATGTGGCTTAGTCTTTTTTTACCTGTTAAAAAGGAGCTTACTATTGGCCTAGGGTTAGTTAGTTGTGTGAATCTATCAGAATTTAAAGCAATTATGAGTCATGAATTTGGTCACTTTTCACAAAGAAGTATGAAAATTGGTAGTTATATCATTTCTGCAAACACAATAATTCACGATATGATTTTCTCTAGAGACAAGTGGGATGACCTTTTAGATCAGTGGAGAGCCTCAGACTTAAGACTATCATTTGCCGCATGGATTATTACTCCTATTATTTGGCTAATTAGGCAAGTCTTAAACTTGTTCTACCAGTTTCTCAACATCATGTATTCTTCACTTTCAAGAGAAATGGAATTCAATGCCGATAAAGTTGCCATAAGTACTTCTGGTAGCGATGCTATAATTTCTGGATTATGGAAGTTGGACAGCGGTTTTGAAAAATGGAATAACACTATAAATTATGCTTATCTAGCTTCTCAAAAAAAACTATTCTCTAAAAATCTTTATACCCACAACAATCTTAGTTTAGATCGTATTAAGGAACAGCAAATAACTTTGCTTACTGCTTTACCAAACGACAAAAGAGGTGGTAAAACCTATTTTGTAGGCTCCGAACACTCTAAAGTAAACATGTACGCAAGTCATCCACCAAACGATATGCGTCAGGACAATGCTAAAGTACCATTTGTAGCCTGCGAAATAAATGAAGATTCCCCTTGGTTGCTGTTTAATAACAAAGAAAAACTTCAACAAGAAATGACGAATTTAATATATGAGCAATATATCAATAAAAAAGCTGAGAGTTTCTGTAATGTTGAAGAGTTTGAAAGTTTTATTGCCTCTGAAAATCATGGTAAAGAATTATTAAGCGAATTTGGGAATGCCTTTGAAAATAGATTTATCAATATTCCTGAAATAGACAGTATTGATAAAGAAACAGACAATGTAGAACTAAAATTATCAGCTTACGAAAATCTTAAGAACAAGCTAGATGAACTAATGAAGCCTATAAAAGAAATTGAAGTACTAATGGTTAAAGCAAGTGAAATTGCTCAAGGGACTACAAAAGATAATTCATTTGCCTTTAAAGGTAAGACTTACAAAAAGAAAACGGTTCAACAAGGTTATAATGAGCTTTTTGCTGAAAGAGAAAAAATATTTAAAGATAATTTTAATGATTGGGACAAAGACTTTTGTACTTTTCATCTTGCTCTAGCAAAAAAACAAGGTAATCACGACCACTTAAAAAAACTATACCTTCAGCATAAAGAATTAATTACATTTTATAAAAAAGCCCTTAGTATTAAAAGTACCATTTATAATGAGTTAAATCAACTTCAGACTAAAGAAGTAACCGAAAACGACGTAAGACGTTTTGGTTACAGAGTTAATGACTTAGCTGTAAGTCTTAATAACGATTTAGAGAGTTTTGACAAAATAGAATTCATTGAGCTACCAAATATCGAAAATACTGAGGTGTTAAAACAAATATTAATCGAAGGTGGCAAAATAGAAAAGCGAACAGGAAATATCTTTGAAAATGGTGGGTTCCAATTGATAATGACTGATATTGAGAACACAATAATGCAATGTAATCGTGTAGACCAAAAAAATCTTGGAGTTATTTTAGATTATCATAAAAAATTACATGATGCACTAGATTAAATCAGTCTTTCCCATCTACATAATCCTGAAGATATTTAAAACGATCTGTCAACTTACCATCGGCTGTTGTGATTTTTGCTCGTTTTAAAACACCACGTTCATCATTATTAAAAAATGCAGGAATGACATGCTCAACAAAGGTTTCTCCGAAGCCTTCACTGGCATCTTTTGGAAGCTCACAAGGTAAGTTATCTACAGCCATAACGGTTATAGCATCTTTATAATCAAATGCAACTTCTTGCTCAGTTTGTGGATTGTAACCATAAAATGGCTCTGCTATAGTTGATGGACGAATAGTTGAAGCCACAGGACCATCAATATCGCAAGATACATCTGCTACTAAATTAATTCTGAAATCTGGATGCTTGGCATCTTCTCTTGTAAACAAATAAGGTGCATTATTACCATAGAAATGACCTGCTATAAAGTAATCCGTTTGCTTTGCGTAAGGCATAAAATTACTCTCGTAACCTGTTGGGTCTTTATAGAATTTGTACTTATCTCCTACTTTACCATCTTTACGCTTAGCATATTCCATAACGTCTGCCATAACGTAAACTGGCTCTGTAAAATCAGACGTTAAGTACAAAGCATCGCTAACTTGTTTTATACCCAAATGGTCTAAAATTTCTTTGGCACCATATGCTACTTTTCCTGTTCCGGTAAGTAAAATTTTTATATTAGGAATTGTGATTTTATCCAATTCAGCTTTTACTTCTTCCAAGTCGGCAAGGGTTTCAACTTTAGGCAAATTGAACAAACCATCTCTAAGTCCTAACGCTCTAAAACCATTGTATGCGCCAACCAAACCTGCATAACGTCCAAAACCAATTAAACGAGCACCACTCTGCTTTACTATGGTTTCGTGGTCGTACATTTCTATGTTTCTCTCTAGCATTGCCTTTAGCAACTTACGGTTGTACGGCTGCTTTTTAATGGTATGCGAAAAATAGAAATACTTTTTATTCGGAATTAAATTTTCAACAGGAACTTCCTTTACACCAATCATAACATCTGCATCAGACACATCATCTGTAACTGTAAATCCTAATTTAGCATAAGCCTCATCCGGAAACACACGTATATCGGAAGACTCAACAACAAACTCAGCTTCTGGAAACTTTTCTCTGGCTTTTGCTAAAGTTTCTGGTGAGAATACAACTCGTCTGTCTGGTGGATTTTTACGTTCTTTTATGATGGCGAATTTCATACTAATGTGGATTTGTTTAATCGTTTATTCGTTTAATTGTTTTTTGGTGCCTGAAAACTGACACTGTGAACTGTAAACTGTAAATGGAATAATTTTTGCACGAAAATAAATGGATTTAAGAGGTTGCACAACTTTTTTTGTAACTTCGCGCTCCTTTACCTTTAAAATTTTGGGGTCGACTGGTTTTGACAGCGAGATTAATTAAATGGTAAGCACGTCGTGTAATGGTTTTGAAACACGTAAAAGGCTAGACCAAATTTTAAACGGCGAGAATAACTACGCTTTAGCTGCTTAATCTGAATTATAGTAAGATTTCAAGCTACATTCCTACAAGGTAGGAAGGCTAAATGTCTCCAGAAAGCCTTGGTTAGTGGCGTTCTTTTTAGAGGCATCGTAAAAATTGACCAAGATTGGGTAGTGCTTTGATGCCCTTTTGAGATTAAAAAGCTAAGTGTAAAGTAGGCTGTCTTTAGCCAGCTTTGCATCGAAAAAATAAGAAAAGACTAAACGTGTAGAAAGCTCTTTGGTTACTTGTTTGGACGAGAGTTCGATTCTCTCCGACTCCACGAAAAAAAACCCATTCATAATATTATGAATGGGTTTTTAATTGTAATACTTCAATTTATGTTTATTCCCAAAAAGCTTCGATCTCTTCTAATGATTTTCCTTTTGTTTCTGGAATAAACTTATAAGTTAAAAAGATAATGACTAAAATGAATGCTATAAATATAAAATATGGCATTGAGCCATTCCAAGGTGCGCTATTATTAGCTTCACTTTCCATAACCATTGGAAATGTTTGTGATACTAAATAATTTGCAGCCCATTGTGCTGCAACAGCTACTGACATTGCTACACTTCGTATTTTATTAGGGAACATTTCCGATAATATGACCCAAACCACTGGTCCCATTGACAAGGCAAATGAACCAATAAAAATTAAAACTCCAATTAAAGACACTACACCAACTGCATTTTGCTGTAACGAAACACCTAGTAACAAGAATCCTAATATCATACCTATAGAACCAACATATAATAATGGTTTTCTACCATATTTATCTACAGTGTACATGGCTACGAATGTAAATACAAGATTCACAAATGCTAATAGTATTTGTTGTGCCAATACGTCCTCTTTACCAAAACCTAAAGCTTTTTCAAAAATATCTGCTCCGTAGTATAATACTGCGTTGATACCTGTAAACTGCTGTAAAACAGACAAAGCTGTTCCTATAATTATAATAGCCAATATGGCTTTAGAGAAATAATTGACCTTTACCTTAGGCTCATCTGACTTAAGTGATGATTTAATTTCTATCAACTCCTTTTGAGCCTTATCTTCTCCGTGAACCTTACTTAAAATATCTAACGCTTGGTTGTCTTCGCCTTTTATTGCTAGCCATCTTGGGCTTTTTGGAACAAAAAACAATAACACCAAAAACAGTAAACTAGGTACAAGCTCTGACCAAAACATTCGTCTCCACCCGAATTGTAAATTCTGGGCTTCCGTTAAACTATTTCCTATAAAATAGGTTGCCAAAAACACCACAAAAAATCCAACTACAATAGCCAATTGATAATAGGTTACCATTTTACCTCTAATGTTACTTGGTGCTATTTCGGCAATGTACATTGGTGCGTTCATTGAGGCGATTCCGATTCCTAAACCTCCAATAATTCTAAATACCACTAACATTGTTACGGTTTCGGGAAGCATTTCTGGTAATCCTGAACCCCAAGCTGACACTGAGAACAAAATAGCTGACATAATTAATGACCATTTTCTACCAAATTTAATACTCATTGGACCTGCTACAATAGCACCAATAAAGCAACCTAGTAAGGCACTACCAACAACCCAACCTTTAAGTGTAGCGTCGAGTTCAAAATATTTACTCAAATAAAATTGCGCTCCATTTATTACACCTGTATCGTAACCAAATAGCAAACCACCAAGAGCAGAAATTGCGGTAATTAGCAGTAAAAATGTCTTTTTATTCATTGTTATATAATTAGTTAGTTAGTTTAGCTTCTATAAAAACAGGTAGATGATCTGATGGATATTGCATATTCCAATTGTCACTTAACACTGCATATTTGTTAACTTCAACATCTTCTGAAACGAAGATATAATCGATTCTTCGCTTTACAGGTTGGTCAAAATGAAACCCATTAAACGTTCCTTCTGGACCAAATTCCAATTCTGAAACCGCTTTAGAATCTTTTAAAGTCTGCGAAATATAATCAATACTTTCGTGATTAGGTTCCATATTAAAATCGCCAGTTAAAAACACTGGATAACCTTCTGTATTTAAGCCCTTTATTTTATCCATAATCAAAACAGCACTTTTTGAACGTGCCTCTTTACCCACGTGATCAAAATGTGTGTTGAAAACCCAAAACTTCTTCTTAGTTGTAGTATTCTGAAACAAGGCATAGGTACACACACGATTACAAACTGCATCCCAACCCATACCGACTTTATCTGGTGTTTGTGACAACCAAAATGTTGAAGATTGAAGTACTTTTAACTCCTTATTTTTATAAAAAATTGCAGAAAATTCGCCTTCATTTTTACCATCATCTCTACCAACACCAACAAAACTATAATCTGTCAATAGACTATCCATATCTTTCATTTGATTTGGCATAGCTTCTTGCACACCTAAAACATCAGGCTCATAAAACTTGATTTGATTCACCATGAATGGCTTACGGTTTGTCCAACTGTTTTTGCCTTCTTTTGGGTAATCTAATTTTATGTTGTAGCTCATTATTTTCAGGTCTTGAGATAAGACCGAAAATGAAGTTAAAACAACTAAAAGTGTTATAAAATTTTTCATCTTTATTCTACATAAATAGTTTCAGTTTGTTCCGAAATTCCGTTTTCATTATATGCTTCAATGGTAAAATAATACGGCGTATCTCTATCTAAGCAGCGTATAAAGTGAGAATTAGTATCGTAAACTTGCCAAGACTGATACAGTTTGTTTGGTGCAATTCCCCAACGTATGTTATAACCTTGTGCACCTTCAACTGTATCCCAAGAAAATGAAATGTCTCTACGGTCTTTTTCGCGATTAATTTTGAAGTTAGACACATTGTTTGGTGCTTCACCTAAACCTAATCCAAAAACTCTAACTTCGGACATGGCAAAGTTGTTTCCTGGTACTTTAATGTTATTATATCTAACGTATTTTGCTTTTACAGGTTTGTCTAAAACTAGATAAGCGTTTGGTGCGTCAATCTCAGATTTACTTCTATCCACAACTGTTTTCCATTTTTTTCCATCTTCAGAAGTTTCAATAGTAAATTGATGTTTTAATCCTTCAACACGTGTGTAAATTCCAGAGTCGTGATCGTGGTAATTTAGTTGAATGGCGTGTACGGTTCCTTCATTTAACAATTCGATTGTGATCCATTGTTTATCGTCATTAGCTTCGGCAACCCAAAAGGTTTTTGGGTTTTCGTCGGTTAAAACTTTTGAAGTTATTTGTCCTTCAGCATTGGTTTCTGTTGGGATTTCTTTGACTTCAACTTCATCATCATTAGATGTAAATTTCATTATTTGTTGAAGTGAAGACGAAACCGTTACATTGCCTTTATACGATAACAGCATCCAACCATTATGCTGTCCAGCTTTTGTTGGGTGATTAGCGCCATAACGCGGATAATCGCCGTAAGATGTGATGCTGTACATTAAACCATCATCATCAAAATAGGTAGGAAACATACATAAACGACGTTCCCATTGTGCATTAGATGCCAACGCCATCGTCGCAAAATGCCAGTATTGACCGTTGGTTTGCTTTACTGTAATACCGTGACCTGCACCATTGGTAAATCCGCCAGGTTTAAAACTCATCGGATTATTTTTCATATACGTGAAAGGTCCAAGTGGCGAATCGCCAACATACACACCATCTGCATAAACGTTAAATTGTGTACCTGGTGCTGCGTATTGTAAATAGTATTTTCCGTTGTGCTTAGTCATTGACGCACCTTCCATATACCCTTCTTTTAAGGTTGGATGAAAGTTGTTTTCGCCAAAACGTTCCCAACCGTGCTTTTCTTCATCTAAATTTATTAGCTCTTTTCTTACGCCAGTTTCTAAAAAGCGGTCATCTTTATTCAACATTTTTACACGAATAGGATGCACGTTAGAACTTCCCCAATATAGATATGACTTGCCATCATCGTCAATAAATAATTCGGAATCTTGAATATTGTTTGAAATGGAAGCTGTTGGTGTCCACAATCCTTTTTTAGGATCGTTGGTATATAAAATACTTCCGTAACCAGCAGGATCGCCAGCAAAATAAACTAGTGAATCTTTATAATTGAAAGCTGTTGGTGCGTTGCTACCTTCAAAAAACCATTGTTGCGGTTTTATAAATGTCCAGTTGACTAAATCTGTGGAATGCCAATAGCCAAACGAACGCGTGACGAACATATAATATTCGCCTTTAAACTCTATAACCGCTGGATCTGCACCAGAACGATAGGATTGGTTTCTGGCAGAATTGTAAACCATATAGGTATAATCAATATCTAACGGATTGATGTAAGTTTGTGTGGTATCTATTACTGTTGTTTCAGTTTTATTATCTTCTGAAACAATAGTATTTTCTTGTTTTTGTTTACAAGATACCATTGCTATAATTAGGAATGCGAGTTGTATGCTATGTTTTAATTTCATCTGTTAATTTTTATTGTTTTTCAATCGTCAGATGGAACATCTTAATAATATGTTCACTAAGTGACTTGAGATTAACCAGAGATGTTTCATTTTAATGATGATGATATTTTGATCCTGTGTTACCTCTTAATCTTTCAAATTGCTTGTAAGCATTATCTACACGTTGCTTTGGCGCCTTTTCAAATTCTTTCTCGGTAACCTTGTATTGTTGTTGTAATTCGGCTAAACGTGTTCTTAGTTTGGTTTCAATCTCGTCGTAATTTTCGTCATCGATAAGATTAGTTAACTCTTTTGGGTCGGTTTGTAAATCGTATAATTCCCACTCATCAATATCGTCGTACACATGAATTAATTTATAACGATTGGTACGTATACCATACATCTTTTTTACCATATGGAATGCTGGATAATCGTAATAATGGTAGTAAACCGCATCTCTAAAATCTTCATTGTTTTCAGTGCCATCTAATAAACCTGCAAAGGATTTTCCTTGCATATCATTAGGAATGTCAACATCTGCAAAATCTAAAAAGGTTTCAGCAAAGTCTAGGTTTTGGGTTAAGCCTTCAACAACAGTTCCTGGTTTAATTTTTTCAGGATATTGCATTAATAATGGCATTTTTAAAGATTCTTCATACATAAACCGCTTATCAAACCATCCTTTTTCACCTAAATAAAAACCTTGATCAGATGTGTACACAACAATGGTGTTTTCGGTTAAACCATTAGCATCTAAATAATCTAATATCTTCCCGATACCTTCGTCTACCGAAGCTATCGTTGATAAATATTCTTGCAGATAACGTTGTCCTTTCCATTCCGCTAACGCCTTTCCAGATAAATTAGCATCGTGGAAGGCATCATTTTTTGGTTGATACGCTTTATCCCAAGCAGCACGTTGCTCTGGTGTCATTCGTTCAAAATCTGTTTTCCAAGGATTCCAAGCCAATTCTGGACTGCCTTTTTCCTTAGTCATTTTAAGGTCGTGACCTTCATACATATCACGATAAATAGTTTGCAATTGTTCTTTTGATGCTGTTGAATTTTCGTGCTTTGTAAAATACGTATCAGGTAATGGAAATTGCACCGAATCGTACTTATTAACATGACGCAACGCTGGCATCCAATTACGATGTGGTGCTTTGTGATGCACCATTAAAAAGAAAGGTTGGTCGCTGTTTTTCTTTTCATCTATGTAATCAATTGCGTAATCCGTAATTAAGTCGGTTGCATAGCCTTTAACTACAGTGGTATCTGGTAATTTGGTTGTCCAATGTGCAGTAGTATCAATGTGTTTTTTGTTGATGTGAACCGTATCTTGAATCTTAATAAACTGCGGATTATAATAGTTTCCTTGATCGTTTAAAATATTCCAGTGGTCAAAACCTTCAGGATAACCGTGTAAATGCCATTTACCAACAATTGCAGTGTTGTAACCTGACTTTTTTAATAATTTTGGAAGTGTTTGTTGTGAACCATCAAAACGGTCGCCATTCATTCTAAATCCATTAACGTGACTATGTTTTCCTGTTAACACTACAGCACGACTTGGTCCGCAAATAGAGTTGGTGCAAAAGTTATTTTTGAAAATTGCACCGTTTTTTGCCAATCTATCAATGTTTGGTGTTGGTGCCAGTTGACCAATTGGATGACCATATGCGCTAATGGCTTGTGCAGCATGGTCGTCTGCCATAATGTAAATGATGTTTGGTCGTTTTGAGTTTTCAGTTACATCTGTGTTGACCGCTTCTGACTTGTTTTCTTTGCAAGACTGAAGCATTAATAATGAGATTAATATAAAAGAGATGTATCGCATTACTGTTTAGTTTTTATAATTTTTGTTTGAATGACTTCATCATTAAGGACTGTACGTTCAAAAAAGTTGAACACAATATCTAATTCTTCATAAGGAATTCTGGAAATTTCGTGACGTGCTTCTTTGACAATATTGAAATAGAAAGACATTTCAAATTCCTCTAATTTATCAGCAATAATTTTAGAACCATCTAACATTATATAACCGTCTTTTGTTGGCGCACAATAATGGTGTGGTGCATTTCCGTAAGGCACTAGCTGGTCCTTTGTACCGTGATATAACACCGTTGGTACAGCGTTTTTTGGTGTCATATAATTTGCATCTACAATAGCACCAGCGCAAGAAAAGGCACCTGCAAATTTTACATTGCTGTAATCTTCAGCATTATCTACAAAATACTCGCGCATAAAAACTGCATTTAGAATACCTTCAGCACCAGCACTACTTCCACCAGCAATGATTTTTGTAGTATCGATTTGAAGCTCGTTAGCGTGTTCAACCACATATTTTGCAGCATCCATATAATCGATAGCAGCTTGTTTAAAAGTTTCCAATTTTTCGTCTTTAGTACAATCGCAACCAAAACCAGTTGTCGTGCCTTTTCTTAGCAAACGGTACGAAATGGAAATACCAATATAATTCTGCTCTTTGGCTGCATATTTCACTAAATTTTCATCGTCTATATAATCTCTATGACCAACTGCAAATCCTCCACCATGCATCCAAAGCAACACAGGTAACGTATCTGTTTTTTTGATGTTTTCTGGTGTGAAAACATCTAGCTTTAATGTGTCTTTTCCTTTGATGGAATAGGTGTAAGTTGCTTTATTTTGTGCTGAAAGGGAAAAGCCTATTAGTAAGATTAATAATGTTAGTATGTTTTTCATATTGAGTTATGTTTGTCAGGTTGAGCGCAGTCGAAACCTTTTAAACACTTCGACTGCGCTCAGTGTGACAGTATCAGTCTAGTTTTTCAATTAAAATGCCGCTAATAACTGGCAAGCCTTCAATAGCGTTGAGTTTTAAAGTTAATCCTTTTTTTGTTTGAATATTTGCCTGAATAGTTACACCATATTTTTCTGGATATGCTTGAGCTAAATTCAATTGCTTTTCTATTAATGCATTATTAATATACAAATCAAAAATGCGCTGTGTTTTAGTGTTTCTTGAAGTTTCCTCTGAAAGATTATAAATATTTTCAGTTGGCTTAATTTGTGGTTCTACGAAGTATAATTTCACCTTATAGTTGCCTTCAGGAACGTCTAGTTGATATTCTGTACAACCTTCTAACAAGGTTTGAAATAACGGTTCGGCATCGGTGTTTTTAATGTTATGTGGCAAACCTTGATTTTTATCTTTGGTTATCCCAAAAGCTGAACCATCTTTAAATCCAAACCATCCTTTTTTATATTCTTGGTCTGGTACAAATGTGATGTTTTGTGCTTTATCATAAAAGTTAAAATGCGCACCTAAATTGATCCCGAAACGTTTGAAGTTTTTAAAGTCAAAAACTTCAATACGATTAACATTGATTGCTTTTTCTTCGGAAATAGTTTCAGTTGAAACTCTGATAGAATTATTACCATCTTTGAAAGACATATCAATCGAAACAACACCGTTTTTTACTTTAAAATTGCCTAAGCTTTTACCATTCAAACTAACATTGACTTCATTTTGATTGGAATAGACTTGAACAGGAAAAGCTTTATCTTCAAACAAAGTCAATCCTTTTAAATTATCTGTTGAGATATGAATAAATGGTGCATCTTCATCTAAAACAGATTTGTACCAATAGTAAATGTCTTTTGGTGTTCTGTCGTATTGTACAAGTCCTTTTTGGTTGACATGTGGAATAGCATCACCACGAAATTCTGAACCAAAATCGGCAAAATTCCAAGCTGTCATTCCTGTCATAAATGGTCTTTTTTTAATCTGTTTGTAATACGATTGATGCAGTTTTGCTTGATAATTGGTAGAAAAATCGAATTTTTTAGGTGTTTTGGTAAAAATTCTAACATCTGCACCAGGACCATATTCCGACAACAATAACGAGCGTTTTGGAAAACGTTGATGTTGTTGGTCTAAGAATTTACCTAAATCTTCAATCTGCCCATCATACCAACCAAAGTACAGGTTCCAACCAAACAGCATTGGTAAATCTGCTATACCAGTATCGTTATAAACTTCGTTTAAATGACCAGCCATAACTGTAATATGGTTTGGTGCCAGTTCTCGGTTTAAATTCTCTAGCTGATTGGCCAATTTTAAAGTCGTTGATTTTAGAGCCTCTTTTTCTTTATCAGTCGATTTTCTATCGAATGCTAAACGCAGGAAAATTTCATTCATATAACCAAACATTACTACACTTGGGTAATTGAAATATTGTTTGATGTGCTCGTTTTGCATTGTATGTGAGACCTCAAAAAAGGTTTCTGAATCCGTCACTTTATTTACGATAGGAATTTCTGTCCATACTAAAATCCCAAGTTCGTCACAAAGTTTGTATAATTCTCTAGAATGCGGATAATGTGCAAAACGTATCACATTTGCACCCATATTTTTAATAAGATGAATATCTTGTTTTTGCAGCTCAATTGGTACTGCATTGCCATAATCTTTATAATCTTGATGACGATTTACACCAATTAATTTTATTGGTTTTCCGTTAAGAAAAAAGCCTTTTTCAGGATCTACAGTTGCCCAACGAAAGCCTAAATTAGACTGTTTTTTATCTAAAATGATTCCGTTTTTATCACTTAAGGTTAGTTGTAGTTTGTATAAATATGGATGGTCTGGCGACCATAATTTTGGGTTTTTAATTTCAGGGAATGTGACCTTAACGGTTTCGGTTTTATTAGATTTTAAAGTTAATCCTTGATGTTCTTCTCTAATACGATTTCCTTCGGCATCTAAAATTTCAAGATATAAATGTGCATCGGTTTTGGTTTCAAAATTATCTATCAATATATCAACTTTTACACCAGCTTTGTCGCTGGAAACGTTGTAATAATTGACATAAAAACCATCGGATGCAAAATCCTTTAAACTAAAATGCTGTTTTGGGACTTTTATCAATTCCACATCACGATAAATACCACCATAAAAGGTGAAATCTGCATCTAATGGCGGAATGTTGTCGTTGTGAGAATTATCGACTTCAACTTCAATTAAATTATAAGCATCAAAATTTAAAAGCGATGTAATTTCTACATTAAATGCTGTGTAACCACCTTTGTGATTGGTTGCTTTTTTTCCATTAATAAAAACAGTAGCTTCTTGATTTACAGCATTAAATTTTAGATAGAAAATCTGGTCTTTATCTTGAGAAGACACATAGATTTGCTTTTTGTAATAGCCTAAACCACGACGGTAACCAGACTCGTCATCAAAAGCATCTTTATTGTTCCAAGTATGTGGAATATTTACGGTTTGCCAATGGGTTTTATCCTCGGAATATTGCCAACCAGAATTGATGATTTTAGATTGTGCGTGACTTAAAAAAAGGGAAGCCACACACGCCATTAAAACTAGGGAAAACGTCTTATATTTTATGTGTGGCATAATAATTAGCTATTAATCTAAAAGTTTGAATGAATTTTTAAGTGCAACATCAGAGTTTGTTCCGATAGCAATTAGGAATTCACCAGGTTCTGCAACAAAATCTAAATTAGAGTTGTAGAATTTTAAGTCTTCAACCGAAATTTTAAAAGTAACTGTTACAGTTTCGCCCTTTTTAATGAATACTTTTTGGAAGCCTTTAAGCTCTTTTACAGGTCTTGTTACACTACCAACTAAGTCTCTTATGTATAATTGAGCTACTTCTTTTCCGTCGTAATCACCAGTATTTGTAATATCTACCGAAACATTAATTGTGTCGTTTTGAGACATTGATGTTTTATCTAGTTTAAGCTCACCATACTCAAAAGTAGTGTAGCTTAATCCGTAACCAAATGGATATAAAGGCTCGTTACGAACATCTAAATAATTGGTTTTGAATTTTTCAAAATGACCTTCGTCGTTTCCTAATGGACGACCTGTATTTTTATGGTTGTAGAATAACGGAACTTGACCAACATTTCTTGGGAATGTTGCCGTTAATTTTCCTGAAGGGTTAACATCACCAAACAAAACATCTGAAATGGATAAACCAGCTTCGCTACCAGGAAACCAAACATTAAGGATAGCCGGAACGGTTTCACTCTCTTCAACTAACGTTAAAGGTCTACCTGTAAACAGTACTAAAACAACAGGTTTTCCTGTTTTTAATAAGGCTTGTAATAAATCTTTTTGTACTTGTGGAATGCCTAAATCTGTACGACTACTACTTTCGCCACTAAACTCAGCAGACTCACCAATAGTAGCTACAATAACATCAGATTTTTTAGCGATTGCTAAAGCCTCATTAAGCATTTGCTGATCAGTTCTTCCATCTCTTGGGATATCTTTACCAAACATTGTAGCACGCTTTTCTAAGTCTAAATCGTAATCTACGTTACTTCCTTTGGCATATAACAAATTAACATCGTTACCAACGGTTTGTTGTAAACCGTCCCAAACCGAAATGGAACTTTGATGATCTGTAGATACAGACCAAGTACCAGCCATATTACTATTAGCTTTAGCTAACGGACCAATAACAGCAATAGTACCAGACTTTTTTAATGGTAAAAGCTGATTGTCGTTTTTTAATAATACTGAAGATTCTGCACCAACAAGACGTGCATAATCTCTATTTTCTTGTGTGTAGGTTTCGTTTTTAGCACGTTCTTCGCTACAATATTTGTAAGGATCGTCAAATAAACCTAATTGGTATTTTGCGGTTAACACACGTGCAACCGCAGTATCAATATCTTCCATAGAAATTCTACCTTGGTCTAACGCACCTTTTAAAGCATGCGTAAAAGAGGCTTTAATATTTGGCGAATCACCAGCCATATCCATATCTAATCCAGCTTTTAATGCTAGCGAGGTTACATCGTATTCGTCACCCATTCCGTGTGCACGCATTTCGTAAATACCAGTATAATCAGACACTACAAAACCATCAAATCCCCAATCATCACGAAGTAAATCGGTTAATAACCATTTGTTTCCAGTTGCAGGAACACCATCAATTTCGTTAAACGATGCCATTACAGAGCCAACACCTTCGTCTACAGCAGCTTTGTAAGGCGCTAAATATTCGTTATACATACGAATACGACTCATATCTACCGTATTGTAATCTCTACCTGCTTCTGGCGCACCATATAATGCAAAGTGTTTTACACAAGACATTAAGGTATTATTTGCAGCCATATCATCTTGCTGATAGCCACGAACCATAGCGCGAGCAATAGCGCTACCTAAAAACGGATCTTCACCATTTCCTTCGGAAACCCGTCCCCAACGTGGATCGCGAGAAATGTCTACCATTGGGGAAAAGGTCCAGTTAATACCGTTTGCACTAGCTTCATTAGCTGCAATTTGTGCTGTTTTTTCAATCATTTCCATATCCCAAGAGGCAGATAAACCTAACGGAATTGGGAATGTGGTTTTAAAACCATGAATTACATCCATTCCGAAAATAAGCGGAATACCTAATCGGCTTTTTTCAACTGCAATTTTCTGAACGTCATAAATATTTTTTGGATCTTTAATATTGAAAAGACCACCAATTTTTCCGTCTTCAATCTTTTTTACAACATCAGTACTTTTTGAAGCACCTGTTGTAATTGGACCTGTAGCAGGAAGGTTTAATTGACCAATTTTTTCATCTAAAGTCATTAACCCGATAATGGAATCTACTTTAGTTTGATATGGGTTATCGCTTTTTGCCGATGTAGTTTTGTTGCTATTGGTATTGCACGATATAGCAGTTAATAACCCAAAACCTATTGCTAGGGATTTTATGTTAGTAAGTTTAAGCGTTGTCATTATTTATTTTTTTGATTTAGAGAAAAGCCATGTTAATAATTCAGGTTCTGCAAACGTAGAATCCCAGCTGTTATGATTATCGTCTGCATATAAGGTAAAATTTGGTTTGCCGCCATGTTTTAAAATAGCACTAACCATATCTATTGAAAGTTTAGGATCTACCACATCATCCTTAGCACCGTGAAATACCCAAACATCGATTTTGTCCGCATACTCTTTAGCAGACTCAGGATCGCCTCCACCACATATAGCAAAAGCTGCCGCAAACATTTCTGGTCGTCTGTAAAGGATTTCAAAAGTTCCCATGCCACCCATAGACAAACCTCCAACATATATTTTTTCTTTCTTTACAAATGGCTTTTCTGCGAATTCATCCATTAAATCCAACACCAATCCCATTGAAGTAGTTGGACCAGTTTCGTATTTAAAATTCAGTCCTATTGGGTTTGTTGATCTATCTACATCTACTTTAGACCAATAATCAATTTTAGGACACTGTGGAAAAATTACAATAGCAGGAAACGCTCCTCTGTTGGTTTGATCTGCAAACAATTTGCTACCGTGAACAAGTTGTTTTTTATTATCCTCACCACGTTCTCCTGCTCCGTGAAGAAACAGTACAACAGGATATTCTTCGTCTTCAGAAAAATTTTCAGGATACATAATGCGATATTGCAACGTATCGTTCTCTTTAACATGAATTTTTTCTTTGTATAAATCCTCTTGAGCATTAGTCAAGTTTATAAAGACTAATAAGCAAAAGATTAAAGTGTTTTTTAATAGTTTCATCTTAATATTTTAATATGTAAATCCTAAAGCATCCAAACCATTTTGAACGTCTTCATTTTGCATAAACAAATTCCAAAGCAGTCCTGAACGGTGATTTTCTATCATAATAATTTGTGGTCCTTGGTCTATTGCCAAGTAGCGTTCTGTAACCCAACTGTATTGCGGACTAAATGCGTCGTAAAAACCTGCCGGACCCATTAAATCATTTTCGTAGAAAAAGTGCATTGCTGCCAGAGATTGTGCTGGAGTGTAAGGAATAGAACTTACAGCAGCCGTTGGTGAAATGACACCTGTATCATTTTCTGGATCGTGAGCAGAATACCCAACAGAACCATCTGCATTTCTGGTATAACTTGCTGTTAATCCCCAACAATCTTGTCCATAACTCACATAATTACTAGGATTATCAACACAGTATTGATAATTTATTCTGGTATGATTAACATTTAGATCCCAATAATTGGCATACTGATCTGAAAGATTACTTGGATCTAATCCTAAATAAGAATAGTGTGCCCAAAATAAAGGTCCTGTGCCTGTGCCAGCATGATCTAAAATTAAAGGAATGTTATACTGCGTTGCAGAAGACACAATATTACCACTACTTGCCCAACCTTGATGATAAGCCTCTGATGGCATTGTATGGTCTGGTGACGCTGCTCCAAAAATAAAAGCTAATAAGGTTTCGTTGTAACCTTTTAGCTCAAGGTTAATTGCAAATCCGTTGTTTGGGCTCCAATGCCACAATAATTTATTTTCGTTGTTGGTATACCAATTCCACTCTACACCCTTCCAAAGCGCATCTGCTTTAGCTGCTAAAGCATCTTCTTCGGTTGTACCTCCTTCAAAATATTCTTTTACACAAATTAAACCTTGTACTAAAAATGCTGTTTCTACAATATCGCCACCATCATCCTGCGAACTAAACGGAATTACATTACCAGTACCTCCATCTAACCAATGTGGCCAAGCTCCGTGAAAACGATCTGCACTTTCAAAGAAATTTAATATTTGTGTTAATCTTGTGACACCTTCGGATTGAGAGATATAACCTCTTTCAATACCAACTAAAATTGCCATAAGACCAAATCCGCTTCCACCGACAGTTACCACATTTTGGCTGTTTGATGGATCATTAGGATGGTATCTTTCTCTCGCTGCACCAGAATTACTTTCAGCATAATCCCAAAAGTATTTAAACGTTTGTTGCTGAGTTAAATCCATTATTTCATCATCCGTTAGCTGTACAACAGGATCATCATCATTTGGATTGTAAGGTTCTTGATATCCTGGTCCATCATCTTTTCCACAGCTTATAATGAGCAATAGTAATATGAAACTAAGTTTCTTCATTGTTAAATTTTTAGTATTTAAAGCCAAGCTTATCTAAACCAGCTTGAACATCTTTGTTTTGCATGAATAATTTCCAGAATAAACCTGTTCTATAATTTTCTATCATAACAGGTATTGGGCCTTGATCGATAGCTAAATATCGTGGCAAATACCAATTATATTCTAAACTAAAAGCATCATAAGGCCCATATTTTCCAACCAAACTATCGTGATTTTTATAAAGATTTTTTAGCATTTGCATGCTCTCTTTTGGTGTGTAAGGAAAAGATGATAGTGCTGCTGTAGGTGATACAACACCAAGATCGTCTCCCGGTCTATGACCAGCGTAACCTTTTATAGAATAACTTGATGTAAAACCCCAAAGACTATCTCCATAGCCCTTATAATTTTTAGGATTATCGATTGCATATTTGTAATGAATTTTAGCGTGATTTTGAGTTAACTTCCAATAATCTGCGTATTGATCTGACAGTCCTTTAGGATTAAGACCTAAGTATGAATAATGTGCCCAAAATAGAGGTCCAATTGGAGCTTCACTATGCTCAAAATAGTCTAAAACTAATTCTTCATCATAATAGGATTGGTCTGAAACTATCTCTCCATTTCTTGTCCAACCTTTTTCATAAACTTCTTTAGATATTGGATATGTTGGCGATGCTGCCGCAAGCACGTACATAATTAAGCACTCGTTATAACCACCAACAGGAAAGTTCATTTCCCAGCCGTATTCTGGCGACCAATGCCAATACAGCACATCTTCACCTCCTTTAGTATACCAATCCCATTCTACTTCTCGCCACAATTGGTCTATTTTAGCAACTAATTCTTTTTCTTGTGCATTTCCGTCTTTAAAATATTCTGCAACGGTTAGCAGACCTTGAACCAAAAAGGCGGTTTCTACTAAGTCTCCTCCATTGTCTTTTTTTCCAAAAGGATACATTTTTCCTGTTTCGCCATCTATCCAATGGGACCAAGCTCCATGAAAACGGTCTGCGTTTTCGAGAAAATTTACAACCCTCCTATATCTATTAAAAGCTTCTTGTCTGGTAATCCAACCGCGTTCTACACCAACTAAAATAGCCATAAGACCAAAGCCACTTCCACCTGTTGTAACTGTGTTTTTTGGGGATGTTGGATATTTATTATCCATATGCAATCGCTCTCTTGCTAAACCTGAATTTGGTTCTGCTCCTTCCCAAAAATAATTGAAGGTCTGGTATTGTAATGTATCTAATAATCTGTCGTTTGATAAATCAGCATATTTGTGATTGCCTACCTCATTATCACCAAATCCATCCTGATCATTTTTTTGACCAGTTGAATTACAGCTTACTAAAAAACAACAAACTACAATTGCAAAAAGTATATTAAAGAAATATTTCATTTAAAATTTAGAGTAAGAATTTAGCGGCATTTTAAAGTGTAAAATGCCGCTAAAATTAAAATAAGGATAGTTGAAAAATTTAGACTTAAACCAATTAATTAAAATATGAAATTTTAAAGCATATCCTGTATTTCCGCTTCAGTTAAAGCAACATTGTATAATCTTAATTCGTCAAATGCGCTTAGGTCTGATAGATGTCCCCAATAATCAAATGTTGGTCCACCAGCACCGATTACTATTTCACTACAACCCGTCCAATCTACACTAGATGCAAATGTTGAAGACAATTGTTCTACACCATTGAAATAAATTTTACTTTCAGTAGCAGAAACTGTAAGTGCTACATGAACCCATTCTCCGGCAGTGACATCAATAACTCCGCCATCATTCCAGCTTTCACCTCCACCAATGCCTACATTGACTTTTATTCTTTGCTCAGTTGCACTACCTTCTCTAAATAACCTGAAACCTTGGTTTCTATCATCGGCATCATCACCCACTGTTAAAATACCTGATCTATCCGGTGTAGACTCAACTTTATACCAAAATGTAGCACTGAATTCCTCATCACCAAACAAACCATCTATAGGATAGGTTAAATAAGAATCTGCAGCTCCCATGTAAGCATCAGATCCTTGATAGCTTGTACCTGCATAACCTGGCGCACCTACCTCAGTTGCCATACCTAAACTTATAAGTTCTGTATATGAACCATCAAAAGGCATATAGAATGTTTCACCGTTATACATTGGTTCATAAGGATTAGTAACATTTATAATATTCAATACTTCTGCCTGAGAAAGTGTTGTATTAAATAAGCGCAATTCATCCATGGCGCTATCATCAGACAAATGGTTCCAATAGCTAAAAGTTTCACCTCCTGCTCCAATGGTAATTTCGTTACAACCTGTCCAATCAATAGGAGCCGACGGTGAACTTGTATTAACAGGCATACCATCTAAGTAAATTACAGTTTCTGTAGGAGAAATCGTAAAAGCTACATGAACCCACTCTCCAGCGGTAACATCGATTAATCCTCCATCATTCCAACTCTCACCACTACCTGTTCCTACATTAAGCTTTATTCTTTGAGAATCAGCAGACCCTTCTCTAAACAGTCTAAATCCTTGAAGCCTATCATCAGCATCATCGCCAACCGTTAAAATACCAGATCTATCTGGAGATCCGTTGACTTTATACCAAAAGGCACCACTCATATTAGAACCAAACATTAAATCATTTATTGGAAATGTTAGATAAGAATCTTCAGTGGCTCTAAATGCATTTGATCCATCAAATGCCTCACCAGCAAATTCAGGAGTACCAACTTCATCTGGATCCGTTAAAGATATTAGCTCAGTAAAAATCCCATTGAATGGCATGTAAAACACCTCTCCTGGGAAAACCGCTTCATAAGGTGGAGCTTTTTCAAAAGTTACAGAACTAGTTGTAGAGTTACCTGCTAAATCCGTACCAGTTACAGAAATTGTATGCATTCCTGTTGTTACATTATCATAAGTTAGTTCTCTTTCTACGATTCTGTAATCTAAAAATGTATCATTGCTACCGTTGAAAGAAGCTATTTGAACACCGTCATAACTTACTGTTATTGATGCTACTTCTATATCGTCTTCTACCTTGAAGGCAATGTCGATTGGTACAACGAGCTCTATAGTGTTTATTTCATCTCCCTCAGAAGGGTAAAGTATATCTACAATAGGCGCACCAGCATCTGGTCCTGGATCCACCTCTGTTATAGGATCTATACCTTCATAACAAGATGTTGCTATTATTAAAACAGCTAGCAGTGTTATATATTTTTTTATTGTTTTCATATTCATTTTTTTTAATTGTCTTCTAGAGGTAAAAGATCTAGTTGATCTTGTGGATATCTTAAATACTCTTTATCAGCTGAGAACGTACGTCCGTCGTAACTTAATTCATCATATTTATTTAATCTTATCATATCGTAATAGCGAATTCCCCATTCCATTCCTAATTCGGCAAACTTTTCATCCATTACCATATCTGTTGTTACACCAGATAATGGAGGCATATCCACTCTAGCTCTTACAAGGTTTACTGCCTGATCGGCTGTTAACCCACTTCCACTAGCACCATGTGTTAGGGCTTCTGCATACATTAATAAAATCTCAGCGTATCTTATTACGATAAAGTTCTTACCTGAACCATAGCTATTTCTACCAGGAGTTAAATCTGTTGATGGCCAATAGTGTTTTCCACTGGCAAACATAAATCTTGGTGTATCGTTGAATGTATCTCCATCTGGAGTAGTTGTAGACACATAATTTGGTAAAGTAGCATAATCTGGATCTAACATTAACTCATCTAAACCACGAGGCGTAAAACATACACTTGTTACCAAGCGTGTTTCATCTCCTCTATCTATCATAAATTTGATATACTTTAAGCTAGGCTCATAAAAACCCCAACCACCTGAAGCACCATCTACAGCTGGTGTCCAGCTTGGTGGACCAAAAGGGGCAAATAAGTGATTATTTACATCACCAGAATCTGAGTTGTAATCTGAAAATTGGAATTCGAATAAGTTCTCATTGCTTAATTGACCATCTTTTTTGAATAACTCATAGAAATCATCATACAACATAAACTTGTTAGAATTAATTATTTCACCACAAACATCTGCTACAGCTTGGTAATTTTCTAATTCTAACTGTGCCATAGCTTTAACTGCCAAGGCTGTATATTTAGTAACACCACCAGTAATATCTGTTCTCTCGTTTGGTCTTGAATCTGGTAAAAACGGTATTGATTCATCCATAAGGTCAGACACATATTGCATAACTTCTGCCTTAGTGTCTAATCCATTATCTATATCTTCTGATACACTTGATGTAGTGATAATAAAAATATCTTCCCACATGCGAGACATTTGTAAGTGTTGGTAACCACTTAATACATTGGCTTCTGCTATATATTGATCTGCTAGGGCAACATCACTACCTGTAGCAAACTCCTTATAGCGCTCAATTGTTTCTTTAGCGTTAACCACATCAACAATATCACCATAGAAATTACTCCAAACTTGATTGAACATCCAATAATTATTATCGTAATTATAAAGGTCTGCTTCTGTAAGTCCGTTTTGAGCATCACCTACACCACCTGCATTTACATCATCACCTCTTACACCTACTAGTATAGGATCTTCCCAACCTCTTCTATAAACTTCGGCATAAGCACCTATTAAAGGTAACACCATATCGTCTGTTATTGTAAAGTCTAAATCATCAGCTGACAACTGTCCGTCGTTTTCTTCTAATTTATCTGTGCATCCATAAAATACCGCACAGACGGTTAACAATAATGTCAACCACTTTAATTGTTTTAAATTTTTCATATCAAGCATTTTTTATATTTTAATATTAACACCAAAAGTATAAACCGCTGGTATAGGATAAGTTTCTCTGTCAATTCCGTTGGCAACCTCAGGATTAAATCCGTTATAATTAAATAAAGTTAATGGTCTATCTGCTGTAAAAATTAGTTTTACTTCAGGCATATTATCTCCTAACTTATTAGAAGGAATTGTATAGGCCAACTGTACATTTTGAACTCTAAAGTAAGAGCCATCTTCAACAAAAAATGTACTCATTCTTTGGTTCCATGCTTTTCTTCGTCCTTCTGAAGATGGATAAGAATTTGAGGTTCCTTCACCATGCCATCTATTGATTGCAAAGTCAGCATCCATGTTTGTATCATTAGTAAACAATACTTCTCCTCGTTTTCTATTTAAGATATCATTACCTGTTTGCCCAGCGAAAGAAACGGATAGATCAAATTGCTTATAAGAAACTTGTACATTACCACCATATACAAACGATGGTAGGTAAGAACCTAAAACAACTCTATCATCTGCATCTATATCTCCATCTCCATCAACATCTCTAAACTTAAAGTCCCCTGGAACCAAATCATTAGCTACAGCAATTGGATCATTTTGCACTTCTTCATTGTTTTGGTATACGCCTAACACTTCCCATCCAAAGAAAGCTTCAATAGGTTCCCCAATCATTGATCTTTGACGAAACTCTGCCTGACCAGTATCAAAATAACCAGCGTCACTATTTATCTTAGTCATTTCATTTTTTAGCGTTGCTATGTTAGCACCGACAGAAAAACTCCAATTATCATTTAAGGTTTGAGACCAATTTGCAGCAATTTCTACACCTTGGGTTCTCATTTCACCAACATTTTCTAAAATAGTATTACTAACGATTGGTTGATCTACAGGTATTACAAGTTTTTTTGTATCTCTTATGTAATAGTCTGCTTCTAAAGATAATCTACTATCAAAAAGTCTTGCTGTAATACCAAGGTTAGTTTCCTCAAGTATTTCTCTTTCCAAGTCTGTATAATTACTTGAACTAATAATACCAGCTGTAGCTACATCATTAATTGCTGTTGTAATTGTAGATACCGTTCTTGTACCAGAACTATCACCTAATGAACCGTTGGCTAACTGTCCCCAACTTGCTCTTAACTTCAAGAAATCGAAAATACCATTGTCTTGCATAAAATTTTCTTCGGTTAACACCCAACCTAAACCAACGGCTGGTGTTGTAACCCAAATTTCTTTAGGGAATTTTGAATCTCCTTCTGCTCTCAACGTAGCATTAAGAAGGTATTTGTTTTTGTAGTTATACTCTACTCTTCCGAAATACGCCATGGCGTAAAAACGATCACCAATTTCACTAACTTGATTAGAAAAAGAGGTTGGATCTGCAAAATTTAAATACCAAGAACTCTCTAGTCCAATGCCTTGAATATTATTACCTGTAGCAGCAAAATCGTTTACTTGTTCATCTCTATATGAAGAACCTGCAACAACAGTTAAATTATGATCTCCAAAACTATCTGTATAGGTTAAAGTGTTATCCCAAATTTGATTAGAATATTCTACATTAGCTCTTCTTATGGAAGACACCTCTCTTTGAGAATTCTCAGTAATATAATAAGGTAACCTAACGTTTCTTTCTGATATATCTGAAAAGTCATGACTGTAAGCAGATCTAAACTTTAACTTATCTGGTATTATTTGATACTCCATATTAATACTGGCAAGTATCTTTTTAATCCTTAAACGATTATTATTAAATGTCATCACAGGAAATGGATTTTGAGAACCACGATAGCCTAATACTCTAGCATCAGAAAATGGAATTGGGTCAGCATCTACATTTAATTCGTCATAAACAGGTAATATCGGAACGGCAAAATACGTTTGAAACCAAGCGCTGTTTTCGGGATTATATTTAGTAGCATTACTAAAAATAGCATTGGTTCCTATTTTTAATCTATCTGACACTTTCACATCTACACTAGACTGAATATTGAAACGCTCATACTCATTCTTCATGTCTAAGATACCTTCTTGAGAGAAGTAACTAGAATTAATACTATAGTTAACATTTTCTGATCCGCCTGTGACACCAATGTTATGACTTGTGATTGGCGCAACCCTCAATACCTCTTTATACCAATCTGTGTTAACGTTTGGTATATTAGGATTAACTCTACTTCTACCGTAACGCTGTATTGCATTTTCTACGAATTCTATATCTGCAGCTGAGCCAGACTCGTAAGCCATAGTTACAAACTGCTCTGCATTAGCCATCTTAACTACATTTTGCGCATTTTGAAAACCAGTGTATCCATTATATGTAAATACTGGCTTTTGCTCGCGACTCCCTCTTTTTGTCTCAATGATTATTACACCATTGGTACCTTTCTGTCCAAAAATAGATATAGATGAAGCATCTTTTAAAACTGAAAAACTTTCAATTTGACTACTATCTAAAAAGTCTATATTGTCGTAGAACATACCATCTACAACATACAAAGGATTATTACCTGCAGCATAAGACCCTACACCACGAATTCTTACGGTTGGCGAATCACCTGGTGAACCGTTACTAGTAATTTGTACACCTGCAACTCTACCTTGTAGTGATTGCGCCACGTTGCTATTAGGTGTTCTTTCAATTTCTTCAGATTTTACGGTTGCAATTGCTCCTGTTAAATCTGCTTTCTTTTGAGTACCATAACCAATGACTACAACTTCGTTCAAAGATTCTACGTCTTCTTCCAAAGTTACATCTACTGTAGTTTGATTTGTTATAGCTATGGTTTGTGTTTTAAAACCTATATAGCTAAAACTTAACTTTTGACCACTTTGCACACCTATAGTGTACTTTCCATCAAAATCGGTGACTGCACCTATTGAGGTACCTTCGACAAATACACTTACACCAGGCAACGGAATTCCATCACTTGCTGAAGTTACTACACCACTTACCTCTATTTGTTGTCCCCAGGAAACGAGTGCAAAAAATAAAAGTAATATTAAACTGAATTTAGTTTTCATACATTAACATTTAGATTGAAATAGTTAGTTTTTTTCTAAACATAAAGTTAAAACCTTAACCTGAATTTAATAAGTGGTCCATTTACATTTTAATTACACCAACAAATATTAGAAGCTCTGAAAAGCCCGTAAAATCGCAATTTGACGTAGTTTAAATATAAACGAAAACGTTGTAAAATGTAAAGTTTTTAACAAAGTGACGTAGTAATGACGTAGTTGAAAATATTAATTTAACAACTTTAAGTAGCTATCATTTAATATTTAGTAAATAATCCGTCAAAGAAATATCATTTTCTAAACTCAATTTCTTTTTTAGCCTGTATCTGTGGGTTTCTACACCTCTAACAGAGATATTCATTAGTGGCGCAATTTCTTTATTGGCTAAATTCATTTTGATGTAGGCACAGACTTTCAAATCTTTAGGTGTTAATACTGGATGACGTGACTTTAACTTTGTAAAAAATTCATCATGTACCTGATTAAAATTTTCCTCAAACACTTCCCACTCATCCTTATGCTCTATGGAATTATTTAACTTCTTCACAAGCTTTTTGTAAGAATAATAATCTTTAAATCCTTCTTTATTAACAGCTAACTCTCTTTTGATGTCTTGAAGTACCTCATTCTTCTTAACCAATGCCATAGCATTGTTTGCTAACTGCTTGCTCTTTATTTTTAATTCATTCTGTAAGGACTCATTCTTTAGTTGAACTATATTCTTTTCATTTTCAAGTGTCTTTTCACGCAATAATTTATGCTGTTCTCTTTGATATTTAACTCGAATTAATCGCTGTTCTTTTTGAATTTTTTTGTGATGTAAGTAATAAAACAACCCTATAAAACCAAACAATAACAAAACATATAATATAAAACCTAAAGTTCCTTTATACCATGGTGGACTAACATCTAAAAACAATTTTTCAACTGTTGACGTATTTCCAGAATCATCTCTGGTTCTTAGTAAAAGATCATATGTACCGTGATTAATGTTATTTAACTCTAAGTTTCTATTATCTACTTTAAACCAATCTTTACTTAATGACGGTATACTATATTCAAAATAATGATTGCTAGATTTAGATGAAGAAAGTTCTAAATTTATGCTCCCATTATGTTTTAATTTAATCGTTTTATCATCGTTTATAGAAGATAACTGAATAGACTTTCCATTTAGCTTAATAGACTCAACTTGTGGTTTATAAATCGCTATAGAGTCTCTAAAAGTTTCATCTATAAGCATAAAACCATTATCTAAGTTTAGCGCAAATAGCGCTTCATCAATTTTAGAAACATGTTCGTAATCTATTATATATCTATTCTTTATTAACTTGTTGTTTATTTTCCGTTCTATACTATCATTATTTATATACTTAAAACTTATAACTCCACTTTTATCTTTGAGCACTATGGGACTCATTGATTTTTCTGAAATGATGTAGGCTTCTTTACCAAATTTTTTATTTAACAATTCAAAAGGAACAATAGAATCTAACAGAGGCTCATACTTTTGCCATCCGTTATTAGTTTTAAATACTATATCGTTTTTAAGATTGTATACTCTTGGGTTATATTCTGAATCTAATCCTTTACTTCCATAATTGGTAATCTTTGTAATTGTGTCATAAGAACTATTAAAATTAACCTTATAGACTCCTTTATAAGCATGTGCAACCCAAGCTGTAGAGGGATTTTCAAACACTAAAAATCTCGAAGGAATTGTTGTTTGCCCCATATGCTTGGTTTCCCAACTACCATTCTTTTGTTGAAATTTAACCAAACCAGCATAAGTACCTTGTATATATAAATCATCATGCTCTGGCACCTTTTGTATTGTCCACCCTCCTGTAAAATCTGAAATCTTTTGTATCTGATTCTTATTGACTAGAAAAGTTCCTTCATTATGACCGCAAAAAAGATTTCCATCAATAATCTTTAAGTCCCAAACCTGTCCTTGCGAACCATCTATAAAGTTTAAATCATTATTTTTATCGAGATAGAAAAGACCTGTGTTAGTGCCTATGTAAAGTAAATCTTGATACTTTACAATATCATACACTGCTCCTAATTTCCCTGATACATCATTAAAAAAGTAGTTAGTGTTCTTTAAATCTATAGTTGATATTCCATTATCTAAACCAAGCCACAACTTATTATTCTGATCCAAAAACTGGCTTAAAACAGTATTATTAACTAATCCATTTTCTTTACTAATATGAAATTTAATGTCTCCGTTAGCATCAGCAACATATACACCATCCTTTATAGTTCCAAAAACCATATCGCCATTTTCTAGCATGGAGAACTTATTTAATTGATGCTGCTTAATATCGTCGTTAAAAGAATATTGTGTTGGTCTTAACCTATTAGAACTTAACTGAAAACTTCCTTTTAAGGAAGTCATTATTAGATATGAATTTTCTTGTTTTACAATGGATATTATTTTAGTATCTCGCAAGGCAGTATCAGAAAAGAAAGGAATTAAATTCTTATTTTCTAGTTTATATATTCCATTATTTAAGGTAGACACAAACAAATCATCATCTACTAAACTCAGAGATATTACTGCAGAACTAGGATGAATGCGCTCTACAGTCTTAAAATCATAAACATAAATGCTAGAAAAAGATCGAAATACAACCTTATCCTTGTAGCTTAAAATTTGCCATATTTCCTCATTAGGCGAAATTTCAGATTCTATAAGCTCGCTCAAAGAGGTATATACCAAACTGCCGTAATCATCTTCTTTCCAGTAGCCAAACTCTTCAAAAGAACCCGTAAAAATTAAATCATTAAAAACCCAAACCGACCTTACTGTAGTTTTATTAGGTAGCTGAAATAATTTCCAATCTATTCCATCATATTCTAGTAACCCAATATTGTTTGCCACGTAAACTTTCCCATTATTTGCTCTGCACAAATCCCAATTTTGGTTACTTGCCTTATACTCAGCAATAGAATAATTATAAATGTTTGGGGAAAATTGACCAAAACTAAAAAACGAAACAATTAACGTAAGAAGTAAAAAAAATAAGGATTTCTTCATTAAATAAAGTTACACTATTAAAACGATTTAAAAATAAGGATTTCTCTAGAGCTAATGGCAAAACTTAAAATCAATAAAGAATTTTTTACTACTAAATTCAGGCACTAAACTAAAGTATAGTAAGATAAACTGAGATACTTCGACTATCTTTACATAAAAACTAATAGCTATGCTTACCTGGAAAGATGTTATAAATTTTGCGGTTAACGAAAACCCTACACCAGACAAAAGGGTAGAAAAAACTGAAACACAATGGAGTGCTGAACTCACACCAGAACAATACAGAATTACAAGACAAAAAGGAACAGAACGTCCTCACAGTGGTGCACTATGCACAACTTATGAGGATGGCAAGTATAATTGTGTATGTTGCAATGCTCCTTTATTTGACTCTACCATAAAATTCAGCTCTGGTACAGGTTGGCCAAGCTTTACCCAACCTATTAAGGAAAATGCCATTAAGTATGAAAAAGACACGTCTTTTGGAATGGTACGCGTAGAGGTAATGTGCAATACTTGCGATGCACATTTGGGCCATGTGTTTCCGGATGGTCCAGAACCAAGTGGTTTAAGGTATTGCATAAATTCAGAATCTATGGTTTTAGAAAAAGAAAATGTAAATGAGTAAGAATATACAGATTGCTACCATTGGCGGAGGCTGCTTTTGGTGCACAGAAGCTGTTTTTGAAGAAGTTAAAGGTGTTGAAAAGGTGGTTTCTGGATATTCTGGCGGTACTGTTCCTGGCAGACCAACTTATCGAGAAATTTGTTCGGGTTTAACAGGGCATGCTGAAGTGGTGCAGGTTACATTTGATGCTGATGTAATTTCGTATCAAGATATTCTTATCATCTTTATGACAACTCATGATCCAACAACTTTAAATCAGCAAGGTGCTGACAGAGGAACACAATATCGTTCAGTAATTTTTTATCATAACGAAGAACAAAAAAAAACCGCTAAACTCGTTCTTAATGAATTAGCGGTTTATTTTGAAAAACCTATAGTAACAGAAATCACTAAAGCTCAAACATTTTTTGAAGCCGAAAAAGAGCATCAGGATTTCTACAAAAACAATCCAGATTATGGCTATTGTACGTTTGTAATAGACCCTAAACTTCATAAGCTAAGACAACTCCATTCAGATAAATTAAAGTGATTTTTCTTATTTACTACTGTAAACAGTTTTAACGTTCACAAACTCCATAATACCCTCCTTAGAAAGCTCTCTTCCATAACCTGAAGCTTTGGTTCCCCCAAATGGCAATCTAGGGTCGGATTTTACAAGTTCGTTAATGAAGAATGCTCCATCAGCGATCTCTCCTATTCGCTTTTTGGCTTTATCTGTATTCTTCGTAAATACCATACTCCCTAAACCAAATCTGGAATTTGATGCCGTCTCGTATGCTTCATCTTCATCTTTTACCTTTATAATTGCAGCTACAGGACCAAAAACCTCTTCTTTAAAAACTGGCATTTCTGCAGTGACATTTTCCAAAATTGTGGGATGGTAAAGTGCATCTTCGCGTTTATTTCCATAAACAACTTTAGCACCTTTGTCTAAAGATTTTTTGACTTGTTGTTCTACTTCTTCAGCCAAGCTAACGGAAGCCATTGTTGCTACTTCTGTTTTGTCTTCCATAGGATTTCCTACGACATAAGATTCTACTTTGGCTTTAAACTTAGTTAAGAATTCATCATAAATATCCTCAACTACTATAAAACGCTTGGCAGCAATACAGCTCTGACCTGCGTTTTGCATACGTGCCCAAGCCATAGTATCTATATGCTCATCTAAATCTGCATCCTTAAGAACGATGCAGGCATTATTTCCACCAAGTTCTAAAACTACTTTCTTTAGGTTTTTACCTGCTATTTCAGCTATTTTACGACCTGCGCCTTCGCTTCCTGTAAGACTTACAGCCTTTACAATATCATTACCTATAATAGTTTCAATCTGATCGTGTGAAACCAATAAGGTCTGAAAACAACCTTCAGGAAAACCTGCATCTTCAAATAATTTTTCAATTTCTAAAGCACACTGTGTGGTAGTTGACGCGTGTTTTAACAGAGCTGTGTTACCTGCCATTAGTGTTGGTGCAGCAAAACGCATTACTTGCCAAAACGGATAATTCCATGGCATAATTGCTAAAATAACTCCCAACGGATCGTAACTGATAAAGCTTTCTTCAGCATCTGTCTCTATTAATTGATCTGCTAAAAAGTCTTCGGCATTTTTAGCATAAAAATCACAAACCCAAGCGCACTTTTCAATTTCAGCAATACCTTGAGTTATCGGTTTACCCATTTCTTCAGTCATTAGTTTTGCATAGGTTTCTTTTCGTTCTATTAAAAGTTCTGCAGCTTTAGACATTAAGTTGCTCCTATCTTTAATTTCAGTTGTTTTCCAACTTTGAAATTGCTTATCTGCCAGATTTAACTTCTGTTTTAAATCGACATCTTTAATTAGATTATATGTTTTTAATTCTTCTTGCGTAAACGGATTAATGGTTGTTATTGTGCTCATAATTTTCTTTTTAAAATAAGAGATTTTTGAATTCTTAAAGCACAAACCCTGACATTTAGTATAACTTTAGTATTTTGAAAGCTAAATGTTAATTAAATGGAAAAGACGGTTTCTGAAGCTATAGCGTACAGAAGATCTACACGTGTATATAAAGATGAAGTTATTGATACAAACAAGGTAAAACAGTGCTTGGTTAATGCTTCTTTAGCACCTACAAGCAGTAATCTTCAGCTTTGGGAATTTTATCATATCACCAATAAAGATGTTTTAGAAAAAGTAGCAAAAGCGTGTTTTAACCAAAGTGCAGCAAAAACAGCGCAACAATTAGTTGTTGTGGTTACCAGGAAAGATCTATGGAGACAACGTGCAAAGGCCAATGTTACTTTTTTAAATAAGGTATATGATAAAGAAAATCTTACTGAACGAGAAGCAAAACGCAAAAAAATGGCGACCAACTATTACAAAAAAATAATCCCAACAGTATATGCTGACTTTTTTGGTGTTCTTGGAATTATAAAATATATCGTCTTTCAGATTATTGGATTTTTTAAGCCTATCTACAGGCAAGTTAGACAAAGCGATATGCGTATTGTAGCACACAAAAGTGCAGGATTGGCTGCCCAAAACTTTATGACCAGCATGGCTGCTATTGGCTATGATACTTGCCCTATGGAAGGTAGCGATACACTTAGAGTAAAACGTATCTTAAATCTTCCTAGAGGTGCTGAAATCAACATGATTATTGGCTGCGGCATTAGAGACGAAAAAGGCATCTACGGTCCTCGCTTTAGAGTTCCGTTTGAGGATGTCTATTTTGAAGTATAATTACTTCTTAAAATTCTCTAAACCGGTTTTTAACCAATCATAATAAGCATCTGCATCTGGCTCATATGCTTTTGTAGAATTTAGCAATTCAAAATTATGATCTAGTAAAGCATAATATGGCTGAGAGTTGTTCTTAAAATTAATGGTTTGTAGTGTTTGCCACTTGTCTCCAACTGTTTCAATATCTTTAACCGTTCCATTACTTCTTAAATATTGAAACTGCTCATCCTCTGGCAATGTCTTTTTATCATCCACATAAAGCGAGATAATAACATAGTCTTCCATTAAAATATCATATACTTCAGATGTACTCCAAACCTGCTCTTCCATTTTACGGCAGTTTACACAAGCCCAACCAGTAAAGTCTAAAAGAATAGGTTTATTTTCTGCTTTAGCTAATGCCAAACCACTTTCTAAATCTTTATCGCAGTTAAGATCTAAAGGACACTCTGATGTTTTTTCGTAAATACTATAAAACATTGGTGGAGGAAAACCACTGAGCAATTTTAAATTCGCCCATTTTGTGTTTGTTAATCCTGGTATTAAGTAAATGACAAAGGCTATTACTAAAAACGCAGTAGTTAACCTTCCTTTACTTAATTTTTGTAATGGACCATCGTGTGGAAACTTAATTTTCCCAAATAAATATAAGGCCAAACCAATACCAATTATTATCCAAATTCCAATAAATATTTCACGTTTTAAAATTCCGAAATGCTGAACTAAATCTGCATTAGATAAAAATTTAAGTGCAAGTGCTAATTCTATAAATCCTAAAACAACCTTTACCGTGTTTAACCATCCTCCTGATTTTGGTAAAGAATTTAACCACTTTGGAAACATTGCAAAAAGCGTAAACGGCAAGGCTAATGCTAAACCAAAACCACTCATTCCCATGGTAAGTTGAGTTGCACCACCATCAGCTGTTAATGAGCTACCCAAAAGCGTTCCCAAGATTGGACCTGTACATGAAAATGACACTATAGCAAGTGTTAGTGCCATAAAAAAGATGCCTATAAAACCACCTATCTTATTTGCTCTGCTATCCATAGCAGCACTCCACGATTGTGGTAAGGTTAATTCGTAATATCCAAAAAAGGAAAATGCGAATCCAATGAAAATAGCAAAGAAGATGAGATTTAGCGTAACGTTTGTTGAAATGTTATTTAAAATTCCAGGATCTAAAGTATCTAATAAATGAAATGGAATACTAAGTAGTGCATAGATTAAAAAGATGAAAAGTCCATATAATAACGAGTTGAACAACCCTTTCTTTTGGTCACCTGCACTCTTTGTAAAGAATGAAACCGTTAACGGAATCATAGGAAATACACATGGTGTCAACAAGGCTATTAAACCACCTATAAAGCCTAAAAAGAAAATTGAAAGATTACTCTTTTCTTCAATAACTTCTTCTTCATAATTATCCCAACCTGTTACATTTAGATTAAGACCTTCTGATAGTTGTTTACTTTTTTCGTCAATTACGATGTCTTCTTTAACGATTTCTGAACCGTCTAAAGAAAAATTAAATAGAAAATCACTAGGTATACATTTTGAATCGTCACAGGTTTGATAATCTACCTTAACATCTATTTGCTTTAAGTCTTTATTTATAAGAGTAACTCTTTGCTTAAAAACAGCCTCATCTTTAAACTTTTTTACTTCTTCTTGAAAAATCTTATCATAAATTGTTGGCACATCTGGTTCGGAGGTTTTTCCTTCTAATTGATAGTTACCATCAACATCTTGAAATTCAAAATAAGTTGTTGGTGCAAAACTCTCTTCAGAAGGTTGTTCTTGTGAATAGATATACCAGCCTTTATCTACATTGGCTTTAAAAACTAAAATGAATTCTGTATCAGAAACTTTTTCAACCTTATAATCCCATTTAACAGGTTCTAATTCCTGAGAAAATAAATTGATTGAAAAAAATAGAGTCAGTAGGCTAAATAGAAAGACTTTTTTTGCGGTCATAAATAAAGCATTAATACGCAAATGTAAAATTTGCGAATTTATTATTTCTTAAGAGTCGTCTAATTTATAAAAACCTTAAGAATAATGACCAAGGGAATAAAAAAAACCGAACAAATGTTCGGTTTTAGTTTTTATGACTTTACTTCAATTTTTAGTTTATCTGAATGCTTCCATTTAGAAATTCCTCCTTCTAAATCGTAAATTTTTTGAAAGCCAGCATCTTTAAGTTTTTTAGCACATTTAGCACTTCTTGTGCCGCCCTTACAATAGAGAATTACAGGTTTTGCCTTATCTAATTTTGCAATATCTTCGTCAAAAGTAGGTGAATTATAATCTATGTTCTGAGAATTAGCTATGCGTTCTTCATCATGCTCTTTTGGAGTACGAACATCTACCAGCTGCACATCCTCCAATTCTAAAATAGACTGCATCTCTTCTGCTGTTACAAGTTTTACTTCAGCGTTCTCTATTTTGCTGTCTACACAGCTCGTCCCAAAACTAATAGCCATTAATAAACAGCTAAGTATTAATAATTTTTTCATATGTAAACAGCGCTTTAAGTTAATTATACTTACTCTTTATGGGCCACATCACCCTGCCATTCATTAAAACCACCAACTAGGTTATAGGTATTTTTAAAACCCAACTGATTCATAATAGAACATGCTTGTGCACTTCTACCACCAGATCTACAATAAACATAGTAATTCTTAGATTTATCTAACTTTTCTATTTCATAGATAAAGCCTTGTCCCTTGTATATGTCTACATGAATAGCTTCTGGTATAATACCTTCATTAACTTCTTCTTGCGTTCTAACATCTAAAACAACAGAATTATTATCTTCCTCTAGTTGTTTTGTCCAATCTTTTTGAGATAAATCCAATTTTTAAGCAATTTTAATTAGGCAAATTTAACATTTCCTTATGATATAGACGTAAAAAAAACCAAAGTGTTACAACTTCGGTTTTAATTTTAACATTTTTCTTTTATAAAAGTATCCTCTAATCACTATACTTTTATAGTGCAACCAATAGCGCGCGTTTCTTTAACTTCGATATCCTTTCCTTTTAATAAGGCATCTACAGCATTTTCTACGTACTTGGTTTTTACTTCACTAGCATCTTTATAGTTGTCATCTATAGCACCAATATACTTTACAACATTTCCTTTTTTAGTTTTTTCTAACAAGTAAACATGCGGTGTTTTTGTTGCTCCATATTGAGGATAAATTTTTTGTCCCTCATCCATTAAGTATGGAAACGTAAAGCCCTTTGCTTTTGCTCTTGCCTTCATAGCTTCCATATTGTCTCCTGGTTTTACATCTGTATTGTTTGGCATAATTGCAATTACAGGATAACCTTTGTCTGCATACTTTTTATTTAGAGCTTCTACTCTATCCTCATAGGCTACAGCATACGGACAAGTATTACAGGTAAAAACTACAATAAAGCCTTTTGCGTCCTTAAAATCTGATAAAGACACCATTTTGCCATCAATATTTTCTAAACTAAAATCGGTAGCTACATCTCCAATTTTATAACCATCTTCATCAGTGGTTGCGGTAAAAGCAGACAATGTCAATGTTAACACCATTACTGCAAGTAATTTTAGCGTATTCATAAGTTTATTAATTTAAAAATTGTTTTAGTTCGGTTTCTAACTCTTCTTTTGTAAAAGACTGTTCGTAAAATTTACGCTTATCTTTATTGTAAATTATTGTTGCTGGTATAGCACCAGACCAATCTTTATCTATAGCTGGTATCCATCGGTTTTGATCTACATCATCAAAAGCTACAACTTCTGACTTCAAATTTCTTTTAGCGATAAATGGTTTCAGTTTAGATTCATAATTCCTAGGAAAATCTAAGCTTACCAATAAGACTTCTACATTTTTATCCTTGTATTCTTGATTAATCTCTTCAAAATAAGGCAGCTCTTTTACACAAGGTGCACACCATGTAGCCCAAAAGTTAACCACATGTACTTTATCATCGTTTTTGTTAATTAATGGTTCTAAACCATCATAGTCATAAATCTTTAAATGATAATCTGCTGAATTCTCGGCTTCTTTCTTTTCATTTAAAGAAATCTCAGGCTCTTTTGTCTCTTTAGTATCTTCACTCTTATTCTTACAAGAGCATATTACTAATAAGCTTAAAATTAATAATCGCTTCATGATATAAATTTATTAATACGTGAGCAATTCAATAAATAATTAACAAAAAATTAATTGTATTATTCCAATAAAAACATACATTTGTATATACAATTGTTGTATATGAAAGATATAGCCGAAATTTTAAAAACAAAATCAAGTTTACCGATAGCAAAAAGAACTGTTTTAAATGTTTCTTTTACAAGTATAATTTTTAAAGACGGTATTTTATCAGTTTTAAAACCTTACGAAATATCTTTAGAGCAGTTTAATGTTTTAAGAATTTTAAGAGGAAAAAACGGAGAACCATCTAACCTAAAAGATATTCAAGATAGAATGATAAGTAAAATGAGTAACACTACTCGTTTGGTAGACAAACTCATACTTAAAAACTATGTAGAACGCTTTATCTGCGAAAAAAACAGAAGAAAAGTAGATATTTATATCACCAAAGAAGGTTTAAAACTTCTAGATATTCTTGATCCGATTATCGATAAAAAGGAGAAAGAATTAACAAGTAATTTAAACACTGACGAATTAGAAACTTTAAATCTTTTGCTTACCAAAATGAGAGGTTAAAAAATTTTAAAATAACAATTGTATATACAATTAAAGTACAAACAACTAAAAACAATAACATGAGTAATACAGTAGAAAACTTAAAATGGCGCTACGCCACAAAAAAATTTAACAGTTCTAAAAAAATATCTAACGAAGATTTTGAAACGCTAAAAAAGGCTATTCAATTAACAGCATCTTCCTATGGATTGCAGCCATACAAAATCTTAAATATTGAGGATAAAGAGATACGTAAAAAATTAAGAGAAGTATCGTGGAATCAACCACAAATTGAAGATGCTTCTCATATGATAGTACTTGCCAATATTACTGACTTTGGAGATGAACTTGTTGACGATTATTTTGAAAACGTTATTGAAACCAGAAATGTAACCAAAGAAGATGTTGAAGATTATTCAAATACTATAAAATCTACAATTGGTCAATTGAGCCAAGAACAAAAAGCTCAATGGACCGCTAAACAAGCCTATATCGTTGTGGGTAACTTACTATCTGCTGCGGCACAACTTAGAATAGATGCTTGCCCAATGGAAGGATTTCAAAATGAAGAATATAATAAAATTCTAGATCTAAATTCTAAAAATCTCAATGCTGCAGTGGTTGTTACTCTAGGTTACAGGTCTGAAGAAGACGATACACAGCACTATGAGAAAGTAAGAAAACCAGAAAACCAATTATTTATAAATTTTTAAACTCAACAAACAAATTATTAAAATGAAAAACAGAAATTCAAAATTCGCCATGCTATTTATCTTAGCATTATCTTTTATGTCATTTACAGTCTTAAAAGATAAAAAAGTAGATGTATCAACAAGCAAAGTAACTTGGAAAGGCTATAAAGTTGGTGGAGAACATGAAGGAACAATTAACCTAAAAGAAGGTTCTTTATCATTTAATGGAGAGACTTTAGAAGGCGGTTCTTTTACTATCGACATGACTTCTATTAACACTACAGATTTATCTGGTGACTATAAAGACAAACTAGATGGCCATTTAAAATCTGATGATTTCTTTGGTGTTGAAGAATATCCAACAGCAACTTTAAAAATCACTTCTGTAAGTGGTAAAAATGGCAAGTACACTGTTAAAGGAGATATTACCATAAAAGGAATTACAGAATCTATTTCTTTTCCTATGACAGTGTCTGAAAATTCTGCAACTGCTAGTTTAAAAATAGACAGAACAAAGCACAAAATTACTTATAAATCACCTTCATTATTAGAAACATTAAAAGATAAAGCTATATATGATGAATTTGATATTAATGTAGAATTAAAATTCTAATTCCCTAAGGATTAATAGCAGTCCATTTTATAAAGATTCTTGTTCAAGCGTATAACATATGAGGACAAGAATCTTTTTTTATGATATAGTTTGAAATAAAAATTTTCATTTCTATATTTGACACATAAATGAAAACAATAACAAATCATACTTGGTGGTGGAATTTTGCAAACTCATGTTCGTGAAAGAAACCTTGTATGTAATATTATAGAAAAAGGCTTGTCATTCACGACAAGCCTTTTTTAATTTTAAATCATAAATGAAAACATTCAGTTTATACACACATTACAAAAAAATACTTGCAGATACCATTACTCCTGTGAGCATTTATCTTAAGATACGAGATAAATTCCCTAATAGCATTTTGCTAGAGAGTAGTGACTATCATGCCAATGACAATAGTTTTTCTTATATCTGTTGCAATCCAATTGCTTCAATAAAAGTTAAGGATGGTTTAATTTCCCAAACTTATCCAGACGGAAGTTCTAAAAACAACTTTGCAGAATCTATATGTGTGGTAGAAGAAATCAACAAATTCACACGACGATTTAAAGTAGATTCTAATGAAAACTTCAAATTTATAAATAATGGCATCTTTGGCTATACCGCTTACGATGCTGTAAAGTATTTTGAAGACATTGAGATTTCTAAAAAAGAAAATTCTATTGATATTCCAGACATTTATTATGCGGTATATCAAAACATTATTGCCATTAATCATTTTAAAAACGAAGCTTACATTTTTGCGCATTGTTTTGATACTGATAATAACATTGATGAGATACATCAAATTATACAAACAAGGCAATATGCCTCTTACAACTTCAATGAAAAAGGTGACATTCAATCTAACCTCACAGATGAAGAATATAAACAACATGTAGAGCTCGCTAAAAAACATTGTGCCAGAGGTGATGTGTTTCAGCTAGTACTGTCTAAACAATTCTCACAAGAATTTAGTGGAGATGAATTTAATGTTTACAGAGCATTAAGAAGTATTAACCCTTCCCCTTACCTATTTTATTTTGATTACGGAAGTTTTAAAATCTTCGGAAGTTCACCAGAAGCACAGCTTATTGTTAAGGAAGGTAAAGCAGAAATCCATCCTATTGCAGGTACCTTTAAGCGAACAGGAAATGATCTTAAGGATGCTGAACTAGCAGAAAAGCTCATTAACGACGACAAAGAAAACAGTGAACATGTAATGTTGGTTGACCTAGCAAGAAATGATCTTAGTAGACATGGCTCTAATGTTACAGTAGAAAATTATAGAGAGGTACAGTTTTTTTCGCATGTAATTCACTTAGTAAGTAAAGTAACAGGAACAAAACATAAAGGAGCTGATACTATGCAAATCGTGGCAGATACGTTTCCTGCAGGAACATTAAGTGGTGCACCAAAGCATATGGCGATGCAACTTATAGAAAGGTATGAGAAAACAAGTCGAAGCTTTTACGGAGGTGCTATTGGTTTTATGGATTTTGAAGGCAATTTTAACCATGCCATTATGATCAGAACATTTTTAAGCAAAAATCATAAACTATTCTGGCAAGCAGGTGCTGGATTGGTCGCAAAATCTAGCTCAGAAAATGAACTACAGGAAGTCTACAATAAGTTAGGTGCTTTAACAAAAGCTATTGAACTCGCTAAAGAAATTTAATATGAAAAAGGTTTTAGTAATCGACAATTACGATAGTTTCACTTACAATTTAGTTCATTATTTAGAAGACTTAAATTGTGAAGTTACCGTAAAACGAAATGATAAATTAGCACTTGATGAAGTTGATGCTTTTGATAAAATAGTGCTTTCTCCAGGTCCTGGAATACCAGACGAAGCCGGACTTTTAAAGGAGATTATTGCTAAGTACGCACCAACAAAAAGTATACTTGGTGTTTGTTTAGGACAACAAGCTATAGGTGAAGTGTTTGGTGGTACATTAGAAAATCTAGATACAGTTTATCATGGTGTTGCAACACATGTGACGCTTTCTGTTGATGATGAGCCATTGTTTAATGGCATTGATAAAACCTTTGAAGTTGGCAGATACCACTCTTGGGTAGTGAGTAACAATTTACCAGAAGTATTAGAAGCGACTTCTTTTGATACTAATGGGCAAATTATGTCATTAAGGCACAAAGTCTATGATGTTAAGGGTGTACAATATCATCCTGAATCTGTATTAACTCCAGATGGGAAAAAGATTTTAGAAAACTGGGTGAATAATTAGACTATAGACACTAGAAAATAGACTTTAGATATGAATAATTATAAAGAATTAAAGGTTTGGCAAAAATCTATGGAACTGGTTGAACTAGTCTACAAGTTAACCTCATTGTTTCCAAAAGAAGAAAAATATGGATTAATTAGCCAGATACAAAGAAGTGCAGTCTCAATCCCTTCAAATATAGCTGAAGGTGCTGGTAGAAATTCAAATAAGGAGTTCAAACATTTCATTAGTATTGCTAACGGATCTTCAAATGAATTAAGCACTCAATTACATCTAAGCATTCGTATAGGATACATTAATAAAAATGAAGTAACAGAAATTTTCAAACTAATAACTGAAATTCAGAAAATTAACTATACGTTAATTAAAAAGTTCTCAAATCTATAGTCTTACATCTCAAATCTAACACATGAAAGAAATTTTAAACAGACTAATAAATCAAGAAAGCATCTCAGCAGAAGAAGCTAAAAAAGTTTTAGTAAATATCTCAAATGGTCTATACAATCAAAGCCAGATCGCTTCTTTTTTAACCGTTTATATGATGCGAAGTATTACTACAGAAGAACTTCGTGGTTTTAGAGATGCCTTATTAGAGCTTTGTATTCCTGTTGAGTTAGACGGTTATAATACTATTGATTTATGTGGTACAGGTGGTGATGGCAAAAATACGTTTAATATATCGACATTATCCTCATTTGTCACCGCTGGTGCTGGAGTACATGTAACAAAGCATGGTAATTATGGTGTCTCATCTGCATCAGGCTCTTCTAACGTTATGGAGCATTTAGGTATAAAATTTTCTAATGACATCGATTTTTTAAAACGCAGTTTAGACAAAGCAGGAATTTGTGTTTTGCATGCACCTCTTTTTCATCCTGCCATGAAAAATGTGGCACCAATACGTAAGGAACTTGGTGTAAAGACCTTTTTCAACATGCTGGGTCCAATGGTAAATCCAGCATTTCCAAAAAATCAGATGGTTGGAGTGTTTAATTTAGAATTACTTAGACTCTATGGTTATTTATACCAAGAAACTGATAAAAATTATGCTATAGTGCATGCTTTGGATGGCTATGATGAAATATCGTTAACGGGAAAAACCAAAACAATCACCAATACTTCCGAAACATTATTTGAAGCTCATGATATTGGTCTAAATCAAATAGATGCTTCAGATATTTACGGTGGAACTACTGTAAAAGAAGCAGCTAAAATTTTCAAAAAGATTATTAATGGAAAGGGAACCGAAGCTCAAACTAGCGTGGTCTGTGCAAATGCTGGATTGGCCATAGCTACGGTAAAACAGATTTCGCACAAAGAAGGTATTGAAATGGCTGAAGAATCCTTAAAAAGTGGTTTAGCAAAATCTAGCCTGAAAAAATTAATTGAACTTAGCAAATGAACATCCTAGATAAAATAGTCATTGACAAACGCAAAGAAATTGCACTTCGAAAAAGCCTGATTCCTTTAAAACAATTGGAAACTTCAGTGCTTTTTGAAAGATCAACAATTTCGCTCTCAGAGCGTTTAAAAAACAGCACTTCTGGTATCATTGCTGAACATAAGAGACGTTCACCGTCAAAATCTACAATCAACCAAAAATTGAATGTGCAAGATGTTGCTAAGGGTTATGAAGATGCTGGTGTTTGTGGTATGTCTGTACTTACCGACGGAAAATATTTTGGTGGATCTTTAGACGATTTATTATTAGCAAGAGCCAGTTGCAATTTGCCATTATTACGTAAAGAATTTATAATAGACACTTATCAAATTCTAGAGGCAAAAGCTTATGGAGCTGATGTCATTTTATTGATTGCTGCAATCCTAACTAAGGAAGAAATAAAACAATTTTCAGAATTCGCAAAAAGCTTGGATCTGGATGTTTTGCTTGAGGTTCATAATTTAGAAGAGCTTCAAAAATCCATTATGCCATCTATTGATATGTTAGGAGTTAATAATAGAAATTTAAAAACTTTTGAAGTAAGCTTAGAAACATCAAAAATATTGAGCAACCACATTCCTGATGATTTTGTAAAAGTTTCAGAAAGTGGTATTAGTTCTATTGAAGCCATAAAGGAATTGCAACCTTATGGTTACAAAGGTTTTTTAATTGGTGAGAATTTTATGAAAACTGATAATCCTGGAGAGAGTGCGAAGAGTTTTATAAAAAAATTGAATAAATGATTTGTCATTCCGCACTTGATGCGGAATCCATAATAAGTAATAAATAAAACAGATTCCTGCCTTTGCAGGAATGACAGAAATATGAAAATCAAAATCTGTGGCATGAAATATAACACAGCCGAAGTTGCAAAACTGCAACCAGACTATCTTGGCTTTATATTTTATGACAAATCACCTCGTAATTTTGAAGGTGTCATTCCAGAGTTTCCAAAGTCTATCAAAAAAGTTGGTGTTTTTGTTGATGAAGCTATTGACGTTATTATTCAGAAAATTAAAAAATTTGGACTTGATGCGATTCAGTTGCATGGTAATGAATCACCTGATTACTGCAAAGAACTAAGAAAACATTGTCATGCTGAACTTGATTCAGCATCTCAATATGAAATCATCAAAGTATTCAGCATCAAAGATGAGTTCAATTTTAGTCAACTTAAACCTTATGAAGATATAGTAAATTATTTTTTATTCGACACCAAAGGAAAATTACCAGGCGGGAACGGTTACACCTTTAATTGGGATGTGTTAAAAGAGTATCCATCAACAAAACCTTACTTTTTAAGTGGAGGCATTGGATTAGAGGAAATGGATAATGTGATGTCTTTCTTGCAAAGAGAGGAATCTAAATATTGCTATGCTATAGATATCAACAGCAAATTTGAAATAAAACCTGGATTAAAGGCTATTGAAAAACTAGAAGAATTTAAAAAGTACGTCAGCTCGAGTGATTTTTGAAGAATGAAAAAATTGTATCGAGAAGTATCTGATTCTGACAAAAAAGTCTATCAGATTTAATTCGATCTGACAAAACAAAATAAGATCCTGAAACAAGTTCAGGATGACATATGACTATGAAAAACACATATAACATCAACGACAAAGGTTACTACGGTGAATTTGGTGGCGCATATATTCCTGAAATGCTTTACCCTAATGTAGAAGAATTGCGTCAAAACTATCTGAAAGTGATGGCAGAACCATCTTTTCAAGAAGAGTTCAATCAATTACTTAAGGATTATGTTGGCCGTCCTTCTCCACTCTATTTTGCCAAGCGCCTTTCAGAAAAGTACAATACCAAAGTATATTTAAAACGTGAAGATTTAAATCATACTGGTGCACATAAAGTCAATAATACTATTGGCCAAATCCTTATGGCAAAACGCTTGGGCAAAAACAGAATCATCGCCGAAACTGGTGCAGGACAACATGGAGTGGCCACAGCTACGGTTTGTGCACTAATGGGACTAGACTGCATCGTATACATGGGAGAAATTGACATTGCCAGACAAGCACCAAACGTTGCTCGTATGAAAATGCTAGGTGCAGAAGTAAGACCTGCATTATCAGGTAGTAGAACGCTTAAAGATGCTACTAACGAAGCTATTAGAGATTGGATTAACAATCCTGTAGACACACATTACATTATTGGCTCTGCAATTGGTCCTCATCCTTATCCTGATATGGTGACGCGATTTCAGTCTGTAATTTCAGAAGAAATAAAATGGCAACTCAAAGAAAAAGAAGGTAAAGAAAATCCTGATTATGTGGTGGCTTGTATTGGTGGTGGTAGTAACGCAGCTGGAACATATTATCATTTTCTAGATGATGAAAATGTTGGTATCATTGCTGTTGAAGCTGCTGGTAAAGGTATCCACTCTGGTGAAAGTGCTGCGACTTCAGCATTAGGTAAAGAAGGTATAATTCATGGTTGCAAAACCTTGTTAATGCAAACTGATGATGGCCAAATTACAGAACCATACTCAATTTCTGCAGGATTAGATTATCCTGGTGTTGGTCCATTACATTCGCATTTATACAAGTCTGGTCGTGGTGAATTTTACTCTGCAACAGATGATGAAGCTATGCAAGCCGGATTAGAATTAACCAAATTGGAAGGCATTATTCCTGCAATAGAAAGTTCTCATGCTTTGGCTGTTTTTAAACATAAAACATTTCAACCAAATGATATTGTTGTCATAAGTTTATCTGGCCGTGGTGATAAGGATTTACAGAATTATATTGATTATTTCAAGCTTTAAAAGACTAGAGATATGAGAAAATAGACATAAGACTTTTAAAAGTACGTTTTAATAAATGTCTAATATCTAAATTCTCATATCTCATTTCTATAATATTATGAACAGAATAAACCAAAAACTAAACGAAGACAAAAAACTACTGTCTATATACTTTACAGCAGGCTACCCAAATATTGATGACACTGTGTCTATTGTTCAAAATTTAGAACAAAGTGGTGTTGATATGATTGAAATCGGCCTACCTTTTAGCGATCCACTTGCTGATGGACCAACCATACAAGCCAGCTCAACGGCTGCACTAAAAAATGGTATGACTACCGAAAAGTTATTCGATCAGCTTAAGGATATTCGGAAATCGGTTTCAATTCCATTAATAATTATGGGCTATTTTAATCCTGTGTTACAGTATGATGTCGAAGCCTTTTGTAAAAAATGTCAAGATATTGGTATCGATGGACTAATTCTTCCGGATTTACCTGCAGATGTTTATGACGAGGAATACAAAGCTACATTTGAAAAATATGGACTTATCAATGTGTTTTTAATCACGCCTCAAACTTCGGATGAACGTATTAGATATATCGATTCTATTTCAAACGGATTCATTTACATGGTAAGTTCTGCTAGTACAACAGGTGCACAATCTGGTTTTGGGGAAGCGCAAACAAATTATTTTGATCGTATTGCAAAAATGAACCTGAACAACCCTCAAATTGTTGGATTCGGAATATCAAACAACGACACATTTACCCAAGCAACAACCCACACCAGAGGTGCTATTATTGGTAGTGCTTTTATTAAATATATTTCTGAAAAAGGGATAAACGAATTAAATAACTTTGTTAATCCGATTCTCGGTAAGAATTAATAGTTTTTAACAATTAAAACTTAGATTTTAAGATGCTTTTGGGACCTAAAAATGTCATAATTCCTTATATTAAGATGAACACAAAAAACAAATGAATTATGGGAATTATAGCAGATAAAAGAAAGTTTAAACCAACAAAAGAACAAAACAATCCAACAAATCCTACTGGTAATGTTAATCAACCAACAAATGAATTTGATATTGATGAAAGTACCATTAAGGATCAACAGAAGAAAAAATAAGGATTAAATAATAAAATAAATGAGCCTGTTCATATCTTTGAACAGGCTTTTTTTAATATGAAAAAATTAATAAACGATTGGAAACTTGTTATTCTTCTGTGTCTAACGCTTGGTTTAGCACCATTTTTTCCAGAACCACATATTGTCGGTAAGGTAAGATGGCTTGCAGGAGGTGCTGTTGGCATGTCTCCGATGGATTACTTTGATGTATTGCTTCATGGATTTCCGTTCATATTATTATTGAGGTTGATAATCATTAAACTTAAAAAGTGAAATTCTGAAACAACACTTCGACTGCGCTCAGTTTGACAGTTCAGAATGACAATTATTATGGCATTAAACATTGTGCTTATAGAACCCGAAATACCAAACAACACAGGTAATATTGGTCGTTTAGCTTTGGCTACAGGATCTCGACTGCACTTGGTAAAACCTTTTGGTTTTGAAATTGATGACAAACGTCTAAAACGTGCTGGGCTTGATTATTGGCAGCACCTAGAGGTTATCTATTACGATAGCAAAGAAGAATTCTTCAAAAAAAATGCTGATAAAAAGATGGCTTTTTTGAGCAGTCATGGCACCAAATCGCATTGGGATATTCAATTTGAAAATGATATGTTTCTTGTTTTTGGCAAAGAATCTGTTGGCCTTCCAAAATCTTTAATTGAAGCACGCAGAGAAGACTTGTTTCAAATACCAATGTTTAGCGAAAATATTAGAAGTCTAAATCTTGCCAATGCTGTGAGCATTATAGTTTACGAAGGATTAAGACAACTTCGTTAAAAATATCACAAAATAAACCTAGCAATTAAACGCTTTTAAACCTATGAAGTCATAGTAGTGTTCATTAACATATGCTGAACGTGTTTCAGTATTTAAACACAAAAAATATGATTTCAAAAACATTAAAATTAAGCGTATTGGTTATCGCAATTTGCGCTGTATCATTTACAGAGGCACAAGAAAGACAACGTAAACACAGACCAAGTCCTGAAGAGTTATTTCAAAAATTAGATGCTAATGATGATGGAGAATTATCGTTAGATGAATTTAAAGACAAACGTCAGCGAAAAGAAATTAAAGAAGAAACTCTTAACGAACACTTTAAAGAATTGGACACCGATTCTAATGGCTCATTATCACAAGAAGAATTTAAGGCCAGAAAAGAAGTAATGAAGCAAAAACGTATTGAAGAACATTTTTCAGAAATGGATAAAGATGGTAACGGAACTATTGATTTAGACGAGTACAAAGCCTTTGTCGAAAACCACAAAAAAGAAAGACCACAGCGTAAGCATGGTAAAAATTGATTGATTGATCTGACAGAAAATCCTCTTGCTTAGGCAAGGGGATTTTTTTATGACTATCTAAAAAACTCAGAATACTGCATCACTCTAAAATCAAAGGTATTAAACTCTGTATTGTTTGCTTTTAGCTGCCTGTATAGAGGCAATCTACTAATAGATATGTTTGCTGCGCCTGAAGCAGAAGTAAGTGAGACGGTTTTTATAGTTCTGCCCTTATTCTCATGAGATTCTGAATCAAGTTCAGAATGACAAAGCCTAAACTGATGAATTCTTGGCACTTCATTAGTTACTAATTCTAGTTTTAGGTTATAGTCTCTTAGATGCCTTCTAAAGAAATATTCTGGTCCATTTTTACTATTCCCACCTGTGAACAAAATGGTTTTAATATTTGGATACTGTTTTAGATAACCAACAATATCTCTCAATTTCACATTGCTCATTCCAAGGTCTGAGGCATCAATTTTTTCGCGTTCGCATGAAGCTACAATATCACAAACACCAATTCTGTTTTTAATCAAAAACTGTTTGCGTTGTGCTATGGCTTCTTCAGAATTGTCATATCTAAAATTAAGGTTGTGAATCTTCTCTATGAATAACCACAACGAATTAAAATAACTTCCATAGCAAAAATCAACATCTTGCTCTAAAAGTTCTCCTGTAGAAAATCTTGGAGGTGGTAAAGTGCCAACAATTAATTTTTCAGTATCATGCTTTATAAATGGAGAATATGGATGCTCATGAACAAACATTATCTCGTAAAAACCAACTCTTTTTCCGAAGACAATTCGTCACTAAAACCGTAGTTTTCAAGATTAAAACCTTTGACATCGTCTAGTGTTTTTGCATCTGTATCTATAATGTACCTTGTCATTAATCCACGTGCTAATTTTGCAAAAATGGCAATGGTTTTATACTTGCCATCTTTAAACTCTTTAAAGTTAACATCAATCACAGGTACTTTTAATGCTTTTCTATCTACAGCTTTTGAGTACTCGTTACTAGCAAGATTTAAAAACAGCTCGTCTTCTCCCAATTCGTCATTAAGTGCTTTGGTAACTTTCTTTTGCCAGAATTCGTAAAGGTTTTTATTCTTACCAACAGGCATTTTTGTTCCCATTTCTAATCGGTAAGGTTGGATTAAATCCAACGGTTTTAGAATACCATACAAACCAGAAATTATACGAACCGTATCTTGCACCTTATCTAACTTTTTTGTGTCAATTGTATAAGCATCTAAACCTCTGTACACATCTCCGTTAAAGGCATAAATGGCTTGCCGTGCATTATCTTTTGTAAATGGCAATTCCCATTCTTGATTACGCTCATAATTCAACTGACCTAAATTATCTGAAATATGCATAAGTTTAGACAAATTCTTTGCTGACTTCTTTTTTAGTAATTTATTCAGGCGTTCTGCCTCAGCTAAAAAACAACCTTCAGAAGTTTTTGTAGTTGGCAATTTACTTTCGTAATCTAAAGATTTTGCTGGTGATAGTATTAGTTTCATCGACACTATTTTGTCGTTCCCACAACAATGGGAAGCTCATTAATTAAACAATTTGATTCAAAAGTAAAAATACGATGTAATTAGAATAGTTTCAAGTATTATCAAGAACTAATCTTGATAGTTCAATAAGAAATGTCTATTGCTTATTAAGTAAATATAAATTGTCATGCTGAATTTATTTAGCTACGCTGAATCTTCGATTTTAGCATCTTATTAAATTATAAACGGAGATTCTGAAACAAGTTCAGAATGACAAAAAAACTAGGTTCCTACTGACTTTGATGCTTGGCGTAGCCTCTCCATTTTTCTATACATTGCTGCATATCTTCAGGGATTTCAGTTGAAAAGCTCAACCATTCTCCTGTTGTAGGATGCTCAAAGCCCAAAGTTTTAGCGTGTAGTGCTTGTCTTGGCAATACCTTAAATGCATTTTCAACAAACTGCTTATACTTGGTAAAGGTTGTGCCTTTCAAGATTTTTTCACCACCATAACGCTCGTCGTTAAAAAGCGTGTGGCCTATATGCTTCATATGAACACGGATTTGGTGTGTGCGACCTGTTTCGAGCTTACAGCTTACTAAAGTTACATAGCCTAAGCGTTCTAAAACTTTGTAATGCGTTACTGCTGGTTTTCCTTTATAGGCTTCATCTCCTTCGTAAACGGTATTTTGAAGTCGGTTTTTAGGATGGCGACCTATGTTACCCTCAACCGTTCCTCCTTCTTCTTCAATATTTCCCCAGACAATAGCCACGTATTCGCGTTCACTGGTTTTTTCAGCAAACTGGTTAGACAAATGCGCCATAGCTTGTTCAGTTTTCGCTACAACTAAAAGTCCGCTCGTATCTTTATCTATACGATGTACCAAACCAGGACGATTGCTAGAATTGTTTGGCAAATTTTCAAAATGATAGATTAATCCATTGATTAACGTGCCAGAATAGTTACCATGACCTGGATGTACCACCATACCTGCTGGTTTGTTAACAACTAGTAAATCATCGTCTTCGTAAACAATATCTATTGGAATATCTTCTGCAACCAACAAATACTCATGTGGTGGATGCTCAAATTTTACAGTAATATGATCGTTGGGTTTTACCTTGTAATTAGATTTTACAGGAGTGCCGTTCACAAAAATAGAACCCTCTTTTGCTGCTTGTTGAATTTTGTTTCGCGTGGCATTTTCAACAAAATTCATTAAGTATTTATCAATACGAAGGGGTTGCTGTCCTTTCTCTACCTTAAAAGCGTAATGCTCATAAAGTTCATCTTCCTCCTCAGACATATCTACAATATCTGCCATACTAATTAACGATTTCCGTTTCCTAAAACTACATCTATCTTAGATGTTAGCGGTAACATTGTTCCAGGCTCAAGAGTTTTGCCTTTGTGTTTTAGCCCTAATACAACGTCTTTACCAATGTTATCTATATAAGTAATTTCGCCAATTTTAAATTCTAAGGCTTCCAATTGTGGTTTAGCTTGCCTAAAAGTACGCTTTAAGACATTTGGCACCTCAACTTTGCGGTAACCTGAAGGGTTAAGTATTAAATAAATTTTTCTGTTTTCCTTTACCTGAGCACCTGCAATTGGGTTTTGTTCTATAACTGAATATTTTGGGTAATTAGGATTATAGTTTGCAGAATCCTGAATCTCCATTCTTAAGTCGTTATCGTTGAGCTCTATCTCTACAGTTTCTAGGGATTTACCTTTTAAGTCTGGAACGGTTACAAACTCTCCATGATTAGTTGTAATGTTTAACCATTTTAGAATTAAGAAACTTAAAACAACAATAGCAACAATGGCCAATGCTAATTGCTTAAAAAACACTTTACTGGTTAAAAACTTTACTATACTCATAGGCTGCTAACTTGTTGACAAATCTAAATAAATAATCTAACGTTAAAAAATTAATATACGTATGCTACGTTTCATTTAGATTATTGAAAATAAATGATACTTTTACATTACAACTTGTTCAACTTATATCACCTAGTTTTTAGGCTTTAAAAATGAAGAAAAATATCGCCATAATTATGGGAGGCTACTCTAGCGAATATAAAATTTCGTTAAAGAGTGGCAATGTTGTTTTTGAAACATTAGATCGCAATCTATATACACCTTATGCTATCCATATTTTTAAGGAGAAATGGGTTTATGTAAATGAAAATAATGATGAATTTCCTGTAGATAAAAATGATTTTTCAATTACACTTAATTCTGAAAAAATAACATTTGACTGTGTATTTAATGCTATTCATGGTTCACCAGGTGAAGACGGTTTTATGCAAGCCTATTTTAAACTCTTAAATATCCCTCAAACTAGCTGTAGCATGTATCAAGCAGCATTAACGTTTAATAAACGTGACCTGCTAGCGACCTTAAAACCTTTCGGTATTAAAACTGCTGAGAGTTACTATGTAAACCTTGGAGATGTTATTAATGAAGAGGACATTGTTAAAAAAGTTGGTCTGCCTTGTTTTGTAAAAGCTAATAAAGCAGGTAGTAGTTTTGGAATTTCTAAAGTGTATAAAAAAGAAGATTTAAAAACGGCTATCGAAACCTCTTTTAAAGAAGATGACGAAATAATTATAGAACAGTTTTTAGACGGCACTGAAGTTTCGGTTGGTGTGATTTCTTATAAAGGAAATACTACTGTATTACCAATTACAGAGATTGTATCTGAAAATGACTTCTTTGATTACCAAGCAAAATACGAAGGCAAATCTCAAGAGATTACTCCAGCAAGAATATCTGAGGATTATAAAACCAAAGTTGAAACTATCGCCAAGAAAATTTACGAGGTTCTAGGTATGACAGGTTTTTCTCGCAGTGAATTTATTTTTAAAAATGATGAACCTCATCTTCTCGAAGTAAATACTGTACCTGGATTAACCAAAGAAAGTATTTTACCTCAGCAAGCTGCAAAAGCTGGTATTAGTTTAAAAGATCTGTTTAGTAATGCCATTGAAGAAGCAATGAAGAATTAATAGTTATCTTTGAGGTCATAAAGAAGTTTACACAAATGAGACGCGCACTATTCCCTGGATCCTTTGATCCTATTACTAATGGACATTACGATATTATAAAACGTGGAGTAAAACTCTTTGATGAAGTTATTGTTGCCATTGGTGTAAATTCTGAAAAAAAATATATGTTCTCTCTAGAAGAACGTAAACATTTTATTGAAGAAGCCTTTAAGAATGAGCCTAAAGTAAAGGTGGTTACCTATGAAGGGTTGACTATAGATTTTTGCAAAGAAATTGATGCTGAATTTATATTAAGAGGTTTACGTAATCCTGCTGATTTTGAGTTTGAAAAAGCGATTGCGCATACTAACAGAAAACTTTCAAAAATTGAAACTGTATTTCTACTTACAGCCTCGAGAACATCTTACATCTCATCTTCTATTGTGCGTGATGTAATAAGAAATAATGGAGATTACACTGTTTTAGTACCTGAAAGCGTGAGAGTAAAATCTTAAAAATTTAAACTTGTCTTGTCATGAAATACTGAAACAAGTTCAGGATGACAATAATGATTTGTTGTTAAATAATATTATTGCGTTTAGCTTTTTGTACAGCCTCTAACTTATTATGAACTTGTAGTTTGCGATAAATATTTTCAATATGCTTTCTAATTGTTCCGGTAGAAAGAATTAAATTTTCTGCAACTGCATTATAACTTAAACCTTTGCTTAATTGTTCTAAGACATCAACCTCTCTACTGGTTAATTTTATTTCCTCTTTTTCCTTCTCTTCAACAAAAGGATTTCTTAGTAGCTTTAATGTTTTTAATGCTATTGAAGGATTCATAGCTGCACCACCATTAAGTGTTTCTATAATACCAGAATGTAAGTCTCCTGCATTTATTTCCTTAAGTAAGTAACCATCTGCGCCAGCTTTTATGGCGTTAAATATATTTTCGTCATTATCAAAAACAGTAAGCATTATAATCTTAATCTGTGGATACTTTTGCTTTACCAATTCTGTGGCTTCAATACCGTTCATTACAGGCATTTCTATATCCATTAAAATTAAATCTATACCATTGTTTGCTTCTAATTTTTCAAGAACATCTTTGCCGTTCATAGCTGTAAATCTTACTTCTAAATCTTCAAAAAAAGAAAGCTTTTCTTCTACCGTTTTTATAAGAAAAGTATTATCATCTACTATGGCTATTCTTGTTATCATTTGTTGGTTTATTAGATTATAAATATCCTCAATATAATTATTTTATGCTATACGTATTTTATCGTATTTATATAATCACTTCTACCACTGTACCTTTATCAATCTCTGAATGAATTGTTAGCTGCCCTTTTATATCTTCTGAACGTTTACGCATATTATTAAGTCCGTTACCACGATTTATGGTAGCCTCATTAAATCCTTTTCCGTCATCTTTTATACGTATAATCATCCTATCTTCATGCTTAGAAATATCAACATGTATTGCTGATGCTTCTGCGTATTTTACCGCATTATTTATAGCTTCTTGTATTATTCTATAAATATTCATTCCCTTTACAGAAGTAAAAGCCATTTCATTATCTACAGACTCATATACATTAAAATTAAACTTTATGTTTTGGGCTGCAAGATTTGCCTGATCTATAAAGTTTGAAATACGTATTTGTAAATCTTCAAATGTGATTTTATCCTTATTCATGGCCCAAATCGTATCTCTTAACTCATGAATAGTTGTTGTTGTAAACTCGCTGATTCCTTTTATTTTATTGCCCAATTTTTCGGGTATCTTAAAACCATACTTTAAGTTGTCTAATGACGAAATAATAAAGGTGAGCTGCGCTCCTATATTATCATGCAGATCTCTACTAATCCTAAGACGTTGTTCTTGAAGCTTACTTTGAGTTTCAATCTTTATTAAAGCATCTTTGAGTTGATTTTCTTTTTGAAGTTGACGGTTTTTTAGCTTTTGCTGGTTGTAAAACAAATACCCTAGAAGTCCTAAAACAACAGCTAGTGCGCCCAAACCTAAGATGTAAATATTCTTTTTACTAAGGTCTAATTCTTTTTCTGCAAGATCTGCACGCTGTGATAGGATTTCTTTTTATTTTTTTTCGGTTTGAAACTCTATTTCGAGCTCTGCTATCTTACTTGTGGTTTCTATATTAAGAACGCTATCTCTTACCCTTGAAAACTCTTTATAATACGACAACGCTTTATCCTTATCGTTAGTAACTTCATAATATTGAGAATAATTTTGCAGAGCCATTTCTACATCCACTGCTACATTATACGTTGTTGCATAATAATAGGCACTATCAATATATTTTTTTTGCTTCTCTTGCTCTGTCAAATTCCATTAAAACCTGAGCCATATTATTATAACTCGCCCCTACACCTGCATAGTTACCTATCTGCTTTTCTAAAAAAGCTGATTTTTTAAAATAGACCAGAGCTGAATCTATTTCTTGCAAATAGTAGAAGACCGCACCAACATTATTTACAGACTCGGCAATACCTTTTTTGTCATCTAATTCCCTTTCAATTTCTAATGAATATTTAAAATAGTCGAGTGCTTTTTGCAAATCTCCATCATTGGCATAAATAATGGCTATATTATTATATACTTCTGAAATTCCTTTTTTATTATTTAACTCTTCAAAAACATCCTTGGCTTTTAGGTGATATTCTATGGCTTTATCATTAGCTCCTAAATAGCTGTACACCATACCAATATTATTAGTTACAGTAGCCTCTTTTGATTTTTCATTTAGAGCATCATATATATTGAGTGCTTTTAAATATTGGTTTAGTGCTTCTTCATATTCGCCGAGTTGTCTTTTACATACTCCAATATTATTAGAAGCACTTGCCACCAAAAGTGAATCTGAAGACATCTTTATAGCTTGGCTAGACAGCTCAACAGCCTTATTAAAATCACCCAAATCTCGATACACTAAACCTAAACCATTAATAGCTCTAGCTTCTTCAAATATTTTATTCTGTGCTTTAGCTATTGTCTTAGACTTTTCTAAAATTGAAATTGCCTTTTTAGGATTGTTCTTATAAATGCTTATTGCTGAATCATTAAGCTTTTGTGGGTTTTCTTCATTTTGGCCATAGCACAACATATTAAATAGAAGAAGACAAATAAGTACTCTCATAAAATTTTAGTTGGTTAACAGAATATTTGTTTTAGCTTTTATACGATAACAATTATTTGGGTTCCTTGATTTTCTTTTGTGTTGATTTTAATTTCTCCACCAATATTTGCAATTCGTTTTTCCATATTGGTGAGGCCATTACCTCTTTTCACAGAGGCTAAATCAAAGCCTTTTCCATTATCATAAATTTTAAATACCAAATTAGAAACTTCTTTATATACTTCAACTTTTATCTGAGACGCTTCAGCATATTTTAAGCTATTGTGTATGGCTTCTTGTATAACACGATGAATATTCATACCTTCAACGGAAGTGAAAGTTTTACTTGTATCTACACTGCTATCTACATTGAATGAAAACTGAATATTAGCATCGTACAAATGTGCCTTGTCAATATAGTTTGAAATTCTGGTTTGCAAGTCTTCAAAAGTAATTTCACTTTTATTCATTGCCCAGATGGTATCTCTTAATTCATAAATAGTGCCTGATGTAAAATCGCTTATCGTCTCAAGTTTATGAGTTAGATTTTCATCTTTAATGTCAAAACCATATTTTAGATTGTCTATAGACGAAATAATAAAAGTGAGTTGTGCACCTATATTATCGTGTAAATCTCTACTAATTCTTAAGCGTTGCTCTTGTAGCTTATTTTGGGTTTCAATTTTTATTAAAGCGTCTTTAAGCTCATTTTCCTTTTGTAGCTGATGATTTTTTAGCTTCTGTTGGTTGTAGAACAGGAAACCTACTAAGCCCAGTATTAATGTTAACAAGGCTAATCCGTATAATTGATAGTTTCGCTTCTGAATGACCAAATCTTGCTCTGCTAATTCTGCACGTTGTATAAGAATCTCTTTTTCCTTTTTTTCAGTTTCATATTTTACTTCTAAATCTGCTATTTTTTGGGCATTTTTTTCTGAGAATATTGAGTCTTTTAATTTTATATAAGTTCGCTTTTGCTGTCTGGCTTGGTCGTAGTTTCCAAGCATGTAATTGCTTTCTGCGAGTGTTAAGTACAAATCTGCGGAAATCAATTCTATTTCTGGATATTTCTTTACCAAATTAAAACCTTCTTCTGCGTAATGTTTGGCTATTTTTGGTAAACTTTTTTCGTTATAAAGTGTTGCTATATTATTGTACGTAGAAAGCATTCCACGCTCATCACCATTATAATTTTCTTTCTTTTTTAAGGCTTCTAAATATGTTTCTAATGCTAAATCTTTATTCCCTTTATCGTAGTATGCATTAGCCAGATTATCTAAAATCTTATAGTACTCTATTCGGTTATCGAGTTTTTTGGCCAACGCTAATCCTTTTTTATAAGACAATATCGCTTCATCTATTCTACCTAAATCCTTTAAGTTTATACCAATGTTGTTATGTGATGCTATTTGCTCATTTTCAAGTTTATACTTTTCTCTGACTTTTAATGCTTTTTTATGATATTCAAGAGCTTTCTCATTAAGATTCATTTCTTGGTAAATAAGTCCAATATTATTCAATGATGTGGACGTGGATTTTTCACTTTGTTGAGCTTCATCCATTTTTAAAGATTGAAAAAAATAATCTAATGCTTCATTATAATTTCCGCGATTCCAATTAAACATCCCAAGGTTATTGATACACATGGATTCAATGTTTTTAAACCCAAAATCTCTACTCATCATTAGTGCCTTTTCAAAATAATAAGCTGCAGAGTCCGATTTACCAGTAACATCCATATATATACCATGAGTATTTACTAACTCTGTTAGACCGAAATTAAAACCTGCAGCCTTGGCAGATTCTTTTCCTTCTTTAAGTACTTTAAGTGCCTTATCTGTATCATTAAATATGTAACCAAAGGCAATTTTATTATACATTCTGATTTTTACAGAATCATTTTTTGTACTGCGTGCAACTGTAAGTAAACTATCTAGATTTTGAGAATAAGCAGATATGCCCATTAAAATACTCAAAGAGATGAGTAGGTTTTTCTTCATACCATTTAAAGAAAAAAGCATCAGAGATATGCTACTTGCTGTAAATAGTATAACTGATGCTTTTTTGAGAAAATTGATTAATAGCATTATCAATATAAAATTTTTTAACTGTAAGCTAACTTTTATTCGATTAAGGTACAATTTAAGAAGATTAAGCGTAACTACAGTTGGTTACGCTTAATCAAAAACAAATCTCAACAACAAGATTTATTTTTTAAGATCATAAGCATAGATAGTCTTGTCGTTTAACTTGTAGTATAAATACCCTCCAAATTCATCTACTTTATATTCTGGTTTTTTGTCTTTTAGCAAAATTTCTTTTTCAACTGCACCTGTATCTTTATTTAGCTTTACTAAACCCACTCCACTATCGAGCTTTGTAAGTATAAATTGAGAATTTTGGGTAGCAGATGTTGCCTTAAAACGTTTTGCCAATTCGTTAAAAGATGCTGTACCAATAGCAGCAAACATATCTTGTGTACGCTTCATTTCTGCACCATAGCTATTATATTTGCCTAAAGCATTTTTATTAGCACCAGCTCTGTAAGCCGCTGATGCAGCTATAGCTGTTGAAGCCACTGCGGTAACGCCTGCTAATACAGCTCCAAAGGCACTTTTTCCTGGTGCTCTATGGTACTCATGCCAATTGGTTTTTGCATCCCAATCTAACAGCATCATATTTTGATCTGAAGTCAACAAAATACCATTATCTCTAATCTCTACATGATTAGGGTCCTCTTTACCTTCAAAACTTGCTTCTGCTAATAGTTGAGAATCACCGGAAGTAGCATCTATACTATACAGTTTCTCATCGGCTGCAATTAGATACCTATTGTTCTTCTCATCAAACGTGGAGCTTACATTATTTGCTCGTTTAAACTTTAATGGTTTATCCCAAACTTGCTCACCTGTTTCTAAATTAACAATATTTGCATCCTCTGAAGTGATATAAATTAAGCCTTGAGGTGTTTCTGCCATGGTTAAAATATTTTCACCTGTTTTTAATGGCTTTTTAAATAACGACTGACCATCAAAAGAAATCTTATTTATTCCACCAGAATGTATTCCGAATAAAATACCATCTTCCATAATATAAAAATGCTGAACGTATCCTTTAGTTTTTGGTGCCTTCTCCCAAAGATCTTCACCATTAGAAGCATTAAACATTGTTATTTTAGACTCAGACTTGGCTGCTAAAGCACCGCTTCCGCCAACAACATTACTTACTACAGCCAAACCTTGTGGTAATATTTGAAAATTAGCTACAGATCCTTTCACTTTTCTTTCATCTTCCCAAGCCTCTGCTCCATTAGCATTCAACTTATAAATTCTGGTATTTTTACCGTTTGCTGTTGCTGCAAAAGCATAAATATCATTCTCTGTATCATTACTTGTCATCCAATTGACATTCTTTATCTTATTTTCCCAAAGTGTTTCCCCTGTTTGGGACTTAGCTACAATACCTTGACTTGTTGGAATTAGCAACTTATCTTTTAACAACAAAGGTTTTCCTGTAACTGCGTAGTATTTCATACTTACCTTACCTGGTGTTAATAAGAAAAACGAGTAATCCTCTTCACCTGTTCCTAAATCATAGACGGCTACTTTTGGAGTATTCTTATCTTTCATATCACCGACTTTTTGAAAACCACTTACTACTAATTTGTTTTGTGGCATGATAACATCGCATGTAAATACATTTTTCCATCCTTTTGATTCTGTAGTGAACAAAATTTTTCCTGACACATGGTCAATTACAGCCTTCTTTGAAGATAAATTTGCAAATCCTGTTTGGCCAACCATTACATACGGAGAAAGTGGTATATAATTTAATTCTTCAGGTTTCACTTTTCCGTAATCTGTAAAATTGAATAACAGGTTATTAGAACCTGGCTTTATTCCTACCAAACCATCATTTGTGGCTACGACTACAGTTCCGCTCTGGGTAATAGTCATATCGTTAATTTTAGCTCCTAAATCATAGCTAAAATCTGGTGTTTCTTGAGCAAACAACGATGTTGCACTCATTAAGAGCACAAACATCATTACCTTATTGATTGAAGTTAATAGCGTTTTCATAGTCAATCAATTATTGTACTTGCTTATTTAAGTTAAATGAACCATCTGTGATTGTTTTAACAGACTGATCTCCATTAACATTTTTGCAAGTAAACTCAAATGTTCCTATCAATTTATCTTCTGTTTCTTCTGAAATACTTAATGATCCTACCATAGAGTTGTCATATGGTGCCTGCCAAATTTCTGTAGTTGAAGCTTGCGGATTATTAATATCTACGTCTGTTTCTGTGTAAGAAGCAACATTTACATTATTTATATTAGAGCCATCTAAATCGTATGTTCCTACTCCGTCATAACCCCAAACCGTAAAAGAAAACGCATTTCCATCACTATTAGAAGCAATGATAATTAGATTTTGTCCGTTGTTTGCTATTGTTGCAGAAGAGGAAATCTCCCAAGATTCATAGCTAGTACCATCTACTTTTGCGACTAAAGTTCCTGATGGAGCATTACCACCACTTCCACCATCATCATCACTGCTACATGATGTAAATGTTGCTAATGATAATGTCATTACTAATAACATAAAGTTTTTTAAAGTTCTCATTGTTGATTTAATTTATTGGTTAATACAGAAGCAAATTTCAACAATAAGAGGATTGCAAACCATACGATGAATTACGTATATTTTTTCAAAATGCTGATTTTTAATTATTTAACTTATCAAAACAGAACTATTCAACCTAATATTTGATAAACTTTATGTAACATAACTCAGAAATCTACTACCAATAATTAACCGAAAACGTTAGTTATGTTTTATCAATTTTCATATTGGTTATTAAAAATGAAACTTTCTCAACCTTCAGAGAAGGTTATCAACTATTGGGTTGGTACAAACTCGGTTAATAAGCTAGAATATGCTTTAACTCATGGCAACTATAAAACAAGGCAGCTAGCTGCCGAAGCTTTAGAATTTGTTGGTCAACCTACTTCCATTCCAATATTATTAATTGCTATTGATGATAAAATTAAAAACGTATCTATTGCTGCCCTAAACACATTAGAACATTTACAAGACAGTGATGAACTGATTAAATCAATTGTAAGAAAACGTTTTGATTGGCTTAAAAGACTTAGAGAAAAAGAGGAAAAACAAAAGAATAAAAGAGCTAAAAAGCATAACATTTATCGTTGGGAACGTGCAAGCAAAAAGTCTTTTGAAATGGTAAAGGAAAGATTGAAACGACCTATTCGGTAATATTTAATCGAATTTAACGTGAGGAAGTTCTTTCTGAATCTTCGCTATCTCTAATTGAAGAAGAACTAAAAATTTTTTATGCGCTTCAGAATTTGGATTAAACGGACGATGCGCTTTCTTAACTTGTATACTACCAATCTTCTGCGATGTTTCAATAGCATCTTCTGCCAACCAAACGGTTTTAAAGGTTTCCCAAATGTAGTCAATAGCTAAATCATTTGGATGTATCATATCCTGATTATAGAATCTGTAATCTCTCAATTCATCCATCATAATTTCATACGATGGAAAGTAAAACAGTTGTTTTCTTGGTTCTACAACCTGATGAATTACTGACAATAAATGAGCCTTGCTTCTATTGTTTTCTACAAAACCATCTTTGAGATGTCTTACAGGAGATACCGTAAAAATGAAATTTACTTTAGGATTTACACTTCGTACTAAAGCAATTATACGCTCTAATGAAGCAACAACATCTTCAACAGACAATAATTCTTTTAGAAACTGTTTTTGAGGTATTTTATGGCAATTAGCAACAATTTTATCAGTTGCTTTATGTCTATAAACCCAAGCTGTACCGAGTGTAATAATTATATGCGATGCAGATTTAACCTGATCTAATGTTTCGCTTAATTGCGTATTTAAACTCTCAAGTAATTGTACTTTAGAAAGCGCATTTAATTTTGAATGCGCATCGAAACAACTATAAATCTCATTCTGATGTATAACCTCTTCTTCACTATAGAAATCTTCGTTTATACTTCTAGTGACTAGATTTTCTATAGCCACAGGATGAAATAAAATTCCAAATGGATTTACGTCTGATTGAAACTTATGATACTCAAACTTACTACCAATATTCTCAGAAAAACATGATCCCAACAACATCAATTTAGACGTGTAATCTATTTGATGATGTGGTTGTTTCTGTAGTTTTATGTTGGTTTGTAGCTTCATTATCAATTTAACAAATCATCTAGCATGTTGTTGAATAGTGTATTCCAATCTTCTTTTCTCTTTTCCTTATCAATTGCTAAATGATTTAGTACCACTTCAATTTTATGTTTCAACAACTCATACTTCAACTTCGAAGTTTTCAAATCATCATGAAAATCTGTATGAAACATTACACCATATATACCTATAGTTATAGCATAAGGTGCGTTATAGCAGTTCTCTTCAAGACTTACTCTTGCTCCATTTAAGTGTTCCTCATCAAATAAAATCGTTCCTCCTTCGGACCCCTTTGAGTCTACTGTTTTACCATTATCAAAAGGAACCCAACTCATTTTACTTAATGTAGTCTTTTGCAGCTTCCAAAGCCTCCTCAATACCTGCTGGATTTTTACCTCCTGCTGTTGCAAAGAAAGGCTGGCCTCCGCCTCCACCTTGGATGTGCTTACCTAATTCCCTAACAATCTGACCTGCGTTTAAGTCTTTTTCAGCAACCAGATTTTTAGAAATATAGCAAGACAATAACGCCTTACCATTATTATCTGCACCAAACAGAGCAAAAAGATTATCAACTTCACCGCCTAACTCAAAACACAAATCTTTAATTCCAGATGCATCTAAATCTACTTTTTTGGCAATGAAATTTACACCATTAAGCTCAGTGATTTCATTTTTAAGATCACCTTTTAAGTTCTTAGCTTTATCCTTTAATAGTTGTTCTATCTGCTTTTTTAAACTCGCATTTTCATCCTGTAAATTCTGAAGTGCTTTTACAGGTTCTTGAGCATTGTTTAATAGATCTTTCATTTCAAAATACGCTCTGTTATTTTCAAAATAAAAGTCTTTAACCGCATCATAAGTAATAGCTTCTATACGACGAATTCCGGCTGCAACTGCACCTTCAGATACAATTTTAAAATGCCAAATATCTCCCGTATTCTTTACATGCGTACCACCACAAAGTTCTATGGATTGTCCAAATCTCACGGTACGAACTGTGTCACCATATTTTTCACCAAAAAGCGCCATTGCACCATCAGAAATTGCTTGATCCATTGGTACATTTCTTTGCTCTTCTAATGGTAGTTTTCCGTCGATACGTGCATTTACAAAGTTTTCTACGTCTCTTAATTCTTCAACTGTTAGTTTAGAAAAATGAGAGAAATCGAAACGTAAATATTTAGAGTGTACTGCAGATCCTTTTTGCTCAACATGTGTTCCTAACACTTCGCGCAATGCTTGGTGCAATAAGTGTGTTGCCGTGTGGTTACACTCGGTTCTAAAGCGTTGTTTTTGATCTACAACAGCTTTAAAAGTATCATTTAAATCGTCTGGTAAATTTTTAGCAAAGTGAATAATGACATTGTTCTCTTTCTTAGTATCTACAATATAAACTGTATCACCATGGTTATCTTGCAAATACCCTTTATCACCAACTTGTCCACCACCTTCGGCATAAAATGGAGTGAGATTAAACACCAACTGATACATGTCTCCTTCTTTTTTTGAAGTGACTTTTCTGTAGCGTGTAATTTTTACGTTGGCTTCAAGAGCGTCGTAACCGATAAATTCTTGCTCAGCATCATCAACTAAAATCGTCCAATCTTCTGTAGAAGTTTCACTTGCTTTGCGCGAACGATTTTTTTGAATTTGAAGTTGCTCTTCAAATCCTTTTTCATCTAATTTTAAATTCTTTTCAGATAGAATTAAAGCCGTTAAATCTATAGGAAAACCATACGTATCGTACAGTTCAAATGCCTTTTCACCTGAAACTATATCGCCTTTTGTTTCTTCAACAATACCATTCAACAAGATAAGACCTTGCTCTAGTGTTCTTAAAAAAGAGGCTTCTTCTTCCTTAATTACGTTTTCAATTAACTGTTTTTGAGCTTTAATTTCAGGAAAAGCGGTTCCCATTTTTTTGCTCAACACATCTACCAAACGGTAAATAAACGGTTCCTTTTTATCTAAAAATGTAAAGCCATAACGCACAGCTCTACGTAAAATTCGACGTATAACGTAGCCTGCACCTGTATTACTTGGCAATTGACCATCTGCTATAGAAAACGCTACAGCCCTTACATGATCTGAGATAACTCTAATGGCTACATCTATTTTTTCATCCTTACCATAATCCTTGTTGGTAATGGTTTCAATCTCACGAATTATTGGTGTAAACACATCTGTATCGTAATTAGATTGCACACCTTGCAACACCATACACAAACGCTCAAAGCCCATTCCTGTATCGATATGCTTATTTGGCAATACCTCGAGAGACCCATTGGCTTTACGATTGTATTGCATAAATACCAAGTTCCATATTTCTACAACCTGAGGATGATCCATGTTCACCAAAGACTTACCATCAACTTTAGCTTTTTCTTCAGCCGAACGAATATCTACGTGTATTTCACTACATGGTCCACATGGTCCTTGGTCTCCCATTTCCCAAAAATTATCCTTCTTATTTCCCATAAGAATACGATCTTCAGAAATGTATTGTTTCCAAATATCGTAAGCCTCTTGGTCCATTTTTAGGTTATCGTTATCATCGCTACCTTCAAAAACAGTGACATATAAAATATCTTTATCTATACCATAAACTTCGGTTAGCAACTCCCAAGCCCAAGCAATGGCTTCTTTCTTAAAGTAGTCACCAAAACTCCAGTTGCCGAGCATTTCAAAAAGTGTGTGGTGATACGTATCATAACCCACTTCTTCTAAATCGTTATGCTTACCTGAAACTCTTAAACATTTCTGAGAATCTGCGATTCTGTTACTTTTTGGATCACTATTACCAAGAAAAAACTCCTTAAAAGGAGCCATACCAGAATTGACAAACATTAAGGTAGGGTCATTTTTTAAGACCATTGGTGCAGAAGGCACTACGAGATGTTCCTTACTTTCAAAGAATTTTAAAAACTTAGTACGAATATCTTGAGACGTCATATACAGAAATTATAGCTTGTTTAGTTTTAATTACCACATTTACAAAACAATTTATATCTTTGGTCGTTACGCTAATAAAAGACACCTGTTTTGTAGTCATATTAGGTGCAAAAATAGTATAAATTAGAACATGGCTAAGGTAAAATATTATTATGACGCTGAGACGCTTTCGTATCGTAAGATAAAGCGTAAAAAAGCAACAACGTTTAAATATGCTTTTGTCTTCTTACTTGCAGCAGCACTTTTTGCCTTATTGTTTAATTTTATTTCTAACCAGTATATAGATTCACCTAAAGAGCGTCAACTAGCCAGAGAATTACAAAATATGCAATTGCAATACGAGTTATTAAACAAACGTATGGATGATGCCATTGCTGCTTTAGAAAATGTTGAAGAGCGTGATAATGCCATTTACAGACTATATTTTGAAGCAAATCCGATTCCTGAAGAGCAACGACGTGCAGGTTTTGGTGGTGTAAACCGTTACAAAAAGTTTGAAGGCTACGATAACTCACAACTCATTGCAGAGAGCAATAAACGACTAGATATACTTGAAAAGGCTATTGTTGTTCAATCCAAATCATTGGATGAGATTGCTAAATTAGCTGAAGACAAAGAGAAATTTTTAGAAGCTATACCTGCGATACAACCTGTAAGAAACGAAAATCTTACGCGTATGGCTTCGGGATATGGTTATAGAACAGATCCATTTACTAAAGTGCGTAAGTTTCATTTTGGTATGGATTTTACTGCTCCAAGAGGTACACCTGTTTACGCAACAGGAAATGGTATTGTAAAACGTGCAGATAACAGTTCATCTGGTTATGGTAAACACATTCGTATAGACCATGGTTATGGTTATGTATCTCTATACGCACACTTGTACAAATACAATGTTCGTGTTAATCAGCGAGTAAAACGAGGCGATATAATTGGATATGTAGGCAGCACAGGACGCTCAGAAGCACCACACTTACATTACGAAGTATTTAAAGATGACGAGCGTATAAACCCAATAAACTTCTATTATGGCAATTTATCTGCCACAGAATTTAATGAGTTACTAAGAAAGGCATCGTTAGAAAACCAATCCCTAGATTAATATGCATATAGATCTTCCAGAAAAACGCTATTATGGTATTGGAGAAGTTGCTAAAGCTTTTAAGGTGAATGCTTCTTTAATTCGATTTTGGGAAAAAGAATTTGACATAATTAAGCCTAAAAAAAACGCTAAGGGTAATAGAAAATTTACTCCAGAAGACATTAAGAATCTTAAATTTATTTATCATCTTGTAAAAGAGAGAGGGTTTACACTTGAAGGAGCCAAAACTCATCTAAAAGAAGAACGTAAACAATCGCTCGAAAAATTTGAAATTATTGAAAAGCTGGAAAGCATTAAAGCACAGCTCATTAAGATAAAAACACAACTTTAAAACTTATCAATTATGAAAAAATGGTTAATCCCTCTAGTACTCATTGCCGTTACTTTATTCTGGGGAATTGGTGTATATAATAGCGCTGTAGAATTAGATGAAAATGTTGGTAAAGCATGGGCAGATGTAGAAAGTAGCTATCAAAGACGTAATGATTTAATAGGTAATCTGGTAAAAACCGTACAAGGAGCTGCAGATTTTGAAAAAAGCACTTTAACAGATGTAATTGAAGCAAGAGCAAAAGCCACTTCAATTAATATTGATCCAAACAATGTTACACCAGAACAATTAGCTGAATTTAATAAGGTTCAAGGTGGCCTTTCAGGTGCTTTAAAAAGTCTATTAGTAACTGTTGAACGTTACCCTGATTTAAAAGCTAATCAAAACTTTATAGAACTTCAAAGTCAATTAGAAGGCACTGAAAACAGAATTGATGTTGCCAGAACTCGTTTTAACGAAGCTGTTAAACCCTACAACAGTTATATAAGAACTTTTCCCAAAAGTTTAATTGCAAAAATCGCTGGATTCGACAAAAAGGCTTATTTTGAGTCTGAGGATGGCGCTGAAAAACCTGTGGATGTAGAATTCAACTTTTAAAACAACACATCATGCCACACATTGAAGATTTCCTGACACAGCAAGAAGAACAGGAAATCATTGAAGCCATTCGTATTGCAGAACGTGAAACTTCTGGCGAAATCCGTGTACACATAGAACAAAAATGCAACATGGAGATTTACGAACATGCCTTGGAAGTTTTTCATTATCTAAAAATGGATAATACTAAGGAGCAAAATGGTGTGCTTATTTATGTGGCAGTAGATAATAAGGCTTTTGTTATTTATGGAGACAAAGGTATTAACGATATTGTTGGTTCTGATTTTTGGAATTCCACCAGCGATAAAATAGCCTCTCAATTTAAAAAAGGCAACTTTAAACAAGGGCTTATAGATGGTATTATTGAAGCTGGTAAAGTCCTTGCTTTACATTTTCCTTGGAAACATGGAGATCATAACGAATTAGATAATTCAATTTCTAAAGGATAATGCCAAAGCTAAAACACATATTGAAGAGATTTATCCTATTGTTATTATTAGTTAGCTCTTCATTTACTTTTGCACAATATAAAATTCCACCCGTTCCAGAATTTCAAACTAGTGTTTACGACGAGATTAACTTACTAAGCCCTTTACAAAAAAATAGTTTAGAAGATAAACTTATACGTTATTCTGACACAACTTCAACACAGATAGTTATTGCTACAATAAGCTCAACAAGAGGCGAATATATTAATTATCTAGGTGCTAGATGGGCAGATAAATGGGGAATTGGACAAGCTGATAAAGACAATGGTATTTTTATACTTCTTGCAAAAGACGATAAAAAAATTGGTATAAATACAGGAAGAGGTGTAGAGCATTTGCTAACTGATGCCATGAGCAAACGTATTATAGATAGGGAGATTATACCCTACTTTAAGAAAAACGATTACAACGGAGGACTCAACAGAGGCGTCGATGTTATCTTTCAAGTAATGCAAGGCGAATACAAAGGGACCCGAAAAAATAACGCTGTTCGCTTTCCGTTTGAAATCATAATTTTTATAGCTATATTTTTCATCTTATTCATCATAGCCATTTCTAAAACACGTGGTGGTGGACGAGGCGGCAATAAAGGTAATCGAAGAGATGACGATGCCAGAAGCATCCTTGAAGCTATTATATTAAGTAATATGGGACGTGGAAGCTACTCTAGAGGTTCATCTTCTGGTGGTGGCATTTTTGGCGGTTCTTCATCAGGTGGAAGCTTTGGTGGCGGAGGCTTTGGTGGTGGTTTCGGAGGCGGAAGCTTTGGTGGTGGAGGTGCCTCTGGTGGTTGGTAATTTGTATTATATGTTTCTTTAGATTTATGCTTCAGACTTTTGGCAATAGATTATTTATTCTATGTTTTGCTTCTCTACTGTTATTAAGTTGTAAGGAAACAAAATCTAGTATCTGTATAGATATTCCAGAAAATGCTAACCAAAACATTGTTTATGATACTGCTGAATTATTTTCTAAAACAGAACGAGATTCATTAGCATATAAAATAATTCAATTCGAAAAGCAAACCACAAATCAAACTGCTATTCTAACCATTGATTCTATTCCAAAACATATAGATATTATGGAATTTGGCAAGGAAGTGGCAAATTATTGGGGAATTGGCACCAAAGAAAAAGATAATGGATTACTCATCACAATTTCTAGATACGATAGAAAAATTGCCATAAATACTGGTTTAGGCACCGAAAAAACAATTTTAGATTATGAGTGCAAAATCATAATTGATAGTGTTATGGTTCCTCAATTTAGAAAAACCCAATATTACAAAGGAGTTGATAAAGCTTTAGATGCTCTTTTTGCTCTTTGGGATTAACTAGAACATCAAGAAATCATCATCTCCTGTTTCACCTTTAGAGCCCAAGCTATTAAACTTATAACTAAAGCCTAACATAAAGTACTGACGCAAAACTGTGCTTTGATAATCTTGTATATAATCTTGTGTTGCGGTACGCCTTGCGTTTGTGTTTTGGTTGAGTAAATCGTACACTTTTAAAGATATCAACCCTTTATCCTTTAGGATGCTGTATGTCAATGTAGAGTTCCAGAACCAAGCACTTTTTTGAAAGCCTTCAGCTACATTTGGGTTATAACTAAATCTAATATCATTTTCCCATTCAAACTTTTTAGGTAAAAAGGTAGCGGTTCTCAATCCTGCATTATGACGTGTAAAGTTTCGGTCTTCAAATGCTTCAATGTCAAAGGCGTTGTTCGAAATATTAACTTCGTAATATGGCTTTAATTCCATTACCTTATCCCAAATAAAATCTATTCCTAATCTTGGAGTTATTGTATTTACTGTACTCGCGTATTGCACATCATTATTAAAGTTGATGTTCTTACTTCTATCAAAGCGAGTTCTTAAATTAAGCTTTATAGATTTTAAAGTATCTAACTTTATTTCTTTACTATATGTTCCAGAAATACCAAAACTATAGTTACCATCTACGTTCTCATAGGTTGTTGTTCTTACTAAAGTTTCAGGATCTACAACCGTTCTAGAAACTACTTGATTGTTGGTAAAATTTGAATTAAAGTTAGCGTAAAATCCTGTTCGCTTTTGCCAATCGAAAGCATTATAACCTGCATAAAAGCTATGTCTCCTAGATGGTTCTAGGTTTGGATTACCAACAATGACACTTAATGGATTTGACACATCTGTAAATGCTTGTAATTGACGCAATCCTGGCGGATTATTACTTAACCAGTAGCTTGCATAAACAGATGCTTTAGGACTAAATCTATAATTAACTCTGTAACTCGCTTCTAAATTTTTGAATTGTCGCTCAACATTAAATTGAGGTCGTAATAAATCATTATTTTCTAATGTGCGGATATTGTAACCTATGTTTAATCTTGTATAAAACTTTTCGCCATTATACGTTACACCAACTCTAGGTATGCTTCTCGAGTCTGTATATTCAAAATCTGTACTTAGTTCTGTATTGAAGTCATCAAAACCTTCAGAAGTGTCGTTATAATCAAAAGTACTTTGCCTATTATTCTCCTTGTCTCTAGAATATTCGTATTCAAAATTTAGAAAGAGCTTTTTTGCTACTATTGGTAACCTATAGGTTAATTCTGTAGAAACACCATAACTATCATTAACACCATCTGTAAATTGATTTCTTACTATAGTTTCAGGATCTGTTCCAAAAATTTCTGCAACAGAATTTAAATAGTCATCACTTTCTTGTTTGTTAATTTCTGTTTCTACCTCAGCCTTTATAAAAGCTCCTTTGCTTCCAAATCGTTTTGTAGCAGAAATATTTGTAGAAAACTCTCTGGCATAACTTTCTACATCAGAGTTTACAGCAGACTGGTTGGTAAGCACTAAATCCTCATCTAAAGTTTCGTCATTGCTATTATAGAATGTTTTGGTTTTAGAATAGCCAAATGAAGGCTCAATACTTAATTGAAAAGTTGAATCTGTTTCAATCTCAAATTCTAAATTTGCAGAATGGCTGTCTGTATCATTATTTGAAGTTGAACGCGAATTTGTAAAAAATCTTGAATCTGCTAAGATAGTTTCGCGCTCAGAAATGGTTTGATTTTCAGAATTACTTGATGAATTAAAATAATCTGCTGCAATATCAACAGTTTCGCCAATTACGTCGGCATAATTTAAGCCTGTACTTCTAGATGTTGTAATACCTTGCCCACCTCCAAAAGAGCGACCATCAAACCTAAAAGATCCGTTACTGTTAATATAAATGCTACTTGCGTTTCCAAACATTTTAGAAAGTTCTCCAAAACTAAAACCTGGTGAATTAATATTATTGCCACCTGCAAGCACACTAATACGTCTATCATTATTAAAAAGGTTAACCATACCTGCATATTCATAGCGCTGATCTGTACCAGCACCTGCAGCTACTCTACCAAAAACACCTTTATTATTTTCTTCTTTTATAGTTAGATTTATGGTTTTATTTTCTTTGTCACCAGCTTCTCCTGTAAATGCTTCGGACTTTGTTTTGGTATCAACGACTTGAATTTTTTCAATAATATCTTTAGTAAGGTTCTTTGTTGTTATGGTTGGATCGTCACCAAAAAACGGTTTACCATTTACTAAAATCTTGTTTACCTCTTTACCATTTACTGTGATTTTACCTTCTTCATCTACTTCTACACCTGGCAATTGCTTAAGCAAATCTTCTACTGTGGCATCCTTTTTTGTCTTAAAAGATTTTACATTAAACTCTAGAGTATCTTTTTTTATAGTTATTGGAGCGGTAGACTTTATAAGCACTTCCTTTAGCTGATTATCTAGCTGCATAGAGATCGTCTTTAAATCTATGGATCCTTTTGTTATATCTATTTCCTTTTTATAGATACCATAACCAATATAAGACGCGTAGAAGTTAAGACGCTCATCAAAGGTTCGTCCTTCAATTTTAAAAAATCCGTTTTTGTCTGAAATTGTATAAGAAACAACACTACTGTCTTTTAGTCGTTCGAGGTAAACTGTAGCTGACTCTATTGGCAGATTAGAATCTTCTGTTATTAAAGTTCCTGTAATTTCGAAAGTTTTTTCTTGTGAAAAAGTAAAACATGCAAAGAGCAATGCAAAAACTAAAGTTAGTTTTTTCATAGAGATTGATTGATGGTTAATTAAATAGCTAAAGCTTTAACGCAATAAAAGAATAAATCGTATGAAATTTCTTAAAAAAACAATAAAATTTCGCTATCGCTTTAGCGTAAAGTGCCCTTTGAAAGTCCTTCCATCTGCTAATTCTGCTTCAAACCAATAGTCATCAGATGGTAAAGTTTCACCTTTGTAACTACCATCCCATTGCGAATTAGACGCGTTTAAAACTGTAATAATTTTCCCAAATCTATTAAAGATTTTTACTGATGCCGTTACAGGAAACTGAGAAGAAAACCCACTAATTTGCCAGGTATCGTTTATTGTATCTCCGTTAGGTGTAAAGAATTTAGGAAATCCTAAGACTGATATATCTTCTGAAATAATACCACAATCTGCCTTTATATCTTTGATATAAACCGTGTATACACCTGATGCTACATCTTCAAAAGTATTAGACTCTTGGTATGGTCCATTTTCATCATTTAAAGCATAAAGATATTCTCCTTCACCTGATGTTAGAATTGTAATTGTATTATACTCCGAAGCGTCTGACACCTCAATAGTTTCTACCACTGCAGTACTAGATGGTAATACCGTTATAGTTCTTTGATTGGTGCAACCGTTAGGTCTTGTTACTTCTACGGTATAAGCTCCTGGCTCGTTAATATCTATATTAATTGTTGTCTCTCCAGTAGACCAATTATAATAATAATTGTTAGGTACATCATTAATAATACCTCCATATAATGAAATGGTCTCTGGAAATGTGTTCAAACAATAATAGACTGTTTCATCTTCCATAAGTTCTGGAAGTGGCTCAACATTCAACTCCACTTCTACTATACTATGACAATTACCATCTTGCTGAACACGAGCATAAACTACTTGATAGTAAGGTTGACTATTATTATAGTTATTATTTAAAGGATTTTGAAGTAAAAGAGCATCATTATAAGTTTCATAAAAACCTTCTACTTGCTTATCGAATCCTTCGTTTGCATAAATAGCTGTTTCTGCTACCGTAAGATCAAACGTTACTAAACCTGTTTCTTCTAAATTATCACATTCTTCTATACTAACTGATGGAGACAACGCTGTATTAACAATCAAAACTACCTCAGCCTGATTACTACATTGTGTTAACGCATTAGTTACTAATGCATAAATTGTTTGATTATTGAATGAATTTATATAATTCTGATCATCGATCTGATTTAAAAATTCAGCATCAGAAAAGTATGCAACCTCTATATTAGACAAATCGCCACTTACAATTGCATCATTATACTCACTCAGATTAAAATTTGTAGAACCATCTATAACTTCATCTTCGCACTGAATAATTGTTATATCATTAGTCTCTGGTACTGCGTTAACATAAACGGTTACAGGATAACGCTGTGTATTACCAATACATGCTGGCACTACTGGCAATATCCAATACGTCGTAGTTTCTGTTAAAGAAACATCATACGTTGTACCAGAATGCACAGGCACTGCGGCTGTCTCTGAAGTATACCAATCTGCATTATTGGTAGAAGATTCTACTGCTATAGTTACCTGCTCTACGCCACAAACTGTTATATCTTCAGATAAAATTCTAGGTGTAATGATGGTACTATTAGCCGAAAGATTTATTTCTGGTTCATTAGGTAAACCACCAAACTCTACAATGTAGCCTTGCGGATGATAAGCTCCACCTGGATTTGTATCTCCTGTAACAGCTAAGTCATTCCAAGACCCAAGTATACCAATACTTGGTGAAGTTATATGTGCATAATCTTCGTCTCCTGCATTATTCGGTTCGCCAGAATTCCAAAATGAAAATTCCCCATTTACTGGATTTCCATTAGCAGCGCCCTGCCAAAAAACAGTACCTGCTTCAGGACCAGTTTCCCACTTCCATGTTCCTTCTGTTTCTGCATCAGATGCACCAATCCATCCTGTACCAGAGGTTTGTTCACCTGACAATTGTGCTTCTTCTTCTGATGTTATTGTGGCTAAATACCCTGTTAATCCGTAGTAATTTTGATTTGCAGCTGCATCTCTTGCTTCTGTCCAGGTTATACCAGGACTAGAAACATAAAAATAATAATGTCCTGTACTTGGTAAGTAGTTCGCATTTCCTAAGTTGATCGAAAATTGCTTGTCTTCAGAAAAATTGACTTGTGTGGTCTGAAAAAGCACATCTTCAATTGCAGATTCAAACTCAGCAAACGTTGCTGGTCCAAATAACGCTAACTGTCCTTGAGCTGCATTCCAGGTTGAAGTAATATTTGGATGTACACCACTTAAAACTAATGTATCTTCACCTAACTCATAACCCTCCGCTATTTGAACAAACACTTGTTGCAAGGTTGTATCTTCTGGATTTGGGTCTGTAATAGATACAGATGTTACAATATTCATTGGTGTATCTGAACAATAATACTGTTCACCTGTTACACTAATTTCTGGCGGAGCGTCTTGAGCAAATAGACTAAATGATAGTACTAATGCACCAAACAAAAACAACTTATGTATTTTCATAGCGAATAAAAGTACTATTTTTTTCGCATGTAAACACTTACAGGTACTCCATTAAAATCAAAGTGGTCTCTAAGCTGGTTTTCTAAAAAACGTCTGTAAGGATCCTTAACGTATTGAGGCAAATTACAGAAAAATGCAAACTGAGGTTGTGGAGTTGGCAGCTGCATTATATACTTTATCTTCACGTACTTTCCTTTATAAGCTGGTGGAGGGTTATGTTCTATAATTGGCAATAACGTTTCGTTTAAAACACTGGTTTTAATCCTCTTAGCTCTGTTTTTATAAACTTCTACAGCAGTTTCTATTGCTTTAAAAATTCGTTGTTTATTTAATACTGAAATAAATACAATTGGCACATCTGTAAAAGGTGCTATTTCTTGTCTGATGTGTTTTTCAAATTCCTTGGCTGTTTTGTTATCTTTTTCAACCAAGTCCCATTTATTTACTAAAATTACGATTCCTTTTCTGTTGCGCTCAGCTAGCCAGAAAATATTCTGAACCTGACCATCAAAACCTCTTGTAGCATCTAGCACTAACAAACAAACGTCGCAATGCTCTATAGCTCTTATGCTTCGCATTACTGAGTAAAACTCTAAATCCTCTTTAACTTTAGATTTGCGACGAATACCAGCTGTATCAACCAGATTAAATTCAAATCCAAAACGGTTATACTTTGTATCGATAGAGTCTCTTGTAGTACCAGCAATGTCTGTTACGATGTAACGATCTTCACCAATTAATGCATTTATAAATGATGATTTACCAGCATTAGGACGACCAACTACTGCAAATCTTGGCAGTTGCTCTTCTTCTACTTCTTCTTTTTCTGGTAAGGCTTCTACAACAGCATCTAATAAATCTCCCGTTCCACTACCATTGATACTCGCTATGGTATAATAATCACCTAAACCAAGCGAATAAAATTCAACAGCATCTTCACCTCGCTTATTGTTATCTACTTTATTTACAACAAGGAAAACCGGTTTTTCTACTTTTCTCAAAAGTTTTGCCACATCCTCATCCATACCAGTAACACCTGTTTCTACATCTACCATAAAGATGATGGCATCTGCTTCATCTATTGCTAGTTCTACCTGCTTATCTATTTCGGCTTCAAAAATATCATCGCTACCAACGACATAGCCACCAGTATCAATGAGTGAAAACTCTCTTCCATTCCAGTCGGTTTTACCATAGTGACGGTCTCTGGTTACACCACTAACGGCATCAACTATAGCTTCACGCCTTTTTATTAAACGATTAAAAAACGTTGATTTACCAACATTTGGTCTTCCTACTATTGCAACAATGTTTCCCATATATTATAATTTAATCTGCATTACATATCCTGTAAGCGGTAGCAAAGGTAGGGTTTAATTTTAGATTAACGATTTATGTATTTGGAATTTAAGTTTTGAGTTTAATTAAGAAAATATGTAAATTGAAATTAATATTATTTATAATGGAACTTTCTAACGAAATTGTTTTAAGGCCAAGATTTAAATTCAATGTCAGTCATGACAATGAAAGTCTGTTATCACTATTTGAAAAAGAAGGTAAAAGTCAATCTGAATTTATTGTAACACGTGTTGATGACCATGTGTTTATAAAAATACCCAAAGCTAAGCAGCACTTTTGGTCACCACAATTGCATCTTGAAATCAATGAGGATTACGACAATGAAAAGCTTAGCACTATTTATGGTCTATTTGGACCTAACCCAACAGTATGGACCATGTTTATGTTCTTTCATTTTGCTGCTGCTGCTTTCTTTTTTGGATTTGGGATTTGGGCTTACGTCAATTGGTCTCTGGGTAATAATTTTGCCATACAGCTTTTTGTTACCTTACTTATGATAGTTGTTTGGTTTGCTCTTTATTTTAGCGGAAGACTTGGCAAAAAAGCTGGTATGGAGCAAATGCATCAATTACATCATTTTATGCGAGATACGTTGCGAAGTAAAGATATACATGCAGTAGAATAACTTACTTCTGGTTATACCCAAATCGTTTTAATTGTTTTTGATTCGATCTCCAGTTTTTGTTCACCTTAACGTATAATTCCAAGTGAATTTGTTTACCAAAAAACTTTTCTAAATCTTTTCTAGCTTCTACTCCAACACGCTTTAAAGCAGAACCCTTGTGACCTATAATAATCCCTTTTTGTGTATCGCGCTCTACCATAATGACAGAGCGAATTCTTATAATGTTTTCCTCTTCAAAAAACTCTTCGGTATCAACCTCTACAGAATATGGGATTTCCTTTTTATAGTGAAGCAATATTTTTTCTCTAATCGCTTCATTAACAAAAAAGCGCTCTGGCTTATCAGTTAATTGATCTTTAGGATAAAATGGCGGAGACTCTGGTAATAACTCAATTATTCTTTGAAATACATTTTGAACATTGAAACCATTTAAAGCAGAAATTGGATAAAACTCTGCATTTGGCACTTTACTTTGCCATAATTCCGCTTGTTCTTCTAATTGCTCTTGGTTTGAGTTATCTATTTTATTTAACAGTAATAAAACAGGAATTTTAGAATTGGTAATTTTCTTAAAAAAGGCTTCATCTTTGAGTTCCTTCTCACCTATTTCAACCATGTAGATTAGCACATCTGCATCTTCAAAAGCGGACTTTACAAAATCCATCATTGAGGATTGTAACTCGTAGGCTGGTTTTATGATACCTGGTGTATCACTCAACACCATTTGAAAGTCTTCACCATTAACAATTCCAAGGATTCTATGTCTTGTGGTTTGTGCTTTCGATGTTATGATGGATAGCTTCTCACCAACAAAAGCGTTCATCAAGGTCGATTTACCGACGTTTGGATTACCAATAATATTTACAAAACCAGCTTTATGCATGTATCAAAGTTTTGGCAAAGTTACAACCTTTAAGTTTATAAGTTCTCAATAGACCGATACATTTTCACACATGACAAAAATCACCATTTATCTGATTTCAATGGTCTAAATTTGAATTTGTATGAATTCATCTTAAAAACTATGACTGATCTTCAGATTGCCAAAAAAGTAAAACTAAAGCCCATAACCGAAATAGCAGAGAAGTTTGGTATTGATCCAAATAATATAGAAATGTATGGTAATGATAAAGCCAAGCTTCCATTATCGCTCATTAATAGAAATAAAGCCAAGAAAAGTAATCTTATACTAGTTTCTGCAATCTCACCTACTCCTGCTGGAGAAGGCAAAACAACAATTTCTATAGGCTTATCTGAAGCCCTAAACCAACTAAATAAAAAAACAACCGTTGTTTTAAGAGAACCTTCCTTAGGTCCTGTTTTTGGTATAAAAGGTGGAGCAACAGGTGGAGGCTATTCGCAAGTATTACCTCTAGAGGATATTAACTTACACTTTACTGGTGATTTCTCAGCCATTGAAAAAGCGCATAACCTTTTGGCTGCAGTTATAGATAATAATATACAAAGCAAAACAAATTCCGTAGGATTAGACCCAAGAACAATTACCTGGAAACGTGTTGTTGATATGAACGATAGAGCACTAAGACGTATAATTGTTGGTCTTGGCGGCACAACCTCTGGAATCCCAAGAGAAACTGGCTTTGATATTACTGCTGCTTCTGAAATTATGGCGATTTTATGTATTTCAAAAGACCTTAGTGACCTCAAGAATCGACTGGGAAATATCTTTATAGGTTACACATTTTCGAAACAGCCCATATATGCAAGAGACTTAAAAGTTGCTGGAGCTATGGCCACACTTTTAAAGCATGCTATAAAACCCAATTTAGTACAAACCATTGAAGGTAATCCAGCTATAATTCATGGCGGACCATTTGCTAATATTGCTCAAGGTACCAACTCCGTTATAGGCACTTTAATGGGAATGTCTTTTTCTGATTATACTGTAACTGAAGCTGGTTTTGGTTTTGACTTAGGAGCTGAGAAGTTTTTTGATATTAAATGCCAAAGTGCCAACATATCTCCAAAAGCAGTAGTATTAACCACAACAATACGTGCCCTTAAATATCATGGAGGTGCCGATTTAAAAACTTTAAATGAACCAAATGTTGAGGCACTGAGACAAGGCCTTCCTAATTTAGAAAAACATCTTGAAAATATTCAGCAATTTGGTGTTACTCCTATAATCGCTATCAATAAATTTAAGTCCGACACTAAAGAAGAAATTCAACTCATAAAAGACCTAGCTAAAATTAAAAACATCAGAGTTGCCGTAGCCAATGTTTGGGCCAAAGGTGGTAAAGGAGCGTTAAAGCTTGCCGAACATGTTATTGAAGTTGCAGAATCAAACAAGGCTAAATTTAAACCACTTTATAACTGGGGCATGGATGTTGAAACAAAGATTGAAACCATAGCTCAAAAAATTTATGGTGCTGAACACGTAGATTACAACACAAGTGCCAAACGGCAACTAAAACGTATTAAAGAACTAAAACTAGATAAGCTACCAATTTGTATTGCAAAAACTCAAAAATCATTATCCGATAACCCTAAATTACTAGGCAGGCCAAAAGATTTTATAATTACTGTGCGTGAAATAGAAATTGCATCAGGAGCAGGCTTTTTAATTCCTATTACAGGCGAAATAATGCGTATGCCTGGTTTACCAGCGCATCCAGCATCTGAAGGTATTGACATTAGTGATAGTGGTGAGATAAGTGGTTTGTTTTAGATTAAAAAACTTACGATCTTGGCTTATTAATTCCTCTGTCGTACATTACAATGCTTCCTGCTACAGACACATTAAGGCTTAGTTGCGATTTGAATTTTACCAAAAAATGACTCTTTTCTATGGCTTGTTTAGAGAGTCCATGGTCTTCTGCTCCGAGAAGATACACACATCGTCTTGGATGATGAAATGTTTCTAAATCTACGGCTTCATCTGTTAACTCTACTCCAACTAACCTAGCACCTTTAGGCAAATTATTATAAAACTCATCAAAAGTTTCATAATGAAAATAAGGCATCGATTTTACGGCATTATGCGTATCACACGCTTGCTTTGCATACCGATTACCAATGGTAAAAATAAAACTGGCACCTAAGTTTTGTGCTGATCTCCATAGTACGCCAAGATTCTCTGGCGTTTTACCATTTTGTATACCTATACCAAAAAATTCGTTTACAAAATTGTCTGTCATAATTGCAAAAATAAGACATACTGACAAAATGTAAGTTCGTATTGGAATGGCATTTTTTTTGATTTTTAGATGGCAGATGTCTAATTTAAAATTGTAAAAAATGAAAAAAGTAATGCTCTTTTTATTTGTAGCAATTTTAGCTACAAGTTGTAATGCACAAGACACTGAGAATTCTTCTAAAAATTCTTCAGATTTAGAAATTCAAAAAGACAGCCTTCTAAAGCCTAAAGGCACATGGAAGGTGAATAAAGAAGTAGACGAAAACGGTAATATAGTCCGTTACGATTCTATTTATAGTTGGTCATCGTCTGGAAATATAAAAAATATGGAAAGCGACAGCATTTTTAACCAAATGAATTCTATGATACAAAAGCGCTTTTCTATGCTACAGCCTCCTAATTTAAACGGTTTCTCAGAACACGATTCGATTATGAAACAGTTCTTTTCTGATGATTTTTTCAAAGATGATTTGTTTTCTAGTGGCATGCCATCAGGCTTCTCGAACATGGATGCCATAATGAAACAAATGGAAGCTATGCGACAAAACTTTTTTAATGATAAGCACAGATATATTATCCCACCAGAGAAGACAGAACCTAAAGAGAAGAAAACTAAGACAATCGAAAAAAAGCAGGTGTAATAATTTTTATGGTTTAATTTTTAAAACAATTAGATTATGAAGAAACAACCTATTGAAGTTAGATTAGTTAATCAAAAGGGAAATGTTTACCACATCAAATTCCCTAATCTCGAAATTCCAGTTAAGGTAAACGAACATCTTTATCACAAAATGCTTCACAGTCCAGAATATCAATTTAGATCTTCTAATGCTGTTGTAAAACAATCGTATTCGGCTTAGCCTTATTATAATTAAAGTAACAATCAATGATTGCTCAATAACGAGCAATCATTTTTTATTTCACAAAAAACCAAACCTAAACTATTGTTTATTAATTTTTTAGCTGACAAATATCATGGGAAATTTTAAATCTTAGTCATAACTTTAAATACTAAGAACCATAAAACCCTTCGATTATGTTGTCTATCTTATTGCCTACCGATTTTTCACAAAATTCTGAAAATGCTATTAACTATGCTTTAGAATTGTATAAAAATGAAGACTGTAAATTTCACTTTTTACATTGCTATCCTCCAGTTATATTTTCATATGAATATCAAATAGAAAAAGGACTCATAGGAAAGGATATACATAAAATTCTTCAGGAAGAATCTAAAGAACGTCTTTACGAATTTGCACTTTCGTCAATGCGGAAATATGGTATGGAACAAGAGTTCGAGGTTGAAGTCGTAAAAGGGTTTTTACCAGATCGAATTTCGAGAGCAGTGTCTGATAATGATATAGATCTCATTGTCATGGGAACAAAAGGCGCAACAGACTCTGACAGGGTCGTTTTTGGTAGCAATACCACACAGATTATAAACAAACGTTGTTGTCCTGTTATTGCTGTACCAGATGATTATGAGTTTGCTGGTATAGAGAATATATTATTCCCTTCAGATTTAAATCTTGCATTTAAAAACAAGCATTTTCAGCCAATTCTAAAAATATTAAAACTACACAAAAGCAATATAAAGGTTCTGCATATTTCAATATTAGGACTTACATCTCTACAAAGAATACATAAAGAATTCATCAAAGAAACATTTACAGATTACAACACCACATACGATATTTTAGAAGAAAAAGACATTGCAGATGTTATCTATGATTATCAGCAAGAACATAAATCTGAACTGCTTGTAATGATAAATAATAAACATACATTTTTTGAAAATCTGTTCTTTAAACCAACGATTTCAAAAATTGCAATGCACTTACAGACACCATTTATGGTGATACCTGCTTAACAAAGTTGTTTAAAATATTATAACTGATGTAAAACTAAAGTCATGAAAGTTCTTGTTTACAGCACCAGAGATTTTGAGAGAGCGTAATTAGAGCAAGCTAATAACAATAAGTATAGTCTTACATTTACAAAATAAACCGAATCATTATTAACAGTCATTAACGTTGTAGTTTACAATGCTGTCTCTACTTTTTCTGCAGAGACATTGTCTTTTTGTAATGTATTAAACTGATTTTTTATGACGTCTCGTTTAGCTTCTACAAGAAGAGACCATCGCCTTTTTTAGGCTTTCAGACAACTTAACATATTATTCAAAAGATAAGTTATTATCTGCCTTAGAAATGACATAAAACACACACCTTAGATGTATTAACAGATCCTTATTCATTATAACCAAAAATTAGTTATAACCTAAGGTATTTAAATCCCTCTAAATAAAGAATGATATTGATCATTATCATACAATAATCGCTTTTAATTACGTATCTTTAAAAGATACACCAATCACTTGTTTGGTATGATTAAACAAGACCAAGAAATATTCAACATTCTTTTAGAAGCTATCTCTGAAGCCGTTATTATAGTTGATGAAAAACAACATATAATGGAAGCTAATGGCATGGCCGAGCATATTTTTGGATACAAAAAATCTGAGCTTAAAGGTAAATCCATTAACATACTTATTCCTTCTAACTACCATAAATCTCACAAGAAAAATGTTGACCAATTTATGGAAGATTATAAACGCACTAAAATGGGAAGAACAGCAGATGTTTATGGTCTAAAAAAGATAGGTGATATAATACCAATTGAAGTTGAACTTAACCCTTTTAACATCTATAACAAAACTTTTGTTATGGCATTAATTAGAGATATTTCTAAACAGAAAGAGAGCGAGTTTAATTTTATGCTTAGAACAAAAGCGTTAGATTCTGCTAACAATGGAATTGTAATAACAGATGCCTTAAAACCAGACAATCCCATCATATACCACAATGCAGCTTTTGAAAGGCTAACTGGCTTTACTAAAAAAGAAATTTTAAACAAAAACTGCAGATTTCTTCAAGGTGATGATAGAGACCAAAAAGAGATTTCAAAAATTAGAAAAGCCGTTAAAAATGGTGAAAGTTGTTTAGCAACTCTTAGAAATTACAAAAAAGATGGTACCATATTTTACAACGATTTATACATTACTCCAATAACCAACAGAAGAGGTGTGGTAACACATTTTATTGGTGTTCAAAATGATGTTACAGAACGTGTTAGAGCTCAAGAAGAAAAAAACCATTTGGCTACAATTTTTAACGAGTCTTTAAATGAAATATATGTTTTTGATGCCAAAACACTCAAGTTTATAAATGCCAATAGAGGTGCTTTAAAAAACATTGGCTACTCATTAGATGAGCTAACTTCTATGACACCTTTAGATTTAAAAGCTAACATAGACCTCGAAACTTTTAGAGAAAATTACATTAATAAACTTCTAAAAAAGCAAGAAGAACAAGTAGACTTTGAAACTATTCATATTAGAAAAGATGGATCCTCTTATCCTGTAATGGTGCACTTACAGCTTTCATTATTAAAAGATAAAAAAGTGTTTGTGGCTATAATAGTAGATATTACCGAACAAAAAAATTACACCATAAAACTTGAACAAACAGTACAAGAAAGAACACTGCAACTACAAGAAGCTCTGAGCAAAGAAAAAGAACTTAATGAACTAAAAACAAAGTTCTTGTCTCTAGTATCACATGAATTTAAAACACCTCTCAGTGGCATAGCAACCTCGTTGATGCTGTTAGAAAAATACAGACTAACTGAAGAACAGCCAAAACGTGATAAGCATTTAGCCATTTTAAAGGATAAAGTAAACTATCTCAACACCATTTTAAACGATTTTTTATCTATTGAAAGATTAGAAACTGGCACTTTTAATTACACGTTTACAGATTTTAGATTAAGTAAGGTTATAAATGAAGTGGTTTACAACTGCAACATGCTTTTAAAAGAAGGACAACGCATCAATTACCCTAAGGATATTGACAACATAGCAATGTATCAAGATGAGAGAATTATAGAAATTATTTTATCTAATATTCTACAGAATGCTATAAAATATTCAGGTAAGAATTCTACCATAGATATTAGAATTCATCAAGATAAAAACGACACTTTTTTTGAGATTGAAGACCATGGCATTGGTATCCCAAAAAAGGAAGTGGAGAATATTTTCACTCGTTATTATCGGGCTGAAAATGTACTTAATTTACAAGGTACCGGAATTGGCCTCAATATTGTAAAAACACATCTCGAAAATTTAAACGGCACTATAAAAATTGAAAGTAAAGAAAACAAAGGAACATTAGTTACTTTAAAAATACCTAATAAGGCAAAGCATGACTAAGGTTTTACTCATAGAGGACGATACGGTTTTAAGAGAAAATATAGCCGAACTTTTGGAGCTTTCAGACTTTGAAGTTCTGACTGCGCCAAATGGAAAACTTGGCTTAAAATCTATAAATATTAATATACCAGATATTATAATTTGCGATATAATGATGCCAGAACTAGATGGTTATGAAGTCTTAAATGAGGTAACCAAAAACAACAAGACAAAACATATACCTTTTATCTTTTTATCTGCAAAAACCGAACATCAAGATGTTAGAAAAGGTATGAATCTTGGTGCAGATGACTACATCACTAAACCTTTTACTGAAGACGAGTTGGTAAGTGCCATTAAAAGTAGATTAGCTAAAGCCAGTATCCTTAAGGAGAAAGAACAAGATAACGTTCATAATTACTCTGAGAAGGATGAATTAATCAACCTCAATGACTTAAAGAACTTCTTTGACGATTATGGCAATGAGTTTATGTTTAACAAGGGAGATATCATTTATAGAGAAGGCGACCATTCTAATTTTATTTATCTCATTACCAAAGGTGCTATAAAATGCCATAAGTTAGATACTAAAGGCAAAGAATTAGCAACAAGTCTTTACAAAGAAGACGATCTGTTTGGCTACACATCTTTTACGCACAACTTACCACATAAAGAAACTGCCACAGCAATAAAGAAGACCACATTAGTTGGCTTATCAATATTACAATTAACCGAAATTTTAAAGAATAACAATAAACTGGCCATAGCACTAATAGACCACCTAACAGACGATTTATCACATTTTAAAGACCAGCTATTAGAAATGGCATATAGTTCAGTAAACAAGAAAACTGCCAATACTATTCTTCAATTTGCCGAAAAGATTAATCGAAGACCTAATGATCCAATAAAAATCTCCAGAAATGACTTGGCAAGTGTTGCTGGTATCGCAACAGAAACTTTTATCAGAACATTAACCAATTTTAAAAATCAAGGACTGATTAAATCCGAAGGAAGAAACATTGTCGTTTTAGATATTGATGGTCTTAAGCAAATTAAGTAACCATAATTATCTAAAATGATTCTAGTCATTTTATAAACCGCTTTTAGCACCTAATTTTAAGATATTAAATTATTAATATCATGAAAAATGTGCTTTTACCAACGGATTTTTCTGAAAACTCATGGAATGCTATTAAGTATGCCATTCATTTTTTTAATGCTATTGAATGTGGTTTTTACCTGTTACATGTTAACAGTTTAAATAATTTTATTCCACAAGACGAGGCTTTAACCATAGACTCTTACTATCTCGAAAACACATACATTAAACCAGCAAAACAAAAGTTACGCAGTTTTGTAAAGCGTATTTCTAAGTTAAAACCAAATAAAGACAAGCACAAGTTCTTTGTACTCACAGAAACTGGTTTTTTTATAGATTCTATTCGAAGAATTATAAAAGAAAAAGAAATAGATTTTATTGTTATGGGTACAAAAGGTGCCTCTGGTTTAAACGAAATCATTCTTGGTACCAACACTGCAGATGTTATTACCAAAGTTAAATGTACAACACTTGCAGTGCCAGAGAATGCAGAATTTGTTCCTCCAAAAGAGATTGCTTTTCCTTCAGATCTAAACCTCACCTACAATCTAGATATTTTACATCCATTATTAGATATCGTAGAGCACTTTAAAGCATTTCTTAGAATACTTCATATTAATAAAAACAAAAGGGATTTAGAGCGAGAGTTAAATCAGAACATAACATTATTAAAAGACTACTTTACAGATATTAAAAGCAGTTTTCATTACCTCACAAACAAAAAAGTAGAAGATGCTGTGCAATGTTTTGTAGAAAGTAGGGATATAGATCTTATATGTATGGTAGCAAAAAGCCTTAACTATTTTCAACAAATATTCTTTCACAGCAGAGTTGAAAAGGTGAGCTATCACACAGACAAACCATTATTAGTATTACACGAAAAAAATTAATAAAACCATGGAAAATTCACTATTCTTTACAAAATTTTGGGGCTGGTATCTTATCATATTCTTTTTTATACTAAGCTTTAATCCAAAACGCATAAAACAGATTTTTAACAATCTTAAAGATGAAAAGTTTTTAATTCTGGCAGCATTTATTTGTATTACGCTAGGACTAACTACCGTAATTTCACATAACTATTGGGAATTAAATTACAAACTGGTTATTACTTTAATAGGATGGTCTTTTCTATTTTCTGGTTTGGCACTGTTTATTTTTCCAAATAAAACAGTGTCGTGGTTAATATTAACCAACGTTAAAATGGTTCAGCTTATTTATATGTTGCTATTTTTAATTGGTCTGTTTTTATTAAATATCGTTTATCAAATAATTCCATATTAGCCAAAATTGATAATTATCATTTTTTAAAACCAAAAGCTTAATTATGTTTAACATATGATATTAAGGCCTACATAAATTTAATATCATGTGCTATTAATCACGAAAAAAGCCAGAGCAATCTCTGGCTTTTTTTGAGACATACATTCTGATAATTTAATACCAAAACTGACATTCCTCATTTTTTAAAACAGACTCAATAATTACATTTACTATGTTAGGATAAAAGCATAAAAATCCTTAATAATTTTATTAAGGGTTATGAATGTAAAAAAGTGTTTAATGCTTTGGTTGAATAAAAAAGCGATCCATTATAATTCTTTGTAGTCAGAGGAATTTAGGGTTTTCAAAATAAGAGGTGAATTATAGAATTAAACACTTTACGGAAACAGGAAGTTAATGCTTCCTGTTTCTTTTTAACCTTTTCTCTCATTAAAATTTCCTAGTTGAATTGTATGATAAATATCATTGTAAAATGATGCTAAATGCCTTAGCTTTAATAAGCTATAAAATGAATTTGTCATGAGAAACATTCTAATCCCAACAGACTTTTCCGCCAATGCAATGAATGCATTAAAATACGCTTCTGAGTTGTTTAAATACGACAAAAGCAGGTTTTTTATTATGCATGCTTACCAAGATGAAATTTTTGAAGACGAAGAACTCATCAAGGAGGAAACTCTTGTAAAAGTTACAAAACGCATTGCAGACAAATCGCAATCTAATCTTGATAAGGTCTTAAAAGACATAAAGGAAATTTCTCCAAACCCAAGACATAGCTATTCAATTATTTCTGCAAATAACATGTTGGTAGATGAAGCAGACAAGATTGTAGACGAAGAAAATATAGACATTATCGTTATGGGAACTCGTGGCAATACTAACGATAAAAAATTAACTTTTGGAAGCCATACGCTACAGGTTCTTAGATATGTACAGTGCCCTGTTTTAGCCATACCAGAACATTATGTAGGTATTCAGCCAAGACATATCCTCTTCCCTACCAATTACCTTATTCCTTATAAGAGAAGAGAACTGAAATTACTATGTGAGCTAGCTGCACCATACAGAGCTGTTATAGATATGCTGTATGTTTCTAGCAGTGACAAACTATCCATGAGACAACAGAATAACCAAAGCTTTGTTAAGGATGAACTTTGCAAAAACGAGATTAATTTTAAGACTGTTAAAGATTCGAGCATTACAGACGCTATTTGTAATTACATAGATGAAAATAATGTAGATATGCTTGTTATGGTTAATACAAGACACTCGTTTTTTGAAAACATATTCTTTCAGTCTAAACTAGATGAAATAACGCTGAGGATAGATATTCCGTTTTTGGCACTGCAAAACATTAGACGCTATTAATTCTTTAAAATCTATCGTCATGAAAAAAATACTATTACCAACGGATTTTTCAGATAATGCATGGAATGCCATTACATACGCATTACAACTATATAAAAATGTAAAATGTAATTTCATTTTACTAAACACATATACTCCAATTGTGTATCAGGTTGAATTTATGCAATCTAGCGAACCACAGTTTCAACTTATGGAAACCATTAAAGAGACTAGTAAAAAAAGGCTACAAGAATTAGTAGAAAAAATTGAAGCTGAGTTCCCTAACCCTAACCATCAATTTACAACCATTTCATCATTTAATACACTTACTGGTGAAATAAGCGAATTGTATGAAGGCAATGTAATGGATCTAATAATTATGGGAACAAAAGGTGCTTCTGGCGTTAAAGAAGTTTTGTTTGGTTCTAACACCATGCACGTACTTAACAATGCTAAATGTCCTGTAATTGCAATTCCTAGTGATTTTGATTTTGAAAAACCACATGAACTCTTGTTCCCTTCAGACTATGAAATAGATTTTAAAGATCAGCACTTACAGCCACTTTTAGATATTGCAAATCTGTATAACATTCGTGTTAATATTATGCATGTGCACTATGGTGAAGCTTTAACTAAAAGACAAGAAACCAACCGACAAAAACTTGAAGCAAAGTTTAAAGGTATTGCGCATCTTTTCCACAATATTAAAAATAAAAATATACCAGAAGCAATTACAGAATTTCAGATAAAAACAAGAATCAACTTGTTGGTGATGATTAACAATAAGCATTCATTTTTTGAAAATCTATTCTTTAAATCCAATATAAAACACATAGGTTTTCATCTTAATGTTCCGTTTATGGTTATTCCGTCATAACTATAAATAAGACTGATTATTATCATTTCAAAATGCAAAAGTTAACAGTAACTTTTGCTAATGGACTAAAGCTACTCGCCATGAAAAAAATACTATTACCAACGGATTTTTCGGATAATGCCTGGTGTGCAGCCGTTTATGCACTTAAACTTTACGAGAAGGAAGAATGTACTTTCTATTTTTTGCATTCTTATAAAATGAAAGCCTCTGCGATGTCTAACATTTCAAACAAGTTATTGAGATCTATGGCAGATAATGCAAAGCAGGAGTTGCTAGAACTCAAAGACATGGCAGAAAGAGCAAACGACAACCTTAATCATAATTTTGAAATCTTACTCAGTGTGGATGCGATGGATGATGCCATTGATATGGCTATCACTAAATACAAGATTGATCTTATTGTAATGGGAACCAAAGGAGCTACTGGTGCCAAAGAAATATTTATGGGTAGCAACACTGTAAAAATCATAAAGCATGTAAAGTCTTGCCCTATTCTCTTAATTCCTCATGAGTTTGACTTTGAGGAGCCAAAACAAATTGCATTTCCAACAGATTTTAATCGATTTTATGGCGAAGAGTTGCTTCCTCTAAAAAACCTATCAAAACTGTATGATTCTAAGATTAGAATATTACATATTAACGAAGAAAAAAATCTGAGTCACCAGCAAGATTACAATCTGGCAATGCTAAAAGCTTATTTAGAAGATAATCCACATACTTTCCATTGGATGCCAGATTACACAAAGAAAGAAAATGCAATAAACGACTTTATAGAAGAGCTTAACATAGACATTTTAGTAATGATAAACTATGAGCACAGTTTTATAGAAAGCATAATTAATGAGCCTGTAATTAAGAAGATAGGCTTCCATGCTACAATACCATTTTTTGTAATTCCGTCCTCAGCTTAGTGAACGATTGGCTCAAAGTACAACAACTTAAAACATAGAATCATGAGGCATAAGATATTATTACCAACAGACTTTTCGGACAATGCTTGGCATGCTATAGATTATGCCACCGAGCTATTTAAAAATGAACCTACAGATTTTTATATCCTAAATGTGTTTTCGGCCACTGGAAATTTAGTTGAAAGCTTAATGAAACCAAAATCTGGAAGCGACATATATGAATCTAAAAAATGGGATTCTGAGAACGGACTGGCTAAAATTTTAGACAAGCTTGTACTAACAAAGAAAGACAATCCAAAACATCATTTCAAAACCGTTTCGATGTTTAATAACACTATTGATGCTATTAAAGACATCGTGGACAAAAAGGATATAGAAATGATAATTATGGGTACTAAAGGCGAAACACACTCTAGAGCAACGGCCTTTGGTAGTACAGCAATTTATGTTATGGAAAAAGTACGTAATTGTCCTGTAATTGTAGTTCCGCTAGAAGCGGAAATAAAGCTACCAAAAGAAATAGTATTTCCAACTGGTTTTGAAGTACCATACAAACGCAGAGAGTTGGTTTACCTTACTGATATTACTAAAAAGTCTGATTCATCAATTATTGTCTTGCATGTTAAAGAGCAAGATGAATTAGATGACTCTCAAATAGAAAATAAGGCACTTCTAGAAGAAATACTAGACGGTACAACATATAAGCACCATACCTTATCTAACAATTCAGTAATAGCGGCAATCAATGTATTTGTTGAAAGTAGAGAAAGTGATATGGTAGCATTTATTAATAAAAAACATAAGTTTTTTGGCAGCATACTTTCTAGCCCATTGGTTAAGGAAATATCATTTCATCTCAATGTCCCAATTTTAGCTATGCACGATTTAAGAAATTAAGGCTTTGACATTGGGTTAAAAGCCATTTTTAGTTGAATTTTTTCAACAAATCTATTAGTCAGTAAAGCTGCCAGAGCCAATTATGTTTTGGCAGCTTTTTTTAAATGAATAAAAATGGAAAACGAAAGCATCATTATAACCAAATCATCTGGTGATAGAGTAAAATTTTCACTTAATAAGTTGCGTTCTTCTTTAAAACGAACTGGTGCAGATAAAGAGACTATAGACCAGATTATAGATAAAGTTAGAGACGAGCTGTACCAAGGTATTTCTACTAAAGAAATTTATAACAGAGCTTTTGCTTTACTAAAGAAAAAGAAAAGTCATTTTGCCTCTAAATACAAACTCAAAAAAGCAATTTATGAGTTAGGCCCAACAGGTTTTCCTTTTGAGCGATTCGTAGGAGCAATATTAAAATATTCTGGTTACAAAGTAAAAATTGGTGAAGTTTTACAAGGCAAATGTGTAACGCACGAGATTGATGTTGTTGCGCACAAAGACAATGAAACTACAATCATTGAATGTAAATTTCATGGTGAACAAGGTATTAATTGTAATGTAAAAATACCTTTATACATTAACTCGCGCTACCAAGATGTTAAAGCACATTGGAATACGAATCCCAAAAATGGAACAATACTAACCAAAGGTTGGGTTGTTACCAACACCAGATTCTCAGAAGATGCCATACAATACAGTAAATGTTGTGGACTCTACTTATTAAGTTGGGATTATCCTGAAAACAACGGATTAAAAGACCGAATTGACCGTTTAGGATTATATCCAATTACTGTATCCACATTATTATCAAATAGAGAAAAACAATTTTTGTTAAGTAAAAATGTGGTTTTATGCAGAGAATTAATACACGATAAATTCTATCTAGATCATTTAGGAATTTCTGATGCCAGAAAAGATAAAATACTAAAAGAAATCGCAGATCTATGTACAATTAAAACTGAATAGTCATGGAAAAGTTTGTGAAGGTTAATTTTTTAGGTGCCTCTGGTGTAGTCACAGGGTCAAAATTTTTGTTAGAAACCTCAGAGCAAAATATTTTGATAGACTGTGGTATGTTTCAAGGTTTAAAAACGTTGAGAGAACTTAACTGGTCTAATCTTCCTGTCGATGTTAAATCTATTGATATTGTTCTTTTAACGCATGGACATTTAGACCACGTTGGCTATTTACCAAGACTTTTAAAACAAGGCTTTAGAGGCAAAATTGTTGGTACAGCACCTACACTTGCTATTGCCGAAATTATTCTAAAAGACAGTGCTAAAATTCACGAAGAAGAAGCGGAAAAAGCCAATAAAGAAAAATACACAAAACACAAGCCTGCTTTACCGTTTTATACTGTTGAAGAAGCCGAACAGACTATTAAGTTATTTCATGCAGAAGAAGATGATAAATGGATTTCATTAACTGAAAACATCTCATATCGCTTTCAATACAATGGTCATATCATTGGTGCCACATTTATAGAATTAGATATTGATGGTAAACGGTTTGTATTTTCTGGAGACATAGGACGCACTAACGATTACTTACTCAAAAACCCTAAAACACCAGAATGGGCAGACTATCTGTTTATTGAAAGTACCTATGGCAATAAGTTACATCCAGAAGAGGATGTAGAAACCATTTTAGAGGACATCATCAAAGAAACGATTAACAGAAAAGGCAATCTCATTATACCTAGTTTTGCAGTAGAGCGTTTACAAACTTTAATGTACATTCTATGGCAATTGTATAAACAACGAAGAATCCCAAACATTCCTATTTTTATAGATAGTCCAATGGGCAACAATGTCCTCGATGTTTTTAAACACTTCCCTAACTGGCATAGATTAACAACTGAAGAATACTACGCGATGTGCAATCATGTAAACATCGTACAGTCCTACAGAGAAACATGGGCGACTATAGATGACAAACGCTCTAAAATTGTTATTGCAGGTAGTGGAATGGTAACTGGAGGACGCGTACTCACCTACTTACAACAACTTATAGATGAACCTTCAACCACTGTACTTTTGGTCGGTTATCAAGCCGAAGGCACCAGAGGACGACAACTAAAAGAAGGTGTGCACGAAATTCGGTTTTTTGGAAAATACTATCCAGTTAAAGCCACAATAAAAACTATTGAAAGCTTATCGGCACATGCAGATCAAGAGGATTTACTCAATTGGATGAAAACCATTAAAAACATTCCAGAAATGGTTTATCTCATTCATGGAGAACCTACAGCTTTAGATGCCTTTAGGACTAAAATTAAAAACACGTATGGTTGGAATGTAAAAATTCCACAGTTGACTGATGTAGAAAAGCTAATTATTTAATTTAAAAACAACACGCTTCAAACTGATTAAAATCATTTCAGAATCACCATTAGCTCAGTAAATTAGAAACAGTAAAATCGAAGTTTAACACTAAAAATTTAGAGCTATGTCACTAATTAAATTTAACAACAGACGACGCTTGTTCCCTAGTTGGACAAATGAAGGCTTAAAAAATTTTTTAAGCAGCGACGATTTCTTTAACAACGACTTTTTTGAAGAAGATAGCTTAATGCCAGCTATGAATGTTAAAGAACACGATGATGATTTTGAAATTGAGTTTGCAGCTCCAGGTTTCAATAAAAAAGATTTTGAGGTAACTATAGATGAAAACATTCTTAACGTTTGTGGTGAGAAAAAACATGAAACAGAAGAAAAAGAAGAAGACTTTACACGCAAAGAATTTAGCTACAACTCTTTTAAAAGATCTATAACCCTACCTAAATCTGTTAACACAGACCAAGAGGTTAAGGCCACCTATAAAAATGGTATCCTTAAGCTTAATCTTCTTAAAAAAGAAGAGGCTAAAACACAACAACCTAAAAAGGTTGAAGTTATCTAAAATCTCTTAATTAAGGCAGAGTGTATGTTTTATGGATTATACACTCTGCTGTTTTAAATTTTTTAAATCATGAAAACGACACATACAAATGCAAAACATACCGAATGGTTAAGTGCTGATGAGATGCACTTTGAATCTAAAAAATGGCTTTCGGAATTAGAGTTTTGCAAAGAAGAGCAATGGTTTTTTGAAGACTTAATTCGTTCGTATACACTTCAGATTTTAGACAACAATCATTTTGAAGAAAGTAAACGATTAATAGATAAACTCACTAAAATTGTTGAACAAACCGAGACTTTAATCAATGCTGTTAAATCTCATGAAAAAGAACTCTCTATTATGGTAGATGGTATAGACCAGATTAAAGAAGAAACAGCCTATAAAAAAGAACATCGTAATCTTACCGAGCTTGTGGAAGAGTTTAGAAAACGTTACAGAAGTATTAAGGCTAAACTTTTTAACCTTATTAAAATGGTTATGAAAGAAGGTAAGCAACACCGATTATTAGACAAGAAATAAACCTATTATGAAAAAGCTGACTATTCTACTTTTAACAGCACTTATAAGCAGCTGTACCTCGACACAGCTAACTGATAGTTGGAAAAATCCGGAAATAGAATCCTATGCTCCTTCTAAAGTTTTAGTTGTTGGTATTACATCTAATATTGAGGCCAAGCAAAAATTTGAGAATAAGCTAAAAGAAGAATTCTTAATGCGAGGTACAGATGCTTACACAAGTTTTGAAGTTTTTCCTAAATCTTTTAAAACCGAAAAGCTAAACCAAAATGAATTAGACAGTTTGGAACAACAGCTTTTACAGAATGGATTTGACACTATCATTTTTTCAAAAGTAGTAGGCTCGGAGGATAAAATAGGATATACCAAAAACTTTGATGTGTACGATGAAACCTTTATAAAATTTAAGGAAGATTATTTAAGATATCAGGATAGTTTTTATAGTCCTGAGTATTATGAAGAATATACAATATATCATGCAGAAACCTCTGTATTCTGCATCTGCCCAACCAACGAAAGAGAATTGCTCTGGAAAGGCTCAATAAACATAGTAGATCCACAATCTATAGACAAAACAGTAAATGATTATATAGAATTAATGATTGAAGCCTTAGAAGCTGAGCAACTATTAAACCCAATCGCATTAAGTAATCAAAAGAAAATTAGTTAAATAATATTACTATTTGAGGATAATATATCATACATGAAACACCAGTAATGGTACTTTAAGTTTCTTACTAATCTCTGTTGTTGATGAACCGGTAAAGAATCTCTCAAAAAGACTTTCTTTTTGAACTAATAAAGCTATTAATTCTATACTATGCGTTTGGGTATAAGAATTAACCACATGATCCATTGGTGTATTACTTACAACATGATATTCATAGTTGATATCCTTTAGATATTTTTGAACCTGCTCAGTATCGCTATGTTCCTCTGGTGAAACTTCGTTATTGGGCTTTATTCTCAGAAGGTGTAATTTTTCAGAATATGTATTCGCAAATGTCAACAAATTTGAAAAAGCCTCTCCACCTATTGAATCATTAATATCCAGTGGTAAAAGTATCTCCTTTGGTGATGTGTATGTAAAGTCTTCTGGAATTACCAGAGTTGGACAAGTTACCTTTCGTATGACGTTGATTGTATTACTTCCAAATAGCACTTCTTTAGCACCTGTAACTCCATTGGTTCCCATAACAATTAAGTCAATCTCTTTTGATGCTACAACTTGATTTACAGAATCTGCAAACACATCATGATCTATAAGCGTCTCAAAATTGAAATTTTCATGTTTAGATGCTTTCTCTAAATCTGAAACGACTTTTTTTAATCTACTTTTCGGCTTTTTAACAAGTGTATCGTAGATACTTTTACTTCCAGCAGCCATTAAATCATCAGTTAAAAACGTATTAGTAGACTCTACGTGTAATACAAAAAAATTAACCATAGACCTACTAAATAGTTTTAAAGCATAGTGTATGGCATTGATAGAATTATCTGAAAAGTCGGTAAGTAATAATATATTTCTCATATTCTAAATTTAATAATCATTATCTAAATTTAGTATGATTTTAGTCAGATAATTTAATGGATTACCAAATAATTGAGTAAAAATAAAGCCCCAATAAAATTGGAGCCTTATGGCTAACACAAAAATTAAAATTGCTATGAACAATTATAAAATATCTTAATTATTTCTACAAAGTCCTCTTATTTAATACTTAAATTCAGTGAAAAAACTGTTATAGATGTTGAACCAGACCCTATGAGTCTTTGTCCCCAAATTTCGATATAATCATTTGGTGCCAATTCAACAGTACCAGAGATAGCATTGCTCGAAATATCTGAAGTATTATTTACTCTCATTAAAGTATTGGTTTCAGTAAGCGTATCTGTTCCATTTTTTCTAATGAAAAATGCATAATAATCACCAACACCAGAATTCCCTCTAATAGATAAAGCTGCATTAACCTGAAAAGTTCTTGTTTTCTTACCTGTATAAGTTATTCTGTTATCTTGGGTAGACATAGTGCGAAGCGCATTTACTAATGTTGTAGAATTAGAATTACTATTACCACTTAAATTTAAAGCACTGTTGTTTGTAATTGTTTGTACAAAACCAGTTGTAATAGCTCCATCATAATAAATATTTCCACCACTTACCACATCTGACTCAACTGGTATACCAGGACAATTTACGTTCCATGAGTTATTAAAGTTGTATCCTGCATAAGACCCAGTAGTATAACCATCTACATACTGAGTACTTGTGCCAGAAAAGCTAACTCCAGATAAAACCGCATCAGAAACTGTAGGGTTTGAACTTACATCTATACCAACAGCCGAACCATCTAGTAACATAAAACCTCCTTGCTTTTGAATGAAATTAAAACTACCTGTATAGGTTTCATAAACACCTGAGTTATTTGACTGCCAACCTGTATTACTCATCAATAATTCTGTAATATCGGTAAAAGTTATACCTGTAGTGTTATTAGCAAACTGAACAACACTCATAAAAACCATATTAAACCCTGAGATACTCCCAACAGCATTAGAATTAGCGATTACGGCATCTCTTAGGATTAAATTATCAGAGGTCGTACCATTTAAGCTAAACACAGAACCTCCAGGTGCCGCAAGCGTTACATTTTTAATAAGCCCTCCTGTTGTACCAGAAAACATAGAGCCTCCTGCTTTAACTAAAACATCTTCATAAGTATCTAACCCTAATACAACTGCATTATTAAGATCAATTGGATAAGCCAAATTTATGGTTCCGTTTATTTGATAAAGTGTATTTTCATCAAGTAAATATGTAGTGCCTCCTCCGCTTGTTAACTCATCACTTAAATCTGCTACTGTTTTAACTAACTTAAAGTTGTTTCGAGTTGTAGAGTCAATTTTTTCCCATTGACTAGAGTTATAAAAATAAAAGACACTTTCAGTCGTATCATAGACCAAAAGTCCATTGGCAGGGCTACTAATTGCAAGTCTCTGAGCGCTGGTCATTCGCGGTGTTAACATTCCTTTTGAAGTAGAACTAACATCAAGCATTGATGAAGCATCTGGTGATAGCGTTCCTATACCAACTTGGGCAAAAGCGTTAAAACTAATCAACATCAAAACAAGACAATTGATTATTACTAGTGTAGAATTAAATTTTTTCATAATTAATAAATTAAGATTTTGGTAGATTTTTCGGTGTTATTTATTTTAAGTACAACTATGTAAACTCCAGTATTTCCTGTAAATGGTATTTGAAGTCTTTCGTTGTTAGTATTTTCTTTGGTTAAAACGAGTTGTCCTATTGCGTTATAGACCTCTATCTTGTCTATATTAGCTCTTTGATGATTATATATTTCTATTGCATCAACTCCATTGTAATATACTTTGGGCTCGTACAATTCGTTTTGCTCCGTGCTTAATGTAGATAATGGTGTAAATGCTAAAGTATACCTATCAAAGTAATTACCTGGTTGTAAGTTAATTTGGTAGTCAGAAAGTGTTAGATCCACTTCGGTATTGCTATAATTATCTCTTAAGAAAACAGGATGATCAAAATTTTCTAATTCATCTAACATTACGGTATGAGTACCAGATTCTGATATCTTTAAAGCAAGATCAAACTCCATATCTTCATCAAAGTCTCCAACTCCTTGTATAGCATAAGGCGAACTAATATCTTCTTCGATTACAAAAAACATATCATCATCTCTTAACCCGTTTATTTTAGCATCATAGCCAATGTTATAGTTTAAATCTGCATTAGTATTTGGTAAAAACCCTAACAAAATCTGTCTATGAAACCCTTCTGGATCTTCATACCCAACTCTTAAGTACTTATTGGCACTTGCAGAACTATTTGCATCTCGATAAAATGTAGTCTCCGAAGCTCCTTCTGTTTTAAAACTTCTTTGACCATTGTTAAATTGAACATTACCAGTAACAGTGGCTTCAACAAAGAATCCTTGCCCAACAGACACATATCTTGATGGTGCTGTAACAGCGCCTGAACTACCTACTCCATCAATTAATGGAGAGGCTACTGAAGGTGGCACACCTCCTGTTAAATTCCTTGTAGCATAGCCACCTAAATAATCTGTTAGATAATGAGAGGTAGAACCTCCATCGACCCAAAAGTAAAGAGCATTAACTACAGCTACATTATCAAGCAAAAATTGCTCAGCATCTAATGCCGATGGATACGGATTGCCTAATAGTGCACTCTCACCACCATTGATACTAAAGTTGTAATCACCATTATTAGCATCACCATAAAAAACATAATTTTGATCTGGAGATAATGTCCCTGTACCTTTCATCGTAAAACCTTGTCCTGGATTTAAAGAAGTGTTTTCATCTATAGATAACCAATCGGCATAAGTTCCATTACCCATAGCATAAGTATAAAGCCAATCTTTATTAATTGTTAGAGGTGTGGTAACGTTACCACCTCCATCAGTTACAGACGGTACACCGTTATATGGTGCGCCTGTATTATAACTAATTGACTGAGGAGAGAAAGGATTAACACCTGAGTCGGTACCATCAAACAAACAGGTTGAAATAGTATAAACACCTGTACGATTTACTGGTGAAGACCAATAATTATATTTATATACAGAATTTTCTCCTTGCTGATCTTTAAGTAACTTACCGTTACCTATTGTATTTGTATTAATACCAGAATGTGCTTGTATTAATTGAGATTCGCCAATTAATCTTAGATCTCCATTTTTTATATGCAGAGAATTTTCTAAATACAGCTCAATATTCTGGTCTATAGAAAGGCCCTTTGCTGTAATAGAACTCAAATCAACTTCAAGATTGTAAAAATTAATTTGATTTGTTGTTCCCGTAATTCCTAAAAGATCGTCAACACTGTTCTTAAAATACGTTGTTCCGCTGTTAGAACTGGTAGTACCATCATTTACAAAATTAGCATTTAGATAAAGGTTGCCATCACAATTGTGATTTCCTGAGTTTTCATAGTTGTTAGCAAAATACACATCGGTATTACTTACAATTTTTAGGTCGCCTTGATTACTAATCTGAGATTGTAATTGCCATTGCAATAACAATATCAAAGTAATTATTATAGTAGATTTTTTATTCATAACTGTAAAGCTTTAATGAGTTAATAAAACCTATTAAGAGGTTTTTTTATATTGCTTAGTGTTTAAATGCTCTTCTAAAAGACTGGCGAATTTTTCTACTGTAAATGGTTTACATAGATAGCCTGAACAAAAAGAATCATTAGTAGCTCTAGATATATCTTCTGAATAAAGCGAAGAGGTAAGCATGTAGACTTTAGATTTCTTAACAAGTTTTAGTTTTTTTAGGTTTTCTAAAAATTGAAATCCATCCATTTGGGGCATGTTAATATCTACCAGAATTAAATCTGGAATGTCCAGTATTTCGGATTCTCCATTGTTCTGGCATAACTTAAGAAAGTATAATGCAGATCCTCCACTAGTAAAATTCCTTGTTTTGATCTCTGGATTACATTTCTCAATAATCTTTTTTGTGACAAATAAGTCAACCTTATTATCGTCAACAATCATTACATTTTTAATCATTTTGTGTTATTTATTTGATTTGGGACTAATATTTTAAATGTGGTACCAGATCCTAATTTGGTATCTACCGAAATGGATCCGTTTAAATCTTCGACAATGCACTTTACAATGTAAAGCCCTAAACCTGTACCTTGTTTTCCTTCATTACTGGCTCTGTAATAGATGTCAAAAATTTTATCTTTATTCTCATCACTTATTCCCATGCCATTATCCGATATCACTATCTGCATCTTATTAGATAACTGTTGAATATCAATACTAACTTTGGGTTTAAATTGTGCACTTAATGGCTTGCTATATATAATGGCATTCTGAATTAGATTTTGGAATATTGAACACAGTAATTCTCTATTTGTTAAAAATCTTTTTGTTTGATTTATACTAACATTAAAATCTATATCTCCATAACCATCTAAACCACTTAATGACTCTAGGGTTTTATGTACTTCTTTTTCAAAATTGATGATATTAAGCTCACCCTTCTTTTGAGAAATTGAAGAAGCGAATGCAAGATTATCAAACAGCAGTTTTCCTTGGCTTAATGTAGTGCTTAACATCTCTACCAGCTGTTTGGTATCAGAATCTATATTTTCTAATTTTATAAGTTCTATCAGACCTTCTGCTGATGTTATTGGTGCTTTTAAGTCGTGAGCAGATCGATATAAAAACAGCTCTAAATCTTTAGACTTTTCCTGTAATCGTTTTTCTAAGTTTTTACGCTTTGTAACATCAATCATTACTGCAGAAAAGTATCGTTCCTTACCACAATACCAATTGTGGATGGCTAGCTCTACCGGAAACTGTTTTCCGTCTTTTTTCTGAACCACTAATTCTGTTGTTTCACCTTTTTTGTTAGATGTAGAGGCATTCTTAATTTTTAGAAGTTCGGCTATACCATCATCTAGATAGTCTTTTGCTATTAGCATTTTTAAAGATTTACCTATAACTTCTTTTTCTGTGTAACCAAAAGCTAACTTAGCCCCTTTATTCCACTCCTTAATAATACCATGACTATCCGTAATTACTATAATACCAAAATCGCAAGATTTTAAAACCGATTTATATTTGGTCTCAATATCTTGTAGTTGTTTTAATATTTTTAAATTTTTTGTTTTATGTTCTGTAGTAATATTTGCATAAGACACATCTCCATACTTATCAAGAACTGGATTAATTCTTGAAACATAAAGCTCGTTTGCATCTTTATCTGGGTTATTTTCAAACTGAAAATCATTAGAAATTTTATCTACAAAAACTTCCTTTATCTTAGACCTAACGGCTTTGTGATAATCTTTAGGAATAAAATCATAGATATAAAAACCTACTACTTCGTCATAATCTCTAGTGAGCTCCTTATCAGTGGCTCTTATTATTTTGGCTCTATTATTAACTGATAATATTAAGTCATCAATATTTTTTAAAGACGAATTTTCAGTACTAAAAACCTTATCAAAACTGTTCTGAAATTTATTGTAAGCAGTAACATCTTTATATGTTACTAAAAATTTTTGACAGCCTTGATTAGAATTTATAGGATATAAAGCTGTCTCTAACCAAAAATCTTTAAGTCCATTCAATTTATAATATAAAACACCTTGCCAAGATTTACCTTTATTAATTGCAGACCATAAGGATTTGTATACTTTATCTGCAACTAAGTGAGATTTTAGGATATCATTAGCTTCTCCTATTAATTGTTTTTTAGGTTTTTCAACTAGATTGCAAAAATTATCATTAACATAAATTAAACGTCCTATACTGTCAATGATTGAAATTGTCTGTTGAGACTCTAACACATTCAAAATCTCCAGACTGTAATCTTCAATTTTTATTCTTTCAAGTTTTTGAGCTCTCATATTTTTACGTTCTTTTCTGCCTCGCAATATTCTAAAGCTTCTTTGAAGGTGTTAAAAATCCTATACTGCTTGTCTGGTTCATAAATTCTTTTGTACGATAGAACTAATAGCTTGTTATTGATTTTATTAGTTACAAAAGCTTCGCATAAAATATTTTTTTGATATGACTTATTATTGATTAGTATTTTTGCTGCATCTATAGAAAATGAGCCTACAACATCTCTTAGATCTACTAACAACGGCATACATTCTCCTTTTGCCAGTTGACCTATTATTTCTAAATACTGGTGTACATCTTTTTCGATAAGCTGATGATTAATATTGCCACCTAAGAATTGGCAAAACAGAATACCTCTTTCTGACCATAATCTTACAGTATCGAACTCATATGAAATTTTTTGGGGCATGGTTCATTTAAGTTTGAAACCTATATTACCAATAGTGTGCCATTACAGATTTTTTAACAAAAAAAAGATTTAATTAATTGATTTTAAGATACTTATGATTTTAGAGCAAATATAAAAGCCCACGATATATCGTGAGCCTTTATATTTAAAAAACTAATTATCACGGAATTCCGTGACTAGACTTTTGCAATTCCTAATTTTTTCATTCTATCTCTAAGCGTACTGGGTTTTATATCTAAAGCTTGTGCTGCACCATTAGCCCCATCAATTTTCCATTTAAACTTTTCTAAGGTTTGTTTTATATGCATTTTTTGAACTTCATTAAGACTAAGAACCGTTAAATCAATTGGAGTTTCTTCCTTTCCTTTTATAAATCCTGGTACGTACAATGAATTATCATTGCTTAAAATTACTGCACGCTCTATAAGATTTTCTAGTTCTCTAATATTACCTGGCCATTCGTAGTTGTATAAGGCTTGCCTGGTTTCTTGAGATATTAGCTCTATATTTTTACCATATTTTTTACAAAATTTGTTGACAAAATGCTCTATTAAAATTGGAATATCTTCTGGTCGATCTCGCAATGGTGGAATATTAACAGGGAATACATGGAGTCTGTAATACAAATCTTGTCTAAATCTGTTGTCTTCTACTTCCTTTTGCAGGTCTCTGTTGGTTGCTGCAATTATTCTAATATCTACTTTCTTTACTTCAGAACTACCTATCGGCTCAATTTCAAACTCTTGTATTGCTCTTAGTAATTTTGGTTGCATATCTATTGGTAGTTCTCCTATCTCGTCTAAAAATAAAGTACCACCATCTGCGAGTTGAAACTTACCTTCTTTATCACTAAAAGCACCTGTAAAAGATCCCTTTTTATGCCCAAACAACTCACTTTCTATTAATTCCTTTGGTATGGCAGCGCAATTTACTTTTATTAATGGTTTATCTGCCCTATCACTAATATTATGTATGGCTCTTGCAACAAGCTCTTTTCCGGTTCCTGTTTCTCCAAAAAGCAAAACTGTAGCGTTAGTATTAGCTACTCGTTCTACATCAGTTAGTACATTACTAAATAATGCACTACCATACACCATATCTTCATAATTAAACACTAAATCTATCTCTTCCCTTAGGTAAGTATTTTGCTGCTCTAATCCTTTTTTTAGCTCATTTAATTCTGAAATGGTAGATTTTAATTTCTTGTTTGTGCGCTCTAGCTCATTTTGAATTTTTTTGCGTTTTGAGTTTTCTAGCGCAAGAGAAATTACACTTGCAATTGTGGTTACAAATTGCTCCTCTTCTGATGTCCATATCCTTACATTACCAACTTCTTCAAAACAAAGTACACCAAATGGCTCATTAATACCTATAATGTAGGCATCTAGCATAGACTTAATATTATATTTGTTTAAGTAATTTTCCTTAAACTCTTCATTTATAGCTTTGTTATTATCAACGTCATCAACTTTTACAATTTTATTTTTATAGAGTTCTGTAAAATAGTTTGGGTAATTATCTATTTTCATTTCTGCATGGTTCAAAAACTTATCACCCTCCGCTTGGTACGCGACCAAACATTCTATTTTAGTTAAATCTTTGTTGAAACGCCAAACGCTTACACGTTGTACTTTTAATACTTTTGAAGAAATTAAAGTGACATTTTTAAGAAATTCGTCAAAATTTTTATCCTTAAGATTTAGTAAGTTTATAATCGAATTCTTTTTTTCATTAGCATTATGCGACTTTTCAATCAAAGAATTTTGAAACTTAACTTGTTGTGAAATGTCCACAGCTGTAGAAACATAACCCATTAACTCATTTTTTTCATTTAATATTTCAGTGGTTGTCAGAAGCACCTCAAAACGTTCGCCATTGGCCCTTTTAAAAGTTAACTGACCTCTAGTAAATTTTCCTTTCAGGTAATTTGATATGTAATTTTGAATATTTTCGTACTCCTCTGGTGGCCAGTGTGGAAAAGGTGCTTTTTCACCTAGAATATCATTTTCTGTATAACCCGTTAATTTTGTAAATGCTCTATTGACTCTTACACATGTTCCAAATTTATCAAGAATAAAAACAGCCTCATAAACACTAGCTAATAGACAGTCCGAAAATTTAGTAACTAATTTTAACTCTCTCTTAGTTTTTACAAGGTCAGTTATGTCTACTATTGATGAAAGAATTACAGAATTACCATCTTGTTCTAGCAACTGAAATGTGGCAAGACCAAAGGCTTTTTCACCAGACTTTCGTCGGATTTGTATCTTATGAGACTTTAGCAAATCCGATTCGTTAAGACTTGTATATAATTCTTCTAAGTAGGATTGGGTTACGATGTTAAGCTCTACACTTGTTTTCCCAATAACCTCATCACGCTTAAAACCAGCAAAATTTTCCCAAGATTCGTTTACTGCTATTATTTTACCGCTATCAAATTCGGATAAAACATTAGCTGCAGGACTAGAGTAAAATATCTCTAAGTAAGAATCACCTTTATCGAGATGAATCTCGGCTTTTGGTAATTCATTTTTTTTAAGACCTTTCATAGCATGAATGATTAAGTTAACAATAGAAACTACATTATCAAAACTGAAATCAGATCCCTAACAAATAATTAATCCCTATTATAATATACGAAAATTTTTGATACCATAGATAAAAGTCTATATGTATTTCGTTGTAATGCATGAGTTTAACAACAAGACACAAAAAATATAATCGTAAAATGAATCTGGCACACACACTGTCACGGCTTCAACTATTCATAACGATTTAGCCCGTAGCGCAGAAAATTATATTAATGTTAGTTTATCTGATGTTGCTATTGTAACTGACACAGAAATAACCGATTGGTCTCAACAAAACAATGCTATCTCAGTATTTGTAGAAGGAATTTACAAAGCACATAGAATAAAAATCAATCTTATTGATATTCCTATGGAGCATTAGTTTAATTAGTTAAAAGACTTTAAACGAAAATCATCATTAACCTATTAATGCATAACATAACTTTTTAGTATTCATCAATAGCACATTCAAAATAAAATTATAAACGAAGCTAAATTAAGACTTCAAAACTCAGACAAAACCATTGCTGAAATTGGTTACGATTTAGGCTTTGATTAACCAACGTATTCTTCAAGATTAAAAAAAAGGAAAAAAGACTTTACACCAACACAGTTTAGAAAGTAAGTGTTTCGCCATCTTCAGGAATAAACACTTTTTCTAAAAGACTTAATTCTGTAATATTTGTTCTTAATGTGCTTCGCTTTGTTGGACAGTGGTTAACCGCTTCCATATGGTTGGCGATGACTTTACCTGGTGCGTTTTTAGCAAACTTTAAAATATCATCCATAGTCATTAATAAAGGTTTAAAAATATCAAACTGTGCCGATCCTGCTGCAACAATACTAACTTCTGGTTTATAGTCTCTAAACACTCTATCAACAGCATCTGTATATATAGTATCGCTACTTAAATAAATTGATGGCTGATGAGATAACTGTATAAAAAATCCCATAACATTACCTGCTGGTTTGGCTACAAAGCCATAACCATGTTGTGCCGGAATTCCTTCTATGCTACCACCTAAAAACTCTGATTTTGTCCAATATTCAATAGTTTTTACAATGTTTAAACCTTTTTTTGAAAATGTTTTTTCATCTTTTACACTACAAAACACAGGGATATTTTTCTCTTTTAAGAAATCTTCTGCAGGTTTGTCAATATGATCTGGATGGTTGTGCGTTATAACACAATGCGTAATTTTATCTAAAAAGGTTTTGCTAATTTCTGGTAATTCTACAATAGGATTTTTAACAGGTTTAAACCTAAAAAATGTAAATGGTGGTAAAGATCCTTTTGGACCAAGCATAGGATCTACTAGAATAAAATGATTATTTGCTTCTATAACCATTGTGGCATTCCTAAAATGATGAATTTTCATATTGCTTACATGTTTTTGCAAAGATTCTAAACGCATTACACATAGGCATTGATTCAAATCAAGAAATACGTTTTCGAATACGACTTAAAGTTTCTGGTGTAACATTTAGGTAGGATGCAATGTGGTATTGTGGAATATTGTCTAGCCAGTTGGGTCTGTAAATAATCAGCTCTTTGTATAGTTCATCTGGTGTTTTAGTAATACGATTGTATTCAAAAAATTCCTTTTGTTTCAATAATCGCTGAAACGAAATTTCTATAAACGATTTTCCGCATTCGTACTTATCTAATAAGTCTCTAAATGCATTTTTTTCAACAGCTAATAGTTCTACTTCTGTTATACATTCTTGGTTTTTGTTAGTTGCCGTATCATTGATAAACGAACTTAAATCTGTGATAAATTGTGGTTCGGCATAAAAATTAATGTTAGTCTCTTTGTCTGGTGTGGCATAATACTCTCGTACTACACCAGAGTTGAGAAACCTTAAATAATTTTCGGTGGTATTTGCAACAAGAAGAGTTTCGCCTTTAGCTACTTTTTCAACTTTAAATAAACCGAATAGTTCGTTTAATCCGTTTTGATTTAAAGGATATTCGGTTTTAAAAAAGGCTTGAATCTGACTTAGTTCTGATTGCAAATTATGTTTGTTTTAAATTACAATATGATCCTGATCTTTAAATCTTTCATAAAGACTAGGATAATTTGATTTAAATGTGTCCCTTATAAAATCTAATGGCACATCTTCAAAATGACCATAATCTTCTATGTAGGTCATAAATTTATGGTCGTCTTTATTGTATTCTTGCAGCACTGCATCTTCGGTACCATTAAAATCTAAAACATCTACATTATAAATAGTACATAGTTCTTTATTAAACGCAGGCGAACATTTAACCCATTTACCATTATAAAATACATCTACCAAACCATGAGGTGTCAGCTCATTAGTGCCAATCACTTTTTCTAAGCGCTCAGTAGCAATATGGTTAGATACCTTAGCTAAATGTAATCTTGCAGGAATATTAAAGGCGCGTAAACAAGCAATGTATAAAATGGCTTTATCAATGCAATGTCCATCTGGTTTTTTTGCAATATTACTGGCTTTAAAATGCGCTTTTGTTAAACCAATATTAAAAGGTAGATACCGCCAACCATCTCTAACTTTTAGATACAATTGTTCTATAATATCTTGTTGAGAAGTTAAATGTTTGACGTCTTTTATAATATCTTTTATGGCAGGACTGTCGTAATCGTAGTAATATGTTTTTTCGGTGTAATTCATATTACAAATTTATAACATTTCGCCTCTTGCAGGATAACCTGAAGACACAATATAATCTACAGCCTTTACAAATGACGGTAAATAAGGTCTACCCCAAGGATTACTATTTATAGCAGAATAATAGACTTGATTGTTATTATCTATTAAAAATAGTCCTGGTTCACTAAATGTGTCTGGTTCACCGTCTTTTACAGCTTTACTTAAATATAATCCCCAGTTTTTAGCAGTTTCTAAATCTAAGTTATAACCTAATTGTAATTCTGATAGTTCCCATTTTTGACGTGATAAGCGTGCTCTAGACTCAGAATCCATACTTACAGCAATAACGTTAACGCCTCTTTCTTTAAATTCTGGTAATAACTCTTCTAACTGTTGTAAATATTTTTTGCACAATGGGCAATGTAAACCTCTATAAAAAACCACTAAAGTGAAATTTTCTGGTTGCTGATTGTTAATCTGCCATTCGTTACCATCTAATACTGGAAAAGTTAAATTTGGTGCGCTATGTTTTGGTGTTGGTCTGTTCATTTTATATATGTATTAGTTATGATTTATTAAACGTGAAAACTCTTAATGGATTATAGTTTTTGAAGCAACTCTTCATTTATATGTTTTTCAAATCTCGCAAAGTCATTTTCAATATCTGGATTTTTCATCACGTCGTAAGCAAAAAATGTTTTTAAAGGCTCTAAACCAAACCATTTAAAGTTAAGGTGCATTGGCAATAATAAGTCGTCTTCACTTTTACCAGCAAAAAAAGCTTCCTCAGGATTGTTAAAAGACTCTTTAGGCGCATTTGCAGTTACAGACATCATATATTTACCTTTTAATAAGCCACCTAAACCATAATTCTTTTTTGGCGCTTCAGAAGTACGACCATCACCTTGCGATAGTTTTCCCATCATACCTGCAGTAAATACATCATCCATATATTTTTTAAACGACCACGTAATGCCCATCCAGTTTAAAGGCGTTTGTAAAAATACCACATCTGCCCAAAGAAATTTTTCTACTTCCTCATCTACATTGTATTCATTTTGAGTTACGGTAGTTTTTATGTTTAAGTTAGCCTCTTTTAATTGAGCTGATAGTTTTTCAACAAAAGATTGATTTAATTTTCCTTCTGCAAACGGATAATATTGATGACCATTAATAATTAAAATATTTTTCATTTTTATAAAATTCTAAATTAGTATTGCAAAGAAACTAATAATAGTTTATTTTTGAAACCAATATAAAATAAACCACCTTAAAAAGTGGTTACAAAACGGTAACTAATGGGAAGAAAAGTAATTGACAATCCTAATTTATGTTCTTTAGTTCATGCCATGAACGTTATTGGAAATAAGTGGAAACCGATTTTAATTTACTTATTAGCTAACGGAAGTTTACGCTTTGGTAAGTTGTTAATGTTTACACCTACCATATCAAAAAAAGTATTGACAGAACAATTACGAGAGCTTGAAGAAGATGGGATTATTATCAGAAAAAAATATGCCGAAATACCACCACGTGTAGAATATTCTTTATCTGAAAAAGGCAAAGCTTTACTACCTATTTTAAAGGGTTTAAGCCAGTGGACTCAAGATAACTATCAGGACATTGAGTTTGAAGCATGCAGAATAGTAACCTTATAATTTCTATTTTTGAAGCATGCAAGACAAATACCAACTCTTAAGACAACATTTTGAAGAAATTGTAACACTTACAGATGAAGAGTGGAATTTTATTGTACCTCATTTTGAACATAAAAAACTCAAAAAGCATCAGTTTTTAATTCAAACAGGACAACCTGTAGATTGCGAATTTTGGATTATCAACGGACTTATAAAATCTTATGCTGTAGATGAAAAAGGTAGTGAGCACATTCTTCAGTTTGCAATGGAAGATTATTGGGTTAGCGACTACTACGCATTTCAGCATCAAATACCTGCTACAATTTTTGTAGATTGTATAGAAGATTCTGAGTTTTTCTGTTTGTCTTTAGAAAGTCGTGAAACCATTTGTCAAAAAATTCCCGCTATGGCAAATTTCTTCCGAATAAAATCTAATTATGGATTTATTGGTTTGCAGCAACGTATACTGTCTTTGTTAACACAAACTGCCGAAGAACGTTACGACGCTTTATTATTTAAACTTCCAAAATTAGTACAGCGTGTACCTAAAAAACTGATTGCAGCCTATTTAGGTGTATCTAGAGAAACCTTAAGTCGTTTTAAAGGTTAAAAAAGTGATATACATCACACTTTTGGGTTGCGCTACATCACTTTAAAATCGTGACATACATCCTCGCACAAGTAGTGCTTTTCATTGAATTTTGTACCAGAATTTTAAACCAAAAACAAAACAATGAAAACAAGATTTTATTTCTCAGCAATCGCTTTGCTTTTTAGCATTGCCTTAATAGCACAAACCAAACAAGATAAACCAAGTGTATTAATGGTACTTTCTAGTCATCAAGAATTAGGTGACACAGGTAAAGACACTGGTTATTATTTAAGTGAAGTTACTCATGCTTACGAGGTTTTTGAAGCTAATAATTATGAAATCACTTTAGTAAGTCCAGAAGGCGGCAATCCACCAGTAGATGGTTTTGATCTTAAAGATGAAGTGAATAATAAATATTGGAATGATGCAACGTTTCAAAATAAACTTCAAAACACATTAAAAGTTTCAAAAGTAAAAGCTAAAAATTACGATGCCATTTATTATGCTGGTGGACACGGCACAATGTGGGATTTTCCAAACAATAAAAAACTAGCAAAAATTGCTGCAAAAATTTACGAAAATGATGGTGTTGTAGCAGCTGTTTGTCATGGTCCTTCGGCTTTGGTAAATATTAAATTATCTAATGGTAATTATTTAGTTGAAGGTAAAACGGTAAGCGTATTTACAAATGAAGAAGAAGCTAATGTAAAATTAGAGAATGTGGTACCATTTTTATTAGAAGACAAACTTATTGAACGTGGTGCAACTGTAGATAAAGCAGCTATGTGGCAAGAAAAAGTAAGCGTAGATGAGCGTTTAGTAACAGGTCAAAATCCTGCTTCTGCAAAATTAGCAGCAGAAAAAATCGTAGAACTTTTAGAGGATTAACACTAATAATGAAAACGCAAACAGCAACTCTAAGAGCTAAATCTAAACGTAAAAGTTTACCAGCCGCATTATGGGCATTAACCATAAGTGCATTTGGTATAGGAACTACAGAGTTTGTTATTGTTGGCTTACTGCCAACAGTAGCAAACGATTTAAACACCTCAATATCCTCTGCAGGTTTATTAGTAAGTCTATACGCAGTTGGTGTTGCAATTGGAGCGCCAGTATTAACTGCATTAACAAGTCAAGTTGCAAGAAAACGACTGCTAATAGCTATAATGCTTTTATTTATAATTGGTAACGGATTGGCAGCTATTGCACCAAGTTTTATCTTACTAATTTTAGCTAGAATCTTAACAGGCTTTACGCATGGTGTGTTCTTTTCAATAGGCTCAACAATTGCAGCTAGTTTAGTACCAGAAGATAAGCGTGCTTCTGCCATTTCTATAATGTTTGCAGGTTTAACTGTAGCAATCGTTACAGGTGTACCATTAGGAACCTATATAGGGCAAAATTTTGGATGGCGTGCCACCTTTATAGGTGTTGCTATCTTAGGAATTATTGGTGCGGTAGCAAGTTACTTTTTGGTACCAACATCAATTAAATCATCAAAACCACTGCGTATTGTAGATCAGTTAAAAGTACTTAAAAACCGTTCTATTTTACTGGTGCTTGCTATTACAGCTTTAGGCTATGGTGGTACTTTTGTAACCTTTACTTATTTAGCACCTTTATTAGAAGAAGTTACTGGTTTTTCAGCAAATATGACTAGTGTTTTATTACTAGTTTACGGTATCGCAATAGCGTTAGGAAATGTTATTGGCGGTAAAGTATCTAACAAAAAACCAGGAAAAGCCTTAATGGTAATGTTTGCCTTACAAGCTATAGTATTATTTATACTTTATTTTACAGCATCTAGCCAAATATGGTCGGTAGTTACGCTATTTTTTATGGGCATATTAGCTTTTTCTAACGTACCAGCATTACAATTGTATGTAGTGAAAATGTCAGAAAAGTATTTACCTGGTACCGAAGATGTTTCATCAGCTTTAAATATAGCAGCTTTTAATGTAGGTATTGCAATTGGTGCTTATGTTGGCGGACTTATTGTTGAATCTTCGCTTGGTGTTGGCGCAACACCTTGGGTTGGTAGTATTTTAGTAATAGTCGGCTTTTTAATCACTTTAATTTTATACAAAAAAGAAAAACTTTAAAACCATGAAAACCTTACAATTTAGAAATAATGACGAAATGCCAATTTTAGGTCTTGGTACCTTTAGGTCAGAACCTAACGAAGTGTACACGTCGGTATACGAAGCTATTAAAATTGGATATAGACATATTGATTGTGCATCAGTTTATGGTAACGAAAAAGAAGTAGGAAACGCTATCGCAGATGCCATTAAAGGCGGTATTGTTACACGTGAAGACTTATGGATTACTTCAAAATTATGGAGCGATTCTCATGGAAGAAAAAATGTTGTTCCGGCGTTACAAAACACCTTAAATGATCTACAGTTAGACTATTTAGATTTATACCTTATCCATTGGCCAGTTGCCTTTAAAAAAGGTGTTGAGTTTCCTAAAAAAGCAGAAGAATTTATTCCGCTAGAAGACAAACCACTTACGGACACTTGGAAAGGTATGGAAGATGCTTTAGAGCAAGACTTAACTAAGCATATTGGGATGAGTAATTTCAACCAAAATGATTTGATAGATATTATTGATCATGCTAAACATTTACCAGAAATGCTTCAGGTAGAAGTGCATCCGTTTTTACAACAAAACGAACTGTTAGAATTCGCTAAAGCACACCGCATTCACATGACGGCTTATGCGCCAATTGGTTCTGGTGCAAATGAAGATGACGATTTAAATCTGTTGAAAAACAAAACTATTAACGAAATCGCAACTGCTAATAACATGACAGCAGCACAAGTACTTCTAGCTTGGGATATACAACGTGGTGTTTCGGTAATACCAAAATCGGTTAACCCAAAACGTCTTCAAGAAAACTTTGATACCATTCATTTTGAATTGAAAGAAGACGATATGAAACGTATTGAAGCTTTAGATAAACATCATCGTTTTATAGATGGTACATTTTGGGAAGTTGAGAATGGTCCATATACCGCAGACAGTATCTGGAATGCTTAATAGAACAACATCAGGTAGCTGTATAGTTACCTGATGTTATTGAATTCAAAAAATTGCTATGAAAAATTTTGATAAACTCTACACACCAGGTAAAATGACGCTTGGTATTGAGTTTCCGTTAGATAACGATTGGTCTTTAGAAGGCGATAAAAAACGAAAGGAAGACGGTAGACCATTTGGCGTGCCAGATATCAGTAAGCATTTACAGTATGTTAGACAAATTGATAAGGCTGGTTTTGCTGCAGTTTGGATTAGAGAAGTACCTGTTTATGATCCTAATTTTGGTGATGGTGCACAGTTATTTGACACCTTAAGTTATTTAGGGTATTTATCTGCCGCAACTAAAAATGTATTGTTAGGTACAGCTGCAATAGTTTCACCATTACATCAACCTATAAAACTAGCAAAAGCAACTGCAACCATAGAACATCTAAGCGACAGCAGACTTATTTTGGGCTTAGGTTTGGGTGATAGACCTGTTGAGTTTCCTATGTATGGTATTGATTATCAAGAGCGACCAAAATTGTTTAGAGATCATCTAAACATTATGCAAGAGGCTTGGAAAACCAACAGCGATTTATCTACCATATATCCTTTTTTAAATAAAGGTGTTGCCGTGTACCCAAAGCCAAAACATCAAATTCCGCTAGTCGTTGCAGGACATTCCGGACAAAGTCTCGAGTGGATTGCCAAAAATGCTAATGGTTGGTTTAATTATCCAAGAACACCAGAAGAAACCTATTTAAACCGTAAACGATGGTGCGAAGCGTTATACGATACAGATCAGGCTTGCAAGCCTTATATTTCGGCATTTCATTTAAATCTGTTACAAGATGATAATGCCACATTTAAACCACATCGATTTGGTGGTGCAATTGGTATTAATCATTTAACCGAATTATTAAAAGCCTACGAAGAAGCAGGTGTAAACCACATGGCATTACATTTACGAAAATCGGATACACCTTTGGATGAAGCGATAGATAAAATTTCCGAAATCATTTTACCAAATTTCAATTCATAATGCAGTTACAATCCGTTCATCATATTGCCATTATCTGTTCAGATTACGAAGTGTCAAAAGTATTTTATACAGACATACTTGGTTTTAGCATAAAACATGAAGTCTATCGTAAAGACCGAGATTCTTACAAGTTAGATTTGACTTTAAACAATCAATATGTAATAGAATTGTTTTCGTTTCCTAATCCGCCAAAACGCGTATCGCAACCAGAAGCGACAGGATTACGTCATATTGTTTTTGGTGTAAATAATTTAGAAGAAAGTTTACAATACTTAGATTCAAAAAAAATTACACATGAAGGTATTAGAATAGATCCGTTTACCAACAAGAAGTTCACATTCTTTAATGATCCAGACAATTTACCTATTGAATTATATGAGTTATAAAAGGTGTAAAAAAGAAAAGACCCAAACAGAAAAGCTGCTTGAGTCTCATTTAGTAGCGGGAACTGGACTCGAACCAGTGACCTTCGGGTTATGAGTTCGAGGTACAAATTTCTTACTCCCTGTTTACAAGGGTTCCCAGCGGTCTATTTTACAAAAACGTATGCACTTTCGTATGCAAATCGTATGCAGTTTGATGTTGAGGTTCAACATTAAATTTCGTTGTTCAAAAGTAACAAAATTTCTGCTTAAAGCGGATTTATTTCTTCATGTAATCTTGCCATTTGATTAGGACAAACTTATCGTTTCCGTTTTCTTTCTTTCTCAAAAAACCGTATTCATAGACAAACAGATAAACATCACCCTTTTGGTTCTTCCAATAATGCGTAAAGAACTTTGGGTCAAATCCCTCCCCTTCTAGTATTGATTGCCTAACCACCGCTTTGCCTGCCTTGTTATACTCTTTTAAAATCTTTCGATTCAATCGTAATTGATTATCTACTTTATTGTAGAACCGTTCTGGGCGTTCCCTTTCAACTTTGTACTGATGCGCACTCTTACACCTTGGGTCGCAATATTTTTTGTCGATCCTGCCCGTCAGTTTTTTACCACAATTGAGACATTCTTCTTGTAATCTATTCATTTCTTGAATTTAAGTGTATCCTATACGCAAGTTATTCGAATAAAATACGGCTTATATTTTTAAGTTTATATAATTTGACAAGAAAAAAATGGAATTACGTAAAACCGTCACCTTAAAACATCTTTTGATAAACAAGAGAAAATGCATCGGCATCCAATTCAATTCCGATAAAGTATTGCATGCTCTTATTGAGGCTATACCAAACATTTCTTGGAGCGCCGAGTTCGCTATGTACTACCTCCCTAATCGAAAGTCTAATATAGACCTGATATTCAAAACGTTTCACGGAGTGGCTTGGGTTAATGGTAACTATTTTTTTCAGGAAAAAGTTGTTAACGACAACAATCCCGTCATTAAACTGGACAGGTATAGGAATAGAACACTTGAGAAAGGTTACAAACCATGCCCAGAATCTTACCTACTTAAACTTGAACTGAAAAGGTATTCAGCAAATACCGTTAAAAATTACGTTTCGAGCTTTGAATCCTTTATCAACCATTTCAAGGACAAGGAACTTAATGAAATAAACGAAGCAGATATTAGAAAATACCTGCAGTCTATGATAAAAGAAGGGGTTTCAGATTCTCATGTGAACCTCATGATTAATAGTATAAAGTTCTATTACGAAACCGTCCTTGGTATGCCCAACCGCTTCTACTCCATAGAACGGCCCAGAAAGAAAAAGACACTGCCCAAAGTTCTTTCTAAAGAGGAAGTCTTGAGAATGATCGACTGTACTAGCAATATAAAGCACAGATGTATTGTCGCCCTATTGTATTCTTCAGGCCTCCGACGCAGTGAACTTTTGAAGTTACGCACAACGGATATTGATAGTAAAAGAATGGTAATCAACATCAGAGGTGCCAAAGGATGTAAGGACAGATTAACGGTTTTAAGTCCTAGTCTTTTAACCGACCTTAGGGATTACTACAGAGAGTACAGACCCAAAAAACACCTTTTTGAAAGCCCAAAGGGTGGTAAGTATAGTGCTTCGAGCGTACTAAAAATAGTGAAAAGAGCGGCAATTAGAGCTAAAGTAAAACAAAAAGTAACACCTCATATGCTTAGGCACAGTTTTGCCACACATCTTTTAGAAGAGGGCACAGACCTGAGACATATTCAATTGTTACTAGGGCATAATTCTACCAAAACAACGGAAATTTATACTCATGTTGCAAACAAAACCTTTGGTGAAATAAAAGATTTGTTATCTTAGACGTATAATGTAGATATACGTAATACGTATATCCAATTGTTAGCACACATTAAAACCGAAAAATGAGCATATCTTCAATAACATCAAACATAGACAGAATTGAGCGGGATATTGCGAATTTAGAAAAGCAAAAATCTTCTGAATCGGACAAAGAATTGCGAGTGCAAAAAAATATTGATAGTCTAACCGACCAAGCAAATCGGACAACTTCCCAATCTACTCTAAAAAGTAAACTGAATCAAATTCGCTCGAAACAAACTATATTAGGTAGAATTGAAAAAAAGAAAGCAGATATTTCAAAAAAACTCGCAGATAAAAATAAACAGTTACGAAAATACCAATCTGATTTAACAAAAGAACAAACCAGAGAACGCAAAAAAACGGAAAGAGAACAATTAGAATTTCAACGGAATTTAAATAGAGAATTGGAAAGGCAAAAACAATTGACTCGTGAGACTTTGGAAATGCAGACAGTTGAAAAGCCTAAAACAGAAAATAAAGAATATGATGTCTTTATATCTCACTCATCAGCGGATAAAGATGATTTTGTGCGACCATTGGCAACTGAATTGCAAAATTTAGGAATAAAAGTTTGGTTTGATGAATTTGAACTTAAAATTGGAGATAGTTTAAGACGTTCAATAGACCAAGGTTTAATAAATTCAAGATATGGAATTGTAGTTTTATCGTCATCGTTTTTTAAGAGAGATTGGACTAACTATGAACTTGATGGCTTTGTAAATAAAGAAATGAACGGAATGAAAGTAATTTTACCGATTTGGCACAAAGTTTCTAAAGACGAAGTTCAAAAATTCAGCTTGAGTTTAGCTGATAAGGTTGCTTTGAACAGCTCTATTTACAGTGTAAAAGAAATTGCAGAAGAAATAAACGAATTAATAAAATAACGTGTGCTAACAATGGCTATAAGTAATTGCTTGTTCTCGCCTACTTCTGAAAATCCTCGCGGATTTTCAGTTTGGTGTGTACTTGCAAAGTTAAGTACTAACCCACGCAACTACTCATAGCCGAGACCGTTAGCTTTAATGCAGGAGCAAGTTTGCGGTTTGAAAAAAGCCTGGTTTATTTTTCGATTTTTTTTTTAGAATTTTAAGATAGATAAATCAGAAAAACTGTGTGCGGAATTTCAAAATTTTTTGGATTTATCACTCAAACGTGAAATGAAAAACAACAGCGGAATTACTCACTCAAACTCTGAATTGAATTACGGCTGACTTTTTAGCTTGTTTGCGCAATCGGAACCAGAAAAACAACGCTGTAATGGCGCACTCGAATCTGAATTAAAAAACGGTCGGAATTTGAGCAAGTTTACGGAATGACTTAAAAGCAGAAATTAAAGAAACTTAAACAAAAAGCTGACCGAAAAAACAAAAAACGGAATGAATTATAAAAGCACTAAAAGCTAACAACGGCTATAATTCATTACGGCGGAATTTCCTCACGGAAATTCCATTCATTTTTGCTATCTTTCAGTCAACGTCGGAATGACACTCACGTGCCATTCCGTAACGAAATCATAGCCAAAACCGTTGGCGGTAATTTGAAAAAATGAGAAGCATAGAAGGAAAATTAACTCAAGAAATCTTGGACTTCATTGGTGGAGACCCAAGAACAGTTGCTTCAAGCAATGCTTTTCCGATTAAAACGTTTCGTGAATTAGTTGAAAAAACAGCACAATTAGCTTATTTAAATAAAGACCATTTACTTTTTTATCGAGGTCAGAATTCTGACTACAGAAATCGTGGTGGAAGTTCGACTTTTTACCCTTCGATTTACAGAGGAGATTATTTACCACAAAGAGAAGTAAACAATCGTTTTGATATTCTTAATGGAGCTTGTAAAAGTTTAACAGATTTATTTGTTGACCAAAAAGTTGAGGGATATAAAGAGCTGAAAAGAAAAAAATATATTCAATGGAGTGTTTTACAGCATTACGAGGTTTGTGCTACACCACTTCTTGATTTCACTCATTCATTAAGAGTTGCTTGTTCTTTTGCTTTGCAAGACAATAACAGCGACAATGCTTACATTTTTGTTTTTGGTTTACCGTATATAACAAATAGAATTTCTGTTAACTCAGAGCACGATTTAGTAAATATTAGGCTATTAAGCATTTGTCCACCACACGCACTTCGACCATATTTCCAAGAAGGATATTTAGCAGGAACAGAAGATATTACGACAACTTATGACTCAAAATCTGAATTGGATTTTAATAACCGACTTATCGCAAAATTTGAGATTCCAAATTCAAATGACTTTTGGGGAGAATCTTTTGACCAAATTCCAAAGGACAGTTTATATCCAGATAATGACCCGATTTGGGAACTAACCAAAGAAATTAAAGACCTTGCGGACAGAGAATTAAAAGCAGGTGATTTAGGAGAGTTCTTGAAACTTTGGTCTGAATTAGAAGAAACCGTTGTCAATAAAGTCAAAAAGAGAACAGACAGATTTATGTCAGTTAGAGAAGCAATACGACTTCTTTACGACCAAGGACAGATAACAAAAGAATTACTCTATGAAATAGACAGATTACGTAAATTTAGAAACCAAGTTGTTCACACACCGAAAAAAATAAATCCAGGAATGATACAGGAATTTATATTTGAATTGGAACGACTGAATAAAGAAATAAAAACTACCGCCAACAATGGCTATAAGTAATTGCTTGTTCTCGCCTACTTCTGAAAATCCTCGCGGATTTTCAGTTTGGTGTGTACTTGCAAAGTTAAGTGCTAAACCACGCAACTACTCATAGCCGAGACCGTTGTGCCTAATGCGAGAAAAACCGAAATCCGATTAGAAATTTGTACCTTTGATAAATGCAATATTGGGAAGAAATAAATAATAAACTAAAGCCTTGGATTGATGCTGATTTAAACAAAACAGTACTTGATTTATTCGCAGGTTGTGGTGGACTTTCCCTCGGATTTGAAGCCAATGGATTTAAAACCATTGGTTATGAAATGGACGAAAACGCTACCAATACATATAATGAAAATCTTCTTGGAGAATGCTTCAACGAGAAATTAACAACTGAAACAATTTATCCAAAAGCTGATATTGTAATTGGCGGCCCACCTTGTCAACCGTTTAGTGTTGGAGGTAAACAACTTGGGCTTAAAGATTCTCGGGACGGATTTCCAATTTTTTTATCAGCTATCCGGCAATTAGAGCCAGAAGTTCTACTTTTTGAGAATGTTCGAGGAATGCTTTACAAAAACAAGTGGTACTTAAAAGAGGTAATTGAAGAGTTAGAAAAGTTAGGCTATTATGTTAGTTATGCTTTGTTAAATGCAAAAGATTATGAAGTTCCACAAAACAGAGAAAGAGTAATCGTTCTCGGAACAAAAAAGAAAAACAGACTTCCAAAAAAAGTCAATAGAAAGGTTACAGCTGGAGAAGCATTGGGAGAACTTGCCTTTCAATTTGATGAAAATTCAAAATTCTTCACAAAGTCAATGGACGAATATGTTGCTAGATATGAAAAGGCGTCAAAGTGTATTAATCCTAGAGATTTATATTTAAACAAACCAGCGCGAACTCTGACTTGTAGAAATCTTGCAGGTGCAACTGGAGATATGCACCGTGTAAGACTAAAGGACGGAAGAAGAAGAAGAATAACTGTGCGCGAAGCAGCAAGACTTCAAAGTTTTCCAGATTGGTTTAATTTTATTGGAACGGAAACACACCAGTATAATCAAATTGGAAATGCAGTAGCGCCATATTTTGCTTATCATTTAGCTGCAAATATAAAGGACTACCTTTCTAATGACTACAATTATTTACTAACCGAAAACGAACAATTCAAACTATTTGAGGATGAAGCAATATATCAGTCCAGATAAATCCAAAACATTCAAGCAAAAAACCAAACAGGTTCAGGAACTGATAAATACAACACTTCATATTTTAGATAGTTTCGGAATTCCAATGGATTCTACACCTAGAAGATTAGAAAGAATGGCAATTTCATTTTTAGCTTGTGGTAACGTCAAAACTCTTTCTGATTTTAAGAATATTAAAGATTTAAATGATGATTATTCTCTTAAAACTAGAGATGTAATAAATTATGTAAACCAAAACTTCAATGAAAAGATAAGTTCTGGTTCTTATGATGACATTAGAAGAAAAGACTTAAAACTTTTGACCATAGCAGAAGTTGTATTACGCTCAAGTCCAAATTCGGCGACAAATGATTCTACAAGAGGATATTCTATAAATCCATTTTATGCTGACCTTGTAAAGCAATTTGGCACTAAAAATTGGAATACGAAAGTTAAGGATAAACTTAAGGGTATTGAACCGCTAAATCAGAAACTAAAAAGAGAACGAGAATTAAAAAAGGTTAAAGTAACATTGCCTTCTGGTGGAAAAATTCAATTTTCGGCAGGAGAACATAATGATTTACAAAAAGCCATAATTGAAGACTTTTTACCAAGATATGGATTTGGAGCTGAAGTTCTTTATGTTGGAGATACTTCTGATAAATACCTTCATTTAGAAGAGAAAAAACTTGAGGAACTTAATTTCTTTCAAATATCTCACGAAGAATTACCTGATGTAGTTGCTTATTCCAAAGAAAAGAACTGGTTGTACTTAATAGAAGCTGTTCATTCTTCTGGACCAATTAGCGAAATAAGGTTGCTTCAACTTCAAAAACTGACTGAAAAATGTACCGCTGACATAGTATATGTTACTGCCTTTTTGAACAGACCAAAGTTTCGACAATTTATGGCTGACATTGCTTGGGAAACTGAAGTATGGATTGCGGATAATCCTGACCATATGGTTCATTTTAATGGAGATAAATTCCTTGGGCCTTACAAAGAATAAAGCACTAGGCACAACAACGTGTATAGCTCATTGCGGCTGAATTCCTAATCGGAATTCATTGCAATTCACTATCTTTCGGCTACGGCGGAAAATCATAGCTGATTTCCCGCAACGAGCCATACACAATACCGTTGGGTTTAATGCTAGAGCAAGTTTGCGGTTTGAAAAAATCCTGGTTTATTTTTCGATTTTTTTTTTAGAATTTTAAACCAGATAAATCAGAAAAACTGTGTCGGACTTTCAAAATTTCCGGAATTACGACTCAAACGTGGAATGAAAAACAACAGCGGAATTGCTCACGGTTATTGAGCGATAGTCGAAATGCAAACTCTGAATTGAATTACGGTTGACTTTTTAGCTTGTTTGCGTAATCGGAACTGGAAAAACAACGCTGAAATTGCGCACGGTTATTGAGCGATAGTCGAAATACAAACCTGAATTAAAAAACGGTTGGAATTTGAGTAAGTTTTCGGAATAATAAGCTGACCGAAAAAACAAAAACGGAAGGAATTATAAAAGCACTAAAACCCAACAACGGCTATAATTCATTACGGCGGAATTTCCTCACGGAAATTCCATTCATTTTTGCTATCTTTCGGTCAACGTCGGAAAAATGGTCGCCCATTTTTCCGTAACGAAATCATAGCCAAAACCGTTAGCTTTAATGCTGGAGCAAGTTTGCGGTTTGAAAAAAAGCCTGGTTTATTTTTCGATTTTTTTTTAGAATTTTAAGGTAGATAAATCAGAAAAACTGTGTGTGGAATTTCAAAATTTTTGGAATTATCACTCAAACGTGGAATGAAAAGCAATATCGGAATTGCTCACTCAAACTCTGAATTGAATTACGCCTGACTTTTTAGCTTGTTTGCGCAATCGGAACTGGAAAAACAACGTCGGAATTGCTCACTCAAACCTGAATTAAAAATGGTCGGAATTTGAGCAAGTTTGTGGAATGAATAAAAAGCGGAAATTTAAAAACAAAAATTAGAGAAATCGGAATAAAAACCCGACCGAAAAAGAAAAAACGGAATGAATTATAAAAGCACTAAAAGCTAACAACGGCTATAATTCATTACGGCGGAATTTCCTCGCGGAAATTCCATACATTTTTGCTATCTTTCGGTCAACGTCGGAAAAATGGTCGCCCATTTTTCCGTAACGAAATCATAGCCAAAACCGTTAGCTACAATTTGATGAAAATAAAGTGGGAAACATATAATCCAGAGTGGTTAATTGAAATTGCGAAAGAACAAATTCCAGAGGAATATAAGGTTATTGAGAATTTGCAATATTGCGTAAAGTGTTTCAAAGAAAGTAAAGCCTACTATTACTTTGTATATTCCGAAAATCCAAATGAGCCGAACTCTGAATGGCAGTTTGATGAAAATATCACTTTACATTCTAAGGAAAATGGTGAAATAGTTTTGGACATCTTAAAGGATAAAAAAATTGGAGGAATTGAATTTCTCAACCGACTGTAATGAGTAATTTAAACAAGACATATCACAAAGGAAAATACAGAAGCGCTGAATGGGCAAAACACTTACGTCCGTATTTAAAAAGGGTTGGAAATAAACGCTGGAGGAAAGACGGAAAAGAAATAGAACTTACCGAAACCGAAAATGTAAAACAGCGAAAAAAATATTCTTCAAAAAAGCATATTAAAGTCAGAATTACAAAACGATTTTATGGCGATTTGAAATGGACAACTATTTCAAAATATCGAACTCTGAGAGATGCAAAAAATGCGATGAATCAAGCTAATGTTATAAGAGCGGAAATAATAAAAGACAAAAACTGTAGCTAACAAGGGCTATAAGTAATGCGGGTTGAAGTGCCAAATTGAATGTTCGGTTTTGCTTTTCCGCTCGCAGTTTAGATATTTATGAATAGAAAAATAACAAATATAAAAACGGCTCGCTACGTTCCGTGCAAGATTGAAAACTATCGCTTTTCAATCCCGCACTACTCATAGCCTAACCGTTGGCAATAATTAAGAGTAACATTATGAAAAACCTACTTCTTCTTTTATTTTTAATTCCAATTGTAAGTTTTAGCCAAAACTTTGAGGGAACACTTGTGTATGAAAATGACATTGAGATTGCTGAAAAATTTTCAAAACAGTTAGGAATGACAAAAGAGAAGATGATGGAAAGCGGACAATTCTTTGAGGAAACTCTGACTACCTACAAAAATGGAAACTATTTGAGCAAACCGAATAAAGGAAAAATTAAAGTTGTCTACTTATCAGAAAGGAATGAGATTTTAACAATAGACAAAAAATCGGATTTAGTTCCAGCGATTAAAGCTGAAATCGATTTAGAAACAGAACTGAAAAACAAAAAGCCAAAAATCACTGTAGAACAAACGGATGAGGTTATCCTTGATATAAAATGTTCTAAAGTTATTGTAGAATGGGAAACAGGCACTTATGAGTATTTTTTCAATTCAGATTATTTAAAAATGAACTCGACTTTATATAGTAATCATAAATACGATATGTGGTCGGATTATTTAAAATTATCGAATTCTTTACCATTAAAAATTGTTAAAAGAATGGAAGGAATGATGACTATCACAATGACATTAAAAGAAATAAAAGAGCATTCGGTAAAGGACAAAATATTTGAACTTCCCAAATTAGAATTGAGTAAGGAATTTACAGTTACCAAAGGAAATCAAATCTATTATGAAAAAAAATAACTATTGCCAACAATGGCTATAGTTCATTGCTTCGGATTTTCTGCCGAAAATCCTCGCACTTTTACTATCTTGGTTTCTTAATCGGAAAATCCTCGCGGATTTTCACGCAACGAAACCATAGCCGAGACCGTTGTGCTTTATTTGAAAGAGATTGTGCCATGAAATTTGTACTATATTTTAATCTCATATTGATTCTATTAGCTTTCAATTGCTGTACCCCAAAAACAAAAAAGACTGATAAAGAAATAGCATTCTTCCCAAGTGAGTTCACAGGACATAAAGAAGAAATACTAATATTAGAAATAAGTGCTAAATTTGCAGAATGTGGTGAATGGGGCGGACATGAAGAAAAAATGTTCATTTATCTTAGAAAAGATAATAACTTCTATTTAAAATATAAACTATGGTGTGCGGACTGTGATAGTTTAATAGAATATAAAGACGAAATAGGAGAATATGCAGCACCATACAAATATATTGTTGACTCCTGTCAATTCAAATTAAATAAAAACCATAAGAATGCTATTTACATATTTGCTCAAGACTTAATAACTGCAAAGTTTAGTGAAGGAATTCCAGGACATGGAAATAATGATTTTAATTTCATAAAATATGACTACTATGGAGAATCGATTAAAATAAATGCACATAGTCTTGATCCAAAAATATTAGTAGATTATGTTGATTTATTGAAATCCTTAAATTTGTTTCAAGAGGAGAAGTTCACTTGTATAAAGTATTATGGAATAAGAGTAATTGAAGAAAATGAATAATAAAAACAAAGCACAACAATAAATATACGTAATGCGGGGCGATTTGGTAAATTTGAACTTTAAAGCATTTAAGAAACAACGTAGCGGTTTGATAGTGAAGTGCCTTGAAATCCCGCACTACGCATATTATCACCGTTGTGGTTAATGTAAAAAAACCGAGAAACTAAATGAATAAAACAATATTTGAGATTACTAAAATGGACTGTCCTTCAGAGGAAAATCTAATCCGAATGAAATTGGACGGAATTTCAAGTATTGCGAATTTGGACTTTGACATTCCGAACCGAAAACTGACCGTTTTTCACAGCGGAGAAACTGACCAAATTGAAAAGTCAGTTATCGAACTGAATTTAGGCGGAAAGAAAATCTCGACTGAACAAACTGACCAAACGGAATTTAATGAAAATGCAAATCAAAAAAAATTACTTTGGACTGTCCTCGGAATAAATTTCGCATTTTTCCTAATCGAAATAACAACAGGAATAATCTCAAAGTCAATGGGATTGGTCGCAGACAGTTTAGATATGCTTGCAGATAGTTTTGTTTATGGAATTAGTTTGTTTGCGGTTGGCGGAACAGTAATAAAGAAAAAACGGATTGCCAAACTTGCTGGATATTTTCAAATAACACTTGCAATTATTGGATTTGTAGAAGTTTTAAGGAGATTTTTCGGAGACGAGAAACTACCCAACTTTTCGACAATGATTATTGTTTCGATTTTTGCACTTATTGCAAACGGAATTTGCCTTTACATTTTACAAAAGTCAAAAAGTAAGGAAGATGCTCATATGAAAGCAAGTATGATTTTCACTTCAAACGATGTGATTATAAATTTAGGAGTAATAACAGCTGGACTTTTGGTAAACTGGTTGAGTTCAAGCAAACCTGATTTGATTATCGGAACAATAGTTTTTGTTTTGGTAATTCAAGGTGCTTTTAGAATTTTAAAATTGAGTAAATAAATAAAAAAACACTAACCACAACAATGGCTATAAGTAATTGCTTGTTCTCGACTACTTCTGAAAATCCTCGCGGATTTTCAGTTTGGGGTGTACTTGCAAAATTTAGTGCTAACCCACGCAACTACTCATAGCCGAGACCGTTACCTGCAAGCTGAAAAAAAGCCACCGCACGGTCAAGCACATTTGGTTTTTCCGACACACAAAACCAACGCTAAAAAACCAAAAGAGCTTGCCCTTCCACACCACCACCCAAAAAAAATATTTGACAACTTGATATAAAATTCGCAAATTATCTTTACATTTGCTAAAAATAGGTCAAATTAATAAAATGGCAAGTTTCGGAAATTTCATAAAGACAGAAAGAGAAAAACGAGAATGGACTCAAACTGAATTCGGTGCAAAAATCGGAATCAACACTAGTGCCATCAGTAGAATAGAAAACGGAAGTCAAAAGTTTAGTAAATCTAAACTAAAGGAACTTTCAGAATTATTTGAAATTCAATTACAACAAGTAACTGACTTATTTTTCGCAGACAAATTTGCTAGAGAGGCTTTTAAATATAAATGCTCGGAATCAGTATTTTCTGTTGCAGAAGACACTGCAAATTATTATCGCAACACAAATGTTAAACAAGGGAAATTAGAACTATGAGGAGAAGTTTAAAATATATTGACCTGTTCTCTGGTGCTGGAGGCTTTTCGCTTGGATTTGACAATAAAGGTTTTCAAAATGTCTTTTCAGTGGATATTGAACCTAGTTTTTGTGAAACATACAATCATAATTTTCCAAATCATAATTTGATACAAAAGGATATTTGTGATGTTACAGATGGCGAATTGAAATACTTAAAAGAATATGATAAAATTGATGTTGTTATAGGTGGTCCACCTTGTCAAGGATTTAGTATCGCTGGTAATATTGGAAGAAAATTTATTGATGACCCAAGAAACAAACTATTCAAAGAATTTGTTAGAGTAGTTCAGGTTGTTGAGCCTACATACTTTGTCATGGAGAATGTTGCTCGATTATACAACCATAACAAAGGAAATACTAGAAATGAAATTATAAATGATTTTGAAAATTTAGGTTATAAAGTGGAATGTAAAATTCTAAATTCCGCAGATTATGGAGTTCCTCAAGTTAGAAAACGTGTAATCTTCATTGGAACTAAAAACAGTCAAAAAATACTTTTTCCTAAAAAGGAAGTTGATAGATATGTAACTGTAAAAGAGGCTTTATCTTCTTATCCAAAGTTGGAATCTGGTCAAGAATCAAAAATTCCAAACCATATCGCAATGTCTCATTCTGAACAAATGTTGCATAAAATGAGCTTTGTTTCAGATGGTGGAGATAGAAATGAAATCCCTGAACAAATTAGACCAAAATCAGGTGATGTTAGAAAATATATAAAATATTCAAGCGATAAACCTTCTGTAACCGTTACAGGAGATATGAGAAAAATATTTCATTATGAACAGAACAGAGCACTGACTGTTCGTGAATTAGCAAAACTGCAATCTTTCCCTGATGATTTTGAATTCAAAGGCACAAAAATTTCTCAACAACAACAAGTAGGAAACTCTGTTCCACCAAGAATGGCAGAAGCTATCGCAAGTGTAATTATTAAAATGAGTGAAAATGTTTAAATATCCCAAAGTAAATTATATAGGCAATAAAGAAAAAATTGCAAAGTGGATATGTGACCAATTTCCAACGGATGCAAAAACACTTTTTGATGCTTTTTCTGGTGGTTGTTCTTTAAGTTATGAAGCAAAATGTAGAGGTTTAGAAATTTACACAAATGATATTTTGAAAGTTAATTATCACATTGCCAATGCTTTAATTAAAAACAATGATACTCTACTTGACAAAAATGATATAGCGATAATTTTTAAAGGAGAACCGTTTGAAGGTTTTATGTTTAAAAATTACTCAGAAGTCTATTTTTTCCCACAAGAATGCAAAGAACTTGATTTGTACAGACAAAACATTGAACTGCTTGAATCAGAAGAGAAAAAATCATTAGCTTTTGCTTTAATGAGAAGAGCCATGATTCGTAAAATGCCCTACTCTAGATTTACATTAAATTGGGATAAAATAGTCCAATTAAGAGATGAGGAATACAGCTATAAAAAATACAAACGAAGAAGAGCATATCACAACCAATCATTTAAACATCATTTCCTTCAAAATCTAAATGAGTACAACCAAGCTGTTTTCAACAATGATAAAAATAATATTGCATACAATGATGACATTTTCAATTTGTTAGAAAACGTAAAAGCTGATATTATTTATTTAGATCCACCTTATACAGGGACTATGAATAATTATTTTGGTTTTTATGGTTTAGTAGATGACTTCATAACATTAGAAGTAACAAAACCATTTGAAAACAATTTTGTAAATAAAAATTCTGCAATAGAACTTTTTGATAAATTGTTTTCTAAGCTAAATAATTTCAAATATTGGTATTTGAGTTACAATAACTCTTCTTTTCCGAGTAAGGAAGAACTACTTTATCTGTTGAGTAAATATTCAGACAATGTTGAAGTAATTGAGCGTAAACACAACTATCAAATTACTGGTAAAAACAAAAAAGAAAAAAATAAAGAATTTTTATTCATTGTAAAAAATGAAAATTATAAAGAAACTATTAAAGAAAATTATGCCACAGCAGAACTATGAAGAATATTGGAAATTAACGTTAGAGTATACTGATTTTAACGATGACAAATTCCTAACAACACTACAACTACTTGTAAATAAAGTTGATGAACTTAATGCTAGTGGTAGTTACACATACAATTCTCAAGATTATAAAGATTTACAACAGGCAGTATTAAGAGCTGTACCAAAAAGTTCTACTAATATAAATAATCAACTAGGTTCAACTAGAAAAGCTATTAATCAATGTATTAAGTTAGGTTTTGTGAACCCTGAGTTAAAATCTTATCATCCAAACACTAAAGATTATCTAGCTGCTCGTTCTAGCAGGAGACGACAAACCATATTCTCTAAAATAGTTTATTCGAATGCAAAATTTAATAGTTCAATAACAAACACACATAATTGGAGTCAAATAAATTTTCTTTTAAAAACTCTTGAAGAAATTGGTAAGCTTTCTAAAAAAGACATTATTGCTTTAATGACAATTGATATTTCTAATTATGAAAGAGAATATGTAATTGAAAGTGAATTATCTGCTATAAGACGTGAAGCTGAAAGCAGTGGATTTATTGAGCGAAAATACAATCAGATTGGTTATCTAAATAATATTCTCAACAAATTAGATGATGTTGTTTTTATAAAAAGAGGACGTAGTGATTATGAACTTTATTTTGAAGAAGATGCTGCTATTATTTTCGGTGATGATTATAAGGACAAAGCATACCTAAAGCACATTGAAAAGAAAAGAGATCCTTATTTACATAGACTTTACAAAAATCAACTACAAGAAGAATGTGAAGAATTATATGGCAATCCAATGTGTGTTTTAGAACATCTTTCATACCCTGTCTTAATTGCTAGTCATATAAAACCTTTTATTGACTCTGATGAAAATGAAGCTTATGACCCAAATAATGGATTGTTATTAAGTAGAACAATTGATTCATTATTTGACTTAAAATACATTTCGTTTACAGATGAAGGAACTATGATTTTCTCAAATAGAATATCAGATGATGTAAAGGAGTTTTGGGAAAATTATAAACTCGAAGAAAATATTTTAAATGAAAAGAGAAAAGAATATTTGGCTTATCATAGAAACCTAATGACAGAAATTGATGCCCGAGCTTAAGACCATACACATTTGCAATTCGCACAAGCCAACGCTGCAACCAAAAATTACAAAAGAGTATGTCTTTGCCAACGCTGACAGACAGAAAAAGAAAAAAAGCCAGCAGGTAACATTGTGTATAAGCAATAGCGGGTTCAGTGCTATTTTGAAACTTAAAACAATAAATCAAAGGTCGGTGCTATCTGACAGTTTAGTGGCTTAAAATCCGCTACTGCTCATACACGAGACCGTTGGCAGTAATATAACGGACGAAAATGGTAGTTTTCAACAGATTGTTTATAATTTATTTTTTTTGTACTTTTGCAATGTGGAAAAAATGTCTTACATAAAATTATCGAACGACCAAATAGACA